>JAEEGF010257321.1_pt1 | contig 110432 bp, 99 predicted proteins | sample 9134171 | NCBI WGS metagenome assembly JAEEGF01 (sample SAMN16246542, study PRJNA631951) | gut metagenome | biome: gut microbiome; feature: rumen; material: AP-attached | host: Bos | place: Iran: Karaj | collected 2018-10
GGAAGTCATAGCTGGCGCTGCCGTCCAGCCCCGTCGTGCTCTCGTCAATATAGTCCCGGCGATAGGTGTTCTTGTCCCACTCGCAGATCTCCACCTTCTTTGGCGTGAAGTTGGTGACCCAGGTGCAGTGATATTTCAGCGTGGAACCACTGTAGCTGCCGTCCTGGGGCTGGGTGTCGAAGCTCAAGCCCGCCGCTGTGACGGTGAAAGAATAGCTGCTTTTGTAGTCATTCGCCCCAGTGCCGTAAAAGGCACGGATATGATATTCATGCTCTCCGTTTTCCGCTGGGAAGTCATAGCTGTCGCTGCCGTCCAGCCCCGTCGTGACCTCGTCGAAATAATCCCAGCTATAGGTATTCTTGTTCCACTTGCGGATCTCCACCCGCTTCGGCGTGAAGCTGGTGACCCAAGTGCAGTGATATTTCAGCGTAGAGCCGCTGTAGCTGCCGTCCTGGGGCTGAGTAGTGAATTGGAACACGCTGTTCGGATCGTCGGCAACGGGTTCGGTGGGCACAGCCTCCGGCTCGTCTGCTTCTACAGGCTCTTCGGGGCCGTCAGACGGGCCGCCGGGGGCGTCGGCCTCTACAGAGCCATCCGTGGGCTCCCCTGCAAGGGGAGCTGTCGGCTCCTCCTCGCTTTGCTCGGCACCTCCCCTTTCCGGGGAGGCAGACCCCTCCGGCTGCTCCGCAGCCACCTCCCCTTCCAGGGGAGGCAAATCCTCCGTCACGGTGAAGGGGTCGCTCAAAAGCTCCTCCTCCCCATAAAAGGCGCGGAGATGGAACACCGTCTCCTCCTCGGGCGCGGTGAGCTCCAGGCTGGTGGCCTCCGGTTCCAGCTCCTGTACCGGGACAAGAACCGGTTCGTCCTCGCCGCTGTCATTCTGAGGAGCCGCAGGCGACGAAGAATCTCCGCCGAGATCCTTCGCTTCGCTCAGGATGACATTTTCTTCCCGGACAAGCTCCAGCCGATCCGGGGTCTGGTTCAGCTCCCAGGTGAGAAGATAGCTCTCCCCCGGGACGTGGCTGCCGCTCTCCGGCTGCAGGGTGAAGGCCGGGGCGGGCTCGGCCAGGGCGGGCGCCGGCAGCAGGCTGACCATCATCAGCAGCGCTAGCAGCAGGCTGCATGCTCGTTTGGTGGTTTTCATGCTCGTATCCTCCTCTGCGTATTGGCAATTAATGGTATTTTTGTCTATACATTTCCAATATAAGTGTATCATATGGGTGTTCCTTTGTCCAGTGGATTCTTGGGCGATTCTGGAAGCCGGGAACCGGGAATGTGATAAAATTGCAGCGCAGCTTGGACGAAGGGGAACGGATTTCAATAGCATAGGAAAAGCGGCTCCCGGGGAGCCGCTTTTGGAGTTCGATATCCGTTTTTCGCCGGTACTTCTCCCCTGCTCAGCCGAAGACGGAGAGCAGGAAGCCCGCCGCGATGGCGGAGCCGATGACGCCGGCCACGTTGGGGCCCATGGCGTGCATCAGCAGGTAATTGTTCTTATTGTACTTCCGTCCCACGTCCTGAGAGACACGGGCGGCCATGGGAACCGCAGAGACGCCGGCAGAGCCGATGAGGGGGTTGATCTTGCCGCCGGAGGTCTTGTACATGATGATGCCGCCGAGAAGGCCGCCCACGGTGGAGATGCCGAAGGCAACCAGACCCAGCACCACGATCTTGATGGTATCCCAGTTCAGGAAGTTCTGGGCGACCATGGTTGCGCCCACAGAGGTGGCCAGGAAGATGGTCACGATGTTCATCAGGGCGTTCTGGGCAGTATCGGAGAGGCGATCCGTCACGCCGCACTCACGGAACAGATTGCCCAGCATCAGGCAGCCGATCAGAGGCGCGGTGGAGGGCAGGAGCAGGATCACGAAGGTGGCGACCACGATGGGGAAGATGATCTTCTCGGTCTTGGAGACCTCGCGGCTCTGCACCATCTTGACCTTGCGCATCTTATCGGTGGTCATGGCCTTCATGATGGGCGGTTGGATCATGGGGATCAGCGCCATATAGGAGTAGGCCGCGATGGCGATGGGACCCAGGAGCTCCGGCGCCAGCTTGGTGGTGAGGAAGATGGCCGTGGGGCCGTCCGCGCCGCCGATGATGCCGATGGAGGCGGCCTGAGGGCCGGTGAAGCCCAGCAGCACCGCGCCGAAGAAGGCCACGAACACGCCCAGCTGTGCGGCAGCGCCCAGCAGCAGGCTCTTGGGATTGGCAAGCAGAGGGCCGAAATCCGTCATAGCGCCCACGCCCAGGAAGATCAGCGAGGGGTATATACCGGCCTTTACGCCGATATAGAAGAAGTCCAGCAGACCGGCCTCGCGCATGATCGCGCCATAGCTATGGTAGGCAGGGCTGGTTTCATCCAGGAAAGCCGCCCAGAGCTCCGGATGGTACAAGGCGTTGTCGCCCATGCCGATAAAATAGCTCAGGTTGGACAGCAGGCAGCCAAAGGCGATGCCGCAGAGCAGCAGCGGCTCGAATTTCTTGACGATGCCCAGATACAGCAGCGCAAAGGCGATCAGGATCATCACGAGGTTCTTCCAGCCGCCCTCGGTGAGGAAGAAGGCAGCAAAGCCGGACTCGCTTGCCAGCTTTTGCAGGACACCAGTTATATCCATAGCGTCCTCCTTATGCGATCACGACCAGAGGAGCTCCCGTCTCCACGACGGCGCCCTTGCTGACCACGATCTGCGCCACGGTGCCGGCCTTGGTGGAGACGATCTCGTTCTCCATCTTCATGGCCTCCAGGATCAGCAGCACCTCGCCCTCCTTGACCTGCTGGCCCTGGGTGACGTTGATTTTCAGGACGTTGCCGGGCATGGGGCTCTTGACCACGTCTCCGGCGGCAAGGCCGGTGGCAGGAGCGGCGGGCGCAGCCGCGGGAGCTGCAGCGGGCACAGGGGCGGCAGCTGCAGGCGCGGCAGGGGCGGCAGCGGCGGGAGCCGCCAGCTCGTACTCGTCCACCAGCATGGCCTCGCCCTGCTCTACCTCGACTTCATAAACACGGTTTCCCAGTGTGACTCTGTATTTCATCCTATTTGACCTCCCTGATGGAAATAAAGCGCAGTTCGTTGAGGGGCTTGCCCAGACTGTCGGCCACGATGGCCATGATCATGGCGGCGTCCCGCGGATCGGTGTCGTAGAGCTTGAGCTCGCCGGCGGTACCGCTGGCCTTGGGTAGCGTGTTATCCAGCGCCAGCACGGGCGCGGCCTTGTCCGGCGCGGGGATGGCGTTGGCAGCTTCCTCCCTGGCTTTCTTTTTCTTGAAGATGGCGCCCATGACGAGCAGCACGACCATCAGCAGCACCAGCCCGAAGAACACCACCAGATAGCCCAGCAGCGCGGTGCCCGCCGCTGTGGGGATGGAAATGAAGCCCTTCATGCTCAGCCCTCCTCAACGGGACGGATGGAGTAGCGCACCTTCTTCTCCTCCAGAGCCTTCCGCTCGGCGAAGAACTTCTCCGCCACCTGGGGGAAGGCGATGTAGGAGAGCACGTCCTCCTCACAGCGAGCGGTGTCGCCCAGCTTCTGGGCGGTCTTCTCATAGATGTCCGCAGGCAGAGAATCGGCATAGCGGCCCTGGATGGGCTGCTCGCCGTTCAGGATCTTGGCGCGCACCTCGGGGTCGATGGGGGCAGGAGTGCGGCCGTACTCGCCCCGGCAGTAGGCCTTGAGCTCGGCGCCCACGTTCTTGTAGCGCTCCCCTGCCAGCACGTTCTGCACCGCCTGGGTGCCGATGAGCTGGCTGGTGGGGGTGACCAGGGGCGGGTAGCCCATGTCCTTGCGCACCCGCGGGGTCTCCAGCAGGGCTTCGTCAAACTTATCCAGGGCGTTCAGGCTCTTGAGCTGGCTGAGGAGGTTGGAGAGCATGCCGCCGGGGATCTGATAGGTCAGACACTGGGTATCGGTGGTGAGGGAGATGGGGTTCAGCGTGCCGGCCTTCAGGAACTCCGCCCGGACAGGCTTGAAGTAGGTGGCAATCTTGAAGAGCTTGTCGTCGTCCAGATCCACCTGATAGCCCAGCTCCCGCAGGGCGAAGGCCAGGGTCTCCGTCGCGGGCTGGGAGGTGCCGCCGGAGAAGGGGGAGATGGCGGTGTCGATCACATCGGCGCCGGCTTCCACCGCTTTCAGGTAGGTCATGAAGGCAAGGCCGGTGGTGCAGTGGGTGTGCATCACAACGGGCAGATCCACCGCGTCCTTGATGGCGGAGACCAGGTCGTAGGCGTTCTTGGGGGACAGGATGCCCGCCATGTCCTTGATGCAGACGGAAGAGACGCCCATCTGCTTCATTTCCTTCACGATCTGGACATACTTCTCCAGGGTGTGCACCGGGCTCGTGGTGTAGGAGATGGCGCCGGAGGCGATGGCTCCGCTGTTCACCGTCTCCTCGATGGCGACCTTCAGGTTGTTCACGTCGTTCAGCGCGTCGAAAATCCGGATGATGTCGATGCCGTTGCGCACGGAGGCGCGGACAAAGCGGCGGACAATATCGTCGCTGTAGTGTTTGTAGCCCAGGATGTTCTGGCCGCGCAGCAGCATCTGCAGCTTGGTGTTGGGCATCTTGGCGCGGATCTTCCGCAGCCGCTCCCAGGGATCCTCGTTCAAAAAGCGCAGGCAGACGTCAAAGGTGGCACCGCCCCAGACCTCGGCGGAGTAGAAGCCGGCCTGGTCAATGGTCTCAAGGATGGGTTCAAACTTGTCGTAGGGTAAACGGGTTGCAATCAGAGACTGGTTCGCGTCCCGCAGAACGGTCTCGGTAAACTGTACTTTCTTCATGCTTGCCTCCTCTGGTTATGGGATTTTCATACTGGAGTATTCTACCACGAAATGCCGGGCGCTTCAACGAAAATCTTGCGTTTTTCGCAAAAAAACAGCAGCCGGGTGATTCAGCCGGGCTGCTGTATTCTACTCATTTCCCGTCGGGGAAGCTGGTGAAGCAGCCCCGCTCCACGGTAGGAAGACCGGTCTGCTCCTTCTGCGCAGCAATCGCCTTGATGAGGAAGGCCATGTTGCGGCCCAGGTTGCGCATGGTCTGTAGTCCCTCCAGATCCTTCTCCACATCCGCGGCAGAGAAACCGTGCACCTGGTTCCAGTAGGTGCTGGAGGCCACGGGCATGCCGGAGATGGTGAAGTACTTGTTCAGCACATCGAAGCTGGCGGTGTTGCCGCCCCGGCGGCAGGAGACCACCGCGGCGCCCACCTTCATGTGCAGGGAATAGTCCGCGCTGTAAAAGAGCCGATCCAGGAAGCCCAGAAGTGCGCCGTTGGGGGAACCGTAGTAGACGGGGCTGCCGATCAGAAGGCCGTCCGCCTCCTCAAGGAGCTTCGCTGCCCGGTTCACCCCGTCATCAAAGACGCAGCGGTCGTTTTTCGAGCAGAAGCCGCAGGCAAGGCAGCCATGAGCGTCGTCCTTCCCCAACTGTAGCCACTGAGTCTCCACGCCTTCCTCGTTCAGCGTCCTGCAGACCTCCTGCAGCGCCCGAGCCGTGCAGCCCTTTGCCCGGGGGCTGCCGCAAATCACCAATACCTTATGTGCCATCTGTCTCTCTCCTTTTTTTATTTTGCCTTTACTTTTCTGCCGGAGCCCAGCTCAAAGTGCAGCGCAGCGATGCCCAGATCCACCCGGGTGCAGCTGCCGATACCCTTCACGCGCACCGTGGGCTCCCCCGCCTCGATGGCGAAGCAGAATTTCTGCTGGTTCACCGCCGTGGGCGCCAGCAGCGCGGCCTCCAATCCCTGCTTGAACCAATCCGGCGCCTCCCCCGCAAGCTCCTGAACCTTGGACGCGTCCTTGCTCTTATGCTGCCTGCCCTGGGTTTCGCCATAGCCCAGAGCGATGACCATGCAGAGGCTCTCCCCCTCCGGGATCAGCTGGCGCACCTTTTTCTTGTTGAAGGTCAGCGCAGCCCAGCAGGTGTTGAGCCCCAGGGTCTGGGCAAAGAGCACCAGCTTCTCGCCGTAATAGCCGCAGCGGAAGTCGAAGTCGCCCTCCTTCTTCCCGGCCAGGACGATGTAGTTTGCCACGTTGCGGAAGCTGCCGTAGTGCGCCAGACGGGAGTCAAAGCCCGCCGGGTCGTCATATTGGATCGTGATGTGCAGCCCGCTCTCCCGGTTCAGGGCTTCCACGTAATCGTTCAGCTGCCTGCGCAGCTCCGCCGGAATGGGCTTTTCCAGATAGGCGCGCACGGAGTGCCGGGCGCGGATGGCTTCCAATTCTGTCATGTCTCTTCTCCCTTCAACGCCTGCAGGATCAGCTGGACGCTGGCCTGCTTTTCCAGGTTCAGGGTGAACTGCTTCTCCCCCACGTTCAGATCCACCGCGGGCTTTTCTTCCCGCACTGTGACACAGTGCCCGGCGCTGATGACCCGATGGGAGCGCTCCGCCTTATCCACCGCCTCCAGCGGGATGTACTCCCAGCTCAGCCCCCTGGGCAGGTACAGCGCCCGAGTGCCCAGACGGTACTGCTCCACCTTTTGTGCCGTGCGGAAATCTTCCTTCAAATCCTCCTGTTCCCAACTGGGGATCAGGCAAGTCAATTTAGGCATTTCTTTTTCCTCCTTTACAGATACAGCAGCGAAAACGCGATAAGAAACTGAGCGGGATAATAGCTCAAATAATTCAGCAGCAAATCCACCGGACGCTCTTTCCCCTTACCGAAATAGGTGCCGCTGAGGATCAGATCGGAAGCTGCAAAAAGAACGCTCCCGGCAAAGATCCAGTTCAGCGTAGGCGTCCTCCAGCCCTGCTGCAGGGCGAGGCTCCCTGAGAGGAGCACCGTAGCAAACAGCAGCACACCGTAGCCCGCGACCACGGGTTTGAATTTGCCATACTGCAGCTTCATGGGCTTTTCCATCGCGGCCGTGGCAAGGCCAGACAGAAGAGCCAGCAGCAGGGGCAGCCAAAGGAAAACCGGGTTTTCAGCCTGGGCGTATTGCAGCAGCAACCCGATACAATACAGCACATGCCCCACGCCGAAAGACGCAAAGCCCGCATAGGTGAAGGGCTCGTCCGCCTGGGGGAACACGTATTTGAGATCCAGCCAGATATCCCCCATCAGACCGAAGAGCAGCCCAAGGATCACAAAGATCCCCAACACCGCAGGTCTCCCATCCCCCGCCGCGCAGAACCAACCGCAAATTGCAAGCGCGACAAAGAAAGCCGAGGTCAGGCTTTTCAGCAGCACAGCCCTCACCGAGTAGCGCTGGAGCTTTTCGTGCAGATACAGGGCCAGACTCACCGCCCCGGCAAACAGCAGCAGATGACAGTACAGCATGGCGCTTTCCTCCTTCCGGCCGAATATATCAATTGATTTCATTGTACCCTATGCGCTGTAAGAATGCAAACCGGAATTGTGTTGATTTCGCACCTTTTTTGTTGTAATAGCATATCGACAGAAACGATTCTTTTCGTTAATTCGCATGTGTATGCAGCCGGATCCAAAAACCTTGCTTCATATAGACGAAGGGCCTTGGAGGCACGAAAACGACCAGACAATTCACAAGGGCGGCCGCATGGCCGCCCTTGACGAATTATCCGGATTTTTAGTCCTCTTGCCCGGTTCAGGATTCCTCATCCTTTCGGGTCTTTTTCAGCGCATAGGCCGCGCCGAAGAGCCCGCAGGCAGAGAGGGTGAAGAGCCCGATCCACAGGCCCGGTCTGCTCCCGTCTCCCGTGCCGGGTACACCGGATGCCGCCTTGACGGTGATCCCGGTCTGTACGGAGCCGTCCTGGAATCGCAGGGTGATCGTATGGCTGCCCACAGAGAGCTTCTGCAGAGCGGCAGGCTTCAGCGTCACCACGGTGCTGCCCGCCTTGGCATCAAAGTCCGTGCCGCTTGTCAACGCGACGCCGTCGATCTCCACGCCGGTAAACCGGCCGAAGCAGAGGCTGTCGTCCGGGTCACGCTTCACGGTGATGGTGACCGTCTTGCTGCTGCCCTTGGTCCAGGTGCTGTTGCCGCCGCTGACCACCGTGTAAGTGACGGGGCGGTTGTCCTTCCATCTGGCCTTCAGCGTGATAGTCTCCGTTACGGGGCTGCTGAAATCATAGAGCGTCTCGCCCAGATACCAGCCCTCAAACGTGAAGCCCTCCTTCTCGGGATCCGCGGGCTTATCCACAGCGGCGCCCTTATTCACGGTGACGTCTTTGCTCGCCGTGCCGTTATCAGGATCAAAGGTTACCGTGACGGGATCCGCGAGGCCGATCTTCAAATCGATGCGGCCGTCGGCCTGCCTCGTCAGATCCAGAACCACCAGGCCCTTGTCCGTAAAGATCGTGGGGAGCTTGACCTTGTCCTTGGTCAGATTCTCGAAGTTTTTGGCGTCGTCGGGGTAGACGCTGGTGATCAGATAGCCGTCGCCGGCGTTTTCGTAGTTCTCGTCGTTCAGCTCCACATTGCTTCCCACGGCAATGGCCGCCTTATACGGAGCAAAGCTCACGGTGGGGTAGGTCCAGGTGCTGACGGTGATCTCCTCCGTCTCCTGATCCTCCTCGGCGGAGCTGCTGTTGGCCTCCACCGGATCCTGCCCGGAGGGAACCTCCGATTCCGCATAGGAGTACTTCTTCATCACGAAGCCCAACTGGTGGCCGGCTTCGCCCTCGTAGTCCAGCACCAGCCACTCCTCGCCCTGGGTGTTGGTCACGATGCCGGTGACCAATACTTCTTTGCCGTAGGTGAGACCGCCGATGCGTTCGTAGTCCATGTGGGGACCGCCGCGCACATTCACCGCGCCGGCGGTGATCTTGTACTTGACCGGCTTTATGGCCGTCTCCTCAGTGTAGGTCAGGGCCAGATAGTTCCGGTTGACCCAGGCCGTTTTCCCCTCATAGTCCACCTGCACCCACTGGCCGGACTCGGCCTGGGCCTGGATCACATCGCCGTAGGCATAGCCGCCGATCCGGCCGGAGTGATAGGAGGCGGCGTCCCGCACGTTCAGCGCGCCGGCGGTGACCACATAGAGATTGCTGGAGAGAACGGCGAAGGGGATCGGGCAATAGAAGCTGATCTCCTCTGCATCCTGGCTGGTGATGACCACCGCGGGCGCCACGATGCCGTTCACGCTGATCTCCACGGTATCGGCAAAGGAGAAGCCCTTCTCGGGATCCGCCGCCGCTGTGAGGTTGATGTAGTAGGTCTTCCCCGCTTCAAAGACGTCCCCATCCCCACAGGGCACAAGGCTGCCTTCTTCCTCCACCGCCCAGAAGTAGTCGCTGAGGAACATGCCCTCTTCCTTGATCACACCGCCATAGGGATCCAGTCCCAGCCCGACGACGGGCGACTGGATATTGACCACCGTGATCTTGTCGATCTTCGTTCCGGCCACAAAGGGCTCCGACTCGAAAACAGCATAGTCCTCGGCATTGCTCATCCGTTTCCATTTGACTTCGTCCACTTCCAGGGAAACGTTTACGAAATCATAGGCCGGGTCTTCCGGGAATATGCGGATCCGGTATACGTATTTCCCGCTGGCTTCAAAAACGCCGGAATCCACCTTGTTCCACTTGTTGGCCTCCTCATCGTACTTCAGCCAGAAGCACTGGGACTCTTCCAGTTTGATCGTCGCGGGCACCACACTGTTTGTGATCGTGATGCTCGGCGCGGTGATCGGCTTTCCCGTGCCGAAAACCGTATTGATATCGGAGCTGGCATAAACCTTCGTAATGGGGTTTGGAGACGAGGATTCCGTAGGGTCAACATACAGCGTGACGGTATCCATCTCCCCCAGATTATCTCTCACCATAATCTCAAGATCCTGGTTGATCCCCACACTGGTCGGCGTTCCGAAGACGACACCGTCTGATCTCACGGTCAGCCAGTCCGGGCCGCCCAGCTTATAAAAGGTATAGGGAGGCGTTCCGCCGCTGACACCGGGGACGACAGAGAATGATTCGATGGGCTGCCCGACATAAGAGGTTGGAATGTCCCAGCTGCTGTCCTTGATGAAAAGCAGCGGGTTTTCGGAGTTGGACAGCACGATGGGGGCAGGAGCGTGGAACCAGGCACCCAGTCCGGATCCTCCGCGTCGCCGGGGCTAACGCGATCCAGCACCCAGGGCTGCCCGTTGACCGTCAGCGTGACAGAGTCGGACAGGCTGTCAGAGGGGTGAGCCGCGCCGTCAACAACGACCGGCACCCAGAGCAGCCAGCTGCCCTCGGTGAAGACGCCGCTTCCCACCGAGCTGCCGTTTCTTTCCCAAGTGGCGCTTTCGCTCACGACCTCGGCGGTATTCCCGGAGCTTGTGGAAAAGCTCGGGTATGCGATCGGCTTTCCGAGCTGGCAGATCTCGTTCGGATCACCGGTCATGGTCGCAGTCACCGCGGTGATGACCTCAGCTTCCGCCGTGCTGCCAAGGGCGGGGGCCATGGAAAAGAGCATCACGACAGCCAGCAAAAGCCCAAATAAACGTTTGCGTTTCATTCCAACTCCTCCTCACATTCGGCTATATCTATAATTGTTCCAATCCAAGTCACTTTCGCAGTGGAAAATAATAACGCTTTTCCACTTACAGGATAGCACACTTCTCTCTTTTAAGTCAAGACAAAGCCGCTGTTTTGTGTAATGGTTCAACTCCTTGTGTCTGTTGGATGCCGCCTGGCTCAGCCCTGCACGCTCTCCCGCGTCAGCTCCACCGTCTTGGTCGCAACCCGCCGGCAGAAGGCCCGGTCATGCTCTACCAGCAGCAGCGTGGGCTGATGCTCCAGGATCAGCTCCTCGATCTGCATGCGGGAGATCACGTCGATGTAGTTCATGGGCTCGTCCCAGATGTGCAGATGACTGCGCTCGCAGAGAGAGCGGGCGATGAGCACCTTTTTCTTTTGCCCTGCGGAGAAGTCCGCCATGTCCTTTTCAAACTGCTTGCGGGCAAAATCCAGCTTGATCAGGATCGCCTTGAAGAGACTCTCGTCGATCTGATACGCCCGGGCGTAGTCGGAGAGGCTTCCACGCAGATCGCCCGCGTCCTGCGGAACGTAGGAGATCGTGAGGCCGCTCCCCTTCTCCAGGCTCCCGGTATAGGGGATCTCCTCGCCGCAAAGGAGCTTGAGGATGCTGCTCTTTCCGCTGCCGTTGCGGCCAAAAAGCGCAAGCCTCTCCCCCCGCAGCAGTTCGAAGCTCAGCGGCTCGAAGAGCGCCCCCGCGCCGTAGTCCACGGTCAGATCCCGCAGCTGCAGCAGCCGCTCGCTGTGGTAGGCCGTCTGGCTCAGCTTCAGCGCCGCCTGGTGCTCGATATTCTTCAGCAGCTTTTCCTTTTCCTCAATGGCCGCCTCCCGCCGGGTCTCAATGGCCTTGGCACGGGCCATCTGCTTTTTGGACTTTGCTCCCTGGAGGGGACGCCAGCCCTTCACATTGTCCACCTGGATCCGACTGATACCGGTCTTGCGGCTCTCGGCGGCGTCCGACCACTGGGCCTTTTCCCGGGCGGTCTCCCGGAGTCTGCCGATCTCCTTTTTCAGCTTGTCGTTCTCCGCCAGCTCAAAGGCGTCCTGCCGCTGTTTATTCTCCCACCAAGAGGAGAAATTGCCCTTCTGGATGTCAATATTGGCCTTGTTGATGGAGAGGATGTGATCCACGCAGCCGTCCAGAAAGGCCCGGTCGTGGCTCACCAGCAAAAAGCCCTTTTTCCCGCTGAGATAGTGGCTCACCACCTCCCGCCCGTGGGCGTCCAGGTGGTTGGTGGGCTCGTCGATCAGCGGAAAGCCGTTTTCCCGCAGGAAGAGCAGCGCCAGCAGCAGCTTTGTCTGCTCCCCGTGGGAGAGCGTCTCAAAGGGCCGGTACAGCACGTCCTCCTCCAGCTCCAGCCGCGCCATCTCCCGCAGGAGCATCCAGCGCCGGAGCTCCGGCTCCAGCTCCTCCAGCGCGTCCCAGGCGAGCCAGTCCGGGTGCTTCGGCTGGCAGGGGAAGTATTCAAACTGCACCGAGGCGGAGATCTCGCCCCGGTATTCATACTGCCCCATCAAGAGACGCAGGAAGGTGGTCTTGCCCCGCCCGTTTCGGCCGGTAAAGCCCAGCTTCCAGTGGGTATCGATCTGAAAGCTCAGATCCTCAAATACATTGTCATAGCTGCCCTCATAGGCAAAAGTGAGATGCGATACTTGAATCAACGACATTGTTATGCCCTCCTTTTTGGCGGCTCGTATCCGCCGCCCGGAATAAAAAACGCGCCGCGGGAAAGCTCCCACGGCGTCCAGGCAAAAAGGGCAAAGGTATGTCCCATATGGCGCTGAAGATCCCGCAGCTTTCCCACATCAAGACATAACAAATCAGACGGTCTTACCGCCATCTATGCCACTTGGCTTCGTTATGTCCCATCAGCAGGAAAACAGGTTCATCCTTTCAGCTCCCTTCGCTTTATCTGATCGCATTATAACACCGCGTCGGCTGCAATGCAAGCCTCCATTCCGGCAGATTCCGGGCTTTTTCCGCATTACCGGCCGGCAGGACTTGCAAACGTCGGCAGAATCGGCTATAATCAAGGACGAAAAAACGCAGAGAGGAAGAGGCAAATGGCAAAAGTATTTGTGGTTTCCGGCCCCTCCGGCGCAGGTCTCAAGGACATCCTTGGCAAGGTTCTGGAGCAGCGGCAGGACATCGGCTATGTGATCCCCGTCACCGCCCGGAAGATGAAGGCCGGAGAGGAAAACGGACAGGGCTTTTATTTCTACGACCTGGAGGGCTGGCAAGCCCTGAAGGAATCCGGCGACCTGCTGGAGGCCACGGAATTTGCCGGGAATGACTACGGTACCTCCCGCCGTCTGGTGGAAGAACAGCTCAAGGCCGGGAAGAACGTGCTGCTGAATCTGGAGATCGACCGCGCAGCGCAGCTGAAGGCCAACATGCCCGAGGCCGTCTGCGTTTATATGGAGCCCGCCGATCCGGCAATCCTCCGCGCCCGCTATAAATCCGCCGCCCGCAGCCCCTATGAAGCGCCGGTACGGATGGAGCAGGCGGAAAAGCAGCGGGCAAAGGCCGGTTTCTGCGACCGCTTTCTTCCCACCGACAAGCCGGAACAGGCGGTGCAGGCGCTGAACGCCCTGCTGGATGAAGCATAATAACGAAAAGAAAAAGCGCACGGGAAGACCCTTGCAGTCTCCCCGTGTGCTTTTTTATGATCTGGCTTTCTTTTTTCTGGGCGCCGCCACGCTGAGCAGCAGCGCGGCAAAGATTGCAACGGCCAGGGCAGAATAGCTGTCCCCCCGGCCTAGGGACCGGCAAATCGCCTCCGCCCCCAGGGCGCAGCCCAGGCAAAGGATCGGCGGCGCCAACAGCCAGAAGCGCTTCCCTGTCTTCTCAAAAGCCGCGCGGATCCCGGCAAAACCGCAGATCGCGCCGAAGATCATCAGCCCGCTGACCCAAAGCCGCCCCTTGTTCATGCGTTCCGTATCCCGTAGAAGCGCCTCGGCACAGTCCTTTGCAGCAGGCAGCAGTTCCATGCCATCCTCGACCCGCTGCTGGATGTCCTCGCGTTCCATCAGGATCAGACGGAGAGAGGTCTCCCGCTGCTCCAGCTGTCGCTGCCGCTCCAGTGCATCACTCTCTTCCTCCAGGACGGCAGCCTCCTCATCCAGTTCGTTCTTTTCCCGGCGCAGCTCCTCCTCCTGGCGGGCAAGCTCCTCTGCTTGCTCGTCGATCTGGCGGCGTCCGTCGGCGAGGCCCTGCCGTCCCGCCCAGATCTGTCCGCCCGCCGTATCCAGCGCGGCGCGGGCCTGCTCCATCATGGTCTTCCCCTGCTCCATCATGGGCTCCATGGCGTCGATCTGCGCCTGGGCAGCGTCCAGCTGCGCCAGCGCTTCGTTGAGCTTCCCCTCGTATTCGCTGAGCTTCTGCTCCATGGCCTCGTCAACCGCCTGGAGCAAAGCGCGGCTTTGCTGATAGCCTGCCTGCAGCAGGGCAAACTGCTCCTCCGTAATGGGCGCATCCGCGTCCATGTCCGCAGCCGCGTCCCGCTGCTGCTGGATCTGCGCGCGGATCTCCGGCAGAGTCATGCCTGTCGCTTCCACGACCCTGTTTTCCAGATCGTTGAGTGTCTCCGCAGAAATATCCTGCCACTCGACGCCCTCAAGCAGTTCTCCAAGCTCCGAATCGCTCTGCTGCGCCAGCATCTCAGCCAGCTGCTGCAGCTCTTCGGCGCTGATGCCGCCCCGCTCTTTCAACTGCTCGTACAGCCCCACCGCCTGATCCAGAGACTGCAGCAATCCGTCATAGGCCGCAACCGTGAGCTCCCGTCGGGCGTTCTCATCCTCGCTCTCCAGGATCGCAGCAAGGGCACGGCTCTGCTCCAGCTGCCCGCGCAGCCCTGCCAGGGCGCTCTGTGCCAGCTCCAGCGTCTTGCGCGCCTCGGCCAGCTGTCGCTTCCCCTCCTGAAACTGCTCATAGCCCTCCCAGAAGGCTTTCTCCTGCTCCTCGAAGAGGGCAATCCCGGCGTAGTACTGGGCCATGCCCTGGTTAAAGGCCTCCTCTGCCTGATCCAGGGCCGCGGAGCCCGCCTGGAGGCCGCCCCGGGTGGCGGTGTAGATCGCCAGATCCATGCGGTGCTGGGCTGCCTGCTCGTCGTGCTGCGCCCGCTCCTCTGTAAAAGCGAGATTCGCCTCCCGATAGCTGGTCTGTCCCTCCAGCTCGCCCAGGACCTGCTCATATTCCTCGATCCGCCCCGTGAGCCGACCGTAGTCCGCCATGGCGCTGTCCCGGTCACGCATGGCTCCCGCGATGCTGCCAAGGCCCGCAAACAACATGGTCAGGCACAGCACAGCCAGTACCAGAGATAAAATTCTTGTCAAAGCCGGATGCTTCAAGTTCTGTTCCTCCAAACACGGTATCCTTTCCATACTCATTCAGTTTATTATACCGCTTCTTTTCGTCATTTGGTGAATAATCTGTGAGCATCGGAAAAAAATTTTGACCGCGGCTGCCTTTTCTGCTATGCTTGCTGCGCAGCGATGCAATTCGTAAACCGGGAGGTACGGTACCGTGTACTTTTCCTTTGCCCCCATGGAGGGGCTGACCTCCAGCATCTTTCGCCAGACCCACGCCCGTTTTTTCCCCGGCGTCGACCGCTATTACGCCCCCTTCCTGGCGCCGGACGGTCAGGGAAAGGTGAAGCGCTCCGCCCTGCGGGAGCTGGAGCCGGAGCGAAACGTGGGGATCGATCTGGTTCCCCAGATCCTTTGCAACCGGCCGGAGGCCTTCCTTGCGCTCAGTCGGGAGCTGGCCGCCATGGGTTACCGGGAGGTCAATCTGAACGCCGGCTGCCCCTCCGGCACGGTGGTGCCCAAGTACAAGGGCGCCGGCATGCTGGCGGATCTGCGCTCGCTGGACGACTTTCTTGCCGAAATCTTCTCTCGCTGCCCGCTAAAGGTATCCGTGAAGACCCGTCTGGGGCTGGAAAAGCCGGAGGAGTTTGCCTCGATCCTGGAGCTTTACAATCGCTATCCCCTCGCGGAACTCATTGTCCACGCGCGCCTGCGGGTGGGGATGTACAAGAGCACGCCGGATCTTTGCGCCTTTGCCCTGGCGGCGGAGCAGAGCCACGCTCCCCTCTGCTACAACGGGAACATCCTGAGCCCGACATCCTTTGCCACGCTGCGCGCCCGCTTCCCCGGGCTGGATCGCTTCATGCTGGGGCGGGGAGCGCTGGCAAATCCGGCGCTCTTCCGTGTGCTTCGAAGCGGCACGCCCCTGGAAGTATCGGAGCTTCGCGCCTTTCTGGACGCCCTATGCGCCTCGCTGCAGGAGGACGGGCTCCAGGAGCATCACATTCTTGGCCGTCTGAAGGAGCTATGGTATTATGTTAACCACATGTTCCCCGGCGCAGACCGCCCGCTGAAAGCTCTGAACAAGGCGCGCAGCCTTTCGGAATACGAATCCGCCGTGGCGGCGATGTTCTCCTCGGGACGCTTTGATCCCAAGGCTGCCTTTCCCGGCGCCTTGCCGAAATAGAATACAGCAAACCCGGAGCCGATTCAGCTCCGGGTTTGCTCTTAGATCTGATATTTCTGCGCGTACTGCTCGTAGAGCTGATCAAACTGACGGGAGTGCAGCTCCTTGAGGTTGATGATGTAATCGTGGGTGTCGAAGGCGTCAGCCTCCAGCTCGATCATGGCCACCGCCAGGTTGGAGCAGTGGTCAGCCACGCGCTCAAAGTTGGTCAAAATGTCGTTGAAGACAAAGCCCTGGGACAGGGAGCAGACCCCCTGCTGCAGACGCTCCACGTGCCTTAGCTTCATTTCGTCGCACAGGGTGTCGATCAGCTCCTCCAGAGGCTCCACCATCCGCGCCTTGCCCACATCCTCCTCGATAAAGGCGCCGAAGGCCAGATCCAGGATTTCGGTCAGCGCGGCGGTCAGAACATCCAGCTCTTTCTTTGCTTCGCCGGAGAAGTGGATCTGCTTTTCCTTTACCTCCTGCGCCACGGAGCAGATGTTCATGGCGTGGTCACTGATACGCTCGAAGTCACTGAGGGTATGCAGATACTTGGAGACGCTCTCGTTCTGTTTCCGGTTGAGCTCGTTGGTGTTGAGCTTCACCAGGTAGGTGCCCAGTTTGTCCTCGTAGCGGTCCACCAGATCCTCGATCTTCTCCACCTTGCGTGCGCCTGCCTCGCTGAACTCATCCAGCAGGCCGATGGCGAGCTTGATATTCTCCAGGGAGGTGCGCGCCATGGCGTTGACTGTCAGATGGCTCTGCTCCACGGCCAGGGCGGGATGCTGCAGGAAGCGCTCGTCCAGGCGATCCAGCTCACCCTCCGCCGCCTTTTCATCCTCCCGCTCCCGAACGAGGCGGGTCACCAATCGGATGATCAATCCATCCAGCGGCAGCAGCACAATCGCCGTCGCCGCGCGGAAGAGAGTATTCACCAGCGCAATGTTCACCGGGTTCATCAGCAAATCCTGGAGCCCCAGATCCACAAAGGCATTCAACACATAATAGAGTATGCCGAAAACCAGAGCGCCGATAATCTCGATTACCAGATAGGAAAACGCGGCTCTGCGCCCGTCCGCCTTGGCGCCCAGCGCCGAGAGCAGCACCGGAACGGCGGATCCGATGGCAATACCCAGGATCAGCGGATAGGCGGTGTTGAAGCGGATAGCCCCGGTCAGGGACAGGGCTTGCAGAATGCCCACCGCCGCCGAAGCGCTCTGCAGCACGGCGGTAAAGGCCGCGCCCACCAGCACACCCAGCAGCGGATGGGAAAAGGCCGTGATCATATCGATAAAGGCAGGGTCACTTCTCAGCGGCTCCACCGCGCCGCTCATGGCCTTCATGCCGAACATCAGCACCGCAAAGCCCAGCAGGATGTCCCCCACATGGTGATGCACCTGCCGCTTGGAAAACATTCGCAGGCAGATGCCTCCCACGGCCACCAACGCCGCCAGGTTCTCGGTGGAAAAGAAGCTTGCAATGCCACCGCCGCCCTGGACGCTGGAAAGCGCAATGATCCAGCCTGTGATGCTGGTACCGATCAGCGCGCCCTGGATCACCGGCACCGCCTGCTTGAGCTTCATCATGCCGGAGTTCACGAAGCCCACCACCATCACCGAGGTGGCGGAGGAGGATTGGATCACCGCCGTGACGCCGGTACCCAGCAGCGCGCCCCGCAGAGGCGTACCCGTCAGCCGGTACAGCACCAGCTCCATCCGGTTGCCGGCCACACGCTTCAGCCCGTCCCCCATCAGGCTCATGCCGAAGAGGAAAAGCGCAACGCCCCCCAGCAAGGCAAGGATATTGGAAAAGCCCATCAAATAACAGCTCCTTTTCGCCATATTCCCTTATTTTATACTTTATCAGAATTATCTACTGATTTCAAGTATAAGTTATCGGTTTTCTGGCAGGCGTGAAAAGGTCTGGTATTTTTCGCTCTGCTGCGGTACAATGGTGTGGGTGATGCTATGCACATTCTATATGAAGATTCGGCGCTTCTGGTCTGCGAAAAGCCGGCCGGCGTTCTCTCCGAGGAAGGCGGTATGCCGCAGCTTTTGCGGGAGGCCACCGGAGCGAAGGAGATCTACTGTGTCCATCGGCTGGATCGGGAGACCGGCGGGCTGATGGTCTATGCCAAAACGAAGAAGGCCGCCGCGGGGCTCTCCGCCGCCATCGCAGCAGGGAAGCTGGAAAAGGAATACCTTGCCGTGGTGCAGGGGCAACCGGAGCCCGCCGGCACGCTGCGGGATCTGCTGTACCGGGACGCGGCAAAGAACAAGAGCTATGTGGTGCAGCGGATGCGGCGCGGCGTGCGGGAGGCGGAGCTCTCCTACCGGCTCCTTGCGGAGCGGGAGGGGCTGAGTCTGCTCCGGATGCGCCTCGAGACCGGGCGCAGCCACCAGATCCGGGTACAGTTCGCCTCCCGGGGCTTTCCCCTGGCGGGAGACCGGAAATACGGCAGCGCCTTCCGGGACTGCGGCCTTGCCCTCTTCTCCGCGGCACTGTGCTTCCCCCATCCCCTCACCGGGGAAAGGCTTGCCTTTACGCTGTCTGCGCCGGACGCCTGGCCATGGACGCTTTTCAGCGATGCGATGCAATAATCCCAGGGAAAATAATCCACATCAAAGGAGAACATGATATGCGTTATATGGAAGTGATCGTCGACACTCCCGCCCGGGAAATCGACCGCCGCTGCGAGGAGATGACCGCCATGGGCGTGGGCGGCTTTGTGATTGAGAACGAGGAAGATTTCCGGGATTTTCTGGAGAACAACCACGCCTACTGGGACTATGTGGACGAGGAGCTGGAGCAGAAATACCAGGGTCTCAGCCGCATCAAGTGCTACCTGACCGACGACGAGGCGGGACAGGACTCCCTGCGGCAGATCCGCGCCGCTTATGGAAACGTCGCCGTCAGCTTTGTGGACGACAGCGACTGGGAAAACAACTGGCGGGAGTACTATAAGCCCATCGAGGTGGGTGAGAAGCTGGTGGTGGTGCCCGAGTGGGAGCCCATTCCGGAGGACGGTCGGATTCCCCTGCGCCTGGATCCGGGTCTGATTTTCGGCACCGGCAGCCATCCCACCACCCGTATGTGCCTGGCCGCCTTACAAGATTATGTAAACCTGGATACCCGGGTGCTGGATCTGGGCTGCGGCAGCGGGATCCTGGGTATCGGGGCGCTGGTGCTGGGCGCGAAGAGCTGCCTGGGCTGCGACATCGACCCCAAGGCGCCGGACGTGGTGCGCGCCAACGCCGCGCTCAACGGCATCGGCGCGGACCGGCTCACCGCCTGCGCCGGGGACATCCTCTCCGACGCTTCCCTGCGCCGCCGCTTTGGCGGGGACTATGCGCTGGTGCTCTCCAACATCGTCTCCGACGTGATCATCCCCCTCTCCCGCTATGTGCGCTCCTTCCTGGCTCCCGACGGGATCTGGATCAGCTCCGGCATCATTGAGGGGCGGCAGGACGAGGTGCGCGCCGCCATCGAGCAGGCGGGCTTCACCGTTCTGGCGCACCGCTGCGAGGAAGAGTGGCACTGCTTCGTGGCAAAATAAGGGGTTTTCGGAACTTTTTCCCGGGGAATACCGTCATATTATCGAGCAGCAAGCCTTCAGTTCTCTCCTCTCACCTCTCTGTGCAGCCATTGGAGCGCGTCTGAGAGGCTGCCCACCCGGTCGATGAGTCCCTTCTCCACCGCCTCTTCCCCATAGATGACGCTGCCCACATCGTTGGCCAGCTCGTCGGTATTGGTCATGAGGCGCAGATAGTCCTCCCGGGAGATGTGGGAGTGCTCCGTCACGAAGCGGACGATCCGCTCCTGGATCCGGGCGAAGTAGTTATAGGTCTGCGGCACGCCGATCACCACGCCGTTGAGACGCACCGGATGGATCGTCATGGCTGCGGAAGGGGCGATCATGCTGCACTTGGCCGCCACCGCAAGGGGCACGCCGATGGAGTGTCCTCCCCCCAGCACCAGAGATACCGTCGGCTTTGTCATACCGGCGATCATCTCCGCAATGGCCAGCCCCGCCTCCACGTCCCCGCCCATGGTGTTCAGCAGGATCAGCAGGCCCTGGATCTCCGGGCTCTCCTCGATGGCCGCGATCAGAGGCAGGATGTGCTCGTACTTGGTGGATTTGGTATCCTCCGGCAGTGTCTGGTGCCCCTCGATCTGTCCCACGATGGTGAGGCAGTGGATATTCCCCTGCTTTGCCGCGCCCAGCTCTTTGATTTCGTCCATGTGATCACCTCCGCATTATTGTGCCCGGATTTTCCCGCAAATTCACAAAAAGGGTGTGAAAAACATGCTCCTGCCCCACCGTGAGCTGGAATGGGACACCGGTAAGTGTCCCGAGAACGTGATCGCCACAATTCGGAGCATGACCGAACCCACGACGAGTCCCTGGAAAAAAGAGACCCGGCGCCTCTTCTGGGGCATCGTGGACTCAGACAGCTTTCAGATTGGGCTGCATATCGGCGCCATGATGAACTATTCCGCAGTTATCCTTATAAACGGCAACGTCACTCTTGCGGGGAATGGTTCTCATCTCTCGCTGAAGCTGGAGCTGAACAATTATGCGCGACCCTTTATGCGCTTCTGGTTTGGGGGCGTCACGTTCTTTTTCTTCGTCTCCCTTTTCGCCGTTCTCCTTGGCCCTACAAAAAGCTGGGGCGGCCCGCTGACCGCTCTGGGCATGTTTCTCTTCGCTCAGATCGGAGTGCGCATTGGATTCAAGCGTCAGGCCGACAGGGCCGAGGCCGTACTGCGGGAGATTTTTCCTTCATAGCGAACCAAAAAACGGGTAAATGTGCGTTGGTTTTGCACATTTACCCGTTTTTCTGAAAGCTGAAATCTGAAAGCTTACTTGTCCGCATAGGCGGCGAGAACGCCCTTGTAGGTCATGTAGCAGTCGAACTTGCCTACCACCTCGAAGGGGGCGTGCATGCTCAGGACGGGAACGCCGGCGTCGATGGTGTTGATATTGCGGTTGGCCATGAACTTGGCGATGGTGCCGCCGCCGCCCTGGTCGACCTTGCCCAGCTCCGCCATCTGCCACACCACGCCTTCCCGCTCGTACAGGCGGCGCAGGTAGGCGACCAGCTCGGCGGAGGCGTCGCTGGTGCCGCCCTTGCCCCGGGAGCCGGTAAACTTGCAAATGGCCATACCGTAGTTCACCTTGGAGTCGCTGCGCTTCTCGGAGACCTCGGGGTAGAGGGGATCGAAGGCGTTGGACACGTCGGCGGAGAGGCAGAAGCTGTTTTCAAAGCAGCGGCGCAGAGACACACCCTGCTCCTCGCACAGATCCTCCATGAAGCAGTCAAAGGCGGCGGACTGCATGCCCGTGACGCCGTCGGAGCCGGTCTCCTCCTTATCGGCCAGGATGCAGACGCAGGTCTTCTCCGGATCCTTCACGTCAAAGATGGCCTTCAGCTCGGCATAGGCGCAGACCCGGTCGTCATGGCCGTAGCCGCCGATGAGAGAGCGGTCCAGGCCCACCTCGCACACGTCAAAGCCGGGGACGGCCGCCAGCTCCGCAGAGAGGAAGTCCTCCTCGGTGATGCCGTACATGTCGTTGAGGATGCTCATGACCGCCAGCTTCACCCGATCCTTGCCCTCGTCGGCATAGGGGGTGGAGCCCAGCAGGATGTTCAGGCCCTCGCCTGTGAAGCCCTCGGACATGGTCTTCTGCATCTGATCCTTGGCCAGGTGGGGCAGCAGGTCGGTGATGACAAACTTGGGCTCGCCCTTCTCCCGGCCGATGACCACGGGGACGACCTCGCCGCTCTTCAGCACCACGGCACCGTGGAGCTCCAGGGGGATGGTGACCCACTGGTACTTCTTGATGCCGCCGTAGTAATGGGTCTTGAAGTAGGCCATCTCGTCCTGCTCATAGAGGGTGACCTGCTTGAGGTCGATGCGGGGGGAATCCACATGCGCGCCGGCGATGACAGCGCCCTCCGAGAGGGGCTTTTTGCCGATGACGGCCAGCATCAGAGCCTTGCCGCGGTTATTCTTGTAGATCTTGTCGCCGGCTTTGAGCGCCATGCCGGGCTTGTAGGCCACGAAGCCCTGCTCCTCTGCCAGGGCGATGGCGTTCACGACCGCCTCCCGCTCCATGCGGGAATTGTCCAGATACTCCATGTAGCCCTTGCAGTAGTCCTCCACCGCGAGGCGCTCCTCGGTGCCGATCAGGTCGTAGCCGTTCTTCTGCTCGTAGAAAAGCTTGGTTCTCAGTTCATCCATGGTGCAGTCTCTCCTCCAATATTTTGTTGATATGTGAAATGAAACTTGCTTCGTCTCCGTTATTCTCCAGGATCACGCTGCAGCGCTCCCGGAAATAGCTGTCCGGCCGCTGGGCGCGGATGCGCAGCAGCGCGTAGTCCCGGCTGATGCCGTCCCGCGCCATGATGCGCCGCGCGCGGGTCTCCTCGTCAGCGAGGACGCCGATGGTGAAGTCGCAGCGCGCCGCCAGGGGGCTTGCCAGCAGCTCAATGGCGTCCACCGCGGCAAGGCTGCCGCCCTTCATGGCGTGTTCCCGCAGACGTCGCTGCACCTCGGCCGTGACGTGCCGGTGTGTAATGCGATTGAGCTTTGTAAGGGCATTCTCGTCCCGGAACACGATCTCCCCCAGCTTTTTGCGCTGAACGTTTCCGTTCTCCACCGCACCGGGGAAGGCGGCCTCGATCTCCCCGATCAGCTCCTCGCTCCGCTCCAGCAGCTCGTGATATACCGCGTCGCAGTCGATCACCAGGGCACCGCGCCGCTCCAGTTCCCGCAGGGCGGTGGTCTTGCCGCTGCCCGTGCCGCCGGTGACGCCCACGACAGTCATATCCTCTGCCAGGGCGTCCGCGATCTCCTCCTCCGGGAGGGCTCCCTGACGCAGCACGCGGTATGGCGTCCGGCTCATATCGAGCAAAGTGGATTCCCGGCCGATGCCGCAGGCGCCGCCGTCCACGATCGCAGCGATCTGCCCGTCAAAATAGTCCCGCACCTCCGCCGCGGTCCTGGGGCTGGGAGCGCCGGAGGGATTGGCGGAGGGCGCTGCAAAGGGGACGCCGGCGCGCCGCAGCAGCTCCAGGGTCATGGGGTGATCCGGGCAGCGGAGCCCAACGGTCTCCCCACCCGCGCGAACGATCTCAGGCACCAGCTCCCGCGCCTTGAGGACGATGGTCAGCGGCCCGGGCCAGAATCGCTCTGCAAGGCGCTTCGCCTGGGGCGGGATCGCTTCACAGTAGGCCTCCATCGCCTCCGCGCCGGGCACCATCAGGGACAGGGGCTTCACCGCAGGGCGGCCTTTGACCTCGTAGATGGCTTCCACCGCCTGGGCGTCCAGACCGTTGCCGGCCAAACCGTACACCGTCTCCGTGGGCACGGCCACCAGCTGCCCTTTTTTGAGCAGCTCTGCAGCCCGGTTTAGTTCTTCTATTTTGTCTATCGTTATCGTTTCCATTATTGCGAATTCTCTGCCAGCTTTGCCGCCTGATCTGCGGTGACCAGGGCGTCAATGAGCTCGTCCAGATCGCCGTTCATGATCCGGTCGATGTTGAAATTCTTGTTGTCCCCCGAGAGCCTATGATCCGTCACCCGGTTTTGGGGGAAGTTGTAGGTGCGGATGCGCTCGCTCCGGTCGCCGGAGCCGATCTGGCTCTTGCGCTCGGCGGCAACGGCGGCGTTCTGCTTGGCCTGCTCCATCTCATAGAGCTTGCTCCGCAGGATCTGCATGGCGCGATCCTTGTTTTTATACTGGCTGCGCTCGTCCTGGCACTCCACCACCACGCCCGTGGGCAGATGGGTGATGCGGATAGCGCTCTCGGTCTTGTTGACGTGCTGGCCGCCTGCGCCGGAGGAGCGGTAGGTGTCGATCTTCAGGTCGTTCAGATCCAGCTTGAAGTCCACGTCCTCGATCTCCGGCAGCACGGCCACGGTGGCGGCGGAGGTGTGGATGCGCCCGCCGGACTCCGTCACCGGGACGCGCTGGACCCGGTGGCCGCCGGCCTCGAACTTGAGGCGGGACCAGGCCCCCTCCCCCTCCACGACGAAGCTGATCTCCTTGATGCCGCCAAGTTCCGTCTCGCTGACATTGGCCACGTCGATCTTCCAGCCTTTGGACTCGGCATACAGCGTATACATGCGGTAGAGGTCTGCCGCGAAAAGCATGCCCTCTTCCCCGCCGACGCCGCCGCGGATCTCCATGATGACGTTCTTCTGGTCGTTGGGATCCCGGGGCAGCAGCAGGACGCGGATCTGCTGCTCCAGCTTTTCCTTCTGTTCCTTGGCGATCTGGTACTCCTCCTGGGCAAGCTCCCGCATCTCCGGGTCGCTCTGCAGCTCCAGGGCGGCGTTCATATCTTCATTGGCGCGCACGTAGGCGGCATAGGCCTCCGCCACCGGCTGCAGCTCCCGCGCCTCCCGCTCCACCCGGGCGTACAGCGCAGGGTCGGAATAGGTCTCGGGCAGCTCCAGCCGCTGCCGCAGTTCCTCGTATTGATTGTAAATGGCCTTCAAACGCTCCAGCATAGACAGTCTCCCCGCATGGTTTGCCTCATTTTACCACAGGGCAGGCAAAAAGGGAAGAGCGAATCCTGTTCTCAGACCGCTTCCGGCAAAAAGCAGGGCGCTTCCCTTGCATGTTTCGCGCGGATATGGTATTCTGGCACCATCAAGCGGAAAGAGAGGCTTCCAATATGATTGATCCCCGTGAGGTTGACAAGGTTCCCGACGAGGAGTGGGAGGAATTCAAGAAGAGAGCCGCCAAGGACGAGCTGTTTTACACCGGCCCCGGCGACCTGCTGGATACGCCGGAGGGGCGCTCCAAGTTCTGCCGGCTGAACGAAAGTGGTCTTTTCAACAAGGACGACCCCGTTTACCCCGGCTACAAGATCTGGGTCTTCAACAACCAGGGTGAGGGCATGGTGGTGAAGCGCCGCAGCCGCGTGGACCCCTCTCTCATGGAGAACGTGGAGTTCGGCGCGGACGGCAACCCCATCAGCCGCAGCTTTGAACCGGCCTGAGCAGTTTTCAGTTTTCATAGAGCAAGACGCCTGCCATTGCATGGCAGGCGTTCTTTTATGCTTTGGATCTCGAAGAAAGAATGCTTACTTCTTATTGCCGAAGAGGCCTCGGATGATGGAACTGGTGCCGGAGCGGAGCACGGAAGAGAGGGCGTTGGTGGCGGCGCGCTTGGCAATGGTGCCGGCGCTGGTCTTCTTGCCGCCCACCACGGAATTGACCAGGTTGTGGCTCACCGCGGTCACCACGGTGGAGCTGGCACTGGTCACGGCCTTCTGGGCCACCTTCTTCTTGGCGGCAGCCTCCCGCTCGGCCTCACGCTGTGCGGCGGCTTCTTCCCGCTGGCGCTGCTTTTCGGCCTGGGCGGCCTCCCTGGCAGCGGCCTTCTCCGCGGCGGCCTCTTCTCTCTGGCGCTGCTTCTCGGCCTCAGCCTCCTCCTTCTGGCGCTGCTTCTCCGCGGCGGCCTCCTCGGCCTCTCTGCGGCGCTGCTCCTCCAGCTCGGCGGTGGCGGCCACCAGCACCTCGTAGGCGGACTCCCGATCCTCCGTCTCCCGGTACTTGGGCTCAAACTCATCGCTGCGGATCACGCTCTGCACGGCGCTCTCCTCGGCGATGCCCATCATGCTCTGGGGCGGCAGGATCTTCGCCCGCTCCACCACGGTGGGGATGCCCTTCTCGTCCAGGAAGCTCACCAGCGCCTCGCCCACGCCAAGCTCGGTGAGGACGGTCTCGGTGTCAAAGCCGGGGTTCACGCGGAAGGCCTTGGCCGCGGCGCGGATGGACTTCTGCTCCGCCGGGGTATAGGCGCGCAGGGCGTGCTGCACCCGGTTACTCAGCTGCGCCAGCACATCGTTGGGGATGTCCGAGGGGCTCTGGCTGATGAAGTAGACGCCCACGCCCTTGGAGCGGATGAGCTTGACCACCTGGACGATCTTCTGCACCAGGGCCTTGGGGGCGTCGGTGAACAGCAGATGCGCCTCGTCAAAGAAGAAGATCATGCGGGGCTTCTCCAGATCGCCCACCTCGGGCAGCTTTTCGAAGAGCTCGGTCATCATCCACAGCAGGAAGGTGGCGTAAGTCTTGGGGCTCTGGATCAGGCGCTGGGAAGAGAGGATGTTGATGTAGCCCCGGCCGTAGGCGCCGGTGCGCATCCAGTCATTGATGTCCAGCTCCGGCTCGCCGAAGAAGAGCTCGCCGCCCTCCTCCTCGAAGGCCAGCAGCGCCCGCTGAATGGCGCCGACGCTGGCGGCGGAGACGTTGCCGTACATGGTGGTGAACTCCGCCCGGTTCTCGCCCACGAACTGCAGCATGGCGCGCAGATCCTTCAGATCCAGCAGCAGCAGGCCGTGCTCGTCCGCCACCTTGAAGACGATATTCAGCACGCCCGTCTGGATCTCGGTCAGGTTCAGGAGACGGCCCAGCAGGGTGGGCCCCATCTCGGACACGGTGACGCGCACGGGAAGCCCCTTCTCGCCGAAGATGTCCCAGAAGCGGGTGGGATAGGACTTGTACTCCCAGCCCTCGATGCCGAAGCGCTCAATGCGGCGCTGCATATCCTCGGTGTTGATGCCGGGACGGCACATGCCGCTCAAATCGCCCTTCACGTCGGCCAGGAACACGGGCACGCCCATGTCGGAGAAAGACTCCGCCATCACCTTCAGAGTGATGGTCTTGCCGGTGCCGGTGGCGCCGGCGATGAGGCCGTGGCGGTTGGCCATGGAGGGAAGCAGATAGAGATTCTTATCGGATTGTGCAAGCCAGATTTTACCTTCGCTGAACATCGTTTTTACCCCCTGTATTGTTTCGTTTTTCTTGTAAGTGCCTTTGATTTCACTTTATCATAGCACAGCTTTTGTCTGAACACAACAAAAAAATGCGCTTCTGCGCGTTTGCCGTCCTTCCGCGGCCGGCTTATAGAAAAGGCTTGTTCATTTTGGAAAACTGTGTTATTCTGTGCGGTGAAGATAAGATCGGAAACGAGGGATGAGTCTTGAAACAACGCGTTCTTTCCGCCATTGTGCTGCTGGCGATCACCCTGAGCTGCGTGCTGGCCCACGAGATCAGCCGGGTGCTGTTCTTTGCCGCCGCCGGTATCCTCTGCTGCTATGAGTACAGTCGGGCGGTTGAAAAGCTGGAGGTCTACTGCGCCGCCTGGGTCATGTACACCTTCATCGCCGCCCAGGCCGCCCTGACCCTGTTCCACCAGGGTGAGGTGCTGTACATCGGCTGCATGATGGTGGGCATCTATCTGGCGCTCTTCTCCGGCATCATCCACAAGAAGGTCAGCGGCAAGGGCGCACTGTACACCGTGGCGGGGCTTGCCTATCCGGGCTTCCTCTTCGGCGTGCTGATGGTGATCGGCGTGGGCGAGATCTGGCAACAGACCCTGCTGCTGGCTGTGGCCGCCACGCTGGTGTGCGACAGCTTTGCTCTCTTCGGCGGCATGGCCTTCGGCAAGCATAAGCTGGCCCCCCTGGTCAGCCCCAAGAAGACCTGGGAGGGCGCCATCTGCGGAGCGCTGTCCTCCCTGATCGTGGGGCTCGTGATCTATCTGCTGCCCATCTTCCCGGAGTTGAGCCTGCCCCTCTGCCTGATCACCTGCTTTTTGGCCTCCACCATGGGGCAGATCGGCGATCTGGCGGAGAGTCTCATCAAGCGCATGATCGGCGTGAAGGACTTTTCCAACCTGATCCCCGGCCACGGCGGCATGTTCGATCGGGCGGACAGCCTGCTCTTCTCCATTCCCACCGCCTATATCTGCCTGCATGTCGCGGGCATCGGCGTATAATCCTGTGTACAAAACCGGCTCGATCCGATTGGATCGAGCCGATTTTTATGCCGGATTCACGTGGATCATGATGTGCTTGACCTTGGGGAAACGCTGTTCGATCTCGTCATGTACCCGCTCGGCCACGGCGTGGGCCTGGCGCAGGGGCAGCTCCCCGTCCACGGCGATCTCCATTTCGATGTAGATCCGGTTGCCGAACTCCCGGGTGCGCAGCAGATCGATCCGCGCCACCTCCGGCTGCTCCACCGCGCAGAGGCGGATAGCCGTCTCCGTCTCCTCGTCGCAGCTGTGATCCACCATCTTGTTGACCGCGTCCCGGAAAATGTCAAAGGCGGCCTTGGCAATGAAGACGCAGATCACCACGCTGGCCAGCGGATCCAGTACGGGAAAGCCTGCCCGCGCCCCCAGGATGCCCGCCAGAGCGCCGATGGAGGAGAGGGCGTCGGAGCGGTGGTGCCAGGCCTCCGCCATCAGGGCGGGAGAATCCAGCTTCCGCGCCTGGTGGCGCACATAGTGAAACAGCAGCTCCTTCGTCAGAATGGAGACCCCCGCCGCCACCGCGGCCAGGATGCCGGGAGATTGGAGCTCTTCCCTTTCGGAGAGGATACTGCGTATTCCCTGGTAGCCGATCAGCAGCCCTGTGGCCAACAGGATACCGGACAGCAGAATGGCTGCCACGCACTCCATGCGCTCGTGGCCGTAAGGGTGCTCCCGGTCGGACTCCTTGCCGGAGAGCTTCACGCCGATCATGACGATCAGAGTGCTGAACACGTCGGAGGCGGAGTGCACCGCATCGGAGATCATGGCGCCGGAGCGTGCCAGCAGTCCTGCCGCCAGTTTTCCTGCCGTCAGCAGCAGGTTTACCAGAATACTCAGCCCGGAGACCCGCAGCGCCTCCTGGTGCGTTTGAGAAGTGTTTTCCATTGTGTTTCTCCTCTCCTTCCCCCGAAAAAGCATCCGCGGGGCAGAACATTTTTGTGTCTGTCCCGCGGATGCTTCCGCTGTCACCTCTGTGACCCGGCTCCGAATACGATCCCGAAAGAGAGCTTTTCTGTCCGGTCTTCGTATCGGCCTGCTCAGATGAATCGGTGTTCCCCCGTTAGCATATGAACACCGTCGCATATATAGACAATAATCGCTGAAACCTCACTTGTCAAGTCTGCTTTTCTTTTTCTAAAGTTCTTTCGTACATCGAGCCTGCTTTTGCCGATTGACATTTCTATACAAAACGGATAAACTGAGATTTAGACCAAAATCCCAGCTATTCGCAATCAAATCCAAATATTTAGGAGGGAATCTTTTGGAAGTTAGAGAGAATCTGATCCGTCTTTGCGAAAAGATCAACGACGGGCACTACAAAATCACGCCCGACTGTGCCGAGTACAAGGTCTTTGAGAAGTGGATCACCGACGAGCAGATCACCGTTATGCTGGCGCTGACCAGCATGAAGCCCAGCTTCATCCCCCTGATCGCCCGGAAAGCCAAAATGTCCGCCAAGCGCACGAAAGAGGTGCTGCATGAGCTCACCGACATCGGTCTGGTCGTGCAGGTCATCGTGCCCAAGGTGGGGCTGGAGATTTACCTGCTGCCCCCCTACACCCCGGGTATCTTCGAGTTCCTGCTGATCAACGAAAAGTTCTGCATCGCTCACCCGGAGATCGCCTACGCCTTCCATCAGCACGCCACTACCAGCCAGATCGAGCACGCTCCCAACACCCCCATGGGCTCCGGCATCATGCGGGTCATCCCCATTGAGAGCGCCATCCCCGCCGACGCCATTGCCATCGACAATGAGAAGTGCAGCAAGTACATTGAGGATAACGAGGGTCACCTGAGCGTGACGCCCTGTCAGTGTCGCCGTGTCCGCCGCATGATGGGCGAAGGCAGCGGCGACCTGGACGAGGGGCTCTGCATCTTCATGGGTCACGTGGGCGACATGTTCAACCACACCGGCAAGGGCAAGCCCGTGTCCGTGGCCGAGGCCAAGGCGCTGGTCGAGAAGTGCGACGCCCGCGGCTGCGTCCACCAGATCACCACGCTCCACTCCGGCGAGACCTTTGCCATCTGCAACTGCATGCCCGAGAGCTGCCTGGCCCTGGGCGTGAGCCAATATTACAACACCCCCGCCACCTCCAAGAGTAACTATGTTGCCGAGATCGACCAGGCCAAGTGCGTGGCCTGCGGCCAGTGCACCGATCGCTGCGCCAACAACGCCATCCAGATGGGTCAGAAGCTCTGCGCCAAGACGCCCATCGAGCACAAGCCCCATGAGCTGCCCGACGATCAGGAGTGGGGTCCGGAGCACTGGAATCCGGAGCACCGCACCAACCGCGAGTACATCGCCCCCGAGGGCACCGCTCCCTGCAAGACCGCATGTCCCGCGCACATCGCCGTGCAGGGCTATCTGAAGCTGGCCGCCCAGGGACGCTACCTGGAAGCCTTGGAGCTCATCAAGAAGGAGAACCCCCTGCCCGCCATCTGCGGCCGCATCTGCAACCGCAAGTGCGAGGAGGTCTGCACCCGCGGCGACGTGGATCGCGCTGTCGCCATCGACGAGGTCAAGAAGTTCATCGCCGACCGGGAGCTGGAGCGCAGCACCCGCTTCGTGCCCCGGAAGCTCTATGACTTCAGCGACAAGAAGATCGCCATCATCGGCGCCGGCCCAGCGGGTCTGAGCTGCGCCTACTTCCTGGCGGCTGACAACTATCAGGTCACCGTGTTTGACCGCAACGAGCAGCCCGGCGGTATGCTCCGCTACGGCATCCCCTCCTTCCGGCTGGAGAAGCCCGTTCTGGACGCCGAGATCGACGTGCTCAAGGAGATGGGCGTCATCTTCCGCTGCGGCGTGGAGATCGGCAAGGACGTGACCATCGAGGAGCTGCGCAAGCAGGGCTATGACGCCTTCTATCTGGCTGTCGGCGCTCAGAAGTCCGCCTCCCTCGGTATTCCCGGCGAGGAGCTGAAGGGCGTGTACGGCGGCATCGACTTCCTGCGCATCGTCAACGGCGGCTCCCGTCCCGCGCTGGGCAAGAAGGTCGTCGTGGTCGGCGGCGGCAACGTGGCCATGGACGTAGCCCGCACCGCCGTGCGTCTGGGCGCGGAGGTCACCGTGGCCTACCGCCGCAAGGAGAGCGACATGCCCGCCGATCCCGCCGAGGTGCAGGAGGCCAAGGAAGAGGGCGTGAAGTTCCTGTTCGAGCACAAGCCCGTGGAGATCGAAGAAAAGAACGGCAAGGTTGCCGCTCTCGTCTGCGAGGGTGATAAGAAGATCAAGTGCGACGCCATCCTGGCTGCTATCGGCCAGCGCATCGACCTGAGCGGTCTGGATCTGGGCGAAGTGAAGGTGGACGAGAAGGGCCGCGTCCTGGCTGACGAGGTCACCTATCAGACAGCGCAGCCCGACATCTTTGTGGGCGGCGACGCTCACACCGGCCCCAAGTTTGCCATCGACGCCATCGCCCAGGGCAAGCAGGCCGCCATCTCCATCCACCGCTATGTCCATCCCGGCCAGAGCCTGGTGATCGGCCGCGACCGGCTGACCTACCGCGCCTTTGACAAGGAGAACGTGGACTTCGACACCGTGAAGCGCGACTACAACAGCGCCGCCCGTCAGGTGCCCGGCAAGGACGAAACCAAGGTCAAGACCTTCAAGGACGACCGCAAGACCTTCACCGAAGAGCAGGTCAAGGCCGAGACCGCCCGCTGCCTGGGCTGCGGCGCCAGCTTCGTGGATCCCAACAAGTGCCTGGGCTGCGGCGTGTGCACCACCCGCTGCAAGTTCGACGCCATCCATCTGAAGAAGCGCACCTTCCAGGAGAGCATCGACTACTTCGACCGTCCCAAGGTGCTGCCGGAGTTCATCCGCAACCGCGAGCGGAAGATTGCCGTGCGCAAGCTCCGTGAAAGCAAGTAAGAAATATCATGCAAAAAAGCACTGGCTTCCCATGAAGCCAGTGCTTTTTTTGATAAAAACAGATAAGTCAGCATGAGGTCGGTGTCCTCAGCAGCTCATTTCTATTGTTATGTTATACTTGCTCCAAGGGCTCGAAGATCAGGCTGCGATCCAGGGAAGCGTCCCTCAGGAGTCGATAAGCCTTATGGGAAATGACATAGAAGGGATAGCCCCAGTCTGCCCCATAACAGGACGGCACCTGCATGAAATCCAGATCCTGCGGCACGAGCTCAGCCCGGACGCGCATCCGGCCTCTGCCGGTGGGAACATACCGCGTTCTTCCGCACACGGGGCAGGGGCGTGTCATCGTAAATTCGCCAGGCGCCAGAAAATCCTCGCACTCCTGGGGCCAGAGCTGCCAGAGATCGGGGAGCGGCTCTCCCGTCTTCGCGTTTCTCACCGGGCGGAAGCTCGCGCCGGTCAGCCCGGCCTTCTCAATTGTGCGCATGGCCAGATCGCTGCAATAGAGATTGACCATGTTGCTGCCATAATCGGAGCAGAACTGCCGCGCCGCCCGCCATTTGGGCGGCTTCTCCGTCATAGTGTCCAGCTTCTGCTTTACATGCTCATAGCGGTCATAGCTCTTGTCCTTGTAGATGATGACTTTTTCAAAGAAGTGGGAGAGCTGGTACTGCTCGGGAACGCCGACGGAGTCAAAGCCGGCGCAGCAGGAGCGCACACGCAGAAACTGCGCCGCCTCGCACTCCTCCTCGGTGTAGTGCAGCGTGAAAAATGTACTTGCAGCTCTGTGTCCCTCCCGCTGCCGGATTTTTTCCACCAGCTCCAGGATCTCCTCAAAATGCGGATTCTGGTCCCACAGGTCGAATTTCGCCAAGTGAGCAAGGGATTCCTGTCGCTTCGCCCCCAGCTCTTCGATACGCTTCACCTCCGGGAGCGTGGAGGGGCAGATCGAAAGACTGCACTTTGTTTTCACGCGAGCCTCCTTTCAGCGGTTGCCGTACATCCGCTGATAGTAGCTCTGATACTCGCCGGAGACGATCTCGCCCCACCAGGGTTTGTTCTCCAGATACCAGCGGATGGTCTGCACAATGCCGTCGGCAAACTTTGTCTCCGGCAGCCAGCCCAGATCCCGATGGATCTTCGTGGGATCGATGGCATAGCGCATGTCGTGGCCCTTCCGGTCGGTGACGTAGGTGATGAGGCTCTCCGGCTTATGGAGCTCCTGGCAGATAAGGCGCACGATGTCGATGTTGCGCATCTCGTTGTGGCCGCCGATGTTGTAGACCGAGCCCTCCTTGCCCTTGCGCATCACCAGATCCACCGCCTTGCAGTGATCCTCCACATATAGCCAGTCCCGCACGTTGAGGCCCTGGCCGTAGACCGGGAGGGGCTTGTCCGCCAGGCAGTTTGCGATCATGAGGGGGATCAGCTTCTCCGGGAACTGATAGGGACCGTAGTTATTGGAGCAGCGGCTGAGGGAGACGGGCAGGCCGTAGGTCCGGTGGTAGGCCATGGCCAGCAGATCCGCCGCAGCCTTGGAGGAGGAATAGGGGCTGGAGGTGTGGATGGGCGTCTCCTCGGTGAAGAAAAGATCCGGCCGATCCAGGGGCAGGTCGCCGTAGACCTCGTCGGTGCTGACCTGGTGGAAGCGGCCCACGCCGAAAATGCGGCAGGCGTCCATCAGGACGCTGGTGCCGATGATGTTGGTCTGCAGAAAGATCTCCGGGTTCTCGATGCTGCGGTCCACATGGGACTCCGCCGCGAAGTTCACCACGATTTCCGGCTTCTCCTCCTCGAAAAGCTCATAGATGGCCTTCCGGTCGCAGATGTCGATCTTGCAGAAGCGGAAGCGGGGGTGCTCCAGCACCGGCGCCAGGGTGGAGAGATTGCCCGCGTAGGTCAGCTTATCCACGCAGACGATGCGATCCTCGGGATGCTTTTCCAGCTCGTAGAAAATGAAGTTGGAACCGATAAAGCCGGCGCCGCCGGTGACGAGAATGGTCATATCACAGTTCTCCTTCCGCAATCGAAATCAGATACTGGCCGTAGTCGGTCATCTTCAGCTCTTCGCCCAGGGCGCGGAGCTGTTCCCGGGAAATAAACCCACGGCGCCAGGCGATCTCCTCGATGCAGGAGACGTAAAAGCCCTGGCGATCCTGCACGGTCTCCACAAATTCTGACGCGTTCAGCATGCCCTGGGGGGTGCCGGTATCCAGCCAGGCCATGCCGCGGCCCAGCAGCGTCACCCGCAGCTCGCCCAGCTCCAGATAGGCGTTGTTCACCGCAGTGATCTCGATCTCGCCGCGCTTGGAGGGCTTCACCTGCTTTGCGATCTCCACCACCCGGTTGTCGTAGAAATACAGGCCCGGTACGGCGTACTTGGATTTGGGCTTCTCGGGCTTTTCCTCGATGGAGAGCACCCGGCCGTCCTTGTCAAATTCCACCACGCCGAAGCTGCTGGGGTTCTTCACCGGGTAGCCGAAAATGGTGGCGCCGGTGTTGTTTGCCATGGACTCCCGCAGGGTGCGGGTCATGTCCACGCCGTAGAACACATTGTCCCCCAGGATGAGGCACACGCTGTCGTCTCCAATGAACTCCTCCCCCAGGATGAAGGCGTCAGCCAGGCCCCGGGGCGTCTCCTGCACCTTGTAGGAGAGCTGAATGCCGATCCGCGCCCCGTCGCCCAGGAGCTTTTCGTAGACCGGGGTGTCCTCCGGCGTGGAGATCAGCAGGATCTCCCGGATGCCCGCCAGCATCAGGATCGAAAGCGGGTAATAGATCATGGGCTTGTCATAGATGGGCAGAAGCTGCTTGGAGACGGCCTTGGTCATGGGATAGAGGCGGGTGCCTTTCCCGCCGGCTAAGATGATGCCTTTCATATCAAGTCCTCCTTAATCTCTGCGGAACAGATCCCGGGTGTATACCTTGTCCTGCACATCGTCCAGGCAGGTGTCATAGCGGTTGGCAATGATGGCGTCCGAGCGGCGTTTGAAGTCCTCCAGATCATTCACCACGAGGCTGCCGAAGAAGGTCTCCCCGTCGGTCAGGGTGGGCTCATAGACGATGACGGTGGCGCCCTTGGCCTTGATGCGCTTCATGACGCCCTGGATGCTGCTCTGGCGGAAGTTGTCGCTGTTGGACTTCATGGTGAGCCGATAGACGCCCACGGTGACGCGCTTCTCCGCCCCGGCGCTCCAGCTTGCGTTGGCGGAGTAGTAGCCCGCCTTCTCCAGCACCCGATCCGCGATGAAGTCCTTCCGGGTGCGGTTGGACTCCACGATGGCCTGGATCAGATTCTCCGGCACGTCCTCGTAGTTTGCCAGGAGCTGCTTGGTGTCCTTGGGCAGGCAGTAGCCGCCGTAGCCGAAGCTGGGGTTGTTGTAATGGCTGCCGATGCGGGGATCCAGGCACACGCCCTGGATGATCTGCCTGGTGTCCAGGCCCTTGAGCTCGGCATAGGTGTCCAGCTCGTTGAAGAAGCTGACCCGCAGTGCCAGATAGGTGTTGGCGAAGAGCTTTACCGCCTCCGCCTCCGTAAAGCCCATGAAGAGCGTGGGGATGTTCTCCTCCACCGCGCCCTCCTGCAGGAGCGCGGCAAAGCGTTGAGCCATCTCCGTCAGCGCGTCGTCCCCCGGATCGGTGCCCACGATGATGCGGCTGGGGTGCAGGTTATCGTAGAGCGCGCGGCTCTCCCGCAGAAACTCCGGACTGAACAGGATCCTGCGGCACTGATATTTCTCCCGCACCGAGGCGGTGTAGCCCACGGGGATGGTGCTCTTGATGACCATATAGGCGTCCGGATTCACCGCCAGCACCCGCTCGATCACGTCCTCCACGGCGCTGGTGTCGAAATAGCCCCGCTTGGGATCGTAGTTGGTGGGGGTGGCGATGATGATGAGCTCCGCGTCCCGATAGGCCGCCTCCCGGTCGCAGGTGGCGGTGAGGCGCAGGGGCTTTTGTGCCAGGTATTCCTCCAGTTCCTTGTCCTGGATGGGGCTCTGGCGGCTGTTGATGAGTTCTGCCTTGGCGGGGGTGGTGGTGACGGCGGTGACCTCGTTGTGCTGCGCCATCAGCACAGCCAGGCTCAGCCCCACATAGCCCACGCCCGCAACGGTGATTTTCATTTCTCCTCGCCTCCTATGTAATAGTCATGATACCAGGCGGCAAAGCGGCGCAGCCCCTCCCGCAGAGGAATTTCCGGCCGGAAGCCGTAGTCCCGCTCCAGCGCCTCAGAGTCGGCATAGGTCACGGGCACATCCCCCGGCTGCATGGGCACCAGCTTCTTGTGCGCCTCAAAGTCGTAATCCGCCGGCAGCACCCCCGCCCGCACCAGTTCCTCGGAGAGGATCTGCACAAAGTCCAGCAGGTTCTCCGGCCGGCTCCCGCCGATATTATACACCGCATAGGGCGGCAGAGGCAAGCCGTCCTCTCCCGTGAGCCGCTCCGGTGCGCCGCGCATGACGCGCAGGATGCCCTCCACGATGTCGTCCACATAGGTGAAGTCCCGCTTGCAGTTGCCGTAGTTGAAGATCTGGATGGTCTGCCCCGCCCGGAGCTTGTTGGTAAAGCCGAAGTAGGCCATGTCCGGCCGCCCCGCCGGGCCGTAGACCGTGAAGAAGCGCAGGCCGGTGGAGGGGATGTTATAGAGCTTGGAGTAGGCGTGGGCCAGCAGCTCGTCGGACTTCTTGGTGGCAGCATAGAGGGAGACCGGGTTATCCACCTTGTCATCGGTGGAGAAGGGCACCTTTTTGTTGCCGCCGTAGACCGAGGAGCTGGAGGCGTAGACCAGGTGCTCCACCCCCGTCTCTCCCCCGTCGTAGGAATGACGGCAGGCCTCCAGCAGGTTATAGAAGCCGATGAGGTTCGATTCGATGTACACGTCCGGGTGGCTGATGGAATAGCGCACGCCGGCCTGGGCCGCCAGGTTCACCACCACCGCGGGCTTATAGGTGGCAAAGGCCTCATTCACCGCCGCCTTGTCCGCAATGTTCATCTGCAGGAAGACGAAGTTCGGGTACTGCCGGAGCTTTTCCAGGCGGTACTCTTTCAAAGAGACCTCGTAGTAGTCGTTCATATTGTCGATGCCGACCACCGTGACGCCCTCCACCTCCTCCAGCAGACGCCGGGAGAGGAAAAAGCCGATAAAGCCGGCGGCGCCGGTGACGAAGACGGTTTTATGCTCCAAGGAAACATTTGGTGTTTTCATATTCCCCGATACTCCTTTTTCACTTGCTCGTAGCTCTCAAGATTTCCGATGTCATAGCGCTTGCCCGGCATCTCCAGAGCGTAGACCGGCACGCGGTCGCAGAGCCAGGCCAGCAGGCTTCCCGGCGCGTCGGTGCCGCAGCCCGCGGCCAGCGCATCCGACACGAGGCGCAGCGCCTGGGGCGTATACACATAAAAGGGCGGGCAGACCCAGGGGGACGGCGGCTCCGGGGACTTTTCCACCATGGAGACGATCCGCTTATCCCCGTCCACCGTGGCTACGCCGCATTTGCGCAGCTTCTCGAGAGAGGGCTCCCGATAGCGCAGCACGCAGCTGGCGTCCTTCTCCCGGGCGTAATCCAACAACACCCACAGAGAAAAATCCAGCAGATTATCCCCCGCCATGACCAGCGTTGTTTTCTCCGTGCCGCAGCGCTCCAGTGCAAGGGCAAGATCCTTCACCGCGCCAAGGCGCTTGTCATTCTCCGTGCTGCCGTCGTCGAGGACGGTGATGTGCTCCGCTCTCCCCCGCGCCCAGGCTTCAAAGTGTCCGGTGTAGCGGTGGTTGGACACCAGCACAATCTCCTCGATCCCGCCGACCGCCGCCAGATCGTCCAGCAGCCAGTCCAGGATCGTCTTCTCCCCCACCTGCAGCAGGGGCTTTGGAAAATGCTCCGTCAGCGGGTAGAGTCGGGTGGCATAGCCCGCCGCCAAAATGACGCAGTTCATAACTTCACCCCGTCTCCCGTATGGCAGATATGGGCGCTGTAACGGCCCTGCAGGCCGGGGAAGGTCTTCAAATACTCCCGCTCCACCGTCTCCAGGATCCGCTCTTCGTAAGCCGGGTCAATGAGCGCCACGCAGCAGCCCTTGAAGCCCGCGCCGCTGAATCGCCCGCCGTAGATGCCATCGGTTTGGGTCATGATCTCGTAGAGGCGAATGAGTTCCTTGGATCCGGTCTCCCAATTCTCAATGCTGCTGCGGCCGCTGAGAAAGCTCAGACGACCGTATTCCTCGATGTCGCCCCGGCGCCAGGCCTCGGCACCGGCCTCTACCCGCTGAAACTCGCTGTACCAGTGCTCAGCCCGCTTGGCCCAGTTCTCCGGCAGCCGGTCTTTGTACTTGCGGAAGACCTCCTCGGGCACGTCCCGCAGATTGGTCTCGGAGAATTTGCCGTATTCCATCCCTGAAAGCGCCTTCAGGGCGTAGGCCGCAGACCGCGCCTCATCTACCCGCATGTTGAACTTGGAACCCGCCAGGCTCCGCTCCATGCCGCTGAAAAACACGGCGATCTCAAAAGGCTTGCAGTCCGGGTGTCTCGGGATGCGCTCAAAGCTGCCGTTCCGGGTATCCAGATACAGCAGATGATCTTTTTTACAATAGATCTCGCAGCTCTGATCCAGGGTGCCGCAGGCCACGCCCACATAGCGGTTCTCCGCCTCCAGAGAGATCTGGATCAGCTCCTCCGGCGTCAGGTGGATCCCGTTGAGCTTGCAGAGCACCGAGAGGAAGCTGATGATCACCGCAGCCGAGCTGGAGAGCCCGCCGATGGGCAGCTCCCCATCCAGCACGGCGCAGAGCCCCACATGCAGCGGAAAACGCTGCGCCAGGGCGATAGTCGCGCCCCGCAAATGATCCGCCCAATCGTTCTGCTTCTCCGCCGGGGTAGAGGCCACATGCCACTGGGCGCGCTTGGGAAACTGCAGGGAACGGATCTCCACCACGCCGTTCTGCTTGGGGCCGCAGGCGATGTGGATCCCCTTATCGATGGCAAAGCCCGTGACTTTTCCAAGGTTATGGTCGCTGTGGGCGCCGATGGGACAGACGCGATAGGGTGTGAAGGCCGCCGTCTCCGGTTCCTTATGATAGGTCGCCCGAAAGGCGTCCAGCACCTTCCCCGCCGCGTCTGTCGCAAAGCTTACCGCCCGCCGTTCCCGGGAGGCGGCATATTCCCTGGTTCGCCCGTCCAAAGGCCGTGTGCTGTTCTCCGGCAAAAACCACAGCTTTCCGGTTTTCTTCGCGCCGGGTACGCGCCCGTCCCGGCACAGGGCGGTCACCTTCCGCTCCGGCACCTGCCAGCGCTCTGCCGCCTGATGTACGTCCATATATTCCATGGGGCTTTCCCCCTTTCTGTTTTCTTCCGCTCTATGCTATCATCATGTAAGAAAAATGTCAAGATACATCGCGACATTCCGCCGTTATATCTCGACATTTCGACTTATTCCGTTTCAAACAATTCGAGGCTTCGGTAGAGTTCGCTGCGCTCTGCAGCACCCTCCACGATATGACCGAGATGCAACGATGGGCGTTTGCCCTTGACGATCCTTCCCATGTGCCGCATGCCTGCCAAGAGCCAGCCCGCAGGAAGCAAAACCGGATGCTCCTTCGCTGCGGGAAGGCTGCGCCGCGCCTTCACGTTCATAGCGCTCACAAGATTGCGAAGGCCTGCGCCGCGATGCACGGTGCCCTCCGTGCGGTTCACCAGGAGCTTGGCCTGGTTCAGCCGCTGATCGTCCTTTTTGCCAAAATTGCCTCCACTGAGAATATCCAGCATCAGCGCGTCCAGCAGTGCAGGATCCTGTTCCCCCTGCCACGAGGGATCCGGACAGCCCAGATAGCGCACGGACACCACCGTCAGCGCTCCCGCAAAGCGCCAGAGTCCCGCTTCACGCAGGCGGGCTTCAAATGTGGCGCGGAACTCTTCCACGGAAAACCGCGCCGTGAACACCGCCCAGTCGCACAGATGCCGCAGCCCTACCCCGGAATGGATCAGGTGCATGGCCGTGTGGATCAGGAGCATCAGGCCGTGATGGAAATCGTCCGGCACCCGGTAGCTGCCGTTTTCCGTCTCATGCAGAATGGACGTCTCAATGCTGTCAGCCAGCATTTCCCGGATCTTCTCCCCCACCGGCGTGTTGGGAATGCCATTGGGCTGCCAGTGCAGCTCCCATTCCGAGCGGTAAAGGGGATTGCTGCTGCGTACATAGGCCTGGTGGATGGGATTGTCCCTCTCTGCGGTCTCCAAAAAGCCCAGCGCTTTCAGCGCTTCGCCTGCGCGCGCCGCATCTTCCCTGTGTACCAGGAAGTCCACATCCCCCATCATGCGCAGCATGGGCTGTGGGTAGTAGGCTGCTGAGGCGCTGCCCTTCATCACCACATAGGGGATCCCCGCCGCCTCCATGGTTTGGTGCAGCTCCACATGGTCAAACTCCAGATACATGTTGTTGACCACCAGGTCGTTGATCCGGTTTTCCAGCTCCTCAGCCTTCTCCCCGGTGAAGCAGTCTTTCGCCGCGTGGTAGGCCAGGGGCAGCACAGCCTGCTGCTTTGCCTCCCGCAGCAGGGCATTCCAGTCAATCGTCTCCGGGAAGTCAAGGGTTCCGCCAAAAAGAGCGCAGCCTACAAGCTGCAGAAGCAGGCGCTGGGTTTCGCTGATCTTATCCATCGCGCTCTCCTTCCTCCTCTTTCTTGGGCAGCACGCCACCCGCCTGCAGCACCATACGCAACTCGTCCAGCTCCTGCTGGGAAACGCCGGTGCTGTTCAGCTTCTTCAGGCTGTGGGCAGGGGTCTTGGCAAAACGCAAAAGTCGCCGCATCCAGCACCAGGGCAGCAGCACGGGGTGCTTTTCCACCACGGGAAACTGTGCCTTCATCCTGTCATAGGGCAGGAACACCGCTTCCCAGACAGATTGAAGCCTGGCTTTGCGGAGCTCCCCGCCGGAACGCATCGCCATGCGCCCCAGTTGGTAGCTGTGCTCAGAGCCGGAGATGCTGTTTTGCTCCGCATAACGCAGCAGGGTCTCGCTGTCGGCATCCGACTCCTCACCCTCGAAGCAGATTCTTGCCAGCTTCTCCGCCCGCCGGACAAATTCCAGGATGCCCATACTCTGCAGTTCTCTCTCCAGATAACCGCGATCCATCTCCGGGCAGGCGCGCAGCAGCAGCCAGGTATCCGCGATGCGGCGGAAGCCCAGGGTGCCATGGCGGAAGTCCTCTTCCATATGGAGCATGTGGTGGATATAAAAATCCTCATGGGACATGCGCAGCACATGCTGCTTTCCCTCTTCCGGATGGCAACGGCTCCACATCCGCTTTTCCCACTCCCGGATCACACCGCTGTCATCGGTAAGACGGCGGTGCAGCTCCACCTTCATATAGGGCTTTTTCCGGAAATTCTCGTGCTTCCAGGCGGAACGGCCGTCCCCCTCATAGCCCAGGTCCCGCATCACCCGCATAATGCCGCGGTGTTCATAGTGCCGGACAAGAATGTCCATGTCGCTCATGCTGCGGCTCAGGGGATCCGCGTAATACTGTCGCAGCACCCAGCCCTTCAAGGGGATGCAGTCCATCCCGGCCTGCTCAAACGCATCCAGCAGCGCCTCCCCCTCGCACTCCTGATTGACGGACTTGGCGAAGCGGGGAGCATAGAGCGTACGCAGTTCCTTCTTGAGCTGCCGCAGTCCCGGATCCTCCGCCCCGGCCAGGGCGGCGTAGACAGGCAGCAGCACATCATGCCGCAGGGCGAGATTGACCAGCTTCTCCACGTCCCAGCTCTCCGGCAAAGCCGCGATCTGATCCGTGTCCGGCTTCTTTCCCAGAATTCCCGCCCGCAGCAGTTCCAAAAACAGTTTCAGTTCGATATCTTGCATTATTTCAGTTCCCGCTTGTTTTGCGTATTGCTTCCCTTCATCGAGGGAAGATGGCGTTCTCTGCTGCAAATCGTCCGCACTCTTCCCTCCTCTTCGGGAGATCAGCAGCCAAAGTACCGCTCCGAGCGCAGACCCCAAAATGTTATGAAACAGATCGTCCAGTTCAAACAGGCCCCGTTTCGACAGCATCTGGGTCAGCTCCGCCAACAGGGAAAGTACCGAACCAAGGCCGACCGTCTTCCAGATATTCGGCTTTCGCTCCGTCATCGCGCAAAGAAACCCGAAGGGAACGAAGAGCAGGATATTGAACAAGTTTTGATACAGCAGGTCCTGATGACCATTGACTGCGGCGCGGTATGACCAGAAAAGCTGCAGGGAAAAGAGACGCCCGGTTTTCGGCCTGCGCATAACGACAAGCATGGCGAAAAACAGCGTCAAATAAACGCTCAGCGCCGTAAAGGCCGCCCGTTTTTTTCGCGTGATCCTCCCCTGCTTCTCTCTCCCACGGAGGACGAACCAGCAAAGGGATCCGGCAACAGCGCCCGCCAAAAGTACCGGCAGGGTCAGATAATGCCGCAGAAAACTAACAGCATAGGAGATCATTTGTACTCCTCAGATTTCTCTCTGCTTTTCCGGCTCAGCCTCGCTTCAGTTTCTTGCGCAGGAGCTTCATGAGCAGCATGATCTCGTCCAGATGCAGCAGTCTGATGATGGGATAATAGACTGCCACGCCGATCACTGCCGCCGTAATCAGGCGCATATAGACATTTAGGGAAAGGAGGGAAACAACCCACCAGGCAGCGCCGCATGCAATCAGAGCCGCCGGCAGCACCTTACCAAAGGTCAGCGCCAGGGTGCGCCATTCCAAGCTGGCATACTTCCGTAGGAAAATCATGCGCAGCGTCAGCGCGACCACCGCCGCCAGGGAAGTGGCAAGAGCAAGCCCGTTGACGCCCATAAAATGGGAGAGCGTCAGATTGAGGATCACATTGATGACGATCCCGATAAGGCTGATAATCAGCGGAGTACGGGCGTCACCGAAGCCGTAAAACACATTGGAGAGCACCGAGGAGCAAGCTGTGAACAGCAGCCCCAGGCTGTAGAAGGTAAACACGCCGGAGGTAAGCGCAACAGATTCCTCCTGAAAGGCGCCCCGTGCGAACACCGCTACGACCAGGTCTCTGCTGAAAAGAACACAGGCGATCGTCACCGGGATCATCAGGATCATAAAGATGTTCATGATCCTTGTCAGCAGTCTTTTCAGTTCTTCGTGCTTCCTGTGTGTAATCAGCTCCACCATCTGGGGAAACAGTGCCATGGAAATCGCAGTGGATAGAAGGCCGCTGAACACATGGTTCAAGCGGTGACCATAGTTCATCCCGGAGACTGCACCCTCCGGAAACATGGACGCGATGGCTCTGTCAATCAGAACATTGATCTGCTGCACGCCGCCCGACAGGAAAGCGGACGGGAAACGCCGAAGCATCACGCCGAATTCCGAACTCTTAAAGTTGAAGTCCGGGCGGTAGTGATAACCCCAGTTTCTGAAGGGAAGCTCAATCAGCAGACGAAGCATACCTCCGGCGATCAGGGCGACGGCCATGGCGCGGATCCCGAAACGATGATACAGCAGCACCGCTGCCAGGATGGGAGGGATATGACTTGCAACCACACGGATCTGGCTGCCGAAGAATTGATTGTGGCACTGCAGCATGACCGCGAAAATATCAGCGGCAATGATAAATGTAAACATCGGGGCGCTGATACGAGTCAGCTCAATACACAGGCTTCTGGTCTCCCCCTCAAAGCCAGGGGCAATCAGAGAGACAAGCGGGTTCGCCAGTAAGATGATCAGCACAACCACGCCAAGTGAAAGCATCGTGAAAAAGCTGATCATCTTATTGGCAAGACTATCCGCACCTGGCTGATCGTTCTGCGCCAGTTTCCCCTTGTATACAGGCAGAAACACCTTCCAGACGGCTACGCTCAAAACCGGGCACACCCCAATGATGATGCTTGAGACCATATAATAGGCATCGCTTTGATAGGTAGTTCCCAGATACGCCGCGTTGATAGCCTCTGAAATAAAGGCCGACAGCTTCGCCAAGATGCTGACGAAAACGATGGTTACCGTTCCGCGAAAGACTTTCTTGCCGATTCCGCCTTTTCCCTTGTGGTTCTCTTCCATTTAATCGCTTCCTTTTTTGCCTGTATCCGGGTTGTTCTGCAGCGACATGAAAGGGTTCCGTCAGGCAACTGCTCTCATATAGGGCAGCGCGTAGAAAAGCACAAAGAACACGCCGAGAAGAACGCCGAAGGCAAGATACAGATACATCAGTCTGAAGGTTTTTTTGTCCTTCTGCGGATCCTTTTCCGATTCGGGCCGGACATGAAGCATCTCATACTGTTCTATGTCCGCTGCGCTGGCACGCTTGATCCGATTACCGATCACGATGCCGATCACACTCATCGCCATACCGATGAAGAAGGGATCCAAATAGATGGGCAGTGTCACGCCGCTGAGGGCGGAATAGGTCTTGGGGATCACACAGCCAAGGAAGCCCAAGAGCATACCCAGGAAGGCGCCGCTCTCGCTCATTTTCCTGGACCAGACGCTGGTGAGCGCCACAACGCCCCAGGCGGAAGCAATGACCGTGCCGCCAAAATACATGATCCAGAAAATCTGGGGCGGGTTGAAGAAGGCCAGCGCCAGCACGACAAGACTGACAGCAGCCATGCCGATTCTGGAGATCTTCAGATTTTGCTTAATGTCGTCCGTCTGACGGCTGGCCAGGATATCATTGGTCAGAGAGGAGCCGATCAGGGACAGGAAGGTGGATGCGGAGGATACGCCGGCAGAGAGGATGCCGGTGAGCATCACAACGCCGATCACCATGGGCATGACGTTCATGGCACCCCAGATGATGCTGGTGCTGGCCGGGTCGATATCCGGATTGATCTTGTAAATGAAGGCCGCGGAGAAATACAGCGCGGTGGTGACCGTAACCACGCCCATGGAGGCCCAAATGGAGGAACGCTGCACGGTGTGCTCGTCCTTTGCCATCAGATAGCGGCTCGTCTGCCAGGGGCTTACCATGACGACAATCGCCCAGACGATGCCATACACAACGGCCCACAGCAGATTCTGACTGCCGGTGGGATAGAGATAATCCAGGTTGTTGCTCCAGGAAATGATGCCGGGGCGAGTCGTGGACTGTGCCAGGCTGGTGATCGCCTCGTTCCAGCCGCCGGCCGCATGAACGATGTAGGGTATACCGATGAGGGACGCAGCCAGGAAGATCATGAACATGATGGTGTCCGTGATCAGCACGCCCTTGGAGCCGGAATACACCGTAAAAATGGTGAAGGACAGCCAGGCGATGACGACGCAGAGCTTATAGTCCAGCCCGGTGATGGAGGTCATCAGGGTAGAGATGCCCTGCATGGCGGAGAGCATATAGGCCGTAACCGCAAACATCAGCGTCACCGAGGCAAGGATCCGAATGCGCTTGGAAGAAAAGCGTTTCCCAAAGTATTCCGGAACGGTATTGACCTTGGCTCTGCGGATATATTTGCCGAAAAGATTGGCGCCGTAAACATAACCGGAAGCCTGCAGGATCCCGACGATCACGATGCCCATAAAGAAGCCGCCGTAGACCTCTCCCGTGTCGCCCAGGAAGGCCCCGGTGCTCAGGAAGGAAGCAATCAGCGAGCCGACGATCAGAATGATCGGCGCGCGGCGTCCGGCTACATAATAGTCATTGGTGTCTTTGATGTTTCTGCCGGCAATCACACCGATCACAATAAATGCGACCAGGGCAATGGCAACACCGATGGTATAGGCGATCATTCCTTACCCCCCCTTTTGATCATAAAGCCGTAGAAGAGCGCAGAAATGACGAACCAAGCGCCAAATGCGATTGACAGTACCAGCTCCATATGTTTTCCTCCGATCCAGAGTATAGTTTACAGGTGCGTATATCTTTCGGAGCCTTGCCACCAGAAATCTTTCTCAAACTTCCAGCCGATCAGCTCTTCAAATTCTTTTTTATATCCGCGGCCGTTGATGAGTTGGAAGGTGAACTCTCCGGAGTAGTTTCCTTCCATCACGCACCAGCCCTTCGGCGTCAGCACGAGATCCCAGCCGATGTACTTATACTCGGACATCTCGTTCATCAGCTCCTCGACGAACTGCACCAGCTCGTCCCATTTGGGGATCTGGAAGCCCTTGATCCGAATGCCGGAATCGGGGTGGATCTCATAGACATTCCCGCTCTCCTGATAGCCGTCGGTGATGACAACGCCGGTCTCGGGGTCGATTTCAGCATCAAAGCCGTCCAGCGCGGCGGAGGCCACAAAGGTGCCGCCGACGCCGACCTTGATCCAGGGGTGATAAATATGGATCTTGCCATCCTTGCCCCGCACCGCCGTGGCACGAATGCCATTCACGGAATTGGGATGCAGAACCGCAAGAGACTCGTCCTGATCGATCAGCTCCTCCAGAACCATTCTGCTGACCTTGGAGGGATGCTTTTCATGGATGGCCTGCCCCTCGCTGAGGATGCTTTCCAGCGCCGCGTGGGCGTCGCCCCCAAAGTCCGCCAGAGACACCTTGTGGACGCCGATCCCGAAGGAAAAATCTGCAGGCTTCACAACAAACTCTCTGTGCTTTGCAGCAAAGTCGGCAAAAAGCTCATAGTCCGACATGCTGCGGACCTCGATGACGTCTCTCTTATAGTAGGGCTTCAGGCGAAGATAAAGGCGATACTTATCCTCCAGCTGATCCACTCTGTCTGGACCGGCGTCCCAGTTCAGGTGGCGGACATAGACATTCCGGAGCTGTCGCACCATGTACTCCCGCTTTTCCGCATCGTTCTTGTCCTTGAGTCCGAGATAGAACTCCTCCTCCACCGTGCAGCCGTACACCCAGTAATCGTAGATGAAGCGATATTGCATCTCTTCCTTCTCCGCTTCAGATGCATCAGGTGCATAGTGCTCAATCTCTTCCCGCATCTTACTGAGCATAAGAGGCGTATAAAAACGTTTATGTACGCCCTTCAGATTATGTGTTGCTTCCTGCATCAGCCTTTCGGCGATCGCACGGATCTCTTTGGGATCCTCTGTGATTTTCAGAAAATCTGAAAACATGTACCCTTTCCTCCCCTGTTATCGTTATTATTTCTAAATCCTTTTCTTGTTTTCCGCAAGATCTCTCAGCATCTGGTCAAACAAGGGCTTCACGCCGACCTGGGGGATCTCCTGACAGGAATGAATGTCCGCGGAGGGGTTCCCCTCGATGATGCAGACGCCCCCCGCCTTGGGAAATGCCAGATCCCAACCCATATAATGGATGTTGTCCAGGGATGCGGCGGCCTCTTTGGCCGTGCGGATCGCTTCCTCCCAGCACGGGATCTGAAACCCCAGAATGGGAACTCCGGTATCCGGGTGCTTTTCCAGGTTTCGCCTTCCCTGCCCCGCTCCGAGGGAGTTCACGATCCCGGTTTCCGGATCGATCAGGGCGGATACGCCGCCGGCGGCGTGATTGTCTACAAAGGCCTCTCCGCAGCCGCAGCGGAGGACTGTGCTCATGATCACGATCTCTTTCTCATTGTTGAAGGTCACGATACGAACCGTGTTCACAGATTGAGGGTGGAGCGACTGCATGATCTCATTCTGCACGATCCCCTCTTCTACGACAAAACCCTGCTGATGGGGGCCGCCATCCTGGATAAGCTCGTCGTAAAGACGCGTGAGTTCCCCCGGATCCTCTCTGTCGATCTTGCGGATCCCTTCTCCCCAGCCGCCCTGGCAGCCCTTGATGAATACGGGTCTGTATTCCCGGACAAAGGCCACAAATTCCTCCCGGGAAGCTTCGGGGAGACTGATCCAATGCCGCCTGAGGTAGCGCTCAAAGCGTTTGTCGAACTTCGCTTTATGGTTGATGTCGAGCCAGGTATCCGGATCGTTGGCTTCTCGCATGAACGCCCGTTTTCTCTGACTGGTCATGAACTGAGACCGCTCCGCATGGCTCTTGTTCCAAAACTGAAACATGAAATACTCGGCGATGGATGCTCCGTGGAGCATATGCGCTCTCAGCGCATCCATAAAGGCAAGGGGCGGCGCGGGAATCGCAGGATCGACCTTTTTCGCTTCGGCCAGCGCCGAATTAAATTTTTGATTCAGTCGACTTATTTTTCGAAATGGATTGCTCATATAGCTCCTCTTTTCTATCCCGGCTGTGTCGGGTGAAGTTGACATCCGGGGTTTCTGTTTCCCGTTTGCACGTTGCCGGATCAGTCGATCCGCAGTTTTTTCGGCAGATACTTTTTTCTGTTTTGGGGCTGCGTCAGGAACTGCAGCAGCTCCCGCGTATGTTCTCCGGCGAAGGGGCCATCCGCCATCTGATACACGATGGTTCCAGGGCTGCGGATATTATACTCAATACAGATGATCTGCCCCTCTTCGTCAACTGTCATATCCCAGGCGACAAGATCGAACTGCTCCAGGTACGAATGCGCCTTTTTTACGGTCTCCACTATCTCGTTCCAGTGTGGAACTTCCCGGAGCTCCCCTGTGAAGGGGAGCTTCTCCCCCGCCAGGGTAATGTACTCATCTCTCACACGGCCGTCAGGAAGAATACCAATGCAGTTGATGATCTCCTCCCCGTTGACGTAGGCTATATCCGTACAGGAGCCTTTGATCCCGAAGCGAATGCAGGGAGAAAACGCCAGGATGTCTTTTCCGTTCCGCCAGGTGGTGACGCGAATGATGTTGACAGAGCTGGAATTAAACTGAGCGAAAAACGGATGCTGTCGGATGGCCTTCTGGATCAAGTAGTTCTCCTGATCGGCGTGTTTTTTGAGGATCTCCAGAAGCTCTTCCCGGGAAGAAAAGTCGTATTTTTTAACGCCTCTCCCCTGCATCGTGTCGATGGTCTGTTTGATAATAACAGAGAACGAATCCCCGGCAGGCAGGCCTCGATAGATCGCCTCGCAGAAGGCATCCAGCTCCTGGGGCGTATAGGCTTGATGCTTTGCGTCATAATAGAGTCCGCGGATTCGCTGCCCAAGCATGGTGGGAAACTGCACCACTGGCACAAAGCGCTGAAAATAATTCTTGTCCGCCCAGACCTTTGTTTTCTTAAGTTCGTTATAATACGGGTATAAGGCAATCTCCGCCAGATTTTGCGGGAGAAACGCAGGATCTTTGATCCCTGTCATATCATAATACATCTGGTGCCAACGATGATGCTCCAGACGGATCCCGAATTGCTTCCAGAAGGCATCAATTTCTTTGATCTCTTCCGCACTCAGCGCAGGGGGATTGTGTCTGCGAAAATAGTCCCTCGTCCCATCAGCCTTTTCGCTGAAATAATACCGGTTTCGCTTGAAGCTGCGATAAGCTTCTCTGAGTTTGCGTTTCAATGCCCCTATCATAGCGGCTATCCTCTCTATCTATCTTGTTATAAAATGTTCGAAGGCGTACTTACTCCTGCCACCAGAAGTCCTTGGTGAGATGCCAGCCGATCAGCTCCTCAAACTCGCGCTTGGTGCCGCGGTTCAGGCAGAATTGCCAGGAGAAATCACCGCTGAAATTCCCTTCCATCATGACCCATCCCTTTTCGGTCAGGACCATATCCCAGCCCACATAATGGACGGTTTCAATTTTTTTGGCAAGCTCCGTAACGGTCTCGACCAGTTCCTTCCACCGGGGGATCTGGAAGCCCAGGATCGGCACGCCGGTGTCGGGGTGCACGTCAAAGCGCTCGTTGCTCTCCGAGCAGCCGGGGGTGTTCACAACGCCAGTCTCCGCATCGATGCATGCGTCCAGCGTCCCGAAGACTGCGCTGGTCAAAAACTGCCCAAAGCGGCCGATCTTGAACCAGGGATAGAGGATATGTACCTTGTCCCCCACCCGGACGGTGGTCACCCGCACGCCGTTGATCGAATTCGGGTGCATGGCAGACATCTCCGGAACCTGAACGAGCAGCTCCTCCAGGATCATCGAATTCTCTTTCCCCCGCAGATACAGCTTTTTGTTCTTTTCGCATTCCGCCAGGATCTCATGGAAGAGTGTTCTTCTCTCCTCATCGGTCATGTTGCCGTCGGTGCTGACCTTGTGGACGCCGTTGCCCCCGCCCATGTCGGTGGGCTTCACGACAAACTCCGGGTGGCGCTGCAGGAAATCACAGAACTTGGGATAATCGCTGTCGTCCCGGATCAGGATGACCTCCCGGCCGTAATAGTCCCGAAACAGGCAGTACGCATCCCACTTGTTGTTGAGCAGATGGGCATCCTCAAAACGGTTCAGTCTGTTGCGGTAGACGACCTTTTCCCGCATGGTCACATATTCTTTGATCTCCTCATGGCTCTTGTTCGGAAAATCCAGAAAATAGTACTCGCTGGCCGGGCAGCCGTAAACCCAATAATAATAGATCGTCTTATAGAGCTCGTCCTCAATCCTCTCCGGATCCGTCAGGCCGGTCTTCTCCCGCACCACATCGCGGATGGATGCAAGAACCTCCTGCGTGTAATAGCTGCTCTTCTCTGCGACGATCTTTTTTGCCTGCTCGATTCTTTTTGCTGCGTCCTCTGTCACAAAAAGCTGCATTGCCGTTTCCCCTTTCCCTTCTATGATCCGAGCCCAGAGCCTGTCCGGGCAGATTCCGCCCCGTTCTGGTGCTTTGTCAGTGTAACTGCTCTTGTTCCCTTATATCAGATCGGTTCGCACAAGGTTATTCCCGTCCTTGTCCAGAACCTTCAGATGCTCCAGCGCTGTCGCATACTTCTGCAGAAGCCGGTCGTAATCGTCGTCCTGCACGAAAAAGCCGGCGGCTCTGTCACCGTTGCTGTCGATGCCCTTGAAGCGATGGCCGGGCCTGCGCACCAGGTAGTAGCGGGAGATGATCCCCTGCTCGTGCATCTGCTCAAAGCCCTCATACCGGTCCAGCTCCCCTTCGCTGCAGTACAGATAGCAGGTCATGAGATAGCGGTTCTCCGATCTGCGTTCTCCGATCTCCGGCACGACGCCCTCATGCAAATCCACGATCGCCTTGATCGGATCAAAGCCCGACATGATCTTTGTGATCTCATACTTCACAAAGCCGCCGGTTCTGGCGCAGAACTCCAGCACATAGGCGTGCTTCCCATCGGTGATCATGTTGATGTTGATCGGCGAATGGACGAGGTGAAAGGCATCCGCGATTTTTTGGGTGGTTTGTCCGATTTCTTCGATCAGCTCTGCGGGAAGATTCGCCGGGTAAAGACTGCCGGACAGCACAAAGCCCCCGTTTTTCAGCTTGTTTTTGCTTCCGATGCAAAGGACGGTCGCTTTGCCCCGGCTGACAAAGGCCTCCACCGTAAGCTCCTGTCCCTCTATGTATTCCTCCAGAACAGCGGTTTTGCTGCGGCTGATCTGAATGGCGTTATCCAGAAAGGTACGAACCTCCTCGATGCTGCAGCATTTTCTCACGCCTCTGGAGGAATAGGCGTCTACAGGCTTGACGACCAGCGGATACCGCAGCCCTGTAACCTTCTCCGCGTCAAAATGATCCAGTGCAACATAGCGGGAAGTGGGGATCCCGTTTTTCACAAACACTTCTTTCATATAGTGCTTATCCGAAACCAGCTTTGTTGTCTCCGCGTCCAGATAGGTGGGCAGCCCCAGCCTTTCGCAGGCCAGCACCTCAGCCACCAGGATCTGATCGGCACAGGCAGTCAGCACCATATCGACCTGTTGTTCCTTGGCCAGCGCCACGATCCCGTCCACATCCATGGCCGAAACAGGATAGAATTCATCCGCATAGGGAGCCGCCACACAATGGGCGTTCATATCAGCCAGAAGCGTTCTGTAGCCTCTGCTTTTCAATTCCTCCAGCAACGCGACCTGGGCGATCCCGCCAGCCAGAACCAACGCTTTCTTCATTTGCTTCCTCCGTATATGCCGGGACCGGACGCCTATAGCCCTTCAAAGTTTCCGCTCCGCCGGCTCGTTTCAATCCGACCTTCTTATTCAAACAGTTCTTTATATTTCGACTCGTCCTCGATCACGCCGTAGGCCTTGGCGCGCATGACGATCTTCTCCGCCCAGCAGTGATGGGGGCCGATCTCGTTCATCTTGTTGCCGCTGGCGCTCTTGATGACGCCGCCGCTGGTGCCCAGCACCTGCAGCGCGTCCTCATAGACCTCCTTCGTCACGGCAAGCATCCCGTTCACGTAGGGGATATGGGTGGGATGAATGATGGTCTTGCCGATGAAGCCGTTGGCCTGATCCAGAAGCAGCTCCCGCAGCAGGCCGTCCACCGCGTCATTGATCAGCGTCTGCTGCTTGAAAAGCGACTTATTGAAGGTCTGGGGAGCATCTTCAAACTTCATGCCCTTCTTGGCCCGGAAATACTCCCACACCGGCCCGGAAACACTGTAATCATTGTGCCGTGAGAAGACGTTCAGAACATCCTTCAGACAGTCCGCCACAGTCATGATGTCATAGATGGTGTAGTTGATGCCTCGACGCACGCCGAAAACGGAGGACCAATCCGTGCCGCCGACCCGGACGTTCAGCACCAGGTTTTTATGCCGGTCCAGGATCTCCTTTACGCCCATGAGTTCGGGGATCCTCGTCTCCAGATAGGCCATCTCCCGGCTCTCCAGGATGGGCATACCGTAGACGATCTCTCCATAGCGACGGTTCAGCTCCTCAAGGTGCGAGAAGTAGGCCTCGCCGTTTTCCGCATTGAACTTTGGGAAATTAAAGGCAGTCACCAGATGGATATGCTCCGGACGAAGCAGGGAGGAGAAGTGCTTGAACTGATCCACATTGCGAACGCGGAAGATAATCAGCGGAATTTCCTCATACCGGATCGTCCCCTTCTCAAGTTCCGCATTCAGCTCATCCAACAGGTGGATCACATTCTGCTCCGCCTCGGGAACCAGTTCTTCCTTACAGGCGTCCTCAAAGCACATCACCATAGAGGTGAGCCCCGGGTATTTCTTGGTCAGGATCGGCTGCAGAAAGTCCTTGGTGCCGGGCATATACATGGTGGCGCCAAGGCAATAGCGCAGCAGCTCGCGGTCTGAGTACTTATCAAAATTAACCGGTTCCAAGACGAATTTGGAGCTTGGCTGATAGGCATTGTGTCTCATCGAGCAATATCCTTTCCTTCAAAACGCGCATGCAGCGCGTCCTGACCCTCATTTATTTGGAGATAGTCTTTTGCGTCAGGCTCCCCTTCGGGCTCCAGATCGCCTCGGGATAGTACTCGTCCAGCATCCGCTTGACGAGAGAGCACTGCTTGGCCCGCTTGCGGGCGTCGTCCTCGGTGCTGTCCCAGCTATGGGTCTGGGCCACGGAGCCGCCGGTCTTCAGATAGATGGGCGCCGCCACGCGCACCATCTCGGGCACCTCATAGTGCCGGATGAAGCCGCCGGTGGACTTGGGGTTTTCTGTGTGAAGATCCAGGGGAATATCGATGGCCTGGCGCATGGCCGCCATCATCTGGAGCTGAATATCCCGGACGGGGTTCACGGAGTCGGCTCCGATGCTCTCCAGCAGCTTCGCCGAGCAGGGATTGCCGTGTCCCGCGTGAGCGGAGACCTTGAAGTGGCAGTTCTCGGGGATCTCGCCGGCCTTGCGCATCTCATTCAAGAGCCACAGACAGCCCTCGTCATAGACCAGAAAGCCCCGGCAGCCAAGACGTGCAGCACGCTTCACATCCTCAACGGCGCGGACGATCTGCTCCTGGCCCCGCAGGCGGTAACCCATACGGACACCCTCCTCGGTGTGAACAGAGGCCGAGGTGTCGGTGGTGGCACGAGGGCCGATGGCAAGGATCAGATCCGTCTCCCACTTGTGGGCAAGCTCCACCATTTTGCCGATCTCGGCGTCTGTCAGGCGCATGATGCCCTGGGTCTGGGTCACGCGGTGCAAATACAGGCCATAGCTGTCCATAGCCTCCAGCAGCGCCTGCATGACCTTGGGGCCCTGGATTCCCGGAACCTCAAAACGATACTGTCCGCCGTCGGCAAAGCGCTTTTCGGAAGTGGGCAGCTCATAGGCGTCACCTCCGGGAAGGCCTATGGATTTCAGAAATGCTCTAGTCTGCTCCATGCTGTTCATAGGAATCCTCCTTTTTTATTCGATAACATGTATTCCGTTCAACTCTCCTGAATGGACGCTGCGTATGCTTTCAGCATTCGCTGCTTTTCCTCCCGCTCCACAGCCGTCATGGGGTTTTCCGGATCGCCCTTGGCATAGTCTATCTGTAAGGACTTCTCCGTTCCGTCCTTTAAGATGACTGTCACCGCGGCGATCCGCTTCTGCGGGCTCTCCCGAGTCAGTTCCGCCGATTCCGCCACCGCGACCTTCTGCGCCAGCGCCATGACGCGCTCATCCAGAGGTTCAAACACCGTCAGGTCCGCCCGTCCGTACAGCAGCCCCGCCGCAACGGCATAGGGCGTACTAAGCTTGGCAGAAGCCACGCCTTGAATTTCCCGATGGTCGTGCCCCTTGACGGCAAGGCGGTAGGTCTGTACCAGGACCCGGTCAATCTGATTGACATCCAGCTCTTCATGGAGCCGGATCGCCGCCTCCACAGCGGAATGGCTGTGCCGGCAGGAGGCATAGGGCTTCACATAGATCCGCTGGATCTCATAATAATCTGTTTTTTCTGTCAGTTTATCCGGCTCAAAGCTGTCGGAAAACGTGCGGAAAAAGCCACGCTCGCCGCCCAGGATGTCCTCCGGCGTCTCAAAGTCGGTAAAGCCCATCCAGGCCGCGGCCAGCCCGTCCATGGCGGCTCGACCCAGATTATAAGGCTTGAGTTCCGAGCGCTGCTCCTGCATCTCCAGCATGCCGGCGGCACTTCCCGCCGCGCAGCTGAGAACCCGCTTGAGCTGAACCCGGTTCATCTCCAGGGCAAAAGCCACGCCTGCCGCAGCGCCGATGGTGCCGCAGGTGCCGGCGGTGTGATAGCCCCGATTCTTGTGGGAGGGCTGCATGGCGATGGCAACACGGCAGGCGGCCTCATAGCCCAAAACGATTCCGCGCAGCAGCTTCTTCTCCTCGATCTTCGCCTCATCGGCGGCCGCCTGAAGTGCGGAGATGATAGACGCCCCCAGATGAATCATGGCAAAGCGCTGCCCATCGTCCAGTTCCAGGGCGTGGGCGTTGCAGCCGTTGATGAGAGCAGCTGTTTTCCCGTCCACAGTTTCGGGATAGCCCACAAGCCGTACCGATCCCGCAGGAAGGCTGCGCAGCAGCGGCTCCCAGCGGCTCCGGTTTTTGGCGGCGCCTGCCTCTGTGCAGGCCAGGGTATCCTCCCGGCAAGCCCGGGCTTTCTCCAGCAGCTCAGGAGAGATTTCCTCTGCCCTGTCAAATAGATATTCTACAAATGCCTCCGTCAGATTCGGCATGTTTTCTCCTCAGCAATATCGGGACGCCTCAATCTCCTCAAAGCGGCCCTCGTCAAAAAACAGGATGTTACGAAAGGCGTCGTGCATCATGGCCCGGAAGGAATCTTCCGTGACTCCGGCCACATGGGGCGTAAGGATCACATTCTCCAGTTCCCGAAGGGGGTATTCCGCCCCGATCGGCTCCTCCGCGTGCACATCCAGCGCAGCGAAGGACAGTTTTCCGCTTCTGAGCGCCTCCGCCAGAGCGAGTGGATCTATAAGCCCGCCGCGGGCGGTATTCACCAGAACGGCGCCCGGCTTCATTTGGGTGATGGTCTCCTCCCGGATCAGGTTTCGGGTCTCCGGAGCCAGTGCGCAGTGCAGTGTCACCACATCAGACCGCTCCAGGAGCTCTTTCAGTTCCACAAAGGCAAGCCCGTTCCGGCGCTCAAAAGCCTCGTCTGCCCGGGAGCGGTTGTGATACAGGATCGTGACGCCAAAGGGCTGCAGCAGCTCCACCAGCCGCCGGGCGATATGCCCCATGCCGACGATGCCCACGGTCTTTCCCCGCAGCTCCGCCGTGCGGATGCCCTGCTCCTGCTTCTTCCAGATCCCCCGCCTCGTGTTCCGGTCGATCTCCGTGAGTCGCCGCAGTGAGGCAAGGATCAGCAGAAGCGCATGCTCCGCTACGCTTTCGGCGTTGACGCCCTGGTTCACATAGAGAGGGATCTCCTTCTCCCGAATGGCGTCCAGATCCAGGGAATCCAGCCCCACGCCGGAGCGTTGGATCATTTTCAGCTTTCCCGCCGCAGCCAAGGCTTCCCCTGTGATGGGCAGGCGACCGCCGGCCAGAAGATAGTCGGCGTCCTTCAAGCCCTGCAAAAGCGCATCCTGTGTTTGTTCCGTCAAAAAGCGCAGAACAAAGCTCTCGGGCGCCTCCTCGTGAACGATCTCCAGGGGCCGCCCGCTGTACTTATTGGTCAGCAGAATGGTCTTCATGGCCTTCTCCCACAGTGTTTAGCCTTTTTCGTGGGTTTCAAAATAGTCCTTGATGTACTGATTGCCCGTCTTAAACTCGATCCCATCCCGGGCAAACACCTTTTTCACGGTTTTGAGCACAATCTTCAAGTCCATCAGGAAGCTGATGTTGTCCACGTATTCCACGTCCTTCTCGAACTTTTCCTTCCAGCTCAGCGCAGCTCTCCCGCTGACCTGGGCAAGTCCCGTCAGGCCGGGGCGGACCTCATGCCGCCGCATTTCGAAGTGATTGTAATGCTCCAGATATTTTACCAGCAGGGGGCGTGGCCCGACAAAGCTCATGTCGCCCTTGAGGATATTGAAAAACTCCGGCAGCTCATCCAGGCTGGTGGAGCGGAGGATCTTACCGAACTTGTTCAGCCGTTTCCAGTCCGGCAGCAGTTCTCCCTTCTCATCCCGCGCATTGCTCATGGAGCGGAATTTGTACATTTTGAAGATCTTGCCGTTCTTCCCGGGTCGCTCCTGGGTGAAGATCACCGGAGATCCCAGATGCACCCGGACGACGATCGCGAGAATCAGATACAGCCAGGAGAACAGCAGGATGACGAGAAAGGAGATCAGAATATCAAAGAGTCTCTTCACAAAGGCCTCATAGGGTCCCTTTACTTTATGCTTTTCCATCTTACTCTCCCAACTCCACTGTTGCGATTCTCGGCTCAAAGCAGCAGGTGGGGCGCAGACAGACCATCCGCACGCCGGAAGCCCGCTGGGGGCCGACCTTCAGAAAGGTTGCCATCACACTGGTGTCGCCCCCCAGACCCAGAGGGCCGATGTTTGCCTCGTTCACCCGGCGGGTGATCTCCCGCTCCATCTCGCTCTGGACGTCGTATCGCCCGTCCACCTGCGCCTGCAGCATCAGGGACGCCGCCTCAAAATGGGAGCGGCCCACGCCCACAGCCAGGGTGCAGGGAGAGCAGCCCAATTGCGCCACGCTCTCCGTCGCCCAGGCGACGATCTCGTCCAGCACCACCTGGGTGTTGTGCTTGTGGAAAACCCGGTAGGTCTTGCCCCGGATGGCGGGGCCGCCGCCGAACATCAGCACGTGCAGCCGAATGACGTTCTCCTCGCAACGACGAAGCAGGATCGGCGCAGGCTCGACCCCCGCCGGATCCGGATCCAGTCCGCCGGACTGGTCGATCCGGTGACTGTCGTCGCCCATAATGCCCATGGGGCGGCCGGGGAGCTTGCGCAGCCCCTGGCGAACGCCCTCCCGGATCTCGTCCAGCATGCGCCCGGTCACAGCGCTGTCGGCGCCGACCTCCAGAACCAGATGCGGGATGCCGGTATCGTCGCAGAGGGGGCTGTGGTTTTTTTCCGCCGCCTCCGCGTTTTCAAGAACAGTTTGCAGCACCCATTTAGCCCGCTCACTGTTCTCCCGTTCGATGGCTTTCCGGTATGCTTCCTTCTTATCCGCCCGGAAGGTGGAGCCCGCCTCCACCACCGCGTCCCGAACCCGGACAACGATGTCACGCGTCATAAATGCTCCTCCCGTGCGCCGCGCCGATAATGGCCGGGTATTTGTCCACCTTGATCAGATGCAGCGCCTCCATTCCCAGCTCCGGGAAGGCGAGCACCCGCCGCTCGCTGGTTTTGGACTCCAACAGAGCGGTCACAGGTGGAATCACTGCGTAGACGGAGCCAAAGCGTGCAAGAGCCTCCACCGTCTCCGAATGCAGCTTACCTTTTCCAAGATGAAGCTTGATCCCAGCCTCGCTCAGCGGAGCGATGGAACTCTCGATCTCCAACTTGTTGGAAGATGTTGGCCCTACCCCCGCGGGACTCACTGCCGTGTGAAAGATCACCTGGCCGCGCAGCTCCACGCCCAGTTCGCCCGCCGTGCCTTTTTTCAGCATTTCCAGAACCTTCGGCAACACAGCGTCCCGGCCGCATAGGATATAGCCGGAAATCGTGACCGTGTCCCCCACCCGCAACGCGGCTGCGGCCTCGTCGCTGATGGGTGTTGTCAATTCTATCATGTGTTCTCCTTACATCAAAGTACCCACGGAATTCTTGCGAAGGCCGCAGGCACTGATTTCCTCTCTGTGCAGATACCGAAGAGAGCCGTCTTTCCCAGGCAAAAGGCCTCGGTGATATTCCTCCCGCTCACTCCGGGTGAGCAGCGGGAACCATCGTGTGTCTCACTCTTCGTATCCAAGCTGCTGGATTTGAAGCCTCTTCTCCGCAATTACAAGTACAAAGGCGAGAATGCCCCAGTAAACCAGGCGCCGCAGGGCAAAGCCTGCAAGGCCATAGGTGTACATGGAGATCAGAATGACCAGAAGCCGCCAGTCGCTCCTCAGCGTCAATTTGAAGATCCGCACCGTATAGATCACAAACACGGTAAAGCCCACCAGCCCCGAAGCCGCGGCGATTTCCAGATAGGTGCTATGAAATTCGATTGTGCCACCCACACCATGAGTTCCAGGTCCCAGGCCAAATATAGGGCTTTTGGCAAAAGTCGCGGGGAAGCTGGAGAATATTTCCAATCTTCCTATGCCGTTGGAATCGCTGGAAACCCAACTCATAAACCGGTCAAACAGAAAGCTGTAGGCTAAAAGTCCAACCAATAGCAGGATCAGCGTCATTACCACCGCAACAGGGACCTTGTTTCTGGGAGAAATATTGATCAGATAGAAATAGAGGCTGACGAGAAATCCCGCGAAAAGTGCCATGACGCCAGTTGAGGAATCGGTTTTAAACAAAAGGAAAACCGACATCGCAATGAACAGCAAGTTCAAAAGGATCTTCCTTCTGTTCAGGATTTGCCTGGTAAAGACAAAGCAAAGACCGCACAGCATCACGGCAACCTGATGCGGGTTCGTTCCGCCCCCGGAATAACGGGAATAATACCACAGCGGGGCGCCGAGGAAGCTGCGGCTTACGAACCGGCCATAAACATACAGAAACATATACCACAGAATCGCCGTGACCGAAAAGACGCGCAGCAGCTTCTCCGTATAAGTCAAGTTTTTTTGGGACAGTCCCTCGTACAGTCCGATGGCGATGATGGCCAGGTAAAGCCAGGTCAGTAAGCCTGGGATGGAGAGCTCCTTCGGCGCAATGATGGAGCCGCAAACCGCGCCCAAGGCCAGTGCGAGCAAAAACAGCACAAAAAAACGCAGTGTGTCGCTCCAGCGGATACGGCGCTTCATCAGGGGGCGGATACCCCAGAGCAGACACAGCACCTCAGCAGGGCCGACACGCCACACGCGGAAGCCTGTCATAGGAGCGAGCGTCAAGCCCACGATCAGCAGCAGATCAAAGAGCTTGAATTTCTCCGTATTGTTCTGTTCCGCGATGCCGTATCTCATGTCAATCCTCAGTTCATTTTTCTCAATTCAAAATCTTTGCCCAGCAGGAAGTCCGCTTCGTCCGGCGTATACTGCACATAACCGCTCCAGGGGTAGAATGTCAGCTCCCCAAAATAAATCTTGCCGGACACATTGTAGAGATCCACCCGCACAAACGGAAAATCCGCAGACAGGATCCCTGCGATCTCCAGCATGCGCTCGTAGTTTACAGGCTTGGGAATCTCCCGCTCACAGGCTGGGCAGTCGCTGGTAATGTGGAGATTGTTCCAATCCCGATCGTAAAAATTCCGCTTATGGCCGATGAAACGGTCTGTGTCTACCACAACGAACTTCGCTTTCCCGTTATAGCAGAGAAATTTGTAGTCATCAATGCCGGCCTCGGGATGCTCCTCATTCACCAGCAGCTCCTCCGCCACAATGCCGGTCTCCATGCCCCAGTAGGCCCATTCCCGGCCGCCGCGTTTGCTCGGTACTTTGTCCATGGGAACGGCAAGCGCCCGCAGAGCCTTTTCCCGGTCAAGCTTTGCTTTGTCCCAGCAAATGACCACATCCAGTCCGCCGCCGCCGTGCTGCTTTTTCAGCACAAAGCGCTCCGGCAGCGCGTCAAAATCGATCTCCTTCGCCCGCTTGTAGTGGCCATGAAGGGGGATCAGGATCTCTTCCAGTCCCTTCTGGCGGATATAGTCCCGCACGGCGTATTTGTTCACGCACTGCTGCATCAGCGGATCCCGGTAGTAGAGCTTATACCACTGCAGCTTCTCCGTGAAACGCTTGGGATTTTTCAGATGCAGCCGCCGTCCGGTCTTGATGCGGTACTGCAGCTTGACCATAGGCTTGTCCGGCACGAAGCGCAGGAGCTTCAGCATCCGGCTTCTGGATGCTCTGGTCTTGAAAATTTTCTTATAGTTCACGCCCTGCCCTCTCAATCTCCTGCAGGTACTTTTGAATCACGATCTCCCGGTTGAACTCCCGTTCCACCTTGGCGCGGCCGGCAAGGCCCATATCCCGCCGCTGCTCCCAAGGCAGGGACAGGAAGGTCTCCAGCTTTTCGATCAGATCGGCGCTGTCCTGCTGGCGCACCACATAGCCGTTGACCCCGTCTTCCACGACCTCCCGGCAGCCTGGCCGGTCGGTGGTAATAATGGGTCTGCCGCAGGCGCAGCTCTCCAGCAGCACGTTGCTCATCCCCTCGGGATAGAAGGTGGGGTGTACGGTACAGGCAGACATCGCGTGGATCTCCGCGATGTTGGACACATGGCCGTGATAGATCACCGTACCATTTTCCTGCAGCTTCTGAACGATCTGCTCATAGGCAGGCCGCATGGCGCCGCAGATGTGGAAGCGGGTCTCGGGGTGCTTCTCCCGGATCGCCCGCGCAGCATCCAGGTATTGCTCGATCCCCTTCTCCTTGATGAGCCGGGCGATGAAAACAAAGTCCACCGTGTCTCCCTTGGGATAGGGCAGCACCTGATAGCGGCTCAGATTCACGCCGGAGCCGGGCAGCAGGTCATAACGGCCCTTCACGATGCCCCGTTCCAGCAGAAAGCGCTGGTTCTCCCTGTTCTGGAAAAACACCATCTGCGCCTTTCGCAGGCCGCGCTTATACAAGGCCAGGGTCAGCTTCTGCATAATGCCGCCGTTTTCCACAGCGGTGCCGAGACCGGTGATGTTTGCAACATAGGGGATCTTCAGCGCGGCACAGGCCATGCCTGCGTATACGTTGGGCTTGATGGTATAGGTCAGCACCACATCGGGCTTCAGCTCCTGCAGCTGCTTCTTGAACGCGGAGATCAGGCGCAGCTCCTTGAGCGGATTCGTCCCATGCGCTTCAATGGCCATCTCCCTAAATTCGCAGCCGAAGGCGCGAAGCTCCTCCACACGGCCAGTATTCTTTGCCAGAATCACCACTCGGTAGGTCCGAGCGAGCTGCTCCATCAGCTCACGGCGGAAGCTGAAGAGGCCGGAGGTCACATTGCTGACGATTACAACCGTTTTCATGGATTATCTTCTATCGCCGGGATGACCCGGCAAGCCTTTCTCCTTGATTTATTCGAAGCAGCGGCGGATGATCTCGATCACCGTGTCCTGCTGTTCCTTCGTCATTTTATTATCGCTGGGCAGACACAGGCCGCGCCGGAAGATGTCGGCGCCCACGTCCTCCCCCAGGCTCACAAAATCGTGGCCGCGGTAGATGGGCTGCATGTGCATGGGCTTCCAGATGGGCCGGCCCTCGGCGTTGAAGGCGGCCAGCGCCTCCAGGATCTCCGTGGGGCAGCTCTTGCCCGGCTCCGTCCGATACTCTGCGCGCAGATCGCCCCGCTCCTGGTGGCACATGGCCTCCTCATGGATCAGCAGGCAGCTGAGCCAGTAGTTGGGCTCGCTGTTTTCCGCGTCAAAGGGATTCATGGTGACAGGCAAGCCCCGCAGCCCCTCCCGATAGCGCTCGTAGACCGCCTTCTTCTGGGCGATATGCTCCTCCAGATGGGGGATCTGACCGCGGACGACCCCGGCGACAATGTTGCTCATCCGGTAGTTGTAGCCCATCTCCGTGTGCTGGTACCAGGGCGCCGGATCTCTCGACTGAGTGCTCCACTTGCGCACCCGGGCAGCCTTCTCCTCCGTGTCGGTCAGGAGCATGCCGCCGGCGGAGCCGGTGATGATCTTGTTGCCGTTAAAGCTGATGACGCTCTCGGTGCCGAAGCAGCCGGTCTGCACGCCCTTATAGGTGGCGCCCAGGGATTCCGCCGCATCCTCCACGATCATGGCGCCGTGCTTCTCGCAAACCGCACGCAGCTCGTCGATCTTGCCGGGAGTACCGTAGAGATGCGCCATCACGACCAGCTTCACGTCCGGATACAGCTCAAAAGCCTTCTCCAGCGCGATGGGATCCATATTCCAGGTGTCCCGCTCTGTGTCGATAAAGACAGCCTCGCCGCCCTCATAGGCAACAGGGTTCACCGTGGCGTCAAAGGTCATGTCCGAGCAAAAGACTCTGCGCCCCTCCAGGCTGCCGTGTCCTGTGGCAGGCTCCCCATAGAGCTCGATACCGCACAGGCGGGTGGCCAGATGCAGCGCCGCCGTGCCGCAGCCCAGCGCGACCGCGTAGGGACGACCGATTTTCTCGGCAAAGGCACGCTCCACCGCGTTGATGTTGGCGCCGATGGTAGAGACCCAGTTTGTCAGGATGGCTTCATCCACATAAAACTGCTCTTCCCCATGCATGGTCGGCGAGGAGAGCCAGGCCTTGGCGGAGAGTGCTTTGATTCCCCGGAAACGAGGGTCTTCCCAATATTTTTCATTTCCCATATGTAATCCCTCTTTATCCATGTCTATAACAAAAGAAGTGTATCACCCAACGGGGTATTTGTCAATATAAAGAGCCTTTTCCTGAGCATAGGCTCTATCCGTGTTTTTGTGCAGAAAACAGACAATATACATGGAAATATCTGTATATTTGTCGTAATAATGTTGGAAATGTCAAATTATGAAGAACTGTTTTTTCCCGCGCGGGGTTCTGCTCTGCGCTCGATCTTCTCATGAACCCCGGTGCGGAAACGGGCGGCAAAAACGCATGAAAATACCTCTGTTCCCATGTGGGAGAACAGAGGTATTTGCTATCAAATCGGTACTTCCCATCAGCGGGCGGGAACCGGCTCCCTTGCCCGATCCGCGCGAACGGAGGCGGGTTCCGCCGGATACTGCTCCCCTGCCGGATGGTAGGTGGAGACCATGTCCGCTACCAGAGCGCGAATATCCTCCCGGTTGGCATAGGCCGCCTCCATCAGCGGGTCCATCTGCTGCAGGAAGGTGTCAGCGTCGAAGGGGATGGGGCTGCCGATGTGGATCAGATCGTTGGGGGTCTTCCGCAGGCCCTCCTCCGCCATCAGCTTCTCCTCATAGAGCTTTTCGCCCGGGCGCAGGCCGGTATACTCGATCTTGATGTCCTGGTCAGGCACAAAGCCGGAAAGGCGGATCAGATTGCGGGCCAGGGTGTCGATCTTCACGGGGCTTCCCATGTCCAGCACAAAGATCTCGCCGCCCTTGGCATAGGTGCCTGCCAGCAGCACCAGGCTTACCGCCTCGCGCACGGTCATAAAATAACGGATGATGTCCGGGTGCGTCACCGTCACGGGACCGCCCTTGGCGATCTGCCGCTTGAAGACCGGCACCACGGAACCGTTGCTGCCCAGAACGTTGCCGAAACGCACCGCCACAAACTCCGTGTGAATCTCCTCCGCAGGCAGATGTCTGCGCCCCTCGGTATCCGTCTCCTTCCCGCCATGGGTGAAGAGCGCCGGCACATCGTAGGGTCTCCCCTCCCGCACCTTGCGGTCCAGGGTCTGGATAACCATCTCACACAGACGCTTGGAGGCGCCCATGATGTTCGTGGGATTCACGGCCTTGTCGGTGCTGATGAGCACAAAGCGCTTGCAGCCGTGAACCATGGCGGCATAGGCGGTCTTGTATGTACCGATGACGTTGTTCTTGATAGCCTCGCAGGGGCTGTCCTCCATCAGAGGCACATGCTTGTGGGCCGCGGCGTGGTAGACCACATCCGGATGATACTGGGAGAAGACCTGTTCCAGACGGCGGCTGTCCCGCACGGAGCCAATGAGGGTCACCAGGTTCAGCTCCGGATACTTGTCCCGCAGCTCCAGCTGGATCTCGTAAGCGTTATTCTCATAGATGTCAAAGATGATCAGCTGTCTCGGGTTATGGGAGGCGATCTGCCGGCAGAGCTCGCTGCCGATGGAGCCGCCGCCGCCGGTGACCAGGATGGTCTTCCCCGCCAGGAAGTTGAACACATCCGTCATATCCGCCTGAATGGGTTCCCGGCCCAGCAGATCCTCGATGGCCACGTCTTTCATCTGGCCGACGGTAACGCTGCCCTCCACCAGTTGGAAAATGCCGGGGAGCGTTTTCAGCTCGCAGCCGGTCTCCTTGCAGACGTCCAGAATATCCCGTTTATCCACAGCGGAGGCGGAGGGGATGGCAAAGTAGATCCGTTCGATCTTGTACTTTTCGCAGGCGAGCAGAATATCCTCCCGTCCGCCCACCACGGGAACGCCTTCCACATAGCGGTTCCACTTGTTGGGATTGTCGTCGATGATGCAGCAGACCTTGTCCCGGCTCTCGTTGGACTTCATCAGATCCCGCAGGATCAGCTGTCCGGCGGAACCGGCCCCGATCAGCATCACCCGATGAAGGGCGCTGCCCTGCTTGCCGCGGGAGCTGCGCAGCAGCAGCACGAAGCGATAGGCGAAGCGGATAGCGGTCACCAAAACTGTCTGCAGCACGATGCCGACGGCATAATAGGAGATGGGCATGCGCTGGAAGAGCAGCGAGATGCCGAGGATATGCGCCGCGCCCGTGATCGCGTTCACCACAAGGCTGCGCTCCAGCTCGGTAAAGCTGGCAAAGCGCCAGATGCTCTGATACAGCTTGCCCAGCCAGAACACCAGCAGGCAGACGGCCGTGTAAATCAGAGTAAAATGCATCCACGCGCCCAAATACAACTCGGGGATAAGAGAAAACTGGCAGTCAAAACGAAGCCAGAGCGCTGCCAGGAAGGCCACATTCACAGCGACAGCATCATAGAGCAACAGCAGCGCAGAGATCACCTTCCAGTGGGGAAGGCGGGTTTTTTGCATAAACTTGTCCGGGCTTTTCTTTTCCATGGGGACAACTCCCTGTCCGTTTCTTTTGTTTTCGCCGCTATCATAGCACAAGCAGGGGTGAATTTCAACCGATTCCGCGAACAGGCGCATGGTTTTTGTAACCAATAATACGACAAAATGTTTTTATTTCTGGGGCGACCTGTCAAAAACCGACGCGCTTATTGCATCAGACTTCCCCTTCGTCAGCGGAAGTTGAACTCGTAGATATGCTCAGCCAGGGGCGCGGAGGCGAAGTCTACCACGATCCAGCCGGAGAGTTCTTCCCGCTCCATCAGCTTTCCGTTGAGCGTGCTTGCAAAGTGATAGGGGTGGCCGAAAGTGGCCGTGCCCTTGGTGCTGAGGAAGTGGATGGCCACATTGCTGTCCCCGGTCTCGGCCGTCTCCAGTCCCGCGCAGAAGGCCGCCCACTTGTCCTCGGTACCGTACTCATAGCGATCCTGCACCCAGAGGGTGTAGCTGCCGTTGTCCTCCCGCACGGTGTTGAGGCTCACATCCTCGTGGCCGTTCTGGTTCTCCCACAGAAGGGGGATGCCGGCGTCGCTGCCAAGACCCGCCTCGTCCTCATAGCGGCGCAGCAGCACGATCTTGCCCCGGGCCTCCCCGACGGTGGGGATCGAGTCCGTCAGCAGCCAGAACTCCGGCTCCTTCTGCACATAGGTATTGAGGATCTGCTGAAAATCCGCCACGCTCTCGTCCCCGTGCTCCTGCTTGACGGCGAAAATCACGGTCTCGGTGGGGTGCTCGGCCAGGAACACATAGCAATCCTCCAGCACCTCGTCCAGGGTCAGCTTGCCGTTCCAGGGCATGGCGCCGCTGCGGCAGTTGGTGAAGCCGTGCATCAGCTTCATCCCCTCCCCGTCCACGGCAAGGCGAATGTCCAGATAGCGGTAGCCCGCCTCCAGCTGGCCGGCAATGTCCTTGGCCTGGCATTTGGAGAAAAAGGCAAGCTGCACATACTCCGTGCCGCTGTCATGGGTGCCGGGGATCACAACGGCGTCCAGCGGGGTGCTGTCGTCCAGTCTCGCCATCCAGTCCGCGCTGCCCTCCACCGGGGTCTGATCCCCTGTCTCGGTCAGGGGGATGATGAACATCACGAGCAGCACCAGCAGCAGCGCTGCCAGAATGCCGCCCAGGATCCGCAGGATCAGGCGCAGGGGGCGGAGCTTTTTCTTTTCTTCGGTTTTCTTCGCACTCATGGAGATTCCTCCCATCCATTGTTGAATGAAGTATAGCACCATCCGGCGAAAAAGGAAAGCATAAACGCCCTCCATTTCCACTGCTTTTGCTGGACAAAAGGCTTTGATTGTGGCATAATGCGCTTTGCGCATTTTTGGCTCAGAAAGGAGCACGGCATGAATCAAAAAGAACTGCGGGAGATCCGCCGCCGGATCCGCCCGGAACATAACAGCATCACCCATCTCTACGGCTGCTACGTGAACGGCGCCAAAGAGATCATCTCCACGCTGGAGGAGTCCCTGGGCCTGCTGACCCAGGAGGAGCAGGAAAAGTATCTGGCGCTGCTGAAGAAGGCTCTCTCCGGCGCGCTGGGAAAGAACCTGCTGAACATCTCCTTCGCCACGAAGCAGGTGCTGGACAGTGCGGAGCACCGCCTGCTTTCCGCCCTGCGCAAGAGTGAGGGAAAGGACGCCGCCCTGCGGGAGCAGTTTTACCGCACAGTGATGGAGAAGCTGGACATGGACGGGGAGAACTACCTGATCCTGCTGGCCTTTGACACTTACGACGTCCCCCACTACGGCAAGGACGGCAGCATGGACGACGCGGGCGAGGTATACAAATACATGCTCTGCGCCGTGTGTCCGGTTAAGGGCGGCAAGGCGGAGCTGGGCTATGCCCCGGAGGAAAAGCGCTTCCACAGCGCCACCGCCGGCCAGGTGGTTTCCGCGCCGGAGCTGGGCTTCCTCTTCCCCGCCTTTGACGACCGGGCCGCCAACCTCTACAGCGCTCTCTTCTACACCCGGGACAGCAAGGCCGACCACGCGGACTTCATCGACGCGGTGTTCCGCACGGAGGTACCTATGCCCGCCGGGCGCCAGCGGGAGCATTTTGAGGGACTGTTGAGCGACACGCTGGAGCAGGATTGCCGCTTCGATGTGCTGCAGTCCGTCCACGAGCAGCTCTCCGAGCGGATCACCCTGAACAAGGAGAGCAAGGACCCGGAGCCGCTGACCCTCTCTCCCGAGGAGATGGGCGATATCCTGGAAAACAGCGGCGCCACGTCCCAGGAGCGGGAACGCTTCGTCCGCCGCTGCGAGGAGACTTTCGGCGCGGAGGCTGCGCTGCTGCCCGGCAATCTCTCCAACCCCAAGCGCATGGAGATCCAGACGCCGGAGGTGAAGATCCAGGTTTCCCCGGAGCACAGCGAGCTGGTGCAGGCCCGGATCCTGGAGGGTCGAAAGGTGATCGTCATCGACGCCTCCAACGGCGTGGAGCTGAACGGCGTGCCCGTGCGCATCGCGGAGGGCGCGGCTCTCGTAACGGAATAAGAAAAAATTGCCGCAGACGACGTCTGCGGCGATTTTTTATTCGATTGCCTCCAGCTTAACGCGGAAGCTGATCCTGCGCGGTGTTTTCATGGAATCGAACTGAAGCACATAGGCGCCCTTGTCCGTGTCGATCTCCAGCACCGTCCCCTCCCCCAGGATCTCGTGCCGCACCCGCTGCCCCAGGTGAAAGCGGCTCTCCGCCCGCTCCGCCGGCAGCATCCGCTCGTTTGCGGCGATGTAGTCCCTGGCGTCCCGGATGAGGCTCTCCTTGGGCGGCGCGGTATAGTCCAGCAGCGCGGGGTCGATGTCCAGCAAAAAGCGGGAGGGATAGCGGGGCGAACCGTCCAGGTTCCGCCCCTCCGCTTCAGAGAGGTACAGGGCTTTCTCCGCCCGGGTCACCGCCACGAAGGCCAGGCGCCGCTCCTCCTCCATGCCGGGGAGGGTGTTGGTGCGGCCGGAGGGAAAGACTCCCTCGTTCATGCCGCAGAGGAACACATAGGGAAACTCCAGACCCTTGGCGGCGTGGACGGTCATGAGCTTGACCTTGTCGCCCCCGTCCTCGGCGTCGGCGTTGGTGAAGAGCGCCACATGGCTGAGATAGTGCTCCGCCGCCGCCTCCTCGCCGCAGCTCGTCTCATATTCATACACCGACTGCTTGAGCTCCGCCAGGTTATCCAGCCGCTCCTGGCTGCCCTCGGTGCGCAGCATCCGCTCGTAGCCGCTCTGATCCAGCAGGTCGTTCAAAAGCTCCGAGACGGGACGGGCGGCGTATTCGGCGGAAAAGCTCTCGATGAGATTCACAAAGGACGCCGCTTTGGTGCCCTTGAAAATCTCATCCTCCACGGTGAGGCGCAGGGCATCGTACAGGGAGCAGCCCTTCTCCGCCGCGACCTCCCGCAGGAAGGCGAGGCGCCGCTGCCCCAGGTTCCGCTTGGGGACGTTGGCGATGCGGGCGAAGGAGAGATCGTCCTTGTACACCACCATGCGCAGGTAGCTCAGGGCGTCCTTGATCTCCCGCCGGCCGAAGAAGGGAACGCCGCTGTAGAGCGCATAGGGGATCTTCCGCTTGCGGAAAACCTCCTCCAGCTTGTTGGTGAGATAGTGCGCCCGGTAGAGCACCGCCATCTCCCGGAAGGCCACGCCCCGGTCGTGGAGCTCCGCCATCTGAAAGGCGATCTGCTCCGCCTCCAGCTCCGCGTTGGGCGCGTGGTGGCAGAGAGGCAGCGGCCCCGCCGGTAGCGTGGGGATCAGATCCTTTTTGATCCGGGTGCGATTCTTGTCGATGAGGGAGTTGGCCGCCGCCAGGATCTGGGGCGTGGAGCGGTAGTTTTCCATCATCATGATGGTCTTCGTGCCGGGATGCTTCCGGTCAAACTCCATCAGAAAGCGGACGTCCGCTCCCCGCCAGGTGTAGATGGTCTGATCCGGGTCGCCCACGATGAAGAGATTCTTGTGGTAGCCGCAGAGCGCCTCCATCAGCCGGTACTGGGGCAAGTCGATGTCCTGAAACTCGTCGATCATGATGTACTCCAGGCGCTGCTGCCATTTGAGACGGATCTCCTCGTTTTGCTCGAAGATGTAGAGCGTGACGAAGATCAGATCGTTGTAGTCCAGGCCGAAGCACTTCTTCTCCTGGTAGAGGTAGCCGTAGAAGATGATGTCGTCCACGGCGGTGGCGTTCTCGTACTTCTCCCGCAGCTCCGCCAGGCTCATGCCGATCAGATCCAGATAATAGTCCGGGCGTTTGATCCCCTTCTGGATCTCGATCATGTCCCGCGCCTGGGCGAAGGTCTTGTCCCGCAGGCTCAAGCCCCGCTCCTCATAGATGATCTGGAGCATGGCGTCGATATCCGAATTGTCCAGCACCAGGAAGCTGCGGGGATACTGAACCGCGTAGCTGTCCTCCTGGAGCACGGTGACGCAGAAGCCGTGGAAGGTGTTGATGTAGCCGGTGTCGTTGTCCCCGGTCAGGTTGTGGATGCGCTGGCGCATCTCGTTGGCCGCCTTGTTGGTGAAGGTGACGCAGAGGATGTTCCCCGGCAGGATGCCCATGTCGTTCACCAGGTAGGCGAAGCGGTGGCTCAGCGCCCGGGTCTTGCCGGAGCCTGCCCCGGCGATGACGCGCACGAAGCCCTCCGTAGTCGTCACAGCCTCCCGCTGGGCGGAATTCAGGATACTCAAGTCCATACAATTATCCTCACAAGAGAATTTGTGCCTTCATACTATCACAAATGCCCCTTCTCCGCAAGAGAGAAGGGGCGTCATTTTTCAACTATGTCTTAGTCCTCCGAGAAGCCGCCGGCCAGGAGCCTGGCCGCCATCTTCCGGGTACCCAGTACCCAGACCAGGTCGTCCCGCTGGATAGCCATGTTCACATCCGGCTGCAGGATGGGGAGGCGATCCCGCTGCAGGCCGAGGATCATACAGTCGTACTTCTCCCTGAGGCCGCTGGTGCGGATGGTCTTGCCCTGGAGCTCGGTGGCCTTTTCCACGGGGATGACCGTGGCGTAAAGGTGTGCCGCGTCCCCCTCCTGGCTCTCCGTAAAGGCGCGCAGGGTGGGCGGATCGCTCTCCTCCGGGAGCCCCAGGCTCATGCGCAAGGCACGCAGATCCTCGGTTCGTCCGATGACCAGCAGCTTGTCGCCTTCCTTCAGCTCCGCATTGCCGGAGGGCATGTTCAGGTGCTTTTTGCCCCGGACCACGCGGATCACATTCACGCTGAAGCGATGGCCCCAGTCCAGCTGCTTGAGGGTTTTTCCCGCGGCGTCCCCGCCGCAGTCCAGCTCCTCCACGAAGAGCTTTTCGTCCAGCCACTCGGTGCCCTCGTCGTCCCGCTGCAGGTTGCGCTCGTTGAAGTTGGCCATGAAGCGCGCCTCGGCGGAGATATAGGCCGAGGAGAGCCAGCCCGTCCGGGAGATAAGCGCCACCGCCGCGGCAATGAGCGGCAGCAGCCACACGCCGCTGACCCCCAGCAGGGTCTGAAGCGGGAAAAAGGCAATCAGCACAATGCCCAGATAGCGGATCGCCGTCAGGGTGATGAGCGGCAGGCGGTAGTAGCGGTTTTTGACCCAGAGGGTGGTGTACTCCGTGGAGTGCAGATCCAGCATAGGCCGCACGAAGAGGGCGATGCCCAGCACGCAGAAGGCCACACAGATCGGCCGCACAAAGCTCTGATCCAGCGGGGTCTTCTCCAGCAGGGGCTGGAGCACGAACTGTCCCAGCAGTGTCACGCCCATCATGAGCACGCCGTAGATCGCCGTGACCTTCACATAGCGGCGCAGATAGCGCAGCCAGTCGCTGTCCTGATCCTTGTGGGCGCTGTCCTCCTCGGTATAGCGCTCCAGCTTTTCCGCCAGCTTCTTGGGCAGCGCCTTATGGATCAGACGATAGATCCCGTCGGCGCTCTTGATGAAGAAGGGCGTGGTCAGCGTAGTGAGGATGGAGACCGCCACCACAATGGGGTAGACCTTCTCTTCGATCACGCCCAGGCTCATGCCCAGGGACGCGATGATGAAGGCAAATTCGCCGATCTGCGCCAGCGAGCAGCCGCAGTGGATGGCCTTGGAGAGGCTCTGCCCCGAGAACAGCACGCCCAGGGAGGAGATGAGGAGCTTGCCCACGATGGTCACCACCGTGATAATGAGGATGGGGACGATGTAACGCACGATCATCTCCGGGTTCAGCATCATGCCGACGGAGAGGAAGAAGACCGAGCCGAAGAGATCCTTGACCCCGGCGGTCAGGTGCTCCACCCGCTCGGCATGTACCGTGCCGGCCAGCAGAGAGCCGGCCAGGAACGCGCCCAGGGCCGAGGAGAAGCCCAGCGCCTCCGCCAGCAGAACCATGCCGAAGCAGACGCCCAGCGAGGCCAGCAGCAGGGTCTCGTCATTCATGAATTTCTCCGCCTTGCGCAGGAGGGTCGGGAGAATGTAGATGCCCAGGATCAGCCACAGCGCCAGATACAGCACCAGCATCCCCAGCTTCAGCGCCAGAGCGCCGCCGGAGATGTTTTTGCTGACGGACACGGTGGACAGGATGATCATCATGAAGATGCCGGCGATGTCCTCGATGACCAGGGTGCCGAAGACCAGCTGGGCAAAGGGCTCCTGCCGCACCCCCAGCTCGTCAAAGGCCTTGATGATGATGGTGGTAGAGCTCATGGAGAGCATGCCGCCCAGGAAGATGCTGTCCATCATGCCCCAGCCCATGGCCTGTCCCACCAGGTAGCCCACCACCAGCATGCCGAACACCTCAGTGAGGGCGGTGATGATGGCGGTGCCGCCCACGGACACCAGCTTGTGGAGATTGAATTCCAGACCCAGGCCGAACATCAGCACGATGATGCCGATCTCGCTCCAGGTCTCGATGGAGCTCTGGTCCGCCACAGTGAAGAACCAGGGCATAAAGGGGCCAACCAGGAAGCCGGCCAGGATATAGCCCAGCACCAGCGGCAGCTTGAATCGCTTGAACAGGATCGCCACCACGCCTGCCGTCAGCAGCATGATCGCCAGATCCGATATGATTTTCGGCATTGCGCCCTCCCCCTCGTCAGCGTCTTATTTTCTTTATCATACCAGCAAAACCGGTCTTTGGAAAGTCCATTCTGCTCGATTTTTCAAAATCTTTTCATTTTCCCCCCTCGTCTCGCTCCGCCGCAGCGGTTTACAAAGCGGAGAAAATCGCGTATAATCAGCCGCGAAAGAAGGCGAAACTATGAAAAAGCATCTGTTTCTGACCGGCCCCGCCGGCTGCGGAAAAAGCGAGGCCATCCGCCGCGTATTGGGCAGCGCCCTCCAGGGCGCGGGCGGCATCGTCACCGAGAATACGCGGGACGAAAAGGGCGCGCTCCTGCGCTGCTCTCTGCTCCCCGCCGCGGCAGCCGCGGGAGTCGAGGGCTTTGAGCCGCTCCCCTACCTGGATCTCTCCGTCCAGCCGCTTCGGCATGACAACGAGGTCTTCCGCACGGACGGCGTGCGGCTGCTGCAGGAGGCGGCCTGGTACCCCTTTTCGGTGCTGGACGCCATGGGCGGCTTTGAGCTGCTGATCCCCCAGTACCGTCAGGCGCTGGCGGACTTTCTCTCCTCCGAGCAGCCCCTGGTGGGCGTGCTGCTCAACCGGAAGGAGGCGGAGGCCATGTGCCGCCGTCTGGGGCTGAGCGAGCGGGTAGAGATGAACATCGAGCAGCTCTGGAAGGCGCTGAAGGCCGACCCGGACACGGTCATTGCGGACATGTCCGGCCTCTCCCGGCACCGGGCGCTGCGCCTGCTGGAGCAGTGGGCGGAGGAATACGCCCGGTGAGGTACGAAAACGTCCGGCAAGCCGTCTTTCTCCGGCGGCCCAACCGCTTCATTGCCCATGTGCTGCTGGACGGGGAAGAGACGGTGTGCCATGTAAAAAACACCGGGCGCTGCCGGGAGCTGCTGCTTCCCGGGTCGACCGTCTATCTGCAGAAAGCAAGCAATCCCGCGCGGAAAACCGCCTGGGATCTGATTGCGGTGCAGAAAGGCAGGCGGCTGATCAACATGGACGCCGCCGCGCCCAACGCCGTCTTTGCCGAGTGGCTGCGCTCGGGCGGTGCGGGCTTTGTGCCGGAGCGCATACAGCCGGAGTGCGTCCACGGAGACTCCCGTTTTGACTTCTATCTGGAGCACCGGGGAAGGCGGATCTTTGCCGAGGTCAAGGGCGTTACCCTGGAGGATGAGGGCGCGGTGCGCTTTCCCGACGCGCCCACGGAGCGGGGCGTGAAGCATCTGAGAGGGCTGAGCCGCTGCATAGAAGAGGGCTTTGAGGCCTGGGTGGTGTTCGTGATTCAGATGCGCGGCGTCCGGTATTTTGAGCCCAACCGTCTCACCCACCCGGCCTTTGCGGACGCGCTGCGGGAGGCGGCGGAGGCCGGGGTGCGCCTTCTTGCGCTGGACTGCGAGGTCACGCCGGATACGATACAGATCGCGGAGGAAGTCCCGATCCGCCTCTCCTGAATCCTTCCTTCTGCAATTCCTTTTTTCACTTTTCACTGTATCCCCCCGGGGGGCTTGTAAAGGTAGAAAAAAACGTGTATATTTTGTAAGAAAAACGGAGAAAGCGGGAATCGACATGCACGAACACGAGCACGAAGAAGAAGTTTACTATCACGATCACGGCGACGGCCATGTGCACGCCCATCCCGTGGAGCATGACCACGAGCACGAGCACAGCCATGATCACGGCCACGTCCACACCCAGACCAAGGCCGTGCTGAACCGGCTCTCCCGCGCCATCGGGCATCTGGAGTCCGTCAAGCGCATGGTGGAGGACGGGCGGGACTGCACGGAGGTGCTGGTGCAGCTGGCAGCTGTGCGCTCCGCGCTGAGCAGCACCGCCAAGGTGATTTTGAAGGATCACCTGGAGCACTGCGTATCCGACGCCCATGACGCGGATCTGCAGGCGCTGAACGAGGCCATCGACAAATTCATGTGATTCTCAAAACGAAAAAATCACCGGCAAAGCGCTTCACTTTGCCGGTGGTTTTTTCGTGCTTGATTTTACTCTTCGGCCTTGTGCACGACCACCTGGGGGAAGGGGATCTCAACGCCGTTCTCGTCGAAGAGGATCTTCAGATCCCGGGCCAGCATGCGCTGTCCGGCGAAGACATTGCTCTCCGTGACGTCCACGGCGAATTTGAGGTTGATGCCGCTGTCCGCCAGCTGATCCACGCCCAGATAGCGGGGCGCCGTAAGGTAGAGCTCCGGGTGCTCCGACTTCAGATTGGGCAGATTCTGCTGCAGCATCTTCTCCAGCTTGCGCAGGTCGGTGCTGTAGGCCACGCTGACCACCACCAGAGCCACGGAGTTGTTGCGGGAGCGGTTCTGGAAGTTGCGGATGTCGGAGTTGTTGACTACCTTCAGGTTGCCGCCGGCGTCCTCAATGACGGTGGTGCGCACGCCGATGTTGCGCACGGTGCCGCGGAAGTCGTCCAGAATGATGATATCGCCCACGCTGTACTGATTCTCAAAGATGATGAAGGCGCCGGTGATGATGTCCTCGATCAGACTCTGGGCGCCGAAGCCCAGGATCAGACCCACGATGCCGACGCCCGCCAGCACGGCGGTGGCGTTCACGCCCAAGATGCTGAGTCCCCAGACCACGGCGACGATCACCGCGATGTACTTGAGCAGGCCGGAGATCAGATTGGTGACGGTCTGCGTTCTGCCGCCGCGCTTCGCCAGCGCGGCGAGGATCAGCTTCACGATCTGGTAGGCCAGCCAGACCAGCGCCATGGCCAGCACCAGGGTGATGAGCTGAGCGATGGTGGTATGGGTGTCGCTTTTGAAGAAGAGATTGCTCTTCTCCGAATCGGCAACGGCGGCCTTCAGTTCCCTGGACAGAGGCAGCCACTGGGGATTGGCCAGGAACAGCGCCAGGATCGCCACAAGGACAATGCCGATGTAGGTCTTGGTGTTTTTCTTTTTCATTTCAATCCTCCTTCTTCTCAGGCGAGCATCTCAACTGATGTTGTGGTAGATAAAAACCTCCTGCTCCCAGCGGGGACCCGTGCCGTTGTAATAGCGCAGACCGACGTCGAAAGAGTACTGGCCTGGACTGAACTCCTCCAAAGGCACCGTGAAGACCCACCGGAGCGTGCCGTCTCCGGCGGTATAGACCCTGCTTAGGTGCGGCGTACCAATATTGCTCCATTCACGGGTCGCGCTGCCTGCGATGACTGTCACGTTCTCCGGCTCCACCAGGGAGAGATCTATGACGAGCTCTGCCACCAGCTGTTTGTTCTCCGCGTCGTAGGTGATCGCCGGGCTGTTGGCGTAATGGGCAAAGCCGCCGCCGTACTGCTCGAACACGGGGCTCTCCATCGTGCCGGTGGCCCCGTCTGGGTAGATGTAGGAGATCACGAATTTGGCCTTGTAGCGGCGGCCAACGTCGTCCACGCCCCAGAGGGCGTCCAGCTCGGGATCATAGTAGGCGAAGTTAACTATGCCGTGATCGTCTTCAACCGAGGCGTTGTATTCCAGGGTACCGAAGTCCGCAACGGTCTCCCAGCCGCCGGAACCCAGCTTCTGCAGGGTGATAAAGGCCTGGCCGCCCAGCAGATCGTTCAGCTTGAGATCGCAGCTCACGCCATAGCCGGGCTCATAGGCGCCGGGCTCCACCCATTTGCCGAGATCCAGGCTCAGGGTCGGTGCGGTGTGGGCGTCAAACTGAACCAGCGAGACGCAGCTCCAGTCAATGGCCCCGCCCATGTCCTTGTAGTTGAGCTTGAGATCCAGGTCATTGTAGACCGAGGCATCCAGCGTCTCCCCGTTCAGGGTATAGCTCACGGTGATGCTGCCGTCCGCCTCCGGGCCGGTAATCTCCGCCTTGCCCAGAAGATCATAGGTCGCGCTGCCGCTCCAGAGCACCAGCTCCGTGGGCGTCACCTTGCTCAGATCCAGGATCAGGCCTGTGTCCACCTGGAATTTTGCGGTCAGCTTCCCGTCTCGCAGCTCGGCGGAAACGGGGCTCAGATAATCGCCCGCGTAGGACCAGATGCTGCCGCAGCTGGTGCTGTAGATCGTGCCCGCTGCGCCGTTTTTCATCGTGTAGTCGCAGACGACGCGCATCTCCCGCAGGACGCCCGGCTCTGTGCCCATATCCACAGAGAACATGTCATAGGCGATGGTGCCGGCCCAGTTGGGCGAGCTGCCGCTGTAGCTTCTGCTGCTGCCGCTGACCTCCTGCCAGCCGCCGCCCTTCACATCCCGCAGCTGGAGTCTGGCCGTGATGGGCTTGGTCCGGTCCGCGTCGTTCAGCGCGATGGTATAAGCATAATAAAAATCGTCATAGGGACTGGGATCATCCACCACGGACATCGAATGGGACTGGCTGATGCCGGTAAAGGCCGGCGCGGTCAAAGTCGGCGGAGGCGTAGGCGTCGGGGTCGGCGTCGGCGTAGGCGTCGGCGTAGGCGTCGGTGTCGGCGCAGGCGTCGGTGTCGGTGCAGGCGTCGGTGTCGGCGTCGGCGTCGGCGGTGGGGTCGGTGTCGGTGCAGGCGTCGGCGTGGGCGCGGGCGTCAGCGTGGGCGCGGGCGTCGGCGTCGGGTTCACCTCGGGCGGCGGCGTCTCCGGCAGGATCGGCGGTTCCGTCGGCGCCGGGGGCGGGGTGGGCGTCGGCTCCACGATCGGATCCGGGGTAGGCGGAGGCAGCTCCGGCGGCCCATCCGGCAGGGTATCCGGGATCAGCAGCAGGATCACGATCACGATCAGGGTCGCGGCGCCGGTGGTGAAGTATTTGCGCATCAGATTCAGACGCTCCGCCCGGCGGACGGCCAGAAGGGTCGCCTCGTTTCCCGTGAGTCGGGCGCCGTGCTTTGTCCGTCCCAGCGGGCAATAGGGGCGCGCGTATTCCGGGTAGCGATCGTCTATCTCGCGCATCTCCATCTGGCCCCCTTTCTGTCTTCCCGTCATACTTGTCTAAACATTTTCCCTTTATATTGTAATCGCATTCTTCGCCTATATCAACTAATTTTCAACTTCACTCTTTTGTTTTCTGCTGATCCAGGCTGGCGTTCACCGCCGCGCCCAGAAAGATCATCTGGCTGCAGAGGAAGAGCCACAGCATCAGCAAAATAATGGAGGCCAGGGATCCGTAGACCAACGGGTAGCGATAGGATACCGCGATAAATTCCGAGAAGATCCAGCTCATCAGGACGATTCCCCCCATTCCCACCAGGGCGCCGGGAGCCTTCCCTCCCCTGCGCTTTTCCTGCCCGGAGGAGACAGCGTACATGCCCCAGAGCGCCAGAAACACCAGTCCGCCCAGGACCGGGAAACGCAGCAGGTTCCAGGCGCGGCTGATGGGGATCAGCGGTACGGCCTGCTCTATAATCTCCAGGAAGGTTTGCCCGGTGAGCATCACCAGAATGCCGAAGTACAGCGCGGTCAGGAAGACGAGGGAGAAAAACAGACTGCCCAGGAAGCCCCGCAGCCCCTCCCGTTTTCCCGTGTCGCCCCGTATTTCGCGCATCTCCTGGCGCATGACGCGCATGGCGGCCGAGGCTGAGGTGAAAAGCAGCGTCACCCCGGTTACAAGCATGGCGGGGCTGTGGCTGTCCGCCACATAGAGCAGAAAGTTCTTTACATAGCGGGTGGCCTCCGGGCTGAGGAACTGATCCAGCAGCTCCAGCAGCTGCAGCATCCGGCCGTAGCTGCTGCCCAGCAGGGCGTAGAGACAGATGAGCAGCGGGAAGAGCGACATGGTGAGATAATAGGACAGCGCGGCGGCCGCCCGAGGCACCTGCTTGTCCAGATAGAGACGCAGCGTTCCGCGCAGGATAGAATAAAGCTTGTTATGCATGGCACTTTCCTCTTGAGATACGAAAAAGCTCCCCAGGTGGGGAGCTTTTTCTCTTTATCAGCTTACTTGGTATTGAAGATTTTGAAGATGCTCTCGAAGGGATCCTCCGCGGGAGCGGCCTCGGTCTCCTCCGCCAGCGGGGGAGGAACTGCGGCAGCAGCGGCAGCCTTCTCGGCTGCGCCGGAGAAGAGGCCTGCGGGCTTGGCTGCGGGACGCACGGGATTGACGGGCGTAACGGCGGGGGCCTTCTCCTCGGCGGGCTTGGCACCCTCCGCAGGCTTTTCCTCAAAGCCGGTGGCGATGACGGTCACGCGGATCTCATCCTGCATGGCGGGATCGAAGGTGGCGCCGAAAATGATATTGGCGTCGGGGTGCGCGGCCTCCTGCACCAGGTTGGCGGCAGCCTCCACATCCTCCAGGCCCATATCCTCAGAGCCGGTGATATTGATGAGCACGCCGCGGGCGCCGTTGATGGAGGTCTCCATCAGGGGGCTCGCCACGGCCATGCGGGCGGCGTCCTCCGCCTTGCCCTTGCCGGCGGCATGTCCCACGCCCATGTGGGCAAAGCCGGCGTTCTTCATGATGCAGGTCACGTCGGCAAAGTCCAAGTTAATGAAGCCGGTGTTCTTGATGAGGTCGGAGATGCTGGTGACAGCCTGCTTCAGCACGTCATCCGCGATCTCGAAGGCGTTGGCCAGGGTGACCTTCTGGTCGGTGGCGTATTTCAGGCGGTCGTTGGGGATGATCAGCAGGGAGTCGACCCGGCTGAGCAGCTCCTTGATGCCCTCGTTGGCGCGCTCCATGCGCTTTTTGCCCTCAAAGCCGAAGGGCTTGGTGACCACGCCGACGGTGAGGATGCCCGCTTCCCGGGCGATCTCCGCGACCGTGGGGGCTGCGCCCGTGCCGGTGCCGCCGCCCATACCGGCGGTGATGAAGACCATGTCGGCGTCCTCGATGGTCTTGGCGATATTGTTGCGGCTCTCCTCCGCGGAGCGCTTGCCGATCTCGGGATCGGAGCCGGCGCCCTGACCGTGGGTCATCTTCTCGCCGATCTGCAGCTTCTGGTCGGCATTGGAGACCGCGAGGGCCTGCTTATCTGTATTGATGGCGATGAACTCAACACCCTGGGTGCCGGCCTTCACCATACGGTTCACAACATTGTTGCCGGCGCCGCCGACGCCGACGACCTTCAGGGTCACAACATTTTCGGGACCTGCTTCGGCTCTGAAATCCATAATGATAGCCTCCTGTATATTCATCTCTGTATCTTGTGGTCTAATGCAATCAAGGGCACAATGCTCTTGCTTATATTATACCATATTTTCTCTATGGTCAATAGATTTTTTATTTTTTTGTAAGCAATTTGTCATAGAGTCACGCCGCTTAAGGGATCGCTGTCCGCACGCCCATCTTTTTCTTCAGTTGGGGCTGAAATGCGCCGTGGTGCCGTTGGAGACGTCGATCACGCCCACGTCGCCTTCTTTCAGCATGCCCAGCACTGTCACAAACATACCGAACTTGTGCTCCACGTTCTCCCGTTTGCCAAGCACCACGGTAAAGCGGCCGCCGTAGTCAAATTCGGGGCTGTCGGGATTCGAGAAGTCGATCCGGGTGACCTGATCGGTCAGGCCACGGGCCTCGATCTGATCCAGCACTTCCGCCAGATACTCCACCGTGGCGGGATCCCCGTCCTCTGTCTCCATGATCTCCCCGATCATCAGGGTGCCGGGATGCATCCCTACAATCGGAAGCAGGCTCTGCTCTTCTCCCTCCGCGGCTTTGCCCAGCACCTTGCAGTTGTGATCCAGCGTCCACTTCTCTTCGCCCAGCTGGAGATAGGCCAGCGCCGTAGTTTCCTCCACGGTGATGACGACCTTGTTGGGCAGGCTCCGCTCCACGGTGACCGTCTCGATATACGGCAGCTTGGAAAAGGCCCGGCCCACGGCGGCAAAGCGGTCGAAGAAGAAGAGGTTATCCCCCTCCTCGATATCCACCGCGCGGATGATCTCCTCAGCGGTATAGTGGGAGTTGCCCACCACCTCGATCACCTCCACGCGGAAGAACACGCTCATCACAAAGATGGCGGCCACGACCACCACCACGAACATCAGCGGGCCGCTGAAGGCGCGGCGGCGGGCGCGCATATAGCCGCTGCGCTCCTCCTCGGAAATTTTAGGGGACCTGAAAAGAAAGGCCATGGTTTTCTCCTTCGTGTGTCAGAAAAAGCTCCGCCCCCAGGCTTCGGAGGCTGCTGTCAAAGTTTTCGTACCCGCGGGTGATGTGGCCTGCGTCCCGCACCAGGGTCTCCCCCTCTGCGGCGAGGCCGGCCAGGATCATGGCGGCGCCGCCCCGCAGATCCGTTGCGTCCACCGCAGAGCCGCGGAGCCGTTCCACCCCGCGCACCCGCGCTTCCCGTCCGGCAATGCGGATCGACCCGCCCAGCTTTCGCAGGGCCGGCACCTGCCGGTAGCGGCATTCGAAGATGTTCTCCGTAAACAGGCTCTCCCCCTCCGCTCGCAGCAGCGCCGCCATCAGCAGGGGCTGCGCGTCGGTGGGAAAGCCGGGATAGGGCGCGGTGACCACGGGGCCCACCGCCCGCAGCCGTCCCGTCGACGAGACCGTCACCCGGTCATTTTTTTGTATTATAGCACAGCCTGCCTGATTTAGGAAGTAGAGAACCGTAGAAAAATGCCTCGGATCGCAGTCTGTGAGGCTGATTTTTCCGCCGCAGCCGGCGCAGGCGCAGGCGAAGGTCGCCGCCGTGATCCGATCCGCCGGGATCACATAGTGCGCCCGGCGCCGGGGCGTGAAGCCCAGAACGCGCACCGTGTCTGTCCCTGCGCCCCGGATCCGGGCGCCGAGGCTGCGCAGAAAGTCCTGCAGCGCCGTGATCTCCGGCTCCCGGGCGGCGCCGCGGATCACCGTCTCCCCGCTCGCGGCACAGGCGGCCAGCATGGCATTCTCCGTTGCGCCCACGCTGGGAAAGGGCAGCAGGATCGTCCCGCCCCGGAGCATCGCCGGGCGGCAGCGGATCTCCCCCTCAGTCTCCTCGATCTGGGCCCCCAGCTTCCGCAGCGCCATGAGATGCAGGTCGATGGGGCGCTTTCCCAGCTGGCAGCCGCCGGGAAGGCTCAGCTTCGCCTCCCCGCAGCGACTTAGCAGCGCCCCCATGAAGATCACCGAGGAGCGCATCCGCTCCATGAGGGCGTGTGGGATCTCACAGCCGCTGACGCCGGAGGCGTCTATGTACACCCGGTCGTCCTCCCGCCGCACCTGGCAGCCCAGATGCGCCAGGATCTCCAGCGCCGCGTCCACATCCCGCAGCCGCGGTACCCGCCGCAGCTCCACCGTTCCCGGGCACAGCAGGCAGGCCGCCAAGATCGGGAGACTGGCGTTTTTGGAGCCCTGCACCCGGTACTCCCCTTCCAGTCGCTTTCCGCCCCGGATCCGCCAAATGTCCATAAAAATACCCCCCGTGCACAGAATCAGCCCATCCTATGCACAGGGGGAAATAAGCGTGAAAGGCAGCCGCGAGAAGCGGGCGCAGTTTACTTCCGGATCAGGTTCAGCACCTTGTCCACCATCTTGTCTGTGGCGTCGGGCACGGAGAGCGCCGCCATGGCCTTTGACATGGCCGCCAGCTCCTCGGGACTTTTCAGCAGCCGTTCGATCTCCGCGAGAAGGGAGTCTGCGTCGAACTCGCCCTCCAGGAAGACCTTGGCGCCGCCGGCCCGCTCCAGCACCCGGGCGTTTTTCTCCTGGTGATTGTCCGTCACATTGGGAGATGGGACGATGACCACCGGCTTTCCCATATAAGTCAGCTCCGCCAGAGTGGAGGCGCCTGCCCGGCAGAGGATCAGATCCGCCGCCGCCATGACCCGGGGCATGTCGAAGATATACTCCCGCGTGTCCACGTTGCAGTCCGCGGGATCCAGCTTCTGCCGGGCAAGCGTGGCCTGAAAGTCCTTGTAATCCCGGCTGCCCACGGAGTGGATCAGGCGGTAGCGCTCCTGTCCCTTCATCTTGGGCAGCATCTGAGTGAGGATGCCGTTCATGTGCCCCGAGCCGAGAGAGCCCCAGACCGAGACCACCAGGGGCAAATGGGGATCCAGCCCCAGCTCCGCCTTGGCGCTGTCCTTGGTATAGCGGGCAAACTCCCCCCGCACCGGCGTCCCCGTGACGGTGACCTTCTCCGGATCGGGGTAGTGCTGCCGGCTCTCCTCAAAGCCTACCAGAATGGCGTCCACCTTATCGGCCAGCATCCGGGTGGTGAGGCCGGGGAGGGCGTTGGACTCATGCACCAGCGTGGGAATGTGCAGCTTCACTGCCGCAGACAGCACCGGGTAGCACACATAGCCGCCGGTGCCGATCACCGCGTCCGGCTTAAAGTCCTTCAGGATCTTTTTGGCCGCGTGCTCCGAGGCCAGCACGTTTTTCACAGTCTCCACATTGTGCAGCATCCCGGAGAGGGAGCGTTCCCGGCTGATGTTGGTGATCTTGAGGCCGCGGATCTCGTAGCCCGCCCGGGGCACCAGATCCATCTCCATTTTTCCCTCCGCGCCGAGGAACAGAAACTCGCTCTCGGGCATCAGCTCCCGCAGCCGTCCGGCCACCGCCAGAGCGGGATTCACATGTCCGGCGGTACCGCCGCAGGTCAAAACAAATCGCATCTCTTTCTCCTTTGTTTCATAGGACTGGTCGAAAACGACAGTCGCAGCCATGCTTAAATGAATACCCCGGAGGGATTTTCAATCCGTTTTTGAGGCAGCTTTGCCGCCTCAAAAACACCCTGAGCCGAGCTGTGCGAGGCCTCGCGCCGTCGTCAAACGAAACTCACTACATTTCGCTTTCGCCTTTGGGCGAAAGCTCCATATCCGTTCCTTCCGTTTTCCTCTCAAAATCAAAGCATTAGCTTTGATTTTGGTAAGGAAGAAGGAGGGAGCAGAGCGCAGTTTTCGTCATACCTGACGGAAACGGAGCGCCGCGAGCTTCTTCTGACGCAAGCGCGAGTTTTCAATTGCGAAACGAGTTTCGCAATTGCCTATAGGACCAGGTCTCTGCTGGCACTGAGGACGATCCCCATCTCCCCCAGCTGGATCAGCAGGGCGGTGCCGCCGTAGCTGAAAAACGGAAGGGAGATGCCGGTGCAGGGAACCAGATTGGTGACCACCGCCACATTCAGGAAGACCTGAAGCGCCAGCAGTGTGGTGACGCCGGCGCAGACCAGACTGTCAAAGCGGCGGCGGCAGTGCAGGGCGATCCAATAGCCCCGCAGGATCAGCAGCGCGAAGAGCGTCAGCACCAGGGCGGCGCCCAAAAAGCCCAGCTCCTCGCACAGCACGGAAAAAATAAAGTCGTTGTGCTCCTCCGGCAGATACAGATACTTTTGTCTGCTGCCCCCCAGGCCCAGGCCGCTGAGGCCGCCGGAGCCGATGGAATAGAGGCTCTGGACGATCTGATAGCCCTCGTCGGTGGAGCTGGAAAAGGGATCCCGCCAGGTGACCACCCGGGAGGAGGCGTAGGGGAAAAAGGTCAGCAGCACGGCAAGTCCAGCGCCGAGACCGCCCAGCGCCGCGCCGAACCAGCCCAGCTTCACCCCGCCCAGAAACAGCATGGCGCCGCCCAGGAGCAGCAGGATAACCGAGGCGGAGAAGTGGGGTTCCAGGATCAGCAAGCCCACCATCGCCCCCAGGATGCCCAGGAAGGGAAGGATGCCGTACCGGAAGGTTTTCATCTTCTCCCCGAAGCGGCAGATGAGCACCGAAAAGCACAGGATCACAGCCAGCTTTGCCAGCTCCGAGGGCTGCACCGTGAAGCTCCCCACCCCCAGCCAGCGGCGGGAGCCGTTGGCCTTCACGCCGATGAGCGGCACCAGCGCCAGCAGCGCCAGCGTCAGCCCCAGGAAGGGAAAGGCCCAGCGGCGGTAAAACGCCATGGGCAGGCGGGAGGCAAGCCACATCAGCCCCAGCCCCATCACGGCGTACACCAACTGCCGCACGAAGTAATAGACGGCGTTGCCGCCGGTGATGTGGCCGGGGTCGTAGTAGGCCCGGGGGAAGCTGGCCGAAAGCACCATCACCACCCCGATGGTCAGCAGCAGCATCACCATCAGAAAGAAGCTGCCGTCAAAGCTGCGCCGCGTTTTCACCGACGCAGGAGAAGAGCCGGCGAGGCGGGCGCTGTCATCACGCATACATCCACCTCCCCGGCTCGAAAACTCCTTACAGGGCGCGATGAAACACCCCTATAAAGGATATGATCGCAAAGAGCAGGGATATGCCGGAAAAGAGGCAAAAAATCTCGACCTCTTTCCACTTTTTGCCCGTCCAGCCGCCCATTTCCAGATGGTGGTGGAAGGGTGCCATGCGAAAGACCCGCTTGCCGTGACTGAGCTTGAAGTAGCCCACCTGAATGATGTCGGACAGGGTCTCGATGATGTAAACGATGCCCAGCGTCACCAGGATCAAAGGCATGTCGTAGGCAAAGGCCAGCGCCGCGATGGCGCCGCCCAGGAAGAGGGAGCCGGTATCGCCCATGAAGACCTTGGCCGGGTGGAAGTTATAGACCAGAAAGCCCAGCAGGCCGCCGGCCAGGGCGGAGGCGAAGAGCCCCAGCTCCAGGTACTTCTCTCCCCACACGAAGGTGATCGCGGCAAAGAAGAGGCAGACCGGCAGCGAGGTACCGGAGGCCAGCCCGTCCAGCCCGTCGGTGAGGTTCACGGCGTTCACCGTGCCCACGATGACGAAGGAGGCGAAGAGAATATACAGCCACTCCGGCACCTGGACGGTTTTATGCCAAAAAGGAATGAACAGATGGGTGGTGCTGAGGATGCTGATGTGCCGCATGAGCAGAATGAACACCAACGCCGCCACCAGCTGCAGCAGAAACTTGCTCTTGGCACTGAGCCCCAGGTTCTGCTTTTTCTTGATTTTCTCCCAGTCGTCCAGAAAGCCGATGGCGCCGAAGACCAGGGCAAAGAGCAGCACGAAGATGTGGGTAAAGTCCCCATGCAGCATACCCTCAAAGCCCAGGGTCAGGCACACGAAGGCCACCGCCAGGATGAACATGACGCCGCCCATGGTGGGCGTGCCGCTCTTGGTCATGTGCCACTTGGGTCCGATCTCCTTGATCTGCTGTCCCGCCTTCTGCTTCCGCAGCCAGGGGATATAGAATTTACCGAAGGCCGTGGCAAACAGAAAGGCCAGAACAAAGGCCGAAATCAGCTTTATCGTCATAACGGGTCTCCCCTCAAAATCTCTATTTCCGCGCAGCCAGCACTTCGGCCACGATCTCCCGCTCGTCCATGTGGTGTTTCTCTTTCCCCACCACCTGGTAGTCCTCGTGTCCCTTGCCGGCAAGCAATATTACATCACCGGACTGTGCTTTGTCAAGAACCCAGGCAATGGCCTCGGCCCGGTCGGGGATCACCTGCACGGTGGTGCGGCTTCCCTTCATGCCCTCCAGAATGTCGTCGATGATGGCCCGGGGATCCTCGGTGCGGGGGTTATCGCTGGTGACCACGCAGAGATCCGCCAGCTCCGCGGCGATGGCGCCCATGATGGGGCGCTTCAAGTGATCCCGGTCGCCGCCGCAGCCGAAGAGAACGATGAGCCGTCCCTTCGTCACCGGGCGCAGGGTCTTCAGCGCCTTCTCCAGGGCGTCCGGCTTGTGGGCATAGTCGATGAGAATGGCGTAATCCCCGTCGGAGGGTACAAGCTCCATCCGTCCCTTTACGCCCTTGGCGCTGCTCATGGCGTCGGCACAGTCGGCAAGGGGGATCCCCAGGGACAGCCCCACCGCCATGACGCCCAGGGCATTGTAGACATTAAAGAGGCCGGGGATGCTCAGCCGCGTCATGGCAAGCTCCCCGCCGCTGAGAGCGGCGAAGCGCACGCCGGAGGCGCTGAGGCGGATGTCCTTTGCCACCAGATCCGCGTCATTTTTCTGGGCGGAGAAGGTCCTGCAGGGGCAGGCGGCGCCCTCCAGCATGAAGGGCGTCCAGCTGTCGTCCGCGTTCAGCCAGCCCTCGCGGCACTGGGAAAAGAGCTTCCGCTTGGCCGCGGCGTAATCCTCCATGTCCTTGTGAAAGTCCAGGTGATCCTGGCTCAGGTTGGTGTACACGCCCACATCGAAGGTGATACCCGCCACCCGCTCCAGCGTCAGGGAGTGGGAGGAGACCTCCATCACCACATGGGTGCAGCCCGCGTCCGCCATCCGGCGGAAGAGCCGGTGCAGCTCATAGCTCTCGGGGGTGGTGTGCTCCGTGTGCAGGAACTCGTCTCCGATCCAGTTGCCGTTGGTACCGATGAGACCCACCTTGGCGTCCAGCTTGCTCTCCAGCAGATGCTTGAGGAGGTAGGATGAGGTGGTCTTGCCGCTGGTGCCGGTGATGCCGATCAGCTTCATCTCCCCTGCGGGATTGCCGAAGAACTCCCGGCTGGCCAGGGCGAGCCCCAGGCGGCAGTCGTCCGTCTGCACGAAGGGCGTTCCGTCCTCCGGGGGCGTCTCGCAGAGCACCGCCGCGGTGCCTCGCTCCCTTGCCTTGGGAATGAAGCGGTGGCCGTCAGACTCAAAGCCCCGCACCGCCACGAAGAGATCCCCCGGCTGGGTCTGGCGGGAGTCGTAGCTCACGCCGCCGATCTCCAGCTCCGGATCCGCCGTCATCTGCAGCACCCGAATATGAGAAAGAAGCTCCTTCAGTTTCATGTTGTATCCTCAATACTTTCCTAAAATCGAATCGTCCGCGCTGATCAGGGTCACGGTCACGATCTCCCCCTGCTGCAGGAGAGTGCCGGCCGGAACGCTCTGATAGGCCACCGTTCTCCGGTCTCCCTGCCCAAGGGGGCTTCGGCTGCGCAGGAACAGTCCTTTTTCCGCAAGGGCATCCCGCGCCTGCTCCAGGCTCATGCCGCTGAGATCCGGCATGGTCTGCGTCTCCCCCGAGGGTTCTGTCCCCAGGTAGAGGATCACCTGGCTGTCCAGGGCAATGCGCCGGCCGCTGCGAGGAAGCTGGGCGCTCACCGTGTCGCCCTCCCCCACCGTGCGCATCCGGAGCCCCTCCTTCTGCAGCAGCGAGGCGGCCTCGGTCAGCTCCCGCCCGGTGAGCTCCGGCACCACCGCGGATTCCTGCTCCGTATCCTCTTCGGGCTCCACACCCAGGTAGGGCAGGATGTCCGCCAGCATGTTGCCCACGACCGGAGCCGCCATCTGGCCGCCGCTGATGTAGATGCCGGACCGATCCGAGGGGGTGTCCAGAAATACCAGCAGGGCGATCTGCGGATCGTCCGCCGGGGCGAAGCCGATGAAGGACACAATGTACTCCTTCTGACCGGTCTGCGCCTCCAGGCTGACCTTTTCGCTGGTGCCGGTCTTGCCGCCGATGCGATAGCCCGCCACAGCGGCGTTGCGCCCGGTGCCCTCCTTGGGGTCGCCCACCACCTGCTCCAGGATGCCGCGCACCTGGGCGCTGGTCTCGGGGGAGATCACCTGGCGCACCAGGGTGGGCTCCCGCTCCCAGGCAACGGTGCCGTCCGGCCGGAGCATCTGCCGCACCACGTAGGGCTGCATCAGCCGCCCGCCGTTGACGCAGGCGGAGACCGCCGTGATGAGCTGCAGGGGCGTGATGGTAAAGGTCTGGCCAAAGGAGGCCGCCGCCAGCTGGGACTGGTTTCGTTCGGAGCAGAACACGTTCTCGCTCCACCAGATGCTGCCGCTCTCGCCCGAGAGGTCAATGCCGGTGACCGCAGTCAGATTGGCGTCCGGATCCCCGTTGCGCTCCAGGAAGCCGAAGGCCTCGCAGTAGTCGTAGAAGCGCTCCGCGCCGACACGCAGGCCGATATTCACAAAGGCCGCGTTGCAGGAGTGCTGTACCGCCTGGGTCAGGTTCTGGGAGCCGTGGCCGCCGCTCTTCCAGCAGCGGATGGGGCTGCTGCGCCCCTTGACGGTCACGCTGCCGCCGCAGTAGAAGCTGCTTGCCGGCGTCACCGCGCCCTCCTCCAAAGCCATGGAGAGGGTGATGATCTTGAAGGTGGAGCCGGGCTCGTAGGTATCGGAGAGCGCCTTGTTGCGCCATTGGCGGGCGCGGGCGGCGTCCAGCCGCCGCTGGGCCTCTTCCTCCGAATCCGCGGCGTCGATGAAGGCCCGGGCCTCGTCGCTCACGTCCAGAAAGGCATTGAGATCGTAGCCGTCCAGAGACACCATGGCCAGGATCGCGCCGGTGTTCACGTCCATGCAGATGGCTCCGGCGCCGTTTTGAATGTCAAAATCCGCAATCGCCTGCTCCAGGTGCTTCTCGATCATGTACTGGATCGCGGCGTCCAGGGTAGTGACGATGTCGTAGCCGTCCTCCCCCGGTTGGAACTGCTCATACTCCGAGAACAGCAGCTCCGTGCCGTAGGCGTTGGTGGCGCGCACGGTGCGGCCGGCGCTGCCTGTGAGGGCGCTGTCATAGCGCGCCTCGATCCCCTCCAGGCCGGTGTTGTCCATCCCCACAAAGCCGATCAGATGGCAGGCCAGGGAGGAGTTGGGGTAATAGCGCTTGGTATCGGTCTCCAGGCGCACGCCCCGGATCCCGTACTCGTTCTTGAAGGCGCGGATCTCGTCCGCGGTCTCCCGCTCCACCTTCCGCGCCACCGTCACATACCAGGAGCCTGTCTGCCCGGTCTTGTCCAGCAGATCCTGATAATCCAGCTCCAGGATGCGGCTCAGCTCCCGGGCGATCAGCTCCCGATCCTCGCCGTACTGCTGGATCTCCGCCGGGCTCAGATAGACGTTGTCCACCGAGGCGCTGACGGCCAGTACCCGTCCTCTGGTGTCGTAGATGGTGCCGCGCTGGGGCGCGGTTGGCGCCTCCCGAAGCTGCTGCTCGATGGCGCGCTGCTCGTAAAAATCATGGTCGACCAGCTGCAGCTTTCCCAGTCTTGCAAGCAGCAGGGCAAACGCTGTGACGCCGCACACTGCCATCAGCAGCAGCGTGCGGCGGAGCATCTGACGGCTGGGCTCCTGTTCGGCAGGGGCGCCGGCATTGCGATTGTTCTTCATGTTGATCACCCGCATTTCATGATACAAAAGTATATTCTGCGGCTGATCCAAGGATTCCCTTCCGGAAACGGCTTTCTCTTACTCGACCGGCTCTCCCACGTTTCTCATCTGCTCGGCGCAGAGGCGCTGCATCCCCAGTTCCTCCACGGCGTAGCGCTCGATTTCCTCCAGGCTCAGACTGCTCTCGCAGCGGGCCAGAAGGATGGCGTTCTCGCTTCGCAGCCTCTCCGCCTCCCGCCGATACGCGGCGGCGGCGTCATTATAGGCTGTTGTTTGGATGCCGTACAGCAGGCTCCCCACCAGAAGCAGCAGGGAAAAGCCCAGGCAAATTGCTCGAAACAGGATTTCTCCCGGTCGATCCATATCCTCACACTCTCTCCGCCACGCGCAGTTTGGCGCTGCGGGAGCGTGGATTTGTCTCTATTTCCTCCGCGCTCGGTAAAATAGGTTTGCGGCTCACGCTGCGCAGAGTCTGCACGAAGCCGCAGGTGCAGATGGGCGCCTCCCGGGGGCAGGTACAGCCGTTCTCCCGGCGGGCGATCCCGCTTTTCACGATGCGATCCTCCAGGGAATGGAAGCTGATGACGCAGAGCCGCCCACCGGGCTTCAGCTTGTCCGGCGCGGTGTCCATCATGCGCTCCACCTCGCCCAGTTCGTCGTTCACGGCGATGCGGATGGCCTGAAAGCTGCGCTTGGCCGGGTGCTGCTTTTCCCGCAGCGCGGCGGCTGGCATGGCGCCCCGGATCAGGTCTACCAGCTCCAGGGTGCTCTCGATGGGCTTTTTCGCTCTTGCGGCAAGGATGGCGGCGGTGATGCGCCGGGCGTAACGCTCCTCCCCGTAATCCCAAAGGATGCGGTTGAGCCGATCCTCGCTCCAGCTGTTCACCACTTCATAGGCAGTGAGGGCGGCGCTGCTGTCCATGCGCATGTCCAGCGGCGCGTCCTGCATATAGGAAAAGCCTCGCTGCGCCTCGTCCAGCTGAGGCGAGGACACGCCCAGGTCGAAGAGCATCCCGTCCGCGCCGGGGATCCCCAGCTCGTCCAGGATCTGCGCTGCGTCGCTGAAATTGCCGTGCACCAGAGTCACCCGGTCTGCAAAGGGCGAAAGCCGGGCTCCCGCCCGTTCGATGGCGCTGGGATCCCGGTCAATGCCGATGAGTCGCCCGGTGGTCAGCCGGGCGGCGATCTCATACGAATGCCCGCCAAGTCCCAGCGTGCCGTCCAGATAGATCCCGTCCGGGCGGATGTTCAGGTTCTCGATGCATTCCTGCAGCAGCACGGACACATGTCTCGGCTCGGCCATCAGAACTCCAGCTCCTCCATCACAGACGCGATATTCTCCGGCGTAGTCTCGGCCTCATACACCGCGTTCCAGGCGTCAGAATCCCAGAGCTCCGCGTGGTTGTTGCAGCCCACCACGGTCACATTTTTGGTGAAGCCCGCGTAATCCCGCAGATTCTGGGGGATCAGCACGCGCCCCTGAGCGTCCAGCTCGCAGCGGGCGGCGTGGGCAAAAAGCGGGCGCATTTTCCGCTGCTTCACATAGGGCATGGCGCTGACCTTATCGGAAAAGCTCTGCCAGGCCTCGCTGCTGTAAGCGCTCAGGCAGCGATCCATCGAAAGGGTAATGAAAAAAATCTCGCCCAGCTCATCCCGGAGCTTGGCAGGAATAAAAAGACGTCCTTTATTATCAAGAGAGTGTTGGTATTCGCCTGTCACGCAAATCGCTCCTTTTATCTATACAGGGAACAGATCCCTCTTTCAAGAGGGCTTCTGCACCATTTTCCACCACTTCAAACCACTTTGCACCTCCATTATAGGGGAGCGTTTTGCAAATTGCAAGAGCAAATGTTTGTTACTTTTTGTCTTTTTTCAGCCGGTGACACGGGGCGCAAAAAGCCGCCCGGGATCCTCGTCACGCATACATGACAGGGATCCCGGGCGGTGATTATCCCCTATTCGGTTTTACAGCTCTTCGGGGTTGGCGGCGGGCATTCTGCGGGCGGGCTTGCCGCCGCGGAAGGTGCTGCGGGCGTCCCGAATGGTGCCGAGGGAAGCGGTCAGGCTCTCCTCCGTCTGACGCATCAGATCGTCCACATAGTCCTTGGCGAGCTTGCGCAGCTCCGCGGACTTGTTCTCCGCCGCGGAGATCATCTCCGCCGAGCGGGCGCGGGCGATGCGGGTGATCTCCTGCTCGTCCACCAGCAGGCGGGCCTTCTCCTCCGCGCTCTTGCGCATGGCCTCAGCCTCCCGCTTGGCGTTGCCGATAAACTCGTCCCGCGCGGCCACCAGCCGCTTGGCCTCCGCAATGGAGGTGGGGAGGGCTGCCTTGATGTCGCTGATCACGCGCAGGGCCTTTTCCCGTTCGATGATGCACTTGTCGTTGCCCAGGGGGACGCCCCAGGCCTCACTGATCATGCCGAACAGAATGTCCAGCAGCTCCATCACGTCGTTATTTTCCATGTTATTTCCTCCACAGCTTGGCCTTTTCCTCGATCTGGCCGATCAGCTCATGGGGCACCAGGCCCGTGAGATCCGCGCCATAGACGGCCATCTCCCGCACCACGGAGGACGAGAGGAAGGTATACTTCTCGCTCGAGGTGAGGAACATGGTCTCCAGATCGGGATTGATCTTCTTGTTGATGAGGTTCATCTGAAACTCGTACTCAAAGTCCGAGGCCGCGCGCAGACCCTTGACGATCACGGCGCCGGGGTACTGCCGGGCATATTCCGCCAGCAGCCCGTCCCAGCTGTCCACCGTCACGTTGGGATAGCGCTCCGTCGCCTTGCGCACCATCTCCACCTTCTCCTCCACGGTGAACATGGGGTTGGGCTTCATGGCGTTGTGCATGATGCAGACGATCACCCGATCGAAGATCCGCGAAGAACGGCGGACGATGTTCAGGTGGCCAAGGGTGATCGGGTCAAAGCTGCCCGGGCAGATGGCAATGCTCATATGCGGCTTTCCTTTGTGTAGATACAGATTTTCACCTTGCCGTAGCGGTATTCCTTCCCCTTCCGGTAGGGTGCTTCCATCTCGGGAAGGCTTTCCTCGCGGCGAGCCTCACAGATAATTATACCACCATCCGACAAGTTGTCAACCAGATTGAGGCTTTTCAGCACCGGCTCGTAGAGCCCCGCATCGTAAGGCGGGTCCACGAAGATCAGGTCAAAGCGCTCCCCCCGGCGCAGATAGTCCAGGGCGTTCATCTGAAAAACCGTTCCGTTCAGGCCGCAGCTCTTCAGATTCTCCTTCACGATCTTCACCGCGTCCCGGCTCTCGTCGATAAACACACAGCTTTTGGCGCCGCGGCTCAGCGCCTCGATGCCCAGCTGCCCCGTGCCGGCGAAGAGATCCAGCACCCGGCGCCCCTCCACGTCGAACTGGATGATATTGAAGAGCGCCTCCTTCACGTTGTCCGTGGTGGGGCGAATGTCATAATTTTCCGGGGTCTTGAGCTTCCGTCCCCGGGCCGTTCCCGTGATCACGCGCATTTCAATCACCTTCCTTATAGGCTTCCCCCTCGGGGGAAGCTGTCGGCGAAGCCGACTGATGAGGGGCGTCGCCGCTTTCCGCATTCTTGTGAAAATACTCGTATACCGCTCTGGCCGTGTTCTTCGGCACCACCAGGTTGAGCTGGCTCTCCGTGGCCTCCCGGATGGCTTTCACGGTCTTGAAGGCCTTCAGCAGGTCGTTTTTGCGCCGCGGCCCCACGCCCTCGATTTTATCCAGAGCGGAGGCGTAGCTCTCATTGCGCAGGGAGCGCTGATAGCCGATGGCGGTGTTGTGCGTCTCCTCCTGGATGTTCCCCACCAGGGCAAAGACCGCCTGGTTCTGCTGGATGCCGATCTCCCGCCCCTCGGGGGTGATGAGCGCCCGGGTGCGGTGCCGGTCGTCCTTGACCATGCCGAAGGTGGGCACCCGAAGGCCCAGATCCTCCTGAGCGCGGACGGCGGTGGCGGCGTGGGTCTCGCCCCCGTCGATAAGCAGCAGATCGGGCAGGGGCGCGAAATGCTCATCCCCGTCCGCATAGCGCTTGAAGCGCCGGTACACCGCCTGGTACATGCTGGCGTAGTCGTCCGCCCCCTCCAGATCCTTGATGCGGAACTTCCGGTAGTCCCGCTTGAGAGGCTTGCCGTCCACATGGACGGTCATGGCGGCGACAATGCCCGTGTCCCCCAGGTTTGAGATGTCAAAGGCCTCGATGCGCCGGGGAAAGTCCTCCAGCTCCAGCGCCTTCTGCAGCCACTCCAGGGTCTTGGAGCGGCGCTGCGCCATGGTGGTGCGGCGCTGGATCTCCTCCCGGGCGTTGAGCGCCGCGCTCTCGATGAGGCGCATCCGCTCCCCCCGCTGGGGGCGTTCGATGTAGATCCGCCGCCCTGCCGTCTCGCTGAGGAGGTTTTCCAGTTCCTCCCGATCCTCGATCTCACAGGGCAGGAGGATGGATTTCGGCCAGCCGCCCCGGTGGGCTGTGTAGTACTGCCGCACCAGGTCGGACACGGCCTCCGCGTCCTCCTCCAGGGGCTCGTCCAGCATCTCCACATCCTTGCCCGCCAGGTCGCCGTTTACAAAGTGCAGCACGGTGAAGCAGCTCTTGGCGCCCCGGCAGAAGCCGATGGCGTCCGTATCGGCAAAGGCGGTGGCGATGACCCGCTGCTTCACGCTGACGCTCTCCACCGCGCGGATCCGATCCCGCAGCTGGGCGGCCTTTTCAAAACGCAGCTCCTCCGCCGCCTGCTCCATCTCCCGCCGCAGCTCCTCGATGAGCTCGCCGCTCTTGCCCTCCAGGATCTGCACCGCCTGGCGCATCCGCGCCCGGTAATCCTCCGGGTCGCTGTCCTTGAGGCACCAGCCGGCGCAGGCGCCCATGTGGTAGTTGAGACAGGGGCGTTCCTTGCCGATGTCCCGGGGAAACTTCCGGCTGCAGTCCGGCAGCAGAAGCGCCTTGCAGATGGTGTTGATGATCTCCCGGGACTGGTAGCGCCCGCCGAAGGGGCCGTAGTACTTGGCTCCGTCCTTGGCGGCGCGGCTGGAGATGCTCATGGTCGGGTACTCCTCCCGCTGATCCACCCGCACGAAGGGATAGCCCTTGTCGTCCTTCAGGAGGATGTTGTAATGGGGCTTATGGCGCTTGATGAGGGAGTTTTCCAGCACCAGCGCCTCAAACTCGCTGCCGGCGACGATGACGTTGAAGTCCGCCACCTTCTCCACCATGGCGGCCACCTTGGGCAGATGCTCCCCGTGGAAATAGCTGCTGACCCGGTTCTTGAGCTTCTTGGCCTTGCCCACATAGATGACCTCATTGTGCTCATCCAGCATGATATAGACCCCGGGCAGCAGGGGCAGATTATTCGCTTTTTCCCGCAAGGTATCCAGCATGGCGGCCTCCCGTTTTGAAAAAATGGGGGTGTGCCAAGGCACACCCCGATTTTTTGTGTATGTTGCTGTATTACTCGGAGAAATCGGAATCAATCAGCTCCGAGAGCGTTGCAATAGCCGCTTCCTCATCCGCGCCGTCAGCAATAATGGTGATGGCGGTGCCCTTTACGATGCCCAGAGACAGAACGCCCAGAAGGCTCTTGGCGTTGACACGCCGCTCTTCCTTCTCGACCCAGATGCTGCTCTTGAACTCATTGGCTTTCTGAATGAAGAACGTCGCGGGTCTGGCGTGAAGGCCCACCTGATTGTTGATAACTACTTCCTTGGAAATCATGCCCGCATCTCCCTTAATCTTTATGAGAATCCCCTTTGGATTCTGTATTATTCTATCAAAAAAACGTCAGAACGTCAACTGCTTTCCGCTCTTTCGTGATTTTGCCTATTTCCGAAAGAGGCTTCGGCGCGTTTTTATTTCAGTTCGACCACGGTGACGCCGGCTTCACCCTCGCCGTAGCGCCCCAGGCGGAAGGATTTGACGCTCTTGTTGTGCCGCAGCATGTTCTGCACGGCGGTGCGCAGGGCGCCGGTTCCCTTGCCGTGGATGATGGTGACGGTCTTGAGCTTGGCCATCACCGCCCCGTCCAGGTACTGCTCGGCAGTCAGCAGCGCGTCGATGACCTCCATGCCCCTGAGATCCACCTCCGCCGGGAAGGCGGCGGCGCGGAGCGTGGCCGGGCCGGTGCCGCCCACGGCTTTGGGCTTCTGGCTCACGCCCTCCAGCAGCAGCACCTCGTCCTCCTTGGCAGTCACGTTCATGATGCCCGCACGCAGGGTCAGCACCCGCTCGGGAGAGACGGAGATGACCTCCGCCTTCATGCCCATGGACTTGATCTGCACGGTGTCACCGGGGCGCACGGGGCGGGCGGATTTCTGCTCCTCCGCCGGAGGCGCGTCCTGGCTGCGCAGCGCCTCCTCGGACTGGTTCAGCTTCCGTCTGAGCTCGCTTCTGGCCTCGTTGATGCGCTGGACGTTGTCCTCCTCGTTGATCTTCTCCCGCATCTCGTCCAGCTCCCGGAAGGTGGCCTCGGCGGTGTCCCGGGCCTCGCGGATGATGCGCTCCGCGTCCCGCTTGGCCTTCTGGTCAGCTTTCTCCAGCCGCACCTCCAGCTCCGCCCGCAGGAAGGAGGCCTTCTTGGCCTGCTCTTCCGCCTGCCGGAGCTTTTTGGACGCCTCCTCCCGATCCTTCTCCAGCAGGAGACGGGTCTGCTCCAGCTTCTCGATGGTGGCCTCGAAGCTGGCGCTGTCGGTGTTCACGCGCTTTTTCGCATCCTCGATGATGTCCTCCCCCAGGCCGAGACGCTTGGAGATGGCAAAGGCGTTGGACTTGCCGGGGATGCCCACCAGCAGATGGTAGGTGGGGCGCAGGGTCTCCACGTCAAACTCGCAGGAGGCGTTCTGCACCCCCGGCTCGTTGGTGGCGTAGACCTTCAGCTCCGCGTAGTGGGTGGTGGCGGCGATCATGGCGCCCTTCTGCCGGGCGTATTCGATGATGGAGATGGCCAGCGCCGCCCCCTCGGTGGGGTCGGTGCCCGCGCCCAGCTCATCAAAGAGCAGCAGGGAGTGCTCGTCGCACTCGGCGAGGATACTCACGATGTTGGTCATGTGGGCCGAGAAGGTGGAGAGGCTTTGCTCAATGCTCTGCTCGTCGCCGATGTCCGCCAGGATATGGCGGAAGACAGGCAGATTGCTGCCGTCGGCGGCTGGGATGTGCAGGCCGCACTGGTTCATGGCGGCGAGCAGGCCGATGGTCTTCAGGGACACGGTCTTGCCGCCGGTGTTGGGGCCGGTGATGACCAGCGTATCAAAGGCGTCTCCCAGCTCCACGTTGATGGGCACGGCCTTGGCGGGGTCCAGCAGCGGGTGCCGCGCCTTGCGCAGGACGATGCCCTCCCCTTCCAGGCTGGCCTCCTGGCAGTCCAGCTTGTAGCTGAGCTTGGCCTTGGCGAAGATCAGATCCAGCCGCACCAGCAGATCAAAGTCAGAGTCAATGTCTGTGCGGTGCTCGGCGCAGTCGGCGGAGAGCTCGGCCAGGATCCGCTCGATCTCCAGCTTCTCCTTGGCGGCCAGCTCCCGCAGCTCATTGTTGGCCTTCACTGCCGCCATGGGCTCCACAAAGAGTGTCTGCCCGGTGGCGGAAATATCATGCACCAGCCCCGGCACCGCGCCCTTGTGGTCGGCCTTCACCGGCACCACGTAGCGGTCGGAGCGCATGGTGATGATGGGCTCCTGCAGGGCTTTTGCGTAGGAGGGCGAGGAGAGGATCTTCTGCAGCGCCTCCCGGGCGCGGGCGGCGGCAGCGCGCATCTTGCGGCGGATGTCCGCCAGTTCATTGGAGGCGCCGTCTGCGATCTCGTCCTCCCCAACAATAGAGGTGGTGATCTTTTCCTCTAGGAACTTGTTGGCCCGCAGGGCATGGAAGAGCGAGTCGATGCAGCTTGCGCCCAGCTTGTCGTCCGCGATGTAGCCCCGCACCAGCCGGGCGCACTGCAGCACTCTCGCGATGTCCAGCAGCTCCCGGGTGTTCAGGGCGCCGCCCAAATCGGCTCTTGCCAGAGAGGCGCGCACGTCCTTGACGCCGGAAAAAGAGGGGCTGCCCCGCACCACCATCATGGTTTTGGCGGCGCTGGTCTCCTCCAGACGGTGCTTGACCTCAAAGGGATCCGAGGCGGGGGTGAGCAGCAGCGCCCGCTCCTTGGCCACGTCGCCCACGGCCTGCTGCGCCAGCATGTTCAGCACGGCAGGCAGCTCCAGGGTATTCAGGGATTTTTCAAAAAAACTCATAGTACTCTTTCCATTCTATCCGTTCAATATGAAAACAATAAACCAATTACGCTACGGTTTCCAGAAAATCACAATTCCGAATTCCGAATTCCGAATTCCGAATTTCCCCGAAACTGCTTGTAATATTCCAGTGTGGAAAAGCGCCGCTCGGCGTGAGCCTGCACATAGAGTTCGGATGCATGGGATAGGTTCTGCAGCGCCTTCCCCTCCAGACGGAAGGAAAAGAGCTTCTTCGCCGGAGCCGCCACGATGTAGCGCATGGCGGCCAGCGCATCCTCCTCCAGCAGCACGCCGTCCCAGGCGGCTCTGCTGCAGCTCCGGCAGCAGAGTACCCCGTCGCCCAGGCTCAGCACCGGGTCCTCCGGCTCTGTCTTGCCGCAGACGGCGCAGCCCTGGACGTTGGGCTGAAAGCCCGCCAGGCACATCAGCCGCAGCTCGAAAGCGGCCTTGATCTTTTCCGGCTCCCCCAGGTTCTCGCTGAGGGCGTAGAGGGAATTGAGCCCCAGCTGCAGAAGCCGGGGATCCGGCTGCTCCTCCACGGCGAAGGCCTCCAGGCACTCGGCAAAATAGCTGCCCAGCGCCAGAAGCTGAATGTCCTGCCGCAGTCCGGCAAAGCCCTCGATCACGCTGCCCTCGTTCACCGTCCATTTGCCCCGGTTGCCGAAGAGGGTCAGCTCCGACCAGGTGAGCTGCTGGGTGGCCGCCGCCGTGCGGCTGGACTTGCGCAGGGCGCCCCGCGCCTTGGCGGTGATCTTGCCGTCCGTCTCCGTCAGGATCGTCAGGATCCGGTCGGCCTCCTTGTAGCGGGTCTCCCGCAGGACGAGACCCTTGGTGGTGTTAAACACGTTATGTAAACCTCAGTCCGAGGCGCGGGGATTCTCATCCGTCCCCGCGTCGTTTTTCTGCTCCGGCTTCGCGTTCTTCGCAGCCTTATAAAGCATGTAGCAGACGGGGTCGCCGGTCTCGGCGAAGGTCTGCCAGATCGCGTCGAGTTCCATGTTGACCACCTCTGCCCTTAGTGTGCGCAGAGCAGGGCGGAACATCAGCGCCAGTTTTTGTTATACAAACAGGCTGAAGATCAGTCTTCCGTAAAGCCGAAGTTGCGCAGCTGCGCCAGGGAGTCCCGCCAGTTCTCCTTCACCTTCACCCAGGTCTGCAGGAAAACCTTCGTGCCCATGAAGTCCTCGATGTCCTGCCGTGCAAGCTCCCCGATCTTTTTCAGCATCGCGCCTTTTTTGCCGATGATAATGCCCTTATGGCTGTCCTTTTCGCAGTAAATGGTCACTTCCAGGTCGATAATGCCGTTGTCCCGCTCGCTAAAGCGGGTGACCTCCACCGCCGTGCCGTGGGGGATCTCCTTGTCCAGGCACTGCAGCAGCTTCTCCCGCACCAGCTCCGCGCAGATCTGCCGCTCCGGCTGGTCGGTGATCATGTCCTCGGGGAAAAAGTGGGGTCCCTCGGCGGTGTACTTCTCCAGCTCCGCCATCAGCTCCTCCAGTCCGTCCCCGGTCTTGGCGGAGATAGGCAGAATAGCGTCAAAGTCATAGGCCTGGGAATAGAGAGCCATGACCTCCAGAAGCCTTGTCTTGTCCACGGTGTCGATCTTGTTGATGACCAGGATCGCCGGGGCGCCGCTCTGCTTCAGCCGCTCGATCAGGCCCTCCTCCTGGGGGCCGATGGCGGCCACGGGCTCCACCAGCAGGAGCACGCAGTCCACGTCCGCCACGCTCTCCTTCACCACGTTGACCATGTAGTCGCCCAGGCGCGTCCGGGGCTTGTGGAAGCCCGGCGTGTCCATCAGCACGAACTGGGTGTCGCCCCGGTTCACGATGGCGGTGATGCGGTTGCGGGTGGTCTGGGGCTTATTGGATACGATGGCCACCTTCTCGCCCACCAGGGCGTTTGTCAGCGTGGACTTGCCCACATTGGGCCGCCCGCACAGGGTAATCATTGCCGATTTTGTCATTTCAATATCTCCCGTAAATATTTGATAGATAGCGGGCCGTCGAGGGCGCCGGCCCCTACAAAACTACTCGTCCCCCATAATGGCCTTTTCCCTGGCCCGCATCTGCGCTTTCATGGGGCCTTCGTCCACATGGTCGTAGCCCAGCAGATGGAGCACCGAATGCACCGTCAGATACTGGATCTCCCGGTCAAAGCCGTGGCCGAACTCTGCGCCCTGCTCCTCGCAGCGGGGCAGGGAGATCATCATGTCCCCCAGCAGCACCGCGCCGGTGTCCAGATCCCTTTCACAGCACGTCGGGTCAAATTCTCCCGGCGTCAGCTCGTTGAGAGGAAAAGAGAGCACGTCCGTCTCCCGGTCGATGTCCCGAAACTCCCGGTTCACCTGGCGGATGCCCCCGTCATCGGTTAACATAACTGATATAATGCAGTTTACGTTAACCTTTTCCGCGTCCAGCGCGCGGATGGCCGCGGCCTTGATGAGCCGTGCGGCGTTGTTATGGCCGAGATTTTTGACCTCCCGGCTCACATAGATCTCATGGTTCATAGCAATCTCCTTTTTCTGAAAACTGAACTCTGAAATCTGTAAACTTACAGTTTCCGGTATCTCCCCCGCGGGGCGTTGGGCTGGGGCTTTTTCGCCGTCTCGGGCGGGTTTTTCTTGTCATAGACCTCATAGGCCTCGATGATCTTCTGCACCAGGCGGTGGCGCACCACGTCGGAGCCGGTGAGCTTGCAGATGGCGATGTCCTCAATGCCATCCAGCACCTTCATGGCCACCTTCAGGCCGCTGACCTTGTCCTCCGGCAGGTCGATCTGGGTGATGTCGCCGGTGATGACCACCTTGGAACCGAAGCCGATACGGGTCAGGAACATCTTCATCTGCTCCCGGGAGGTGTTCTGCGCCTCATCCAGGATGATAAAGCTGTCGTCCAGAGTGCGGCCGCGCATATAGGCCAGGGGCGCCACCTCGATATTTCCCCGCTCCAGGTACTTCTGATAGGTGTCGGGGCCCAGCATATCGAAAAGCGCATCATAGAGTGGACGCAGGTAGGGATCCACCTTGCTCTGCAGGTCACCGGGCAAAAAGCCCAGCCGCTCTCCCGCCTCCACTGCGGGGCGGGTCAGAATGATGCGGTTGACCTCCTCCGCCCGGAAGGCCGCCACCGCGGCGGCCACGGCCAGATAGGTCTTGCCGGTGCCCGCCGGGCCGATGCCCAGGGTGACAGTGTTGTCCTGAATGGCCTTGCAGTAGTCCCGCTGGCCCAGGGTCTTGGGCTTGATGGGCTTGCCCTTGGCCGTGATGCAAATGACGTCGCCGGCCAGCTCATCGATCTGCTTCTCCTTGCCCTCGGCCACCAGCTTGAGGATATAGCGCACATTCTGCGCGTCGATATTCTCCCCCTTGGCGGCCAGGGTCAGCAGGCCGTTGATGGCCTTCTCCGCCAGCATCACGTCCTCCGCCTCGCCGCAGATATGGAGCTGATCGTCCCGATCCAGCACCTTGACGCCCAGCTCGCTCTCAATGATCCGCAGGTTCTGGTCAAAGGAGCCGAAAACCTGGATCACATCGTCCATCCGTTCCACTTCGATGGTTTTATCAATCATGTGCATTCTTCCCTTCACGGCGGCGAAAGCTCCGCCGTCTGTGCAATATTCTCTACGCAATGGGCGCGAAGGGTCACCAGCAGCAGGCCCTCCGCCCGGCCGACGGAAAAGCTCAGATCCAGGATCTCCCCGTCGATCTGCTCCTCCAGACGCCGCAGAAGCGCACTCTCCATCTCCTGCTCCCGTGCCGCCTCCGTCCCTGTGGGGGAAAGGCTCCGCCGCTCCTCCCGGATCAGCTTCACCGGCAGTGAGAAAAGCCCCTCGATCCCCAAACTATATTCATGCACGATTGTATCACATTCGTCAAGGGCTTTTCCGGAAAAGCCGCTGATTTTCAGCCGTTTTTTTCCGAATTGCAGGGAAAAGCGGCTGGAAGAGCGCCCCGTCTCCCGCTGCTGCAGCATTTCCAGGGGGCAAACCGCCGTGAGCTCGTGCCAGGTGTCCGCCCGGATCTCCGCCCGGGCGCGGACGGAACGCCTTGGCGCTGTCAGGCTCTCCATAGAGCCGCTGACAAGCACTTCCCCCGCCAACACCGCGTCCCCCGGCTGCACCAGGGCGCGGCCGTTGAGCACCGTCATCTCCCGGATCACCCCTGGGGCGGCGGCCACGATGTCCGCCGCCTGCTCCTCCCGATAAATCTCCGGCTTCTCCCGCCGCTCCTGCACCAGCACCACCGCCCGGGAGCCGGAGACCCTCAGCGTCATCCACGCAAGCTCCGGCAGCTCCGTCAGCATCCGGCTGCGCACCAGATCCACCGAGATCCCCGGCCAGAAGCAGCCCGGCTCCACTCCGCAATCGGCCAGTGCGCGGAGGATCTGCCCCTGGCTCAGGCTCTCGCAGCCCTGCACCCGGATCTCCCAGATAAAGAGGGAGGAGCTCAGCAGCAGCGTCAAAACCAGCGCCAGCGACAGCAGCAGCGCCTTCCTGGCCCGGAGCCGCGCCCGGCTTTTGCTCCCGCCCCGCAGCTCCAGCACCCGCAGCTCGCCCCGGCAGCGCTCCGTCAGCTCCCGCAGGGCAGGAAGCTCCCGCTCCGGCACCACTGCCTGGAGCGTGAGTCCATCCTTTCGCCGGATCTGCCGCAGCTCCAGTCCCGCTTTTCCACAGCGATTCAACAGCAGCTCCGGCTCCGGACAGAGGAGCTCTACCCGGGCAAGTCCCAGCAGCTTTGTGATCCGATCCATGCTTTTCCTCCTATCTATACCACGCTTAGAAGATTGCGAAAGTCGCAGGCAAGCTCGGATAAACACCCCGGAGGGTATTTCAATCCGTTTTTGAGGCAGCTCTGCCGCCTCAAAAACACCTTAAGCCGAGCTGTGCGAGGCCTCGCGCCGACCAAAGCGGCCTCAAGCCGCTGCGATTAGCGCGAGTCCTCAATTGCGAAACGAGTTTCGCAATTGCCTAATTCCACTCCACGAGGGCGATCCTGCCGCAGATCAGCAATTCTCTCTCGTTCATGGCCTCGATCCGCAGCTCCGAGCCCCGCAGGCTCAGGCTTCCCCGCCCGCCCCGCACGGAGATCAGCTCCGGCGTGCAGAGCTGCAAGCCCTGGTGATTTTCAATCAGCGCCCGTCGAGCGCCCACAACGCTTATTTTCAGCTCACCCAGGAGCTCTCCCGGCAGCATCAGCCGCTCCGACAGCGCCCCAGCGAGGCTCTGCGCTCTCTTCATCAGCATCATCCCCTTTTCCGTATATCTCTATGCCGCCGCGCATACTTTGATAACCGGACAGGCTGCAGGCCGATTCCCCTGTCATGGCGAGGAGCGCGGCGATATAGCAATCCGCTTTTCCCGTCTCCTCAAAACTCAAACCTGAAAACTCAAAACTCCAAATTCATGGAGGTTCCCATGAAACAAAAGCTCCCCATCCTGGCAGCGCTCTGCGCGCTCTTTCTCCTGATCGTCGCCTCCGACACCGCCATCGAGCGGGCGGCCTACGGGCTGCGGCTCTGCTGGGAGCTGATCCTCCCCTCCCTGTTCCCTTTCTTTGTCGTCTCCTCCCTGCTGGGGCGTCTGGGCTTTCCAAAACTGGCCGGGCAGCAGCTGGCTCCCCTGGCGCGGCGGCTGTTCCGCACGTCCGGCGCGGGGATCACGGCGCTGCTGATCGGCCTCACGGGGGGCTATCCTCTGGGCGCAGCCTATCTTGCGGAGCTGGAAGAGCGGGGCGAAATCGGCAGCGAGGAGGCGGCGCGGCTGCTGGGCTTCTGCAACAACTCCGGCCCCGCCTTCCTCATCGGCGCCATCGGCACGGGGATCTTCGGCTCGTCCGGAATCGGGCTGCTGCTGTACCTCTCCCACGTCCTTGCCGCCGTTCTCAGCGGGCTGCTGCTGCGAAGCCGTACGGGTTTTGATGCGCCGGAGACTGCCCCGCCCCTTTCCGCGCCCCCCTCCTTTGCCCGGGCGCTCTCGGAGGCTGTGCGGCAAGCAGTGCCCGCGCTGCTGAACGTCTGCGGCTTTGTGGTATTCTTCACCGTGTTCTGCGGCTTTCTGGACGCCGCCGGCTTTCTGGAGGCGCTGGCCGCCCGCCTCGCCCTCCTACCGGGGCTTGGAGAGGTCCAGGCGCGCTCGCTGCTGCTGGGCTTCTGGGAGCTGGGCGGCGGCATCGGCGCTTTGCGGGGGCTCGCGCCCACGCCGGGGAATCTGGCGCTGGCCGCGGCGCTGGTGGGCTGGGGCGGCGTCTCCGTCCAGTTCCAGACTCTGGCCGTTCTGGCGGACAGCAAAATGAAAACCTCCCTGCACCTGGCAGGGAGGTTCATGAGCGCCGTCTTCGGCGCGGCGCTGGCCTATGGGTTGGGGATTCTGTTTCTATAAAACCCGGGAGGGGCAAGCCCCTCCCCTACGGATTTACAGCGGAAGCGGGCGGCTAACAGCCGCCCGCATGTACATTAAAACGAGAATACCACGCCCACCAGGGCGGAGCCCAGAATGAAGAAGATGGGGTGCAGCTTCTTCGTCTTCTTGACCCAGCGGGTCAGCACGATCAGCACCGCAGCCAGCACCACGGCCTTCCAGTCCACCAGCTCCGCGAGCCGGCCGGTCTGGAAATAGAGATCCGTGTGCAGCATGGCAACCTTCACCACCAGCAGTCCCGCCGCGGCGATCAATCCCACTGAGCAGGGCCGCAGGCCGTAGAAGGCGGCGTCCACCAGCTTGTTCTGCCGAAACTTCTGCAGCACCCGGGCGATGATCAGGATGATGATGACCTCCGGTGCGATCAGCCCCAAGGTGGCGATGATGGCGCCGGGGATCCCGGCCACGGTGAAGCCCACATAGGTGGCCATATTGACGCCGATGGGGCCGGGGGTGGACTCGGAAACCGCGATCATGTCCGCCAGCTGCGCGGCGGTGAACCAGCCGGTCGCTTCCGCCATGCTGTAGAGGAAGGGCAGAGTCGCCATTCCGCCGCCCACGGCGAAGAGGCCGGTCTTAAAAAACTCCCAGAAGAGGCGAAGCAGGATCATTTTCCGCGCACCCCCCATCTGGTAAAGAGGATGCCAGCGGCAGCGCAGACGAGCACATAGAACACCGGGGAGATGTCCAGGAAGATGGACAGGATGAACACCAGCAGGAAAAGCGCCAGAGCTCCCTTATCCTTCACCGCGCCCTTCCAGAGCTTGAGGACGGCGTTGAAAATGAGCACACACACGCAGACGCGAATCGCGGCAAAGGCGCTCTTCACCTGGGGAATGTCCGCAAAGTGGGTGAGCACGCCGGCGATGAGGGTAATGATGCACAGCGACGGGAACACCACCCCCAGGGTGGCGATGACGCCGCCCAGGGGGCCCGCCACCTTATAGCCGATGAAGGTGGCGGTGTTTACCGCGATGACGCCGGGGGTGCACTGCCCCACCGCGTAATAGTCCATCAGCTCCTCCCCCGTGGCCCAGCCGTGCCGATCCACGATCTCCCGCTCCAGGATGGGGATCATGGCATAGCCGCCGCCAAAGGTCATGACGCCGACCCTGGCAAAGGCCAGGAAGAGCCGCCAGAGCTTTTTCATTTGCCGATCGCCTCGGTGAATTCCTTATACTTCTCCACCTTGGCGGCGCAGTCCTCAGCGTTCTTGCCGCGCACCAGCAGATAGACCTTGATCTTCGGCTCGGTGCCGGAGGGACGCACGATGAAGCTGGAGCCGTCGGCCAGCTCGAAGTACAGAACGTTGGAGCCGAAGAAGGGGGTCCGATCCACCTTGCCCAGGCCCTTGACGTCGATGCTGCCGTCCAGGTAGTCCCGCAGGCGGATCACAGCCTCGCCGGCGATCTCCTCGGGAGGATTGGCGCGCATATTGTCCATGATGGCCTTCATCTTGGCCATGCCCTCCAGGCCCGGCATCACCAGGTTCACGGTCTTCTCCGCAAACCAGCCGTACTTCTCGTACAGGGCGTTCATGGCGTCCAGCAGGGTCATGCCCTTGAGACTGTAGTGCGCAGCCATCTCGGCCACCATCATGGAGGCGGTGACCGCGTCCTTGTCGCGGACATAGTCGCCCACCATGTAGCCGTAGCTCTCCTCGTAGGCGAAGATATACTGCCAGCTGCCGGCGGCTTCCCACTCGGCAATGCGCTCGGCCATGAACTTGAAGCCGGTGAAGGTATCCTCAAAGTGGACGCCGTTTCGTTCGCAGACCGTGCGGGCCATGCCGGTGGTGACGATGCTGGCCACGGCGCCGGCGTTGGCGGGGAGCTTGCCGGTGGCCTTGCGCGCCTGGATGATGTAGTCCAGCAGCAGCACGCCCATCTGGTTGCCGGTGATGGTCACATACTCGTCGCCCTTGCGCACCATGGTGCCGATGCGGTCAGAGTCCGGGTCGGTGCCGATGATGAGGTCGCTGCCCACCTTCTTGGCCAGATCCACTGCCAGGTAGAAGCCCTCGGGATTCTCCGGGTTGGGAGAGACCACCGTGGGGAAGTTGCCGTCGATGACCATCTGCTCGGGCACGGGGAAGAGGTGCTTGATGCCGAGACGCTTCAGCGCTTCGGGCACCAGCTTATAGCCGCAGCCGTGGAAGGGGGTGTAGACGATCTTCAGATTGTCCGCCGCCTGCTTCACCGCCTCCGGGTCGATGGCCTGGGCCAACACGCGCTCCAGGAAGGCCTCGTCGGTCTCTTCGCCGATGACCTCGATCAGTCCCTTCTGCACGGCCTCGTCGAAATCGCAGGTCTTGAAGCCGGAGAAGATGTCGATGGCGTCCATCTGGCGGGCAATGGCCTCGGCATGGCGGGGCGGAAGCTGAGCGCCGTCAGACCAATAGACCTTATAGCCGTTGTACTCCTTGGGATTGTGGCTGGCAGTGACGTTGAGGCCAGCGGTGCAGCCGTAGTAGCGCACGGCGAAGCTCAGCTCCGGGGTGGGGCGCAGGGCATCGAAGATGCGGACGTGGACGCCGTTTGCGGCCATGACGCAGGCGGCCTCCCGGGCAAAGTCCTCGCCGTTGAGACGGCAGTCGTGGGCAATGGCAATGCCCCGCTCCTTGGCCTCTTCGCCCTCGGCGCAGATGACGTTGGCGAAGGCCTGAGTCGCCCAGCGGATCACATGCACGTTCATGTGGTGCAGGCCGACCTTCATGGTGCCGCGAAGCCCCGCGGTGCCGAACTCCAGGGGCGCAAAGAAGCGGCTCTCGATCTCTTTTTCATCCTCGCGGATGGCGTCCAGTTCCTTCCATTCCGCATCGCTGAGGGCGGGGCTGTCCAGCCAGCGCTGATACTCTTCCTTAAAGTTCCTCATTGTTTTCCTCCTTTGATAATGCTATAGCATCGTCATAAAGACTTTCGGGTACATAAATATCTACGCCCTGGCCGCTCATGCCCAGCACCACGCGGCCAAAGCCGCCGTCACCGGGATCGACGCAGAGGCAAGGAATGCCATAGGCCTCCAGCATGTTCACCAGAAGCCGATCCGACATGTCCACACAGCTGCGGTGGCAGAGCAGGCGCGCCTTCACCGGCGCTTCGTCCTCGCCCTTTGGCCAGCGCTCCAGGAGGCCGCCAAGCTCGGCGCGTCCCCACTCGATTTTCGGTTCGCTCATTGGGATCCTCTCCTTGATTGATGATTACCGTCTCTTGAAATACAATTTGTTTTGGAAGCGGCTTTACCGCCTCAAAAACACCATAAGGCGAGCCCTCGCGCCGACCAAAGCGGGCGGCCGCCCGCTGCAATAAGCGCGAATTCTCCCTTGCGAAACACGTTTCGCAAGGGATTATTTGTGATAGCGTGATCCTTCTCTTATTTTATACCCCCGATAGAGCTGTTCTGCAAGCATTATTCTTGCCAAATGATGAGGAAATGTCATTTTGCTCATGCTCAAGCGCAAATCCGCCCGTTTTTTTACAGTTTCTGACAGGCCAAAGGAGCCTCCCACCACAAAACACAGTTTTGGCTTGCCGGAATTCTCTCTTCCCTCCACCAGCTCTGCCATAGCCTCGCTGGGAAGTTCCCTTCCCTCCACGCAGAGAGCGACCACATAGGCGTCGGGCGGGATGGCCTTCAGGATCTCTCCCGCCTCCTTTTCCAGGGCGGCGTCGATCTCTGCACGGGATGGCTTCTCCGGCAGTCGCTGCTCCTGCAGTTCCGCCAGCTCCAGACGGCAGTAGGCGCCAAGGCGCTTCTGATACTCGGCAAAGGCGTCCAGATAAAAGCGCTCCTTCATTTTCCCGACGCAGATGAATTTGACGTTCAGCACGATTTCTATACCTCCACCGTCAAGCAGCCCAGCACCGGGGCGCAGTAGAGCTCCGTCTCTGTTCCCAGCAGCGCCGCGCCGGTCTCCGCCATGGCCTTGCCGGGGGTATTGTTCTCCCGGCTCAGGTGGCCGAGGATGATGCGCCGGGTGCCGCTCTCCGCCAGCTCCCGGGCAAAGGCGGCGCAGGCGGCGTTGGACAGATGTCCCCGATCCGACAGGATCCTCTTTTTCAGATTAAAGGGATAGGGGCCGTAGCGCAGCATATCCTCGTCATGATTGGACTCCAGCAGCACCGTGTCCGCCCCCAGGAGCGCAGCACGCATCCCCTCCGTGACGCAGCCGGTGTCGGTTGCGTGGGCGTAGACGCCCTCCCCCTCGATCCGGTAGCCCACGCTCTCGTCGGTGTCGTGGGAGGTGTGGAAGGCGGTAATGCGCAGGCTCCCCAGCGAAAAGGGCTCCCCCACCGGGATCACCTGCAGATGCTCCTGCAGGGACGGCTTTGCGCCCAGCAGCCGCGCCGCCACCGTGTGGGGCGCGCAGACCGGGAAAGTCCGTCCCTTCACCAGGCTCTCCAGCCCGGAAATATGATCGGAGTGCTCATGGGTAATGAGCACTCCGCCGATTTGTTCCATTCTGAGACCCAGGCCAGCCAGGGTCGCCATCAGTCGGCGCTTGGAGATTCCGGCGTCGATCAGTATTCTCGTCTCCCGATCCTCCAGCAGCAGGCAGTTGCCGCCGGAGCCGCTTGCAAACACATGAATCCGCATCAGCCCAGGGAGATGATCTTCTCGTTCAGCTCCACGCTCTCCGGAACGTCCACAAGGCAGATGTCCGCGCCCAGGCCCTGGAGCTTGCCCACGAAGTTTTCATAACCGCGCTCGATAAAGTGGATGTCCTCCACCTCGGTGACGCCGGCGGCACAGAGCCCCGCAATCACCATGGCGGCGCCGGCCCGCAGATCGCAGGCCATGACCTGGGCGCCGGTGAGACGGCGGCCGCCCTCGATGATGGCGATGCGACCGTCCACCTGGATCTCCGCGCCCATCTTGCGCAGCTCGTTGACGTACTTAAAGCGGTTGTCGTAAATGCCCTCGGTGATGACGGAGGTGCCGTTTGCCAGGCACAGCAGCGTGCCCATCTGGGGCTGCATATCCGTGGGGAAGCCGGGGTAAGGCATGGTCTTCACGTTCACCCGGCGCAGGTTGCTGGCGCCCTTGACCAGCACGGAGTCCTCGTACTCCTGCACGATGGTGCCGGTCTCGCGGAGCTTGGCGCTGATGCACTCCAGGTGCTTGGGGATGACGTTCTTCACCAGCACCTCCCCGCCGGTGGCCGCGGCGGCGACCATGTAGGTGCCCGCCTCGATCTGGTCGGGAATGATGGAGTAGCTGCCGCCGTGGAGCTTATCCACGCCGTTGACCTTGATGGTGTCGGTGCCGGCGCCGCGCACGTCCGCGCCCATGGAGTTGAGGAAGTTGGCCAGATCCACGATATGAGGCTCCCGGGCGGCGTTCTCAATGATGGTGCGGCCGGAGGCCAGCACCGCGGCGATCATGATGTTCATGGTGGCGCCCACGGAGACCTTATCCAGATAGATCCGGGCCCCGTGCAGCCGTCCGCCTGCGGCGTCGGCGTAGATAAAGCCGTTCTTTACGTCGATGCTGGCACCCAGGGCGGTCATGCCCTTGATGTGCTGGTCGATGGGGCGCACGCCGAAGTTGCAGCCGCCGGGCATGGTGGTCTTGGCGCTGCCGAAGCGGCCCAGCATGGAGCCGATCAGGTAGTAGGACGCGCGGATCTTGCGCATCAGGTCATAGGGGGCGTCCTGATAACGGGCATTGCTGCAGTCGATTTCAATGGTCGTTTTATTGATATAACTGACCTTGGCTCCCAGCTCGGCCAGGATGGTCAGAAGCATGTCGGTATCGCTGATCTGGGGGATATTTTCGATGCGGCACACGCCCTCCACCAGCAAGGCTGCGGGAATGATGGCCACGGCGGCGTTCTTGGCGCCGCTGATTTCCACTTCACCGCGGAGGGATCTTCCGCCGTTGATACGATATTTTTCCAAAATAAGCACCTTCCAAACTCATCGGCGCAACCCCTGCCTGGGGAGCACCGATCATAGATTCTACCAGATCTTGTGGCTGTTGGCAACTGTTTTTCTCGTTTTGCCGAAATAAATCGAAAAAATTCATCGATTTTGCAGATATTTGTCCGCCTTCAGCACTGCGGCGATGGTCTTTCCGTCGTCGATTTCATTGCGCATGACCATATCCACCAGGGTTTTGAGCGGGATCTTCTCCTGGTTCAGGAACTCCCCCTCGTCGGGATGGGTCTCGCCCCCATGGAGCCCCAGCGCCAGATAGATGTGCAGCACCTCGGTGGAAAAGCCGGGAGAGGTGCACATGGCGCCCAGATCCACGAGCTCATCCGCAGTGTAGCCCGTCTCCTCTGAGAGCTCCCGCACCGCGCAGTCCAGAGGATCCTCACCGTACTCCAGCTTGCCGGCCGGAGCCTCCAGCATCATGCGGCCGAAGGGATAGCGGAACTGGCGCACCATGGTGCAACAGCCGTCCTCGTCCACCGGCAGGATGCAGACTCCGCCGGGGTGCTCCACCACCTCGCGCCGGGTGAGCTTCCCGTCGCAGAGCTCCACCCGATCCAGGCGTACCCGGACGATGACGCCCTTATATTTCTCCTCGCCGTCGATGCGCTTCTCGGTGAAGTCCATGGCAGACCGCCTCCGTTTTCTTGGCATAATGAAAATGATTTACATAATTTCGGTGTAGTCTGAGTATAGCATAGCTTTTCCGGAATTACCATATTTTTTTCGCAGAAAAGGGACAAAAAAAGTTGTAAAATGTATGTTAAATCTAACTTTTTACTTCATTTTTGTTTCTTCTCGGTAAAGAGCGGGAACAAAATGGTTTCAATTCGTTAATTGCTTGTCTGCCCCCATATTGATGTGTCCGGCCCTGCCTGGCACCGGATAGAGGCTGGAGTCCCGGGCACAAAAAGGCCGGAGGGCATCACTCTCCGGCCTCAGACTGTAGACAAACCAACGCGGCATGGCTTGGACACGCATGGGGGGATTGTGAAGACTAACTATTAAAAGTCAAGCCCCAAGAGAAAAAAGATGTAGATTGGGAAGCGGCATAAAAAGGGCGCAAAAAGCAAAGCGTCACAGCGGGCGCTCTGAG
>JAEEGF012115548.1_pt1 | contig 109267 bp, 90 predicted proteins | sample 9134171 | NCBI WGS metagenome assembly JAEEGF01 (sample SAMN16246542, study PRJNA631951) | gut metagenome | biome: gut microbiome; feature: rumen; material: AP-attached | host: Bos | place: Iran: Karaj | collected 2018-10
GCGAACAACTTGATTTTGTGGTGTTAGATTTGATCAGACTTTCTAAAAATACAAAGGTCATTTGCGATTGCCATTTGACAGTAGAACAGGCTGATTTATTGTCAGATCCATCAAGAGTAGTTTTTATGATCAAAGAACCTACCGATTTGGTTGACGATTACTGCAATAGACCGGATCATCAGGGGTTCAGTGATTATATACACAGTGCGACTGATTTTGAAAGTGCGAAAAGAACTTGTAATGAAACTCTATATTCGCTTAATGCAGAAAAATATGCGCAAATAAAGGCAGGAAACTATTTCTGGATTGAGCGAGACACCAAAAGAAGCGTAGAAGAAACCGTTTCTTTGGTTGAGAAGCATCTGGGATTAGTTTAGATTGGTGTTGATAACAGATTGCAGGTAATCCTTGTGGTTGCCTGCAGTTTTATTTTGTAGAAATAATTTTGTACCCAATAAAAGAAAAATATCCGTTGACAACGTACATAAAATACTTTATACTTTATTAAAGTATAGAGATGCTTTTGGAGATGATGACATGGATATTTCAGAAAAAATAAAGCAGTTACGAAAGAAAACGGGATTATCACAAAGTAAATTTTCCGCTAAATTTGGAATTCCCGTAAGAACTCTTCAGCAGTGGGAACAGGGAATAAGTGCCCCTCCGGAATATTTGGTCAGAATGATGGCATACATTATGCTTCTTGAGGAAAATGGGCAAATAAAGGACGAAGAACCGATAAGGGGGAAACATGCAGATGACAAATGATAAAGTTCAGTTATTTGAAGATCAGCCTATCAGGACTGCGTGGGTTGAGGATGAGGAAGAATGGTATTTTTCGGTTGTCGATGTTGTTGGAGCTCTTACGGAGCAAATTGATTACGAAAAAGCTAGAAAGTATTGGAACAAACTAAAACAGAGACTAAAAGAAGAGGGAAGTCAACTGGTGACAAATTGTCACCAGTTGAAAATGACAGCGCGGGATGGAAAAATGCGTTTAACTGATGTAGCCAATACAGAGCAACTGCTTCGTATTATTCAGTCAATCCCATCAAGAAAAGCCGAACCATTTAAGATGTGGCTGGCACAGGTTGGCAGGGAGCGCATTGAAGAAGTAATAGATCCAGAGTTGACTATCGAGAGGGCTCTTGAAACCTACGCTAAGAAAGGTTATTCCAGAGAATGGATTAATCAGCGACTACAGGCTATTCAGGTGCGAAAAGAACTTACAGATGAGTGGGATAAGCGTGGTGTAAAGAAAGGCGTAGAATATGCAATCCTGACAGATGAGATAACGAAAGCCTGGTCCGGGATGACAACACGACAGTATAAGAATCATAAAGGTTTGAAAAAGGAAAATCTCAGGGATAATATGTCAACATTGGAGCTGGTGCTTAATATGTTGGCTGAGGCTACTACTACAGAAATATCAAAACAAAAGCAACCGGAGTCCTTTGAGGAAAACCGAATGGTCGCTATTGAAGGTGGTGAAGCAGCGGGAGAAGCACGATTGGCGGTGGAAAAAAGAACCGGAAAACCTGCAATTACGAATAAAAAAGCAGCCCAATTGCAAGATTTAGTTACAGGTCTCATTGAAACTATAAATGACAAAAGCGATGATAAAGATGGGGAATGAATAAGCTAAGAAGGTGCTATACTGCATTAGACATGTTGAACTGGTTCGAGATGTTCTGGTAAGATAGCTTTATTGTTATAGATAGGAGCATATTATGACAAAAGAAACTGCATCCATTGTATTTACAGGGGATATAGGCTTTGACAGATTTATGGAGGGAAAATGGGAAGACCCCGATCTTATCGCAGGCGAGGTTTTGTCTTTTCTTCACAGCGCGGATCACGTGGTGGCCAACGTTGAAGGCCCCATTGTCGATGTTCCTGCAAATAAGACTACGGAAGGTGCAGTGCAGCTAATGCATACCATGAATCCCGGGGCTGTCAAAGTACTTAATAACATGCATGCGGACATCTGGAATATCTGCAACAACCATATAATGGACGCCGGCGAAGAAGGTATCGCTGAAACCATTAGTGAAGCGAAGAAGAATCATGTTTTGACTCTGGGCGCCGGCATGAATATCGACGAAGCAAGCAAACCCCTCATACTTAACGAAGCCGGAGGAATCGGTCTCATCGGCGTAGGCTATCAGCGAGGCTGCAAGCCTGCAGGACCTGACAAGGCCGGATGCTTTAACTGGAGTGAATACGACCTTATCAAAGAGCGCATCGATGAAGTCAAAAGAACATGTCGATGGTGCGTTATCGTATCTCACGGAGGCGAGGAATTCACGGCCCTTCCCAGTCCCTATACAAGAGATCGTTATTTAAAATATCTTGAAATGGGAGCTGATGTTATAATCGGTCACCACCCTCATGTTCCCATGAATTATGAAACCATGGGAGATAAACTTATTTTTTACTCCCTCGGTAATTTTATTTTCGATACACCATATCAGAGAGCTCAGTTCAATACCGAGCTGGGCCTCCTGATTAAGCTTGACTTTACTGAAGACAAGGTCGCTTTTGACCCCTTCGGAATTAAGATTGACCGTGAAAAAGAACATGTAATTAAAGGTGACCTTCCCGACATTTTCGCAGATGTACAGGAAGAAGAATATAAGCTTTTGGCACCTTTATCGGCCAAGATGTTTGTCGAAGCCACAAAGCGTCAGCAGATTTTCATGAAGACCATGTCCGATGATTCTACGGAAGAACAGTGGGCAGAACATTTTGCTAATCCTAAAAGAAGCGGTCGCGTTCCGGGTGAAGGTCTTGACTTCTTTATTATCTGCCCATTGGCAAAAGAAGCGGATAAGAAAGAATGGGAGAAAAGCAAGCTTGAATCCGTAAAAGAATACATACTGAAGCAGATGTGAACCCAGGGGACGGGGTTGTGGGGTCAAAACGAAAATGGACCACATACCCCGTCCCCATGGGTCATTTATACGGACCCATGAACAATGTGTACAGGGAGGCCTTTGTGTTTGATTGTGCCATGCCAAACTGTAGGAATAGGGACAATTATGGCAAGAATAAATGTTACGAATCTGACATTCGGATACGAAGGAAGCTTTGATAATATTTTCGAGAATGTCAGCTTCAATATCGATACGGACTGGAAACTCGGATTCATCGGACGGAACGGTAAAGGAAAGACTACATTCCTGAAGCTCCTGCTGGGGGAATATGAGTACAGTGGCAGCATTTCCGCTGATGCCCATTTTGATTATTTTCCTTACATGGTAAAAGAAGTTGATCTATCAAAATCCGCCGATGAATTAATGGAAAGCTGGAAACCGGGTGTTGAAAACTGGAGAGTGTTATGCGAATTTCCGAAACTCCAAATTGATGCAGAGCTTCTTTACAGACCCTTTAAAACTCTGAGCCATGGAGAACGCACCAAAGTGATGCTGGCGGTGCTCTTTTCCGGTGACAATGATTTTCTTTTGATAGACGAGCCAACTAACCACTTGGACATGGCTTCAAGAAACATCGTAAAAGACTATCTTTCTGAAAAGAAAGGTTTTATTTTGGTGTCTCATGACAGAGACTTACTCGATGCGACAATCGACCACGTGCTGGTGCTTAACAGAGCCTCAATTGAAGTGCAAAAAGGCAACTTTCAGAGCTGGTGGGATAACAAGGAGAAAACGGACAGTTTCCGTAAAGCCGAGAATGAAAAGCATTTAAAAGAAATTGCGAAGCTTAAAACTGCGGCAGACAGGGCTGAGAGGTGGGCTGATAAAAGCGAAAGCACCAAGATTGGCTTTGACCCCATAAAAGAAAAGGACAGAAGCATATCTTCCAGACCATACATAGGTTCAAAAACTAAGAAAATGCAATCCCGAGTCACGGCTATGGAAGGCAGGATTGAACGAGAGATTTCTGAAAAAGAAGGTCTTTTGCAGGACATTGAAGAACCGGTGAACTTAAAAATCATGCCACTTACTCATTATAAGGAACGACTGATTGAAGCAAGGGATTTGACTCTGAGGTATAAAGGTGCAGGGGCAAATGTGTTTGAAAAGCTTTCTTTTGAACTTAAACAGGGAGAACGGCTTTTCATAACAGGCGACAACGGTTCCGGTAAATCAAGCCTTATAAAAGCAACTCTTGAAAAGATAAACAAAGCGGAGAATTCCATATTTGAGCTTGAAGGAACTTTGAATGTGGCACCAAATTTGATAATCTCTTATATCAATCAGGACACTTCGCATCTTAAGGGTAAGTTAAGAGAACATGCAAAAAGAATGGGTCTTGATTATACACTATTACTTTCTCTGCTTCGTCAGCTCGATATGGATCGGGGACAGTTTGAAAAGAACATGGAAGAGTTTTCCGAGGGACAGAAAAAGAAGGTGCTTATTGCATCCAGTCTTTTAACCTCAGCGCATCTTTATATCTGGGATGAACCTTTAAATTATATCGATGTGTTCTCGAGAATGCAGCTTGAAAAGCTGATTGATACCTTCAAGCCGACAATGCTTTTAGTGGAACATGATGTGAGGTTCAGGGAGAAACTCGCAAGTAAAGAACTTAATTTATAGTAAAAGGGCAGGTCTGATGACCTGCCTTTTTTAAATTCAATATTACAACAACGCTGTAAAGATGCTCATGAGCACCGTGATGGTTGCCATGGAGGCTACAGTGGAGATGGCAATGGCGGAGGAGAGAAGTGAAGTATCTTCTCCGGTTTTTTCGGCCTGAATAAGGGGCATGTTGCCGATGGGCATAAGAGCCATGAGGCAAAGGCCGAGAATGGTGATGGAATCGCTTCCGAAGGCTCTTAATGTAAAGAAGAGAGCTACGGGAATAAGAATCATTCTTACTGCCACATAAACCCAAATGCGGACATTTTTAAGGCCTGCAGTGATATTGGAACGCGCAATGTTAACACCTAAAAGCGTCATGGAAAGAAATACCGTGGCATTTCCCAAGTAGCTTACGCTGCTTGTAATGAGCACCGGCGGTTTAATATCAAACCAGAACACAAGAAGAGCAACGATGGCCATAATGGTTCCGGGACTGAATACTTTTTTAAGGCTCATCTTTTCTTTGCCGTTTGAGAGTACGATGATTCCGTGAGTGTAGAATAATAAACTGTACATAACGTTGCATACGATTACGTAAAGGATTGCATTCTCGGGAAGAATGGCTTTAGCTACGGGAATTCCGATAAAACCGATGTTGGTGTAAACGTTCATAAGGTTATAGAATCGTCGGTCATTCTTTTCAGCCTTAACGATATAGGGAAAAATAAAACCTACGATTACAAGTCCCAAATACAAACATGCGCTGAGAATCAACGCTGTTATAAGGTCTTCGTGGGTAGCGGTGATATTTCCTGAAAGAATTGAAGAAAGAATCAGAGCAGGGTTACAGATATCCATGATTATCACGGAAAGCTTCCGGGACACATCGGTATCCACAACCTTTGCTTTATATAAATAAATTCCAATGGCAACAAGAATGGTGATGACTCCCATCTGCTGCAGAACGATAGTAGCACTCATTTTTAAACCTCTGAATTTATACTTACAGAAAGTAATATTAGGAGGTTTTAATATTTATGTCAATGATGCGCAAATTAATTAACTAATTTTTACCTAAATTTACTTAAAATATATTGCGTAAATTCTTTCTTTGTTATAAATTTTAATCAAGAAAGCAAAAAGGAAGGTAGAAAAATGCCAAAAGCAGTTAAACTTGCGGATATTGCTAAAGAAGTCGGTGTGAGTGTTGTTACAGTATCCAAAGCACTTTCGAATCAAAAAGGCGTGAGCGAGGAAATGCGGGAACGCATCGTGAAAGTTGCAGACGAACTTGGCTACAAAAAGAATACGTTTTCAGCAAATAAAACTCAAAGCAGTAAGACTGTGGGTATTTTGATGCATGAAAAATATTTTAAAAAATATAATTCCTTTTATCTTGAGATGTACCAGATTCTTTCTTCGGAACTTGTTAGAACCGGAGATTTCGGAATGCTTGAAATTGTTGAGAGGGAAAGCGAAAGAGAACTTCTCGTTCCTAATCTGTTAAAAGAAGCCAAGGCAGATGCTCTTATTCTTTTAGGTGAGTTTTCCGGCGAGTACATAACTTCATTAAAAGAAAAATTCTCAGGGCCCGTTATATTCTTAGATTTCAGCGATGAAAAGCAGGGAGGCATTTCCGTTATATCCGACAGTTTCTACGGTGCCTATTATCTTACTAACTACCTTTTTGATCACGGCCATAAAGATATTGCTTTTGTAGGATCCCTTCTTTCCACAAAGTCCATCACTGACAGATATCTGGGATATGTAAAGTCCATGATGGAGCATGGTATTTCGGTGAGGCCTGACTGGCAGATTGAAGACAGAGACAAGACTACAGGAGTAATTTTTGAAGCCGATAAGCTTACACTTCCTGTTGAAATGCCCACGGCCTTTGTGTGCGACTGCGATCTGGCTGCAGGCGTGTTGATAAAACGCTTAGAAAAAGAAGGCTACAGCGTTCCCGAAGACTTTTCCGTAGTGGGATATGATAATTTTATATTCCCGGGAGTGTGCGATGTGGAGATAACCACCTATGAAGTAGACATGAAGACCATGGTGGAAGAAACAATTAATCTTATGAATAAGGCGCTTTACGATAAAGATTTTACAGGCGGCATACATATCGTGTCGGGCCATCTTGTGGAAAAAGAAAGCGTTAAGAAAATATAAAGACAAAACCTCCTGCATGTTTGATTAAATCTGCAAGGAGGTTTTTTAGTTGTTCTTCTTTCTGTAGGATAGGGGTGTAAGCCCTGTGCGCCGTTTAAACAGATTAATAAAGTGGTTGGTGTTGAAGATTCCCACTCGTTCACCAACTTCATGAACGGTGATATCCGTTTCTTTTAATAGCTCCATGGCTGCATCAAGCCTTCGATTTGTTAAGTACTTCCCGGGAGTCACATTAAAATATGCTTTAAATTCTCGACAAAACTTGAATTTACTTATACCGATTCTTTTTTCCAAAACATCCAGGCTTAATTCATCACTGTATTCATTATCCAGAATCTTCTTGGCTTCTCTTATGGCAACAGGGATGGCTTTCCAATCTGCCACACCCGATTCATCATCCTCCTTTATATAGGCATCCGTGAGAATATCCGTCATTTCCCTTGAAACAAGAAGCAGAGAATCACGGCCGGGAGCCTTAAGTAACAGGCTTGTTTTGAAAAGCGTCATGGCAATATTTTCACTAATCTCTGCGTGCATAGCTTTGTCGCATAGAACTGTAAGTGGTTCGCCTTTTAATATAAACATGTAAAGTCTTATTTTACCCTGGGATTCCAGGCTGAAATTAGAGAAAGGCGATACAACCTTTAATGAAAAAGAAGAGAGGGTCTCTGAAGTTTTTCCTTTAAAGATTCCCGTACCTTTCTCTATATAAAGAAACACATAATATGGCAGATTTCTGCATTCGAATGTGGCAGGAAGCGAATATTCCAGCTTTCCTCCGCAGATAGCGTATATAAGCAGGGGACTGCCTTCTTTATTTATATTAAAAAGAAAGTCCCGATTATCATTAATAAATGCATCCGAGAAACTGTCCTTCAAGCCGAACAATCGATGAAGACTGAAGTACTCATCTAAAAAAGAACCGTCCACACTCTACTCCTTTCGCTATATTCACATACGCAATCAAATTAGTATTCTTCTTATTATTCTGATTACGGACTCTTAACCAAATCTAATATTTTCCCTTATTTTATATGAGAAAAAAGAATAAAGCAATAAACTTAGCTTAAATTAAGCAATTAGTTAAGTGAATTTAATTTGATAATAGTGTAATATGCACTAAAATTGTGAGTAAAAATTGGCTAATATATAAAAAATCCAGCGTTTGCAATAAATAAATATATACTGCAAGATAATGTGATGACTAAATTTAAAGTTAAAAATATACTTAAATCAGTTTCAAAAAAGTATTAAAAAAGGAGGACTATTATGAAACTAAGAAAATTGTTTGCATGCGTATTGGTAGTTGCAATGACAATGTCACTTGCAGCATGCGGGGAAACAAAGGAAGCCGCAGGAGTTGAAAGCGTTAAAGAAAGCGCTGCGCCTGCCGCTGACGTAACAGCTGATGAAGGCGGATTCAAGCAGTACGCTGACATCGTGGTAGGAGAGGATTTCACAGATCTTTCAGCTGAAATTTCTTTCTTCAGTAACAGAACCGACCTTGACTCCGAAGAGTACGGCGGTAAGAGATGGGTAGAATACATGGAAGACTTCAACAAAATGTATCCTAACATCAAGGTTAATGTAATTACTGACACCAACTATGCAGAAGATGCCAAGACACATCTTCAGTCCGGCGATTACGAAACAGTAATCCTCATTCCTGCCATCGACAAGGCAGATCTTTCTTCTTACTTTGAGTCATACGGTACTCTTGATGTTATGAAGGACCAGATCAACTACGCCGATCACTGGGAATATCAGGGTGAAGTATATGGTGTTCCTTCAACAGCAACAGCTCAGGGTATCGTATACAACAAGAGAGTATTTTCTGAAGCAGGGGTAACAACACTTCCTAAGACACCTTCAGAGTTCATCGACGCTCTTAAGAAGATTAAAGAATATGATGCTAACATCATTCCTCTTTATACCAACTATGCAGCAGGATGGACCATGGGTTCATGGGATGATTACACAGGTATTTCCGCGACGGGCGATCCTGATTTCACCAACAACAAGCTTCTTCATGAAACTGCTCCCTTCAGAAACTACGGAGATGATACACATCCCTACGCAGTTTATAAGATCCTTTATGATGCAGTAGCTCAGGGTCTTACTGAAGAAGATTATTCCACAACCGACTGGGAAGGCTGTAAGGGTATGATCAACCGTGGTGAAATCGGTTGTATGGTACTTGGTTCATGGGCTTATCCTCAGATGGAAGCTGCAGGCGATAACGCGGCAGATATCGGATATATGCCTTTCCCTGTAACAGTTAACGGAAAGCAGTATGCACTTTCAGGTCCCGACTATTGCTACGGCGTAAACAAGAATGCTCCTGAGAATGAAAAGCAGGCAGGTATGGTATTTGTTAAGTGGATGACCGAAAAGTCAGGCTTTGCTTACAACGAAGACGGACTTCCCATCGTAGCAGGCAGCAAAGAAACAAAGCTTGCATTTGACGAAGCAGTATTCTTACAGGAAAATCCCGCAGTTGCAGGCGAAGAAGATCTCTTAAACGAATTAAATGCTGAATCCGAGCTTAACTACAGAGCCGGCGGCGACAGAAGAATCCAGCTTATCATCGAACATGCATCTAAACAGGACAAGTCCTTTGATGACATCATGGATGAATGGAACGAAGCATGGACAAATGCCCAGACAGCTCTCGGTGTTGAACACAATTAATCATTTGGGTGGGACGGAGAAATCCGTCCCCCTAATTTAAAGGAGGATTATTTATGAAGTGGTTAAAAAGCAGAAAGGGTCAGGAAATGATTATAATAATTGCTTTTTCCGTAATCCCGTTATTCCTGCTGATGCTTTTTACTTATCTCCCTTTTGCAAAGATGGTGCAGTTCAGCTTTTATAAGATGAAATATTTAACTCCCCCCGATAAAAGAGTTTTTGTCGGCTGGAAAAACTATATAGATGTTTTTACAAGAGAAGACTGTTTTAAGGCCCTTAAGCTTAGCTTTTACTATTGTGTGGGCGCACTTTTTCAGCTGGCCCTGGCACTTTTCTTGGCCACAATCTTAAGTTTTAAAGTAAAGGGCGGCAACATTTTTAAAGGGATGATGTTCTTTCCCTATTTAATAAGCGGTATCGCAATAGGCTTTATCTTTAAATTCTTTTACACAAGAGGTTTTGTCTTAGATTCAATCTTAGGACTGTTCGGAATTAATGTAGAAAAACTTCCATTTTGGCTGAAAGATCAAAAAGTTAACAACTGGTCGCTGGTGGCAACATCGGTATGGCGATATTTTGGACAGAACATGGTGCTGTTTATAGGAGCAATCATGTCTGTGGACAATGAACTTTATGAGGCTGCAGCTTTAGATGGTGCCAATAAATTTAAGCAATTCATACATATTATTTTGCCCGGTATAAAGACAATCGTAACACTGAATGTCATTCTTTCCATCACAGGATCGCTCAGTGCCTTTGAGCCACCATTCGTAATAACCGGCGGCAGTAACGGAACCGGAACATATTTTGTAATAATGAACGAGATTGCCCATGTAACTCAGAAGGTGGGATTAGCCAGTGCCATGGCTGTGGTGCTTCTTGTTATCATCTTTATCTTTACCATTTTGCAGAAGATGTTTTTTAAATACGTATTCAGAGAGGCTGAGGCTACTGATGAATCCTATGAAGCTTCTAAATTAAAAAAGAAAAAGAAAATGATTTAGAAAGGAGCGGGATGAAATGAATAAGTTAAAAAAAGTTGAAAAGATTCTTTTTAATTTCGGCAAATATTTTTCACTCGTTTTCTTTTCACTGTTTGCGGTAGTACCGGTGGTATCCTGCATATTCACGGCATTCAAGACCGCTGAAGAATATCAGAGCACCAGCGTTATCACACCTCCAAAGAACTGGCTTAACTTCGATAACTTTATAAGAGCCTATAAGACTGCCGACATGGGCAGAGCTTTCATGAATTCCATCATAGTTATGTTCTTTGTGCTGGTGGTATCTGTGATTCTTGGAACACAGCTTGCGTATATACTGAACCGATTTGAGTTTATGGGAAATAAGATAATAAGAAATCTCTTTCTTTTTGCGTCCTTGCTTCCCTCTATAGCAATGCAGGTTACGGTATATAAGATCATGTCAACCCTTGGGCTTGTTAATCACCTTTACGGTTACATCATCATGATGTGCGGTACGGACGTAATATCCATATATATCTTTATACAGTTCATGGAAAACATATCGGTATCAATGGATGAGTCGGCTATTATCGATGGCGCTTCTTACTGGTCCGTTTACTGGAAGATCATATTGCCACTACTTAAACCCGCTGTGGTTACAAGCTGCATTTTAAAAGGCGTAAGCGTTTACAACGAATATTACGCAGCAAACCTTTATCTTATGGACAAATCCATAAGGACAATATCCACATCGCTTTATACATTCGTAGGCCCTATGGGAAGTCAATACAATCTTATCTGCGCAGGCGTACTTATATCGCTGTTTCCATCATTTGTGGTATTCATTCTTTGCCAGAAGCAGATATATAGCGGTATCACTTCCGGTGCGGTTAAGGGGTGATTGTGATGCTTAATATAAAGGAATTTGAGACTGAATTAAAAGAACATATCATACCATTCTGGAGGGGACTTAGAGATGAGGATTTTGGAGGCTATTTTGGTCTTGTGGATTTCAATCTTACCATCCATAAGAAAGCAGTAAAGGGAGTCATCTTAAACAGCCGTATACTCTGGTTCTTTTCAGAGGCGTCACTAATCTTTAAAGATGACAGCGCCCTTAGGGAATCGCTTTTATCGGAAGCAAGACATGCATATGTTTTTCTGCGGGATCACTGCGTAGACCACGTAAACGGAGGAGTTTACTGGTCGGTTACCTACGACGGAAAGCCTGAAGATACCATAAAGCACACCTATAATCAGGCATTTTCCATATATGCTCTCTCAGCTTATTTTAAAGCAACCGGGGACTCGGATGCCTTAAAGCTTGCATTTGAACTCTTTGTCACAATAGACGACATCTGCCTGGATAAGAACGGTTATCTCGAAGCTTTTACTGAAGATTTTAAACCGGCCGGTAATGACAAGCTTTCTGAAAACGGAGTGCTTGCGGATCGCACCATGAATACAGCCCTTCACGTGCTGGAAGCATATACAGCCTTTTATGATGTGTCACAGAGCATTCTGGTAAAAGAAAGAATAAGAGAGCTTTTAACATTATTCGCTGATAAGATATATGACCCTAAAAACAAGCGCTTAAACGTATTCTTTGATAATGACTATAAAAGTCTTATAGACTTACAGAGTTACGGTCACGATATAGAATCTTCATGGCTTATTGATGAAGCCATAGATGTGCTTCCCGAAGGCTTTTTAGAAAAAGAAGAATACGAAAGGCTTAGGAATATGACAGAAAGCCTTGCTGAAAGCACCTATGAACGCGCCTTTAACGGCGAGTCCTTTAAGAATGAGTGTGAAGCAGGCGTTGTTAATGAACATAGAGTCTGGTGGGTACAGGCAGAGGCAATCGTAGGCTTCACTAATGCCTACGGGAAAACCGGAGATGGCAGATTTTTAGAGGCAGCCACCGCCCTTTGGGAGTTTACCAAGGCTCATGTCATAGATAAAAGACCGGGCGGTGAATGGTACTGGGAAGTAAAAGAAACAGGAGAGCCATACGAGCGAGAAATAGTAGAGCCCTGGAAGTGCCCATATCATAACGGCCGCATGTGTATGGAAATGATAAAAAGACTTAGTATACAGGAGAAAAAATGATTCACGAAAAGTATTATGCAGAAAAAGAAAAACAGGAAAAACTGTTAGCCCGTAAGAATCAGGAAGCTGATTTTTATAACGGCATTTATACGAGGTACGAATACCCCGTGCTTACAAGGGAGCATGTGCCCCTTACCTGGAGATACGATCTTTCAAAAGAAAGAAATCCCTTCTTTATGGAGCGCCTTGGCATTAATGCTGTCATGAATTCCGGAGCTATTTATTTGGATGGCAAATATTATCTTGTTGCCCGTGTGGAAGGTAATGACAGAAAGTCATTTTTCGCTGTGGCAGAAAGTGACAACGGAGTGGACGGATTCAGATTTCATGACTATCCGATCTTACTGGAGGATACGGAAAAAGAAGAGACTAATGTCTACGACATGAGACTTACAAAGCATGAAGACGGTTATATATATGGTGTATTCTGCTCTGAAAAGAAAGATACCTCCGTTAATGACCTTTCTGCGGCAGTGGCTTCGGCGGGTATTGTAAGGACCAAAGATTTAAAGAACTGGGAAAGACTTCCCAATTTAATTACAAAGAGATCTCCCCAGCAGAGAAATGTGGTGCTTCACCCGGAATTCGTAGACGGGAAATATGCTTTCTATACAAGACCCATGGATGACTTTATCGAAACAGGAAGCGGTAGCGGAATAGGCTTCGGTCTTTGCGATGATATTTGTAATCCTGTAATCGATGAAGAAAAGATGACAAGCTTAAGAAAGTATCACACCATCACTGAAGCTAAGAACGGCGCCGGCGCTACTCCCATTAAATCAAAAAGAGGCTGGATACATATAGCCCACGGAGTCAGAAACACGGCGGCAGGCCTTAGATACGTAATATACGCATTTGCAACGGATTTAAAGGATCCTTCTAAGGTAATAGCAGAGCCTTCAGGCCTTCTTATAGGACCCAGAGGCATGGAACGTGTAGGTGATGTATCAAACGTTCTTTTTACAAACGGAGCAATAGTAAATGAAAAGAATGAAGTATTTATCTATTATGCTTCGTCGGATACCAGGATGCATGTTGTAAAAACCGACATGGACAGACTTGTAGATTATGTCTTTAATACTCCCAGAGATCCTGAAAGATCTGTGCTTTGTGTAGCTCAGAGATGTAATCTCATCCGGGACAATTTAATTCTTTTAGAAAAAAGGTGAATGATATGAAATATAAAATTTACGGACCCCATACGGAAAATGTGCCCTGGCAGCAGCGCCCCGAGAATATTACAGGAGCGCCCATATGGAGATACAGTGAAAATCCAATTATAAATAGAAATCCTGTTAAAGGGGTGGCACGCATATTTAATAGTGCCGTTATGCCCTTTGAAGGAGGCTTTATAGGGGTATTCCGCGGAGAGCAGACTAACGGTATCCCCACTATATACATGGGTAAAAGTGCTGATGGCATTAAGTGGGATATAAACACAGAGAAGATAAGATTTGTGGATGAAGAGGGTAATGAGTTCATGCCCGAATATGCTTATGACCCGAGACTCGTAAAAGTAGAAGATACTTATTACATAATCTGGTGCCAGGATTTTTACGGACCCTCCATTGGAATAGCTAAGACCCAAGACTTTAAGACCTTTGTAAGAATAGAGAATCCATTTATTCCATATAACAGAAATGCCGTTCTTTTTCCGAGAAGAATCAATGGAAAATACATGCTTTTATCACGTCCATCCGATAGCGGACATACACCCTTTGGGGACATTTTTGTAAGTGAGAGCCCTGACATGATCTACTGGGGTAAACACCGCCATGTTATGGGTTCTAACGATAACTGGTGGGAATCATTAAAGATAGGCGGAGGCGCAACTCCCATAGAAACGTCTGAAGGCTGGCTCCTTCTTTATCATGGAGTAGCAGGAACCTGCAATGGCTATGTCTATTCAATCGGCGGAGCAATCCTCGATATAGACAATCCTTCCATAGTTAAGTATAGATGCGAAAACTTTTTACTTACTCCGGAAGAGTGGTATGAAGAGAGAGGCTTTGTGCCTAACGTATGCTTCCCCTGCGCTACTGTACAGAACAATGAAACAGGACAGATGGCTATATATTACGGCGCTGCCGACAGCTACGTGGGACTTTGCTTCACAACGGTTGATGAAATTATTGATTATATAAAGGAAAACAGCAGATTGAATAAATCTGACATGGAAATAGGAAGGAGATAATATGGCTGAAAAACCTGAATTCATATTCATGGACGGACCGGTCTTAGAGCCTAAAGCCGGCTGTGACTGGGCGGATACCATGGTATTAAATCCGGCTCTCTTTCTTGATGATGACAATAAGACAATCCATATGCTTTTTAGAGCTACAGGGCCCTATCCCTCCAAAAACCTGAAGGGTAAGGCAGATCCATATCCCATATTTTTAGGATATGCAAAAAGCACCGACGGTGGAAACACTTTTGTGGCCGACTTTTCAAGACCTGCGCTTGCACCGAAACTTGCTTATGAAGAAAAGGACATGTACATAACTAACCTCTATGGAGAGGCGGTATTAAACTATGCAAACGGATGCATAGAAGACCCCAGACTTTTTAAAATCGATGGACAGCTTTATCTTACGGTAGCCTGCCGCCTCTTCCCTCCCGGACCATACTGGGAAGGTGATAAAAGAAGGGATAATCTGCCTGACTGGGCGGAGGATCCCAATAATAAAATAGGAAAGCTCGCCTGCCGCAATGATACTGTGACAGTTCTTTATAAAGTTAGCATTGATCATCTGAAATCCGGTAATTACGATGAAGCATTTGCCTATGTGGGACCCCTTACCGACGGCAATCTAAGCGATAACCGTGATGTTTTCTTTTTTGAAAAGAAAATGGTTATAAACGGCAAAAAAAAGCTGGTGATGCTTCACCGACCCGAACGACCCTACAACTTTGCAACCTGCGAAAAAGTTATGAACCCGGCAGTTTTCATTGCGGCAGCAGACGAGTTTTCGGATTTTGTGGGACCTAAGACCACGCACAAGCTTTTAATAAAGAGTGAGTTTGACTGGGAAGAAGAAAGAGTTGGGGCAAGCTTCCCGCCTATCGACATAGGAAACGGAGAATGGCTTGTGTCCTATCACGGAAAGCAGTATCCGGGCTATGGTTACACACAGTCATTTATGATCATGAAGGAACAGCCCGATGATTTTCCTGTGATAACGAACAGGGTTTCCGAGCGCGTTATATATGCTGAGAGAGATTGGGAGCTTCCGGATAAGTTTCTTTGTCCCTGCATATTTACAACAGGCGCGGTCGTAATGGATGACACTCTTATCATGGGATATGGTGCCGCCGACGAAAAGGTGGGTATTGTAAAGACTTCCTTAAGTGATCTCATTTCCTATGTGAGGACGTTTGATGAAAAAGGAAACAGGATTGATTATGGAAAAAGATAGCGGAAGAATTATATTTTTAAATTCGGTCTATACACATAATATCTGGGGCGGCAGCAGACTGTCGGATGAGTTCAATGCTCCTGTTAAGGCAAGTGACCTTGGAGAATGCTGGGGTATATCCGCCCATGAAAACGGCGACTGCAGAGTGTCGGAAGGCCCATACAGCGGTCTTAAGCTTTCGGAACTCTGGAAGCTTAAACCCGGTCTTTTCGGAAATGAAACGGAGTCTCTTAATAATAGCATTAAGGATGAATTTCCTTTACTCGTTAAGATTATAGATGCAAAAGAAGATCTAAGCATTCAGGTGCACCCCGGTGACAGCTTTGCGGATGAATATGAAAATCATTCTTTTGGCAAGACCGAGTGCTGGTATGTGTTAGACTGCCCTGAAAACGCGGGCCTCATAATAGGTCACAATGCTTCCTCCACGGAAGAGATGATTGAAATGATAGATGAAAAGCGCTGGGGCGAATTTCTAAGAGAAGTACCGGTTAAGAAGGGCGACTTCATACAGATAGACCCGGGAACTGTTCATGCCATTAAAAAAGGCTTTGTTATACTCGAAACTCAGCAGAGCAGCAATATCACCTACCGTGTATATGATTATGACAGGACTGAGAATGGGAGAAAGAGAGAGCTTCACACGGAGAAGTGTAAGAAGGTAATTAAGACTCCCTCCAAAGAACCGGCTGAGTGTATAATCAGCGCAGAAAAGTTAAAGAGCCCGGATAACACCCTGGATGTTATGTATGCAGGCATGTATTATTCCGTATTTAAGATGGAAGTACGGGGAGATGCATTTTTGGAGCAAAAGTACAGGTTTCTTAATGTGACTGTGACTGATGGAATAGGTTCAGTGGACGGACATGTAGTTAAAAAGGGCCAAAGCTTTATCCTGCCATACAAATACGGTGTGGCACATTTTGAAGGAAGCATGGAACTTATTGCTTCCGCCATGAGATAGCACTTAAGACCGGAGGATCCGAAAGAGTCCTTCGGTCTTTTTATTTCAGAAATGATATAATGGACCAAGGGGACGGGGTTCCTGGTCCACTGGCCCTGGGGGACGGGGTTCCTGGTCCAAAACGAAAATGAACCAGGAACCCCGTCCCCATGGGCCATTCCCATGGGCCATTTTCCGGCCAAAGAAAAAACGAGAGGAAACCATAATGACAAAGCCTAATATAAAAAAGAATCTTCTACATGCAGTTAAAATAATCCTGGCGGCCATCGTTGCCATAATAATCGCAGAACTCTTGCACCTGCAGTTCGCGATTTCAGCAGGAATAGTAGCCATTCTTTCGGTTGCTTTTACTAAGCGTGAAACCATTAAAACCGCAGTGGACCGATTCTTAGCCTTTGCAGTGGCCCTTTTAATTGCTGCAATTTGTTTTTATCTCATAGGTTTTAACAGTTACGGTTTCTTTGTTTATCTCATTCTATTTATTCCAATCTGTCAGTTCATGGGCTGGAACAGCGCCATGGCTATGGATTCCGTGCTGATTTCACATTTTATTTCTTTAAATAATATGGAGATTCCTGCATTAACCAACGAGATTCTTTTATTCGTAATCGGTGTGGGAGCGGGTATCATCGCCAATTTATTTATGAAGCGCGATCTTGACTACATGCGAAAGGTGACCCACGATACCGATGAACTCATAAAGCAGGCTCTTCACAGAATGTCCGAAAGAATAATGGATCCGAATCTTCCTCACTATGACGGAAGCTGTTTCATTACTCTTGAAAATACCATTGAAGAAGCTTCAGCACTGGCGCGTCTTAATTACATGAATAAGTTGACGGCCACAGATAAAGGTGATATAGAATATATTGCTATGCGTGAACGGCAGTCGGATACCTTGAGAGAAATGTACGAGCATCTCTCACAGATCGAGACTGTACCTGTTACTGCAGAGCTTCTTTCTTCTTTTTTTGAAAAGGTAGCTGTTGATTATTCAATGGATAATACCGTGGAGGGATTGCTGTCCGATTTTTATGAACTGGATGGCAAGATGAAAGAAATGCCCCTCCCTGTAAAAAGAAAAGAATTCGAGGACAGGGCAAGGCTTTTTACGGTTATGCGAGGCCTTGAAAAGTTCTTAAATATAAAGAAAGAATACATGCAAAACAAGGTTAAATAATTGACAACCTGTCCTTTTTTAATGTAAAGTTAGCAGAATAATCATATAGTAGTATTGACTAATGACGTATTTGAGAATTTAAATCAACGATTATTTGTCGAATATGAACTGTGAGAGGAGACGCAATAATGAAGTTTCTTAATAATATCAGTGTAAGAGTAAAGTTATTACTTTTTACCGTTCCCCTTGTTGTCTGCATTATAAGTGCAGTTATCTTCGCCGGCCTGCAGATTCATTCAACACAGCAGCAGGTTACAGAAGTTTATTATGACAAGCTCTACTCCGTAAACACAACTCTTCTTAATGCAGACAGAGATTTTTATGAAGCAGTACTTGGTGCAACACAGCACCACGACCTTATAGGCGGAGCTTCAGTTGATCCCAGTGTATTGGAAGTTAAGCTTGACGACTACAACACCAACTATGCGGAGGCAATCGAACGTATCAATCTGGCAATGGATGTTGCCGTAAATGATCCTAACCTCTATCAGAACATTAAATCAGAAAGCGGTAAATCATTTGAAGAATTAGGAAATGATTTCCTTTCCGATATGAACACATGGCAGTCGGTGTTTGATGTAGAAGCAGATACAGGTGACTGGGATGAATTCTATAATCGCTTTGTAGAAGCAAGAAATCGTCTTGAAGAACTTAGAAGCGTTACGGAAACATGGGCATCTCAGGAAGAAGCCAAGCTTACAAAAGCAAATGAATCAAAGATCGTTACTTCAGCCATAGCTTTTGCGATTTTGATTGCTTTCCTTATTTTCCTGGCGCTCCTTGTGATCAGAAACCTTACAAAGAGAATTAAGAATGTAACTGAAAAGCTTGATGAACTTTCAAGCGGTAATCTTACATTGGAATTCCCTGAAGATAAGAAGATTTCAAAGGACGAAGTGGGACGTATTGAACTTAGTGCCAAGAGTCTTACAGACAGACTTAAGGATGTTATTGAAAAGAGTAAAGAAATGTCCCGAGATCTTACCAAAGCCGGAACCAATCTTGCAGGATCCGCTGCGGATGCATCCGAGGTTTCCAATCAGGTTACCGAATCCGTAGATGCAATTTCCAAGGGAGCTGTTTCTCAGGCTGAAAGCGTTGAAGATTCTGCTCAGAATACAAGTAACATCGGAAATAACATAGAAGAGATCGCAACTAACGTAGCAGAAATGGATGAGTTCGCAGGCGATATGCAGAAGTCATGTAACAAGGCCATGAATGCTCTTGAACTTCTCATTACACAGAGCCATGAGGTTACCGAATCCGTTAAGGAGATCGGCGACACTATTAACTCCACCAATGAGTCAGCCAATTCCATTTCAAGCTTTACAAAGGCTATTACAGATATTGCAAGCCAGACAAACCTTCTTTCTCTCAATGCTTCAATTGAAGCTGCAAGAGCAGGTGAAGCAGGTAAGGGCTTCGCGGTAGTGGCACAGGAAATCAGTAATCTTGCTGAACAGTCCAGAGAAAGCGCCGAAGAGATCAAGTCAATCGTTCAGACTCTTCTTGAAGAATCAGCTTCTTCAGTTGCGGTTCTCGAAAAGTTAAATGAAAGCTTCGGACAGCAGTCGGTACAGCTTGACTCCACCAAGGCAGACATGGAAGTTATGTCTGAGAACGTTGAAAAGGTTAAGTTAAGATCCGATAACATTTCCGAGCGTGTAAATGCTCTTGCTGAAGCAAAGAACCAGTTAGTAAGCATTATCACAGACCTTTCCGCTATTTCGGAAGAAAATGCAGCTTCTACTGAAGAAACCAACGCTTCCATGCAGGAATTGAACACTACATTTACAGTGATCAGCGATTCCGCTGCAAAGCTTCAGGTTATTGCAGAAGATCTGACAGATACTATGGCATACTTCAAGACCGAATAGGCAAAAGAAACATATATTACCGCATTGGGTTCACGGATTCGATCCGATGAACACCCGATGCGGTATTTTTTTATTTAAAAGCTTTTTTATGATTTACTTTCCATGAAAATGCTCTAAAATATTTAGTGAAAACAACTAAGAACGGAGAACCGTAAATGACCATAAAAGACCTGAAAATAGGAGAAACAGCACAGGTTACCAAGGTAGGAGGAAAGGGTGCATTAAGGCAGCACTTTCTTGATATGGGCGTAATTCCCGGCGCGGAAGTGACCCTTATTAAGCTTGCTCCGCTTGGAGATCCCTTGGAGCTTCGGGTTCACGGATATGAACTTACACTTCGACTGGAAGATGCCGGTAAGATTGATGTAGAAAAGATAGATTCAACAGATCAAAAAGAAGCTTTTAAAGATTCAAAGAAGAAGCCTTTAAAGAAAGAAATAGAACACCCGGGTCTTGGCGAAGAAGGCAAGTATCATCCCAAAGGAAGCGGTAATCCGTTATCTGAAGATGAATTGATCACATTCGCTCTTGTGGGAAATCAGAACTGCGGTAAGACAACACTCTTTAACCAGCTTACGGGAGCCAATCAGCACGTCGGCAATTTTCCCGGTGTTACGGTTGACCGTAAAGATGGCGCAATAATTGGCCAAAAGAATACTTCCATAACAGATCTTCCGGGAATCTATTCCATGTCCCCTTATTCAAGCGAAGAGCTTGTGAGCCGTAATTTTGTATTAAATGAAAATCCCAAGGTTATCATCAATATAGTGGATGCCACCAATATAGAGAGAAATCTGTATTTAACCATGCAGCTTCTTGAAATGGACATTCCCATGGTCATAGCCCTCAACATGATGGACGAGCTTCGCGGAAACGGCGGCACCGTGGATATTAACCTGATGGAAAGCATGCTTGGAGTCCCCGTCGTGCCAATTTCAGCTTCCAAGAATGAAGGTATCGACGAACTGGTGCGCCATGCGATGCATATAGCACGCTATCAGGAACGCCCGGGAAGACAGGATTTCTGTGATGAGAACGATAACGGAGGTTCCGTGCACAGATGTCTTCATGCGGTGATGCATTTGATAGAGGGCCATGCAAAAGAAGCTAAGATCCCCCTGCGCTTTGCGGCAAGTAAAGCCGTTGAAGGGGATACACTGATAATAAATAACTTAGATCTTAATCCCAATGAAAAAGAAACACTGGAGCGCATAACCCGACAGATGGAGGCGGAGAGAAATCTTGACAGGGCTGCGGCCATTGCCGACATGAGATTTTCTTTTATCAATAAAGTATGCGGCGCCTGTGTGAAAAAGCCACATGAAAGTAAAGAACATGTGAGAAGTCGTAATATGGACAAGATCCTTACGGGAAGATTTACTGCAATCCCGGTATTTATTCTTATCATGGCGGCTGTATTCTTCTTAACCTTCAATGTGATAGGTGCATTTTTACAGGATTTATTGGACCGTGGAATAGGAGCCTTAACGGATCTGGTGGACGAAGCGCTCTTCAAAGCTCATGTAAATGATGCGATCCACAGCCTGGTGGTAGATGGCATTTTTGAAGGGGTAGGTTCTGTACTCAGCTTCTTACCCATAATCGTTACGATGTTTTTATTCCTTTCATTTCTGGAAGACAGCGGTTATATCGCAAGAGTTGCATTCTTTATGGATAAGTTATTGAGAAAGATCGGTCTTTCCGGACGAAGCATAGTGCCCTTACTTATCGGTTTCGGCTGTACCGTTCCTGCAGTCATGTCCACGAGAACACTTCCCAGTGACCGTGACCGCCGCATGACCATTCTTTTGACACCTTTTATGAGCTGTACCGCAAAGCTTCCAATATATGCTTTCTTTGTATCGGCATTCTTCCCTGAAAAGGGATGGCTTGTTATAACAGCATTGTATTTTACGGGAATCATCCTTGGTATCGTTGTGGCGCTTGTATACAAAAAGACCCTATTTAAAGGCGAGGCAGTGCCCTTTGTAATGGAACTTCCCAATTACAGACTTCCCAATATAAAGAGCGTTTGTCAGCTCATGTGGGAAAAATCCAAGGACTTTTTGCAAAGAGCTTTTTCCGTGATCCTGATCGCATCGATCATTGTATGGTTCTTAAAGAGCTTTGATTTCAGACTCGATCTTGTAGAAAATACCGGAGACAGCATTCTTGCCGTGATAGCGGGAGTCCTGGTGCCTCTCTTTAAACCCATAGGTCTCGGAGATTTCAGGATCTGCACCTCTTTAATAAGCGGTTTTATGGCAAAAGAAAGTGTTGTTTCCGTCCTTGAGGTTCTTTTTGCTGAGGCAGGTGGAGTTACCGGAGCAATAAGCGGTTTGTCCGCAGTGAGCCTTTTGGTATTTTCACTTATATATACCCCCTGCGTGGCGGCAGTAGCCTCCATCGGAAGAGAAATGGGAAGACGCTGGGCCGTTATCGTGGTGCTTTGGCAGTGCGCTCTTGCTTGGATAGCTTCTTTGCTGGTATACACGATCGGTTCGTTACTTATCTAGAAATGCAAATATATTGAGAGGTTACAATGGAGAAAAAAGAAAAGAAATACATGTCGGATATCCATTTGGAAGATTATGCCGAACAGTATGAAGGTTTACAAGCTACCGTGGAAAATGCCATCTTTATGGGAAACAGAGCCACAGAGTCTCTTAACGGCGACTGGAATTATGCAGTGGATCAGTACGATACCTGCGTGCGTCAGAAATGGTTTAACGAGCGATATGTGGATGAACAGGGCTTTACGGTGCCCATCGACTATTCTTTTGATGAATGGCCCGTTATGAAGCTTCCCGCTTCATGGAATACCGTGGCGCCTGAGTATAAGCTCTACGATGGCTCCATGGTCTTCACAAGACGTTTTAAATATGAAAATCATGATAATAAAAAAGTGTTTTTAAGGATCGGAGCCGTAAATTATCTTTGCAGAGTTTTCTTAAATAAGACCTATATCGGCATGCATCGGGGAGGTTCGACTCCTGTATTTTTCGATGTGACGGATTATTTAAAAGAAGATAACAGGATAATAATCCAGGCAGACAGCACACGCCGTCCCGAGCAGGTTCCGACTGAAAATACAGACTGGTTTAACTACGGCGGCGTCTATCGTGATATCGAATTGGTGATGGTGCCGGAAATTTTCATTAAAGATTTCAGGATTTCTCTGGTGCCCGGGAGCGATTTTAAGAAGATCAAAGCTACAGTCACCTTATCGGAACAAACAGATACTGTGGCAAGGCTTATCATAAATGAACTTTCAATCGATAACGAATTCAGTATCCGAGACGGGATCGGAGAAATAATTATTGATAGCGCGCCAATTCTTTGGAGCCCTGAAAATCCGAAGCTTTATGATGTGACGGTTTCCTGCCTTAATGACAGCGTGTCAGACAGAGTCGGCTTCAGGGAAATAAGCGTAAAGGGCAGAGAGATCCTTTTAAACGGAAAATCCATTTTCTTACGTGGAATAAGCTGTCATGAAGAAAGCGTAGCAAACGGAAAGTGCCTGACCCACGAAGAAAGGATCGAAAATATAAAGCTTGCAAAAGAACTTGGCTGTAACTTTATGAGAGCAGCACACTATCCTCATCACGAAGATATGGCCCGTCTTGCTGATGAAATGGGCATTCTTTTGTGGGAAGAGATTCCCGTATACTGGGCTGTGAGATTTGAACGTGAAAAGACATATCAGGATGCGGAGAACCAGTTAAAAGAAGTGATCTTCCGAGATTTTAACAGAGCAAGCGTTATTATCTGGTCGGTTGGAAATGAAAATGCCGATACCGACGAGCGCCTTTTATTTATGAGCAAGCTTTCAAAATGCGCTCATGAAACTGATGGCACAAGACCCGTTTCCGCGGCTTGCCTTGTGGATGGTGAAAAGAATATGATCGCGGACCGACTTGCGGAACATCTTGACATTATCGGTATCAATGAGTATTGCGGCTGGTATACTCCTGATTTTTCACGTCTGCCGGAGCTTATGGAAAACAGTGATCCTGATAAACCCGTGATCATAACGGAATTCGGTGCCGATGCCATGAAGGGCTGTCACGGAGATATTACCGATAAAGGAACGGAAGAATGCCAGGCGGATGTATACGAAAAGCAGATCGATGCACTTAGAAATATAGAATATGTTAAAGGCATGACTCCCTGGATCCTCTACGATTTCAGATGTCCGAGACGTACTTCCGTGATACAGAAGTACTACAACAGAAAGGGTCTTTTATCAGAAGATAAGACCTATAAAAAGCCTGCTTTTTATATTTTACGGAAGTTCTACATGGAAAAGGCAGAATAAGATGTCCTGCGGGGCACCTATATATTTTTATGGAGGTAAAAATGGTAAATCAGGATCAGGGGGGAAATCTCTTCGGAAAGTGGGAGATTCACAAGGACACATGGTGCATCAGCAATCGCTGGAGTAATTTCATGTACTTACTTATAGGCGAGGAAAAAGCACTTTTAATAGACAGCGGCACCGGAACCGGCAACTTAAAGGAATTTGTAAAGACAATAACCGACAAGCCCGTAATGGTTGCCTGCACCCACGGTCACTACGATCATACCGGCGGAAACTACGATTTCGGTGAAGCCTGGATGCACAGAGAATCAGAATATACTGCGGTAAACGCATTTAAAAATCAGGGCGATTCTTTTTATAATTCCAAAGAATTTCCCGAAGTTAAGATAAATTATCTCGAGGACGGCGATGTAATAGATCTCGGAGGAAGGCGTGTTAAAGTTCTTCATATCCCCGCTCACCACGAAGGAAGCATTGCCTTTATCGATGAAAACACGAGATCCCTTTTTACGGGAGATGAGCTTGAATCGGGACAGGTTCTTTTGTTCGTGCGACGCGAAAACCTTCCTTACAAAGAAGCTGCCGCCGTGCATAAAAAGAACATGGAGAGGCTCAAATCCCTTAGAAGCGAATATGATTATATCTGGCCAGGACATAACGGATTACCGCTTCTTCCGGACAGGTACCTGGATGATTTCATAAAGCTTGATGAAATGGTAATTAACGGCACTGCCGAAGAATCCGATAATACAGGAGGCTACGGCTGGATGTGTGATATGAGTGTCGGCCCCTTTGCTAAAGCCGGTCACGGCGTGCGCGCATCCTACGGAGTTGCCTCTTTGGTATATGTAAAGGACTAAGGTTTATCCGTAATTTATCTTGAATTTTTATCTGATATAATCTCATGTAGTGATGTATTGTCATGCACATATAGGGGAGTAGCATATGATAGAAGTAAAAGATCTGAACGACGAAAAACTTAAGGTTTATACAAGCCTCAATGACAACGGGCTTAAGCACTACTATGAGCCGAAAGAAGGGCTTTTTATTGCGGAAAGCCTTAAAGTGATCGAACGTGCTCTTAAAGCAGGCTACAAACCTGAATCCTTCCTGATTGAAAAAGAAGCTGCGGAGGGAGAAGCCAAGGCTTTAATAAAGAAATATGATAAAAAGACGGATATCTATGTAATGCCACAGGATGAAATAAAGAGTATTACGGGATATGCGCTGACAGGCGGCATTTTTGCTGCAATGAAGCGAAAGAAGCTTCTTTCCGTAGCGGATCTTCTTAAAGATGCAAAATGCATAGCGATACTTGATAATATTGAGAATCCTACCAATGTAGGCGCGATTTTTCGAAATGCCGCAGCTCTTTCTTTGGACGGAGTGATACTGACAAGCGCATCGGCTGACCCATTATATAAAAGATCTTCCAGAGTCAGCATGGGAACGGTTTTTCAGATTCCATGGACGATCTGTGATGAAGTGCCTTTTAAAGAACTTCAGGAAAATGGCTTCATAGCTCTTGCCATGGCATTAAGTAATGAAACTATTTCAATTGATGATACAAGGCTTAAGATGGTCAGTAAATCTGCCATAATCCTCGGTAACGAAGGAGATGGCCTCCCGGAGGAGACCATCAAAAAGGCAAATTGTGTAGTTAAGATTCCCATGCAGGATGGGGTTGATTCCCTTAATGTGGCAGCGGCATCGGCCATTGCCTTCTGGGAACTTAAAAAGAACAGTGAAAATATCAGTAATTCTTAGTGAAAGCCTCAAGTAATTCAGGTACCATGGGCTTAAATACTTTACGACTTATGAAAGCAAAGCTTTCTTCACCCACTCCGTTGTTTCCGTTATCCCATACGAAACAGGAGATCTGAAGGGAGCTTGCTTTTTTGGTATAATCATCAAACCAGGCTTGTCTTGATGCATCATTTCTTTTATTGATGGCGCCCATTTCCGTAATGGAGACTCCAACGCCCTTATCGATAAAATATTCTTTTGCCTTATCCATAAAAGAAAGACCTGATACCTTGGATTCGTCCCAGTCATTGTAACCTGCGGGATTCATGGCAAAATCATAAGGAGAGTAAGCATGAATGCTCATGATAAGATGATCTGCAGGATCATCCGGCCAGGTGAAGCCGTTATCCATGGTTAAATCGGGATTTCCGGCATAGCCTGAAAGCATCAGATATCTCAAAGTATTGTTGCCACCTGATGCACGGACGGTATCTGCAAAAACTTCATTCAACTTTTCGATATTTCTTAAAGCAGCAACGCCTTCAGCGTCACCTGCATTAAAATACCATTCTTTTCCCGTGCCGGAGAGACGGGGCTCATTCATTGCTTCGAAAATAAGATGCTCATCATAATCTCTGAATTCATCCGCAACCTGAACCCAGATATCGGTTAAGTACTTAACGGATTTATCCATATGATCGTCGGTAGGATAGTAGAAGTCATTGTCATGGTGAGAGTTAATGATCACATATAAATCATCTTCAATGGCCCAGTCTACGATCTCTTTCACACGAGCCATCCATTCTTCATTTATTTCATGATCGTCGCCGGATACATGATATCCCCATGAAACGGGAATTCTTATGGAAGTAAAGCCGGCTTCTTTTATATAGTCGATAAGCTTTCTTGTGGTCATGGGCTGTCCCCATGCAACCTCCGCTCTGAGACCGTCATAGCTCTGGCAGTCAAGAGTATTGCCTAAATTCCAGCCGGCCTTAAGATTATAGGAAAATTCAACCGGGGAAAGAGTGAATCTGTCACTGTCAATAGCATATTCGGAAGTATCGGATTCTTTATTACTTCCCTCAACTTCATTTGATGCTTCCTGAACGTTTTCTTCCTGAACGCTTTCTTTTTCATCAGAAGTTTCTGTAGTTGATACAGAAGCTTCTTCGGAATTTTCCGATGATTCTTTCGGAACACTTCCGCAGGATATGAGAGACAAGGATAATACTATAACTAAAAATAAAGCAATTTTCTTCATGGAAACCTCCCTGATAAAGTGAGATAATTAAATCACTTATTAATTAAAATCATTGTAACATGAAGGCGGAATAATCCAAAGAATATTCCACTCACCGATACTGTGTTTTTTTACAGAGGGGTAAAGGAGAGTACCTAAATCTTTGTTACAGTGATAAAATTAAAAGAAAAAGGAGATAATCATGCCCAGTAAAGAAGCGACAGAATTAAATAATATGTTTAAAAATATGGTTCGTGACAGCGGACGCACATATATAGAAGAACGTGAAGACGGAAGAACACGTCCCAAGAGACCTTTACCCGAGGGCGTTACATTAAAAGAATTATCCTTAGCAGGAAATTATGCCGAACTAATAGAAAAGCCCGGTAACAACGGACCGTTAGTCATGTATGTTCACGGTGGCGGCTTTAAAACGGGAGCGGCGGAAGAACGTCGTGAAATTACTTTTGAAATAGTTGAAAAGTACGGATCCAACGTAATTGCCAATAATTACAGACTTTCTCCCGAGAATAAGTGGCCCGCCCATCTTGAAGATTGCGTAAATACTTATTCAGAGATAATCAAAATGGGATATAAGCCTGAAGATATAGTATTAATGGGAGAGAGCGCAGGAGCGAGCCTTATTATCGCAATGGTTCTTTATGCTATTGATAACAAGCTTCCCCTTCCCAAGGCAACGGTACTTTATTCGGGATCCATCAATCACGGAGGCCATTTTAAGTCTCATTTCGAAAATGCAGAAACCGATTACATGCTTGGGGATTCGGTAAGTAAGGATGGAGATATTCCTGAAATATACGGTCCCGGAGAAGAGGGCATTAAGCTTAGTAAGAGTAAATATGCATCTCCCATCAATGCTGATTTCACGGGATTCCCGCCTACATATATTGCGGTTTCCGATGCAGAGGCTTTATTTGATGACTCTGTACTTCTCTATGAAGCATTAAAAGAAAAAAATGTAAATGCAAAGATTCATATCGGAAATGATCTGATCCATGCATATCCTATTTTCCATACATTGCCTGAATCCATAGAAACAATGAAGGAGACCTTCGAATTTATTAATTCTATAAATCTTTAAAATAGACAAGCCCGGAAAAAACGCGGAAAAGACTTAGATCGGGGAGTACTTCTTGAAATCAAAGGGTGAAAATAAAAAACATGTAGGTTTACATAATATAATTACAAAAACAGCATGCCTTTCGGTTTTATTATTATTACCGGCTTTATCTTCCTGCGGTTTTAATGAAAAAGAAGATCGGGTATCGATAAACGAGACTGAGCTGTCTTTACGGGAGCCTCGTGAAGCCCTTGAATCAAGTGAACTAAACTTAGATATAAATACAGGTGCTGAAGCTATAATCCCTTCTTTCCCCAGGGGAGAGCTTAAAGATTCAGGTATTCATGAAGAAGCGATCAGACTAATGGAAGCAATTATTGAATCTGATATTAATTACGGCTTCCCCGGAGCTTCTGTCAGTATTATCAAAGATAACAGGCTCGTATATGAAAAAGCCTTCGGATTTGTGAATCGCTATAATCCCGACGGGACTTTGATCTCCGATCCTGTGGAAACTACCACCGATACACTTTTTGATCTTGCTTCAATAACCAAGATGTTTTCCGTAAATTATGCCCTTCAAAAGCTCTGCACGGAAGGACATGTGAACCTGGACAGCAAAGTGTGCGAATATCTTGGGGACAGCTTTTATGATGACGTGATCTTCATTGATTACAACGAAGGTGACAATCCGGATCTCGAAGTCCAGAAAGAATGGAAAAAGAATCTTCGTATACGCGATCTTCTTATGCATCAGGGTGGATTTCCGGCAGATCCCAGATACTTTAATCCCCATCTTGATACGGAAGCCCAGAACTTCAGCAGAGATAAAGAAAACCTTCTTTTTGCAGGAAGCAATGCCGATAATGACACAAAGCAGGCTACCATAGAGGCAATATGCAAGACACCGCTTCTTTATGAACCGGGAAAAAGAACCCTGTATTCCGATGTAGACTATATGATTCTCGGACTTATAGTCGAAAAGATAACGGGAGAGTCTCTCGATGAGTATTTTATGCATGAATTCGCAGAGCCCATGAATCTTAAGCATATAACCTATGAACCCTTAAAGCATGGCTTTAATAAATCGGACTGTGCAGCTACGGAGCTTTGCGGAAATACCAGAGGTGGATATATAGATTTTCCCGGGATCAGGACCTATACCCTTGAGGGTGAGGTTCATGATGAAAAGGCATATTACAGCATGGCAGGTGTTTCGGGTCATGCGGGGCTTTTTTCAAATGCAACGGATCTTTCTGTTCTTGCGTCCCTGATGCTTACGGGAGAATACAACGGGAAAGTTTATTTTAGTGATGATGTGATAAAAGAATTTACTTCACCCGCGTCCCCGGAAACCGAAAACTGGGGCCTCGGCTGGTGGCGGCAGGGTGACTGCTTAAGAACTAATTATTTTGGTACCAAAGCTTCCGAAAATGCCATAGGTCACCAGGGATGGACAGGTACCTTTATATTGATCGATCCTGACAGAGATCTTATCATTACAATACTTACCAATAAGATCAACAGTCCCGTTACGGATCCCGAAAAGAATCTTAATAAATTTGACGGAAGCTTCTTTACAACGGGAGCCCTTGGCTTCGCCCCGGAAATCATTTACACGGGAATGGATGAAGAAAGAGATATACACGAAGATTTAAAGCAGGTATTGCTTGATATATGTGAAAATTCACACCATGCTATAAAAAAGGGTATGGCGGAAACGCACCCTGCGGTATTAAACTTTAAGAGTAAAGAAAATGTATTTGCGGAGTTCTTTGACGAAGCTCCCTTTCTTGTGGAAGATTAACAGTGTGACTCAGTATGTAACATAAAGGGGACGACATGATTACTGTAGACAGTTGGATAGTATTAAATTTCTTTACAGGCTTTTTACTTGTATTGTTATACATTTTCCAGAACAGAACATCAAGGCTTTTAAACGGGCGTAAATTCTCCCGGATTCTTATTATGACCTTTATCTTGCTTGTGGCAGAAACCATCGGCAAGATCGGTGAATTATATCCCGAGCGCTTTTTCTTTCTTGCCAAGGCAGGATATCTTTTCATTTATCTCTTAGACCCTTGGGACATAGTGCTTTCATTCAGCTATGTGGATTGCTGGATCGAAGGCGGCAACAGGCGTGTGCGTAATTTCTTTAAATACATGCTTTATATTGCGGGCATCGCAAACTTCCTGCTTGTTCTTATTTCCAACATATTTAATTTAAAATGGTTTTATTATTTTGAAGGATTCAAATACTACAGAGGCCCTCTTTTTGTAATAAGAGGTGTGATAGTAATGCTTATGATCCTTTCGGTGCTCATATATTACCTTTTCTTCAGCTCTTATGTAGTGAGCCAGTACAAAAGAATGCTTTGGTATCTTCCCATTTTTTCCATTATCGGGGGCTTGTTCCAGATATTTTTTGCGGAGCTTGACACTACCTATACCGGTATTGCCATGGGATGTCTGATTCTTTTCTTTTATTTCCAGAGTAAAGACGTTAATGTTGACTATCTTACAGGGGTATTAAACCGAAGAGGTCTTGATATAAAAATGCAGACCGCAGTGGATTCCGGTGAGGACTTCGCGGCCATCATGATGGATCTTGATTATTTCAAAGAAATAAATGATACTCACGGCCATTCCGCAGGTGACAAGGCAATCATGGCTGTGGCGCAGGTCCTTGTAGATATTTTCGGCGGCGATTCCATTATCGGACGATTCGGCGGTGACGAATTCCTTGTTATTGTTAAGAGCGTTTCCGAAAAAGAAATCGGCCATAAGATCGAGATTATCCATGATGCCATTAAGAGACTTCGCGAAAAGAACAAGTGGCCGGAGCTTTTTGATATAAGCTGCGGATATAAAGTATATGAACAGTCAAGCGGTCTTTCCGCCAAAGAATTCCAGGAGCAGATCGACAAGCTTATGTATGATGAAAAGCAGAGACATCATCAGATTTAGGAGGTGCTATGGATTACACAAAGCGTTATAACGAGTGGTTACAGAATCTTAAGGACGAGAATCCCTTAAAGACCGAGCTTCTTTCCCTCATCGAAGCCCATGATGAAAAAGAATTTAAGGAACGCTTTTACAAAGACCTTTCCTTCGGTACTGCGGGTCTTCGCGGTAAGATAGGAGTCGGCACCAACAGAATGAATTTTTTGACCGTGGGTAAAGCTACCCAGGGCATTGCGGATTATATAGTTAAAAAGGGAAAAGAAGCCATGGAGAAGGGCGTTATCATAGCTCACGACCCGAGACACTTTTCTAAAGAATTCAGCCGCTATGCCGCAGAAATACTTGCTGAAAACCACATTAAGGTATATACCTTCCCGGATTTACGCCCCACCCCTGAGCTTGCTTTCATGATAAGAAAGCTCAATGCAGTTTCCGGAATCAATATAACCGCATCCCATAATCCCAAGGAATATAACGGATACAAGGCTTATTGGGAGGATGGATGCCAGGTTTCATCGGAAGTTGCAGATGGCATGACGGAATGTATCAATGCCGTAAATATCTGGACAGATATTAAGTCAGGTGATTTTGATTCTTTTGTTAATAAAGGTCTTATTACAGTATTATCGGAAGAATATGACAGAGCCTATTTAGATAAGATTGAAAGCCTTGCAATAAGAAGCGGGGAGGATCTTGATTTAGATATTCCCATTGTCTATACCCCTTTAAACGGATGCGGTTCAATTCCCTTCAGACAGATGCTTAAGGACAGAGGCTTTAAGAACTTTACCATAGTACCTGAGCAGGAGAATCCGGATCCTGATTTTACTACCGTAGGTTATCCCAATCCCGAAGACCCCAAGGCCTTTAAATTGAGCGAAGAATACGGAAAGAAATTCGGGGCAGAGCTTCTTATGGCAACGGACCCTGATTCAGACAGATTTGCAATAGAGATCCGTGATGATAACGGTAATTACATTCCCTTAAACGGTAATCAGACAGGGTATTTACTGGTAAATTACATATTGGAAGGAAGAAAGACCGCAGGAACCCTGCCTAAGAAAGGCGCCATGGTCAAATCAATAGTTACTTCCAATCTTTCAACCAGGATCGCCGAATCCTACGGAGTCGAGATGTTCGAAACTCTTACGGGATTTAAGAATATCTGCGGAAAGATTCCTTATTTACATGAAAACGGATATACATATTTATTCGGCTACGAAGAATCTGTAGGATATGCATTATCCGAAGACATCCGTGACAAGGACGGAATATCGGCAGGAATGCTTGTGGCAGAAGCCGCAGCCTTTTACAAAAAGCAGGGTAAGACCTTGTTTGATGTATTAAATGATATTTACGAAAAGTACGGTTTCCATATGGAGAATGAACCGAATATCGTGTTGGAAGGCATAGAAGGATCGGAGAGAATAGGTCGCATGATGAAATTCTTCCGTGAGAATCTTCCCGTTACGGTAGCAGGAGCCAATGTTACCAGGGTGATCGATTATATTAACGGATATAAAGATATTCCCCCTCAGAATGCATTAAGACTCTTTTTAAGCAACGATTCATGGTTTGCCATCAGACCAAGCGGTACGGAACCTAAGATTAAATTCTATTTTTATTCAAGGGGAGACAGTAAAAAAGAAGCGGAAGCTTACATCCGCGCCATGACTGATGAGATCCTCGGGTATATTAAATCAGTGGATTAACAATAAAAGGCCCTTTAAAGGGCCTTTTAATTTGCTTATTCTTCTACAAGAGTGACTTTGTCCGCGGGAATGTATTTAAGTAATGTGCTTTCAAGGTCCTCGCTTCGAATGGGCTTTGAAAGATAATCATCGAAGCCTATGGACAGGTATTCGGCTTCAGCTCCGTTTATTGCATTGGCAGTAAGCACTATCACGGGAGTTTCGGTATTTAAGCCTTCCTGAGAGATCACCTTAAAGGTAGCGATTCCGTCGGGTTCAGGCATTCTGTGGTCAAGTAAGATCACATCATACTTTTTTTGGTTGCATTTTTCCATGGCTTCACGCCCGCCGGTGGCGGTGTCGATCCTGAGTTCGGTCTTTTTAAGTAAAGCGGTAACCACCTTAAGATTAACAAGCACATCATCCACAACCAGGATATCAGCTTCGGGAGCCCTGAAGGTTTCATGGTATTTATGCTTAATTTCAATCTTTTCTTTTTCAAATTTACCGGAAGGTGTGTTATCTACGATCTTCTGGGGAATGGATACCTTAAATGAACTTCCCACACCCAGTATACTGTCTACCACGATATTTCCGTTCATCAGATTGGTGAGTTCCTTCGTAATGGCAAGACCGAGACCGGTACCCTGAATAGTGGCATTCTGCTTCTCGTTAACTCTCATAAAGGCATCAAAGAGATGGGAGATATCCTTTTTGGCAATGCCCATACCGGTATCCGTAATAATTAAGCTTAAATTAATTGTATCTTCGCTTAATCTGTCGAAGCCTGCCTTTATCGTGACTCCGCCTTCCCTGGTATATTTAATGGCATTGGATATGATATTTATAAGTATCTGTTTGATCTTCTTATCATCACCGGAAAGAACGGAGGGAATATCTTCATCAACTTCTATTTCAAGAGCAAGATTCTTTGAAACCGCCATTTGCTCAAAGTATGAATAGCACTGATTGAGAATATCATGGGGCTTATAATCTTCGGGAGTAACTTCCATTTTGTTGGCTTCGATCTTTGAAAAATCCAGTATGTCATTTATAAGACTTAAAAGAGTATCGCCCGAAGACTTGATATTCTGAGCATATTCAATAAGCTGCGGGTCCATTGTGGTACGCAGTATCATTTCGTTCATGCCAAGCACGGAATTGAGAGGAGTTCTTATTTCGTGAGACATGTTGGCAAGGAACTGGCTCTTTGCCTTATTGGCATTATCCGCAACTTCTCTGGCCTCAGTGAGCTCCTGAAGATATCGGATCTGTTCCGTATTATCATCAATAAGGAAGTAGGTTCCTATTTCACGATTCTTTTTATCGAGGATCTTGTTGTATCTGATATTAAAATGTCTCAGATCACCGTTTTCGGCTACAGTCACATAGGAGGTATCCCCGAAACGTGTGCCCTGATGCTTCAGCGAATCTACTACCGAAACAATGGGCTCCGAATAGAAATTAAAATTCTCCTTCACAAGCATATGCTTAAACTTGTTGATGGAATAAGCATTGGAATATATGAGATTCTGATTTATATCAAAAAGAATCAGTCCCTCATTCATGTCATTGACCGCCATGACGATGGAAGAGTTCATAAGGGTGCGGGGGACAAGGCTCGTGATGCTTAAATATATAAAGCTTCCCGCAAAACCATAGAAAATAACGGATGCGTCAAGCACCAGCGATAAAGCGATATAAAGAAGGTTTAGTAAGATTACTACCAAAAGCACAAAGAAGATAAGCACATACCGTTTTCTGTATATGCCATAGGTTGTAAACATCTTGTGAATGATAAATAAGAAGGATAAAAGCACAAGAAAATATGATAAACCGAGGTGAATATAAAATACCGGATAGTAGCCGGTCTGGTAGAATACTTCGCCCGAGTAAACAGTTTCATAGATATAGAAAACATGCTTAAATATGGAATTTAAGAATATTGAAAGGGTATCCGCAGAGATTATTACCGCCATGGGCAGATAGAATCTCTTGTGGAACTTATAATGCTCGGTATAATGCATACAAAAGCCCGACAGGAAATAAAGGATCCAGTCGATGGAGGCAAAATATAAACCATATGAGATTTCAGCAAAACCGGAACTGTGAGAACATGCCACGAAAATATTGGCAAGGATTGCCACATTGGCTGCGATCATGGCGCGTTTAAGCCAGGTGCAGGCCGCAGTATCAAATTTCTTGAGAGCTCTGATGACATAGATGAGCTCAAAGATTACCAGTGTATCAACAAGAATGAATATGGTTTTTGTTAACATGATGCACTCCCCAAAGTTTAGTAATTACCATAATTATATAAAGGTTCTGTTAACAAAAAAAGCCTTTAAACTAAAGAAAGCACGGAATTAACCGTGCTTTCGGAGTTTAGATTTATGAAAGCTTCATGTCGCCTTCTTTTACCCAACCTATCTTAACAAGAAGCATGTTAATGAGTGGACAGAGAATGGCAGGGAGTACGAAGCTTATTAAAATAAGTCCCAGCCAGTCAAAAGAAGTGATGCCGGCCTTTGTACCGGAGGCAACATCGTTGACCCAGCCCGTATAGACACCGATCTGACCTACGAGACCGCAGGTACCCATGCCTGAAGAAACAGCGGCGCCGTTCATCTGAAGCTTGAAAACGCATGTTGCAAGAGGTCCGGTGATGGCGGATGTCACAATGGGAGCGATCCAGATCCTGGGGTTCTTTATAATGTTACCCATCTGAAGCATGGAAGTTCCGATACCCTGTGATACAAGGCCGCCCCACTTGTTTTCTTTAAAGCTCATTACCGCGAAACCAATCATCTGAGCAGAGCATCCTGCAACAGCGGCACCGCCCGCAAGACCCGTAAGTCCGAGAGCAGCGCAGATCGCTGCGGAAGAAATGGGAAGTGTAAGTGCTATACCTACAAGTACGGATACGAGAATTCCCATTAATAAAGGCTGCTGAGTGGTTGCCCACATAATGAGTGTTCCGAGCTTCATGGCTGCAGTACCGAGGCCGGGAGCGAAGAGGTATGAAAATAACACACCTGCGCCGATTGTGACAAGGGGAGTTACAAGAATATCGATCTTAGTTTCTTTTGAAACCATCTTACCGATCTCGGCGGCGAGAATAGCTACAAAAAGAACTGCCAAAGGTCCGCCGGCTCCGCCGAGGGCGTTTGATGCAAAACCAACGGTTATAAGTGAAAAGAGCACCAAGGGGGGACAGTTAAGAGCGTAACCGATGGCAACTGCCATGGCAGGACCGCTCATCGCTGTGGCAAGACCGCCTACGGTATAGTCAATACCTGCAACAGTAGCAACTTTTTCTGTTAAAAAAGGGATTTTGAATTGAGCTCCCACGGTATTGATGATAGTACCGATCAAGAGAGAACAGAAGAGACCCTGAGCCATTGCTCCGAGGGCGTCTACAAGATATCTTTTAACGGAAATCTCGATATCTTTTCTTTTTAAAAAAGCTTTAAATTTACCCATAACTACTCCTAAATGTATTAATTTTTTGAAATTTCTAAGATATGATATCACAATATTTTTTATCCCACAATCACAAGGATTAATCCAAAGAAATAACAAGATTCATCCAAAATTATCCCAATACATCCAAACAAACTTCCCAATATTTGCAAAAAAGAGCAAAATTAATCACTTTACCTTTAGGGTATTAGTATGTATAATATGAAGTAACAGGGGTAAAAACAAACGCAAAGGAGTATATAATCATGAAAACTTTTAAGTATGTAATTACCGACGAGGTCGGCATCCATGCACGTCCCGCAGGAATTCTTGCCAAGGAAGCCAAGAAGTACACAAGCAAGGTTACACTTTCCTGCCACGGTGCCGAAGCAGAGGCCACTAAGCTTTTAGCTGTTATGAGCATGGCCGTTAAGAAGGGTGAAGAGGTTACAGTTACCATTGAAGGTGCCGACGAAGCTGCAGCTTGTGCAGAGATCGAGAAATTCTTCAAAGAGAATTTATAAACTTACATATATAATTTGGAGCGAATAAATGAGCCAATTTAAGGGTAAGGCCGTATATAAGGGCACAGCCATAGGAAAGGTTCTTGTTTTAAAGAAAAGCGATTCCGTAGTTAAGAGATACAGGATCGAAAGTGTTGACGATGAGTTACAGAGACTCAAGTCTGCAGTGGACAGAACCTTGAAACAGCTTCAGAAGCTTTATGATAAAGCAGTTATTGAAGTGGGCGAAGCCAGCGCGGCTATTTTTGAAGTGCATCAGATGATGGTGGAAGATGACGACTACCAGGATGCAATTCACAATATGATCGCAAATGAACAGGTTAATGCCGAATTTGCCGTTGCGGTGACCGGCGATAATTTTGCCAATATGTTTGCCAATATGTCCGATGACTACATGAGAGCAAGAAGTGCGGATGTTAAGGACATTTCCAACAGGCTTATCAAGAATCTTTCCGATGACGGTGATGTGGATCTTTCAGAAATGGAGCCCTCCATTATAGTTGCTGACGATCTTACACCCAGCGAAACCGTTCAGATGGATAAGACGAAGATCTTAGCTTTTGTAACCGTTCACGGTTCCGCCAATTCTCATACCGCAATACTTGCACGTATGATGAACATTCCCGCTCTCATAAGCGTGCCCATGAATCTTGATGAACTTCATACCGGCATGACTGCCATTGTAAACGGCAAGGAAGATTCGGTTATTTTTGAGCCTACAGATGATGAGATCGCTAAAGCCGAAGCTCAGCTTAAAGCAGAAAAAGAACAGGAAGCACTTCTTGCCGCATTAAAAGGCAAAGAAAGTGTTACAAAGAGCGGAAAAAAAGTCCATGTATTTGCCAATATCGGTTCGGTTGGTGACCTTGGCTACGTAATGGAAAATGATGCAGAAGGCATCGGTTTATTCCGAAGCGAATTCCTGTATCTCGGAAAAGACCGTCTTCCCACTGAAGAAGAGCAGTTTTCAGCTTACAAGCAGGTTGTTCAGATGATGGCCGGTAAGAAGGTCGTGATCCGTACGATGGATATAGGCGCTGACAAAAAGGTTGATTACCTTGGACTTGATGAAGAAGAAAATCCTGCTCTCGGATTCAGAGCAATAAGGATCTGTTTAGAGAGACCTGAGCTTTTCAAGACTCAGTTAAGAGCTTTGCTCAGAGCAGCCAAATACGGAAACTTAAGTATAATGTATCCCATGATCACTTCCGTTGAAGAAGTGATGGATATAAAGGCAATAGTGGAAGAAGTAAAGAAAGAACTTGATGCAGAGGGCATTCCCTATGCGGTTCCTGAGCAGGGAGTTATGATCGAGACTCCGGCTGCTGTCATGATAAGTGACGAGCTTGCGAAGATAGTTGACTTCTTCAGCGTAGGTACCAATGATTTAACACAGTATACATTGGCCATCGACCGTCAGAATGAAAACCTGAATCGCTTCTACAATCCTCATCACAAGGCAATTCTTATGATGATAAAGATGGTTACCGACAATGCTCATAAATATGGAAAGTGGGCAGGCATCTGCGGAGAGCTGGGAGCGGATCTTACATTGACTGAAGAATTTGTCAGGATGGGTGTTGATGAACTCAGCATGTCGCCTTCCATGATCCTTAAAGTCAGAAACATTATCAGGAACATGGATTAATTATCAAATTTTGTCATTTCTTGCACTTTTTTGACATATTATACAAAAAATCGTTTTAAAACCTAAAAATTTAGTTAAATTTGTTTGACTAATTTTTAGGTTTTTTTTATAATTGAGCATGAATAATCCATTCGAGATTATTCATGCGATAGGGTCTATTTTGTTTTTCTGTTTTAGAGAAAGGTACTTATATGTTTGGCTTGTTTAACAAAAACAAAACTAATGGGGTAACGATTTCAACACCTGTTGATGGAAATATCATTGACATTTCTAAGGTTCCGGATCCTACTTTTTCAGAGAAGATCTTAGGAGACGGCTTCGCGGTAGAACCTTCAAACGGTTCTTTTTATGCTCCGGCTGACGGAGAGATCATCATGGTATTTGACACATTACATGCAATAAGCCTTGACGCAACTAACGGCGCGACCATTCTTATTCATGTGGGACTTGACACGGTTTCACTTAAGGGCGGTCCTTTTAAGGTGCATGTAAAGGCAGGAGATAAGGTGAAAAAAGGCGACCTTCTTATTACTGCCGACCTGGATGCCATTAAAGCGGCGGGATTAAATACCATCACACCTGTTGTAGTATGCAACTACGACGACTTCAAAGAACTTAATTTAATAAAAGAAGGCGCAGCATCACATGGTGATGATGCGATTTCATTGTCCAAATAACGCTCCGAGGGGGATTTTCCTTATTAATTCGGTTTTATTCGGCCTGCCGATTTAAAACATATAGGAGAAATTATTAAAGGAGGAGGATTTATGAAATTTCTTCAGAAATTGGGTAAAGCATTAATGCTTCCCGTGGCAACTTTGCCTGTATGCGGTATCTTAATGGGTATCGGATATGCACTTGCACCTGCCACAATGCAGGGCGGTGAGATTACAGGGTTCTTACCTTTACTTGGTTTGTTCCTTGTAAAAGCCGGCGCAGCGATCATCGATCACATGCCTATTCTTTTTGCAATTGGTGTGGGCGTCGGACTTGCAGATAACAACGACGGTACAGCCGGTGTTTCTGCATTGGTATCATGGCTCATGATTACAACTCTTTTATCCACAGGATTTGTAACAACCATTATGCCTTCAGTAGCAGACGATGTAACAAAGACCATCGCTTTCAACAAGATTGAAAACGCATTTATCGGTATCATTGCCGGTATCATCGGTGCTCTCTGCTACAACAAGTTCAAGGGAACCAAACTTCCCGACTTCCTTGCATTCTTCAGTGGAAAGAGAAGCGTTGCCATCATTTCCGGTTGCGTTTCAATCCTTGCAAGCGTAGTTCTTTTATTTGTATGGCCCGTGATCTTCGGTTTACTTGTTAAACTCGGACAGGGCATCGTAAGTCTTGATGTTGTTGGTGCAGGTATTTATGCATTCCTTAACAGATTGCTCATTCCTACCGGTCTTCATCATGCACTTAATAACGTATTCTGGTTCGATACCATCGGTCTTGGTGACTTATCACACTACTGGGCAGGTGAAACCAGCGCTGACGTAACATGGTCACTTGGTATGTACATGGCAGGTTTCTTCCCTTGTATGATGTTCGGTATCCCCGGTGCAGCTCTTGCAATGATCCAGAGCGCAAAGACAGCAAAGAGAAAAGTAGCCATCGGTCTTGTTGGTTCCGCAGCTCTCTGTGCATTTATCTGTGGTGTAACAGAACCCTTCGAATTCGGTTTCATGTTCCTTGCACCCGCTCTTTACCTTGTATATGCACTCTTATACGGTATTTTCACATCAATCACTGTAGCTCTCGGCTTCAGAGCAGGTTTCTGCTTCTCCGCAGGTTTCACGGATCTGGTATTCTCAGCATCCCTTCCTGCAGCAGCTAAGACATGGTTGATCATTCCTTTAGGTATTGCAGCATTCGTAGTATTCTATCTTGTATTCAGATTCGCCATCACAAAGTGGGATCTTAAGACACCCGGCAGAGAAGATGACGAACCTACAGAAGCTGAAAAGAAGGTTTCTTTAAAGAACGACGACTTCACAGCTGCAGCTGCACAGATCCTCAGCGGTCTTGGCGGAAAAGAAAACGTAAAGAGCATTGACTACTGTGCTACAAGACTTCGCTTGGAAGTAAATGATATCTCAAAGGTTAATGATACCGAGATAAAGAAGGCAGGCGTTGCCGGCGTTGTTAAGCCCGGTAAGGATTCCGTTCAGGTAATCGTAGGTACAAAAGTACAGTTCGTTGCTGACGAATTCAAGAAGCTTTGCCAGTAAAGCTAAATAAATCCTACGGATTTATTTTGGCGCCCGATAATCATTTATTATATTCCGCTATGGATTTCTTAGAGGCCACTCACCCCTGTGTGGCCTCTTTTTTTTGACTTTTTTTCTAAATATGTTATGCTTTTTCTCGGAGTATCAAAAAGGGTACCGTGAATAGGAGAAAAAATATGTCAGATTTAAATGAAAAAGTAGAAGAATTTTTAAACACGGACGATAATACAGCTGAGTATGACTCAACAGATATCGAGAACAACAAGTTAATGGCAGCACTTTCATATTTGGGAATTCTTTTTTTAATCCCCATGCTTGCAGCCAAGGATTCAAAATTCGCAAGATTCCATGCCAATCAGGGAATCGTTCTTTTTATTACTAACGTATTAAACGGTGTAATACTCGGAACCGCTTTAAGAAAACTTCCTTTGATCGGCTGGGCTTTCGGGATTGCAAGCAGCATTATCGGAGTTATTCTTTTTGTATTCGCGATCCTCGGTATCATCAACGTTGTAAACGGACGTGCAAAAGAACTTCCCTTAATCGGAAATATCAGTTTGCTTAAGTAAGCTTGGAGGTAGAAATTGTTACTTGCAGTTGTTTTATTTATTGTTGGATTAGTATTGTTGATCAAAGGCGGCGACTGGTTCGTGGACGGAGCAGTGGGAATCGCCAAGAAGCTTCACATTCCGGATCTTTTGATCGGTGCTACGGTAGTATCCCTCGGCACGACCCTTCCGGAAGTAATGGTTTCTGCAGGTGCTGCAGTTAAAGGCCAGGGAGCAATGGCATACGGGAACGCCCTTGGATCGATCATCTGTAACACGGCTCTGATTTCAGCCATTACTATAGCGGTTATGCCTTCAATTGTTGACAGAAAGACAATTAAGACACCAATAGTATTTTACTTTAGCGCAGCCATTATCTACGCAGCTACCGCCTATGTGTTCGGTTTCTTTTACAGATGGGTGGGAATAGCGCTCCTTGTTGTATTTGCGATATATATGACAGTGCTTATCATTAAGACCAAAAAAGAAATCGCTTCAGGCACCGGAAATCCTCCTGAGGAAACTACGGAAAAAGAAAGAAGCATATTGATGAATGTGTTCTTACTTATCCTCGGCGCTGCATTAATTGCGGTGGGAGCGGACTTACTGGTAGATAACGGAACCATAATAGCAAGAACTCTCGGCGTTCCCGAGACAGTTATCGCATTAACTTTCGTAGCTTTGGGAACTTCACTTCCCGAGCTTGTTACGGCTATCACTTCACTTGCCAAGGGGCATGGAGCATTATCACTCGGTAATATCATAGGTGCCAATCTCTTTAATCTCGTGCTTGTAAGCGGTATCGCCATTACACTTAATCCCTTCAAGGTTCCTGCAGATAAGCTTATAGGTGCTTACAATGCATCCCTGGTATTGGATATACCTTTAACATTTATTGTTATGGGACTGCTTACATTACCGGCGCTCATTACGGGTAAGCTTAAACGCTGGCAGGGTATTACGCTTCTTGTTATTTACTTTTCATATTGCATATTCCAGTTTGTTGGATAAAGTTAAAAGCAGACATGTAAAGCATGTCTGCTTTTTTGTATACGAGACTTAGGCTTATACCTGCCGGAAACTCCGGAATGATTCAGGCATGAAAAAACACTTGCATTTTTAAGAAAGATAGTTTATATTATATACAGTTAGTTACAACTAACTCAAATTCGAAAGGAGCAATATGGGAACATTCGTAGTAAGTGTAATACTTGTTATTATAGTTGCCTTCTCAGTAAGGAGTATTTATAAAAAGCGTAAATCCGGCAGTTGTTCCTGCGGATGCAGTTCCGGAGGATGCAGTGGCTGCAGCGCATGCGGCGGTTCCTGCCAAGCTAAATAGCTTTATCCAAAATCCGTGATTTTGCGATACATAGAACCCTTTATTTTAAACCATTATTTCTAGTCAGAAAAAACCTTGGATCATGATCCAAGGTTTTTTTCTGTGGTTTATATTAATCATTTAAAAATTCTTCAATGGTTGCATGATATGGAATCAAAGTAGCTTTCTCTTTGGAATAGAGTTCATGCTTGGCTTCGGGTACATATACGATAGTCGTATCAGGCGTGCCCTTCTGGAAATCGTAAATACCTACTGGTTTGATCAGATTATCATATTCAGCCATAAATATAAGTATTGGAATCTGTATATTATCGAGATTATCTTTTTCTAAGATCTCATCCGTTCCGTCCAAACAGGATTTAAGCCATCCATAGGTTGCTCCGTAGCTTTGGTAATGAGGATCATCCATACATTTATTGAAATAATACTCATATCTTTCCTCAGAGCCCGATGCGGCAATATCGAAAATAGGCAGGTAATCGAAATCATAATTGCCTATTACATAGGATTCTCCCTGACCGAAGAATACGAAGATATTGGCAAGCACCTTGGCAAGGGGCTTTGGCAGACCTGCACATACAGGATCCATCATGGGGCAGGAGAGCACGGCTTTTTTAAAATATTCAGGATGCTTTTCCAATACTGCGGCACCGATCCCGCCACCCATTGAGTGACCGTAAAGGTAGAGATTAAGTCCGCCGGTTTCGGGTATTACCACCCGCTCTACAAAAGCAGAGAAGTCATTTGCATATTCATCAAAGGAATGGATATAAACCTTTGAAAAATTGATATTATCTCTGTATGAGTAGCCAAATCCTCTGTGATCCATGATATAGCAGGAATAGCCTTCATTAAGAAAATAATATACAGTCTCTAAATACTTCTCTGAGTTCTCGCAGAAGCCATGTGAGATCACGATATTTCCCTTGGGATCATCGAGCTTGTAGGTTCTGTAATAGATTTCTTTTTCATCAAAGGAATTAAAGTATCCCTTCGTTTCGTATTGCTTTAAAAAGGGCTCTACGACTTCAAGCATATCTTCGGCATAGGTTTCTTCGGACAGCACGAGATTTGCAACGCTTCCCTGCTTTGTGGTATCAAATACCTTTCTTTCACCCACAGTGGTCTTTTCATGCACAATGTAAATAATGTTGGGAATCAGTAACACCACCAGCATAAAAAGCACGGTGAAAAGTATGATCTTAAGAGTTAATTTATCTTTTTTCTTGTTTTCCATTAATCAGTATCCTTATGTTTTATTCTGTCGCCACTTTTTACGTTGGTAATTCATTTATCATAATACCCCATGTGCTAAAACTTTGGATTAACATTCTGAAAATTTTCAACAATTTCTTGGGGGTTAATATGCCTTGGATATAATCTAGGTGTAAAACTTAAGGAGGTTATCCCGATGCAACAAAGAGAGATAATCGAAAGCACACTGATTCCGGCGGCCGGAGGAGTACTTCCTGAACCCGGCTGGGCCAGAAGAGAATTATTCACATTTGAGCGAAAGAATATAAAGAGTTCCTGGATCAAGATAAAAGAATGGGACAATTATATTTTCATAAATGATAATGCGGCAATTTCTTTTACCATTTCAGATTTAGGTTATGCAGGCGCCCTGTGCGTGGCATTTATCGACATACAGAATAAAATGGTAATGGATAAGGCGGAGCTTGTGTTATTCCCTCGCGGTAAGAAGTTCGCTCTTGGCAAAGACCCCGTAATGTCCTGTGGTGAATGGCACAATTCCAAGATGGATATTATCTTCAAGAAAAAAGACGATCACACCGGAAGGATCATATGTAACTACAGACATTTTAAAGATGAAAAGAATCTGTCGGTGGACTTTGATATCATGGACCCCGATTATGAATCCATTAATTACATAAATGTATCTACTGAAAAAAAGGACGGTTTTTTTCTTAATACCAAAAAGAATCACCTGAGAGCAGAGGGTACCGTTACCATCGGCGACCATATAGTGAGATTTGATAAAGAAAGCACCTACGGAACCTTTAACTGGTGCCGCGGAGTGTGGGATTATAACAATAAGACCTACTGGGGCACCGGCAGTACCGAGATCGACGGAAAGCCCTTCGGCTTCAATATAGGTTACCGTCTCTATGAGACCGAGGGTGTATCGGAAAATGCTGTTTTCTATGACGGACGCATTCATAAGCTTGATAAGGTGGGGTTTGTGATTCCGGGAGGCTTGATAAATCCTGATTACATGAGCAACTGGAAGATAACTTCCAATGACGGAAGATTTACCGGCGACTTCAGCCCCATAGTGGAAAAATCCTCTTTACTTGATCTGAAATTCCTGATATCCGATTGCCACCAGGTATTCGGCCGCATGTCCGGCACCGCCGTCCTTGATAATGGCGAACGGATCGAATTCACTGACATGATGTGCGCTCTGGAAGTGATGAGGAATAAGTGTTAATAAGAAAAAGAACGTGCACCGCAAATGTTGGATAAACCCACATTGGCGGTGTATTTTTATGGAAATATGCGACAATTTCTTATGAGAATGGTAGAATATAGAGTAGTTGAAATTGGTATATATAACATTCTGATTAAAATATCGCTATAAGGGGCAAAGATTATAAGAATGAAGAATACATTTCTTACAAATTACACCGAGCAGACTTTTTTAAATCAAATAAAAGATAATTTGCGAAGCTGCAGTCTTTTTTGCTTTTCCGTAAGTTTCATAAAGAAAGCCGGATTGTCGCTTTTATATAGAGATATAGAGGCAGCTTTGAATCGTGGAGCGGTAGGGAAGATAATCACATCCACCTATCAGAACTTTACGGATATAGATTCACTTCGCCTCTTTTTAATGATGACAGAAACTCATAAGAATTTTGAATGCCATCTCGATTTTGAAAGTTTTCATGATGAGGGCTATAGAGCAATCGGATATCATTCTAAGGGTTATTATTTTGAGTTTGATGATGAGGCAGAATTGGTAATCGGGTCCTCCAATATTACGAGGTATGCTTTGCTTAAGAACGTAGAGTGGGACCTTGTAGTCAGAGACAATCGCAGTAATCCTGTTTTCTGCGAAATGTTATCAGAGTTTAATGATAAATGGAATAATACATATGCCTTAAATAAGGATCTGATTGCTCAGTACGTTGGAAAGCTTAACTATGCCATTGAACGCTGGGATATGGATTATGACCTTTCTTCGGGCGAAGTGGTTCCTAATTTTATGCAGCGTAAGGCGCTCAAAGAACTGAACAGATATCGTGTTATGGGCATTAAGCGTGCATTAATTGTAGCTGCGGCGGGAAGCGGGAAAACATATCTTGCTGCTTTTGATTCCCGTAATTTTAATCCCAAGCGACTTCTTTATATAGTTCACGAAGCATCTATCATGCAAAAGGCTATGGAATCTTTCCGCGAGGTGTTTGGAAACAGTGTCACCTATGGTATCTATAATAAAGACAATAAAAATACAGATGCTGATTTTATTTTTGCCGGAAATATTATTCTGAGTCAAAATTTAAAACAATTTCATCCTGATGAATTTGATTACATAATCATGGACGAATGTCATCATGCTACGGCCGATTCATACAAAAAAATTCATGAGTATTTCAGACCGGAATTTTTGCTTGGACTCACCGCGACTCCTGAGCGTATGGATAATGAAGACGTTTTCGGACTGTTTGATGCCAACGTTCCGTATGAATTGCGACTACGAGATGCAATTATTAATGAATTGGTCGTACCATTCAGGTATTACGGTATAAGAGATAAGTTGGTTGATTACGGATTGTCAAAAGCGGAGGAAAGAAAACTAGTATCTCTTTTAGCTACGCCGGAGCATTGCGGTTTCGTAAAAAGTAAAATAGAAGAGCATAGACCAAACGGTAAGTTAAAAGCCCTTGCTTTTTGCAGAAACATAACTCACGCTATGATGATGGCCGATGGGTTGGCTGAGCTTGGATATTACACAGCATATCTTACAGGAAAAAATACTGTGGGAGAAAGAATTAAAGCCTATAATGATTTACAGAACGAAGAGGGTTCTTTGGAAATTCTCTGCACGGTTGATATTCTCAATGAAGGTGTTGATATACCGGGGTGTAATATGGTTTTATTCCTGCGTCCGACAGAGAGTTCGACTATTTTCATTCAACAGCTTGGACGAGGTTTGAGAAAATACAAGGACAAGCAGTATGTAACCGTCCTTGACTTTATAGGAAACAGCTATAAACGTAGCGTTCAGATAGCATTTGCGCTTGGCAGCCTCTCAGAAAATTTCGTTATGGAAAAGCGGCTGATGAAATCGCTTGTTAAGGATAATTTTTCAGCGCTTGAGCTTTCCAAATATGGTGTTGTAATTGACTTCGATGAAGAGAGCCAAAAAGAAATAATCGATTATATTGATCGAGAGAATTTCAACAGCAAACAATATATGGAGCAGGATTATTATAATTTCAAGAAATATATCGGTGCTGAGTTCCCACCGAAGCACATGGATTATTTGAACAATGATTGTGCACCGGACTTGATGAGATTTTTGCAGATAAAAATAGATGGTCGAAAAACAGAATGTTATTATTCATTCCTGCAAGGCATTGGAGAAGAAAATCTTCCGGTATTCAATGATGATCAGGTTGCATTTATAAAATATCTTTCATCTTTATTGCCACTGGTAAGAGCGCATGAATATCTGATAGTTAATGCCCTGATGAATGGCGAGATGTCTGAGGCGGATGTTAAGAGTTATATTCAAAGTCATATATCGACATACAAGGACGAAGAATTTGAGCATGCGTTGGTTTTTATGCATAAAGCAGGTGCGATAAAGCGTGAAAACGGTAAAGTTACTCTCAATGTTAAACTGGATGCGGAACTTATTGATTATATTAATGATTTGGTTAAGTACGGTCTTTCCAGATATGAAGCAGATTATGCAAATTCTGATAAGTTCCTCTTGTGGCATGATTATAGGATCGATCAGGTACAACGTAAGTTATTGAAGAATCCAGGACATATATTCAAAGGCACCTATTTTTATGGTGAGGAAGCAATTGTCTTTGCTTCTCTTAAAAAGGATGCGTCCGTAGAAGAAAGGTTACATTATAACGATAAGTTTTTAGATCCCAAGGTATTCCAATGGGAATGTGAAAATAATATTTCTGATAAAGATCTGGCGGCATTGAGATTGTGCAAATATGTGCATTTGTTTGTTCGTAAGGTAAGCAACGAGAATGGTATTCAACAGCCATATATTTATGTTGGCGAGGGCCGGTTTTCCAATGAACGTAAGCAGGTTAAGGATAATGCCGGAAATAAAAAGGATGTTACATATCTTTACGACATTCCTATGAATGAAACACTGCCGGATTATTTGCAATATGATTTTGGAGTGGCAAAATGATGAAAAAGATCAGAGTCGTAGCGGCTGTAATCACCTCAGTTAATGAAATGGGAGAATCCATAGTATTTGCTACTGAGCGTGGCTATGGCGATTTTAAGGGCGGATGGGAGTTTCCCGGCGGCAAGATAGAAGAGGGAGAGACTCCTGAAGATGCTCTGAAACGAGAGATAAAGGAAGAACTGGAAACTGAAATAGAAGTCGGAAATCTTATTGATACCATTGAATTTGACTATCCCACATTTCATCTTTCCATGGATTGTTTCTTTTGCAAAATAGTTAAGGGCTCTCCGATCTTAAAGGAGCATGAAGCAGCAAAGTGGCTCACAAAAGATCAGCTGCTTAATGTGGACTGGCTTCCTGCGGATATCACGATCATAGAAAAAGTACGTCAGGGGATGGATTAAAATCTGTCTCTTGACACATCCACCCCATTCAGTTGATAATTAACTCACGCGAATTTTATTTTTCTATCTTAAACACATTTTTTTCATGTGATTAATGCCGAACTTGGAGGCTATAAAATGAAAAAAATCAATATATTATCTTTGGCCCTTGCTATGGGCCTTATTATGTCGGGATGCGGTGGAAAGACCGAGGGCCTAACGCTTCTTGACAATCAAGCTTTGATCTCACAGAGTTTTATAAACAATGAAAAAATAACAAATATCGGGGATCCTTACCTTGTTGAGGAGAACGGTCGATATTATGTCACTGCTACCTGCGATGGCAGAGGCTATGATATCTATTCATGCGATGACCTCATGAGCTGGAAAAAAGAAGGAAGGATTTTTTCATCCAGTGCAAAAGAAGGCTGGGTTCGTTCATCTCTTTGGCAGCCCCAGCTTGTGATAGGAGATGACGGTAAGTATTATCTCTATTATTGCGGTAATAATGATAAGAACTCCCTTAGGATCGGTGTCGCTGTAGCTGATACCATTACGGGACCCTACAAGGATGTATATGATCATCCCCTGGTTGAATTCGGTGTTGCAACCATCGATCCCTATTTATTTAAAGATGATGATGGAAAGATGTACCTTTATTTTTCCAGAGATTGCTCTGAGAATATAATAAAGGGATACAATACAAGCCAGATTTATGTAATAGAAATGGCTGACTATGTAACTATCAAAGAAGGAGCCAAGGCAGAGCGGCTTATCACTCCCGAACAGGATTGGGAGCTTCTTAACGGTAACTTCCGCTGGAATGAAGGCCCCGATATGTTAAAGCTTGACGGAAAGTACTATTTATTCTATTCGGGCGGTTTTTACGGTGACAGTACCTATTCCATAGGTTATGCGGTTTCCGATTCCCCCATGGGTCCTTTTGTTAAGTATGAGAATAACCCTGTTATCGCATCGACGGACGTGACTTCGGGCCCCGGAAACAATTCATTCTTTTTAGATAAAACAGGAAAAGAGCTTTATAACTGTTATCATACTCATACCATTAAGAGTATCGGAGGCGGAAACAGAAAGGTTACTGTCGATAGATGCGGATTCCGCTCTGACGGAAGTTTTTATATGAACGGTCCCACCACTACATATCAGACACCCGTTCTGGGAAGCAGCAATTTCACAAAGCTTGATGTTGCGGGCGTTTCCGTTACAGATGCTCCTGCGGATGCGGATCTATCCGTATTAACGGACGGCGAAACTCTTAACAGTAAGAATGAATCGCTTTATGAGTGGAGCGCTGATAAAAATGACGATTTATCTGTAAGCTTTTCTTTTTCTGAAAAGACCGATTTAAATTGTATTTATATCTATGGCACCAAGGATGCTACGAAGACAGTTGCGTCTTTTGATATTATTTTTGATGAAGGAAAGATTACGGGCGTAAGCGTTCCTGTAAATTCCGAGGCACCTACGGTATTATATTTCAACAATGTGTTGACGGAATCTGTTAAAATAGTACCTGTAGATTATGGTGAAGCCTCGGGCTTTGCTCTTTCCGAAGTGATTTTCTACAATTTCGCAGATCAGGTGGAATAATTATGAAACAGGAAGTCTCATTAAATCTGAATAATCCGGACCAGGTAACCAGTATATCCAAGGCCCTTTCTTCGAAAGTAAGGATCGAGATCCTTAAGCTTCTTGATAAGAAAGCCATGAATATCAGTGAGATCGCTGAAGCTATCGATATACCGGTTTCAACTGCAGCCCTCCAGATCAAAGTGCTTGAAGAAGCGGGTCTTGTGCTTTCACAACCCCTTCCCGGTATCCGCGGTTCGCAGAAAGTAAGCGGTATCAAGGTAAAGACAGTTCACATAGATATAAAGAGTATTGATGATGATGTATCAAAGAACCGTGTGGTTAAAGTTTCAATGCCCATCGGTAATTACTCTGACTGTAGCATAACAGCTCCCTGCGGCATTGCATCGGAGCGTCAGTCTTTATCATCTGATGATGATACCGAGGCATTTTACCTTCCTGAACGCACCACGGCACAGATCATATGGTTCTATAAGGGTTATCTTGAATATCGATTCCCGACTCGCCATATAAAGGATAATGACAAGATCCGTTCCGTTGAGTTTGTGTTCGAAGCCTGCTCTGAAGCGCCCGGCTACAACAACGACTGGCCCTCGGATATTACCATCTGGTTAAACGGTAAGGAGATCGGTTCTTTTACAAGCCCCGGAGATTTCGGCGGCAGAAGAGGCAAGCTTGTACCGGAATGGTGGCCTGACAGCTTCACGCAGTTCGGTAAGCTTTATACGGTTTCCGTTAACAGTGACGGCTGCTTCGTGGACAATCAGCTTACATCCAAAGAGAATCTTCGCACCTTGAATATCGGGGATGATGATTATATAAGCTTTAAGATCGGGGTAAAAGAGGACTCCAAATATGTGGGCGGTATCAACCTCTTCGGAAGTAAATTTGGTGATTTTGAACAAAATATAGAAATGCGTATAAATTGCTTCTAGTCTTGTACTCATAAAACGTATTTTGCATTAAGAGCGTTTCTCCTTGTAGAAACGCTTTTTTTATTATTTACTACATAGTTACACATTTTATGTAAGTATTATGTTACACGAATGATGTAACAAATATATTGTAAAAAACTACAAAATGACCGTAAATCTGTTGACATGTATGTATAATATGTATAATATTTACAGTGTAAGCAGAAATTAATTGCAGAAATGATGTAATTAAGTAGAAACAAAATTCGCGAATGTTTTGAAAACTTACAAAAAACATGTAACTAAACGTTACGGCAAAAACTATTATATTTTAGAGGAGAGGAAACATATGAAAAAGAAAGTATTAAGCATTCTTTTGGCAACGGCAATGACTCTTTCACTTACGGCATGTGGCGGCTCGGCAAGTACTGACGGCGGCGCTAAACCCGCTTCCACGGAAACTCCTGCACCTGCCAATACAGCAAGCGGTGATAAGACAATCGAATTCTGGTCAGTATTTACCGGCGGAGACGGAGATGCAATGCAGCAGATCGTAGATGAATACAATGCTACAAATCCCGAATATCCCGTAGTACACAGGATGATGGCTCAGGAAGATCTTTATACAAACCTTCCTTTGGCAGTTAACGCAGGTACGGATGTACCCGATGTAGCGATCAACCACGTTGACAGAATTCCTTTAAATTCCGAAAACAACATTTATCTTGCGCTTGATGATTATATTGCAGCCAACGGAAACATCACAGCTGACAAATACAATAAAGCTGCTTGGGATGCAGGCGCAGTTAACGGCAAGAGATATGGTATTCCCCTTGACGTTCACGGATATCTTACATACTACAACAAAGATCTTGTTGAAAAGTATTGCCCCAACGTTCTTGACGACGGCGTAGTTACTTTTGATGAGATCGCAGAGTTCGGCCCCACAGCAGCAGCTGACGGTGTTTACTCTTACGCACTTACCTGGGCAAGAAACGAATTCCAGGAATGGTACGCTCAGCTCGGCGGTAAGGTAACAGAAGACGGTGTTGAACCCACTCTTAACAATGATATCGCCAAGAAGGTTCTTCTTGACTGGAAGGACAACATTGAAAAGGGTATCTGCACACAGGACGGCGACGATCCTACCAATCTTTTCGGACAGGGACAGCTTATTTTCCTTCCTGAAGGTACCTGGATGATCGGTACACTTAAGTCCATGGGTGTTAATTTCGGTACCACATATGCAATTTCCTATGATGCTAACAGTCCTCTTTCATGGGCAGATTCACATCAGTTCGTAATCCCCAGAAAGGATATTGATGCAGCTAAGGCAGAAGGCGTTATGGAATTTATTGCATACTTCCAGGATCATTCACTTCCTTGGGCAGAAGTTGGACAGTGTCCCGCGACTGTAGCTATTACCGATGATGCAGCATTCCAGGAAATGCCTCAGGCATTCTTCCTCCAGGATCCTTCACTTATTCTCATTTCCGATTATAAGTACTATGGATACATGGTTTCCGCACTTGACGCATTCGTTGCAGAAGTTGCATTCGGTAAGATGGATGTTGATGAAGCTTTAGCTACATACAACCAGCAGATTTCCGATAACATCAAGAATCAGTAATGGTATAATTTAAGGGGCGGAACATTTCGTTCCGCCCTTTTTAAAAATCTTTAAGTCTTTTAAATCTAGGTATTAAGGAGTTTTTTATGGGAAAAGCTATTAAAGCGGGTGCAAAAAAGAAGAAGACTGAAATAACACCTTACCTGTTTATCGCACCGCAGATCATTTTGTTTATAGTTTTCTTTTTGGTTCCGGCTTGCATGGGTATCTACGCGGCTTTTACCAGATGGAATATCTTAAGTAACGAGCTTCCCACCTTCGTGGGACTTGATAACTTCAAGGAAATATTCTTAAATACGGAATCTACATATTATAAGTTTTTCAGAGCGGGCTTTAAGAATACGGTAACATTCGTGCTGCTTTCCGTGCCCTTCTGTATCGTGCTTCCCCTTCTTATGGCCCTTGCCATCAACAAGAAGCCCTGGGGACACAAATTCTTTCAGTCACTTTTTTATATGCCCACGGTTCTTTCGATTTCAACCGTAATACTTATCTGGTATTACATGTTTAATAAGAACCTTGGTCTTATCAACAATCTCTTTCATCTGAAAGTTAACTGGGTGGGCGCTCAGCCCTACGCATGGTTTGCCATAGTGATCGTAACTATCTGGTGGACCATCGGACAGAACCTGGTCATATATCTTGCAGCACTTAACGGCGTATCCCAGGATCTGCTGGAAGCAGCCGAAGTGGACGGCGCAGGCCCTGCGAGGAAGTTTTTTAACATCATGATCCCATCCATAAGAAATCAGCTGGCTTATACCTTTGTACTTACAACGGTAGCCCAGTTCAATATATACGGTCAGCCCCTGATGCTCACAGGTGGTGGCCCCAACAATTCAACCAATGTATTGCTAATGGTAATAAGAGATCTTGCATTCCCTTCATACGGCGGCAATTCCATTTCCGGTCTTGCATCCGCCATGGCACTTGTAATGGGTTCACTCATGATCGTCATTGCATTGTTACAGTACAGATTTATCGGGGAAAGGGAGTGATTATAGATGAAAAAGAAAATCGATTACATGAAGATACTGGCTTTCGTATTCTGCGTGATCCTTGCTTTAGTGTGGATAGCACCTTTAACACAGTCGCTTTCCACATCTCTTAAATCGGAAAAAGAAATAAAGATGTCGGGATTTTCATATTTTCCTGCGGAAATAACCTTTGACAGCTACAAGGACCTGTTTTCGACAAAGTCCGCCAGTACACCTATTTTAAAGTGGTTCTGGAATTCCCTTGTAACATCATCCTTGTTTACGGTTCTGGTTCTAATTATTTCATCGACATCTGCTTTTGCCTATGCCCGCATGAAATTTAAGGGTCGTGACCTGTTATTCAGTATACTGATGGCGACAATGGTATTTCCGTCGGTTATCAATCTGATTCCCACTTATAAGATAGTAGCTGGCATGCATTTACTTAATACCAAATGGGCGCTGGTACTTCCCGGTGTCAGCGGTGCATTTAACATATTCTTAATCAAGCAGTTTATGATGGGCATTCCCAAAGAGCTTGATGAAGCTGCCAAGATCGACGGCGCAAGCTGGTTCCAGATCTATTTAAGGATCATCGTTCCTTTGTGCGCGCCCGTATTGATAGTAGTAGGGATGTTTGCCTTTACCGGTTCCTGGAATGACTTCCTGTGGCCCACCCTTGTTATGAGTAATGTTGACAAGATGACCATTACCCCCGGTATGCAGATACTTAAAGGTACCTATGATGTTTATCCTTCCCATGCCATGGCAGGCGGTATTGTATCCGTAATACCTACTTTTGTTCTGTTCTTATTTGCTCAGAAGTACTTTATAAAGGGCATGCAGCTTCAGTCGGCGGTTAAGGGATAGAGCAGTAGAAGCAGTAATAAAAAAAGCCCGAAGGCTTTTGGTCCGGAAATCCGGTCATTGCCTTCGGGTTTCTTTATTTAAAATTATCTGTTGTTAAATCTATCAAGTGCAGCCTGGTTAATTTCAATTGCTCTGTCAAGGTTCATTGCCTTGATGTCGCTTATGTATGAATCCCAGTCGGTATCGATATCCATAACACCTGTGATGAACTGTGAAGTTCTTTCTGTGATATAGGTATTGATATTATTGACGATTTCACCAAGTTCTTTTGCTTCATCGCTGGTATAGGAGATGCCGGCAGGCATGTTGTAATCGTCACTTACGCTTCCCCATACATCCATGGAAATAACGTCTTCTTCGGGAACGGAGCTTAATTCTCTGGTCCAGTCGTAATCACCGCCGATAAGTGAAGGAGGAAGTGCATAGTAGGTCATACACTGTGCGAATGATAAGCCATCGGGATTGTTGGTAACAAGTTCTGTGAACTGAGGCTTACCCTGTGCGTCGAATTCGAAGGATTCATGTTCAATACCGTAGTTTGCAAGAAGGGAACCTTCTTCGGTGCACATATAATCGAGCCATCTCATAGCAAGTTCAGCGTTGGGGCTGTCTGCTGAGATTGTGCAGTATGCGTGGATAATTGAGTCTGCAAGACGAACATGTACTTCATCACCGGGATTTTCAACAGGAGAAGCAACAGGGATGATCTGCATGTTTTTGTCTTCGCTGGATGATTCATATAAAGCGGGCATTGTGTACATTGAATCCCATGCACCACACTGACCGGAGGTGATGAGGGTCATGTCGGGCATGTATCCGCCACCTGTCATGAAGTCGGGGTCGATGAGACCTTTTTCATACCAATCGTTCATCTTTGTTAAGTATTTCTTCCAGCCTTCTTCAGCAGGACCGAATTTAACGGTTCCGTTAACATTCATGAATCCGTTAAGTACGTTGTAGCCTGCGCTCATTGAGTTGGAATCCATGTTGTAACCGAGAGAACCAATGGAGAGAGGTGCATAGGCATTTTTCTTTTCCTTAAATGCAACTAACATTGCTTCCCAGTCATCGAAGGTTACAGGAACATCAAGTCCTAAATCATCGAGCCAGTCTTTTCTGATCTGGAGACCCTTATAAGGGGGCTGAGGCTCTGAGAAAATCTGATAGAATCCTACAACACGACCTTTATCTGTTACAGTACTCTTTGCAAAGAAATCATCTTTGAGACGAAGCTTATTGTAATTGGATAAGTGTGTTTCAAGATAAGGTGTTAAATCTAAGTAGTATCCGTCATCTACGGCTGCATCTAAGCCGTCAACGTAATGATAGCCGTTGTGGGCTATAATGTCCGGAAGATCATCGGAAGCAATCATCAGGTTGTAAGCTGTAGGTTCTTCTCCGATGGCAGGACATACAAATTCAATATGTACATTAGTACGCTTTTCAAGTTCCTGGAAGAATTTGTTTTCATTGTAGTCACTTGTGATTGTTGCCATATTTCCATCCAAAGGAATGAAAAGTGTGAGAGTGGTAAGTTCATCACATAAAGGAAGCTTTACTTCGCTTGCAACAGCTTCGGTGTTAGCTTCGGTCTGTGCCTTGGGAGCATTTTCGGATGATACATTTACCGTTTCCTTGCCACTGCAACCGGACAATGTACCGGCTACAAGAGCCAGCAACAAAAGGAACGCTGAAATCTTTTTAAATTTCATAATAAGTCCTCCAATATATTTAGTTATTTGTTATTTGCAGAAATCGGATCCGTGATTCTGATACATTTATCATCCTTCAAGTCGATTATATTTAAAATTGCCAAAACTGACTTTTAGGTCAAAAATCCGTTTTTCGTAATTCTCCATTTTTGCTATTGATTCTCAAAAAAGTGCATCCAGGTTGTTCTGCAGGGGATTGACAAGTATAATGTAAAAAGTTAAACGGGGGTATTTTCCATGAAAAGAAGCGGAGCCTATTCTACTTTTTTAAGATCATATTTAATAGTACTTTTTGTGCCTGTCTTAATTACTATAGCAGGTTATTTATATTCCAACAAAATGATAGGAGAAGAGGTCCTTGAATACCAGTCTTCTATTATAAATAAAACTCAGGGCATTGGCGATCAGATTATTTCTAATCATATGCTTTCTAAAGGTGCCCTTCTTTCCAATAAATCTCTCAAGAATCTCATGAACGCCGATAAATGGGAAGGCGAGCTCATGTTTGATATCGTGGAGTTAAAAGAAAGTATCACAGCAATGAAGAACAGCAACTATTTAATGGAAGATGTGCTGGTTCTTTTTCCGAAATCCAATAATCTCCTTAATACAAAAAGAAGATATCCCGGACAGCTTATGTATCTTTATGATAATGAAATGGAACTTCCCGGAACGGTTTATGACATTGTGGATCTAAAGAAGGCCCGGGGGTACTATGTTCACAATTCAGGAAGCGATAACTGTAAAATATTCTTTTATGAAAACAGATTCTCCAGAAATTACAAAGATGTGCTGGCAAGCCTTGTGACGGTTCTTAACTGGAAGGATGTTGAAAACATGCTGGGGGATCTTGGAAATAATACCAGCGGAACCATCTTCTTGATTGATAAAGACGACAATATATTCGGAAATTCCAACGAGAACGTAGATATATCCGGATTTACCTATGATTTCTTTGCGGAATCCGGCGAGCTTATTACTACAAAGATAGGCGGAGAGGATTATGTATGTTCTTTTGCCGATTCTAAAGTAATAGATTTAAAATATGTAATCTGTATTCCTAAAAGCGCTTTTTACAAAAAGAATAATTTCATGCTTCTTGTAATAGCAATAGATTTAGTCATATGTCTTGCAATCGGTATTTCACTGGCGGTTTATTTTGCCAAGAAAACATCAAATCCCATTGAAAGCCTTTTACAGAAGCTTGATAACAGCAAGAGACCCAAGGATAAATCTGAAAGAAAGATGTTTGACAGCCTGGGATCCGCCCTTAATAATATAGCATCCGACTATGAGTGCATGGTAAAGGATCATAACCGTGTCCTCAATGAGAAAATGCTGGTCAGCGCTCTAAACGGGAGAAAAATGTCGGATAAACTTTCCCTTGATTACAGGGCGAAGCTTAATAACCTTATGTATGAGCATTTTGGAAGCGACGATTACCGGGTAGTTACCATTGGCTTTAACAATCTTGAAAACAGTATTCTTGGTGAAGATGAAGGAGCGAAGAGCTTTTCCAACGAGAATATTTCACTTTCTTTCTTTGCTATTGCAAATGTTTTCTCGGAGACACTCTTATATGATGACTGGGGAATGGTGGTTGAGAATGATAACACTGTAGTTGCTATTGTTCGTGATTCCGATGAACTGTATGCAAAGCTTCAGAGCGCAATATGCTTCTTTGAAGAAGTATTTAAACTTGATGTCTATGTAGCCATAAGCTTACCTAAAAAGGGTGTTGAAAGACTTCCGGAAGGTTATGAGGAAGCTTTAAAGACCTTTAATTACAAGTGCTTCTGGGAAGATGAAGTCGATGATATTCTTTTTTACGAGGAGCCGAAAGAAACTGAAGCGTCAGTTGATCTTGGACGCTATGCCGCGGATATTAAGAAACTCAGTAATTTTGTTGCCACAAGAGACTATTGTGAAGCTAAGGCAATTCTTAACCGGATGCTGGAAGAAAGCTTCCGTAAAGATATAAAGGATATGAGCCTTAATCATTGCCAGGCTTCGGGAATCATCAGCCTGGTAATAGGTATCATAAATGAGATACAGTCAGATGAGGCCGAAGACCTTATTAAGAATATGGATGTGTCTGAACGGTTATTCGGTGCCCAGTCCATTAAGCAGCTACGAAACGAGGTTGATCTTATTTTTGATGAAATCATTCATTGCTGCGAAGATACTTCGGATAATAAGGTACCTGCCAAGATTATTCAGGCCAAAGAATTTATTGATACTCACTATGCAGATTCAAATCTTTCCATTTCACAGGTGGCAGATGAATTTAATATGAGCCTTTCTTATATGGGTAGAACCTTTAAAAAGTACACCGGAAACGGAATCTTAGGTTATCTTCATATGGTAAGAGTACAGAAGTGTAAGGAATTTATGGATCAGGGAAAAACTGTTAAGGATGCAGCCGAATTAAGCGGATTTATTGATTCCAAATCCATGATAAGAACCTTCAGAAAATATGAGGGAATTACCCCGGGACAGTATAAAAAACAAAAAATGTAGATAAAGATGAAATTTAGGTATTATTTATACCTGTAAAAATCGAAAAACGAGAATTTTCTTCGAAAAGTGCCCCTATTTTTTAAGAATTATCCACTTTACAATGAGCGTGAAAATTGCAAAGGGGGTTATGTTGTGAAGAAAACAACCGCTACCGGTACAGCCGCAGGTACCTACAAAAAATTCACTTTTGCGGCAATCAAAAAAGATGTAAAAAGAAACTGGACCATTTATCTGATGGTTTTGCCGGTTATTATTTTACTGATTCTTTTTGCTTATCTTCCCATGAGCGGCCTTGTTATGGCTTTCCAGGATTATAAACCCAAGCTTGGCTTTATGAAGAGCCCGTTTGTGGGGTTTAAGCATTTTCGTTCTTTCTTCAGGGATCCTTTCTTCCCGAGGCTCGTGCGAAACACATTAATGATAAGTTTGTGGGAATTGCTTATTTCATTCCCTCTTACCATTGTATTTGCTCTTTTATTAAATGAAGTTCGTTCAAAGGGCTTTAAAAGAACAATACAGACCGTAAGCTACATGCCCTACTTTATTTCAATGGTAGTAGTTTCCGGTATGATTCTTGATTTCTGTAAGTCCAAAGGCGTGCTGACTCAGATGGTTGGTCTTTTTACCAATAACAATCAGAACATCTTAAGTATCCCTTCCTATTGGAGACCCTTATATATAGGTTCCGGTATTTGGCAGGGAATAGGTTTCGGATCGATTATTTACGTTGCAGCCCTTGCGGGTATCGATCAGCAGTTGTATGAGGCCGCCGTCATAGACGGAGCCAACAGATGGAAGCAGACGCTCCATGTAACGCTTCCGGGAATCTCACCTACCATCGTAATCATGCTGATACTTAAAATCGGTTCCATGATGTCTGTAGGATATGAAAAGACCATTCTTTTATATAATCCTCAGATTTATGAAACTGCGGATATTATCTCGAGTTACGTATACAGAAAAGGTATTCTCGACTCCAATTACGGTTACAGTAGTGCCGTGAGCTTCTTTAACTCCGTCATAAACTTTGCGCTATTGTTTATGGCCAATAAGCTGAGTAAAAAGCTCACAGATACAAGTTTATTCTAGGAGGACGATATGAGAAAACATGTTTCTTTTCCGAGATTATTATTCGAAATAATCAATACACTTATATTTATTGCGGTAATTCTTGCTTGTATTCTGCCGGTATGGCATGTTGTATGCGCTTCTTTCAGTGATGCAGGCTGGGTTATCGGGCACTCTGGTCTTATCCTTCGCATAAAAGGATTCACCTTTAAGGGATATCAGCTGGTATTCCAAAATAAAGACCTGGTTACGGGATATTTAAACACTTTCTTTTACGTAATAACCGCCACAACTCTCGGAATGCTTGTAACGGTTATGGCAGCCTATGCCCTTTCCCGTAAGGATGTTCTTTTCGGTAACAGCATTATGTTTTTTATCACTTTCACCATGATGTTTAACGGCGGTATGATTGCCTACTACGTAATAGTGACCCAGGGATTACACATGTTTGATTCAAGATGGGCCCTGATACTTCCTGTTTGCTTCAGCGCCTACAACATGATTATTGTGCGTACTGCCATGATTGGACTGCCGGAAAGCCTGGTGGAGTCCGCAAAGCTTGATGGTGCAGGAGAGTTTAGAATTCTCTTCTCAATTGTATTGCCCCTCATGAAGGCGACAATAGCTACTGTAATTCTTTATTATGTGGTAGCTCATTGGAATTCATGGTTCCAGGCATCCATTTTCCTGCGTGACAGAGCCAAGTTCCCTTTGCAGCTTGTGTTAAAAGAAATTCTTGTTACAGGGGATGTAAGTACTACCATGACAGGTACTGCCAATGTAAATACATCTTCATTGTCGGGAGACCTGATCCTTTACAGACAGACTGTTAAATACTGTATCATCATGGTTTCAACCCTTCCGATTTTTGCTTTCTATCCTTTTGTACAGAAGCATTTTGAAGCGGGTGTCATGATTGGCGCCATCAAAGGTTAGGAGGATATATGCATTTACTTCCGAGACCCTCATTTATAGAAATAACAGATGCAAGTTCAAAATCCGAAGGCTTTTTGATTAACAGGGAGACTGAAATCGTAATAGATGTAAATGCTCCTGAGAAGGTCCTTCTTTATGCTGAGTTATTAAATAAAGAGATTAAAAATAATCTGGGCTTTTCTCTTAATATTACGAGAACAAGAGAGAGCATTGATAACTCCATAAGATTAAGCCTTGAAGATTCCAATAAAGAAAAAAGCAAACATGATATTTATAGTAGCGATATTCATGCTTTGAGTGAAAAGTATAACCTTTCGGTAGCGCCCTCAAAGAATGTAGAGATTTCCGGGGAAGATACCCCGGGAATACTCTACGGCGTTCAGACATTAAGACAGTTAATAAGAGAGTATGGCGCCTTTATTCCGACATTAAAGATTCATGATGAACCGGCTCTTAAATATCGAGGCTACAGCTTTGATGTTACCAGAGGAAGAGTTCCAACCCTTGAGTCTCTTAAAAAGCTTGCTGATTTATGCAGCTTCTATAAATTAAATATTCTGCAGTTAAATGTTGAGCACAGCTTTCTTTTTAGAAACGAGAGTGAGCTGTGGCGTTGTAATACTCCGCTAGAACCTTCCGAAATATTGGAATTTGACCGCTATTGCAGAGATTTAAATATTGATCTTGTTCCAACCCTTGCCTCTTTCGGACATTTATATGAGCTTCTTAAGAGTAGAACCTATTCTGAATACTGCGAGCTGGAGATTGACCATAGTGAAGGATATTCCCTTGTAAATAGAATGCGACATCACACTGTTGATGTAAGTCACGAAGGTTCTTTTTCATTAATAAGCCAACGCATAAAGGAATACATGGATCTTTTTTCGTCTAATTTTTTCAATATATGCGCGGATGAGACCTTTGACCTTGGTAAGGGCAAAAACGCGGAGCGGGCGAAAAAAGAAGGGGAAAAGGCTCTATATATAGATTTCTTAAAGAAGCTCTGCGATTTAATAATTGAAAACGGCAAGACTCCAATGTACTGGGGAGATATTATTGTTGAAAAGCCGGAGCTTTTAAAAGAATTACCCGCATCTTCAATATGCATGAATTGGGAGTACGATCCCGGAGTTAAGGAAGATAATCTTCGTAAATTCGCGGAAACAGGGGCAGAAAATATATTTGTGATTCCCGGTGTTCAAAGCTGGATTCACTTAATAAATAACCAGGAGGATGCATATTTAAATATCTCAAAGATGCTTAAATACGGTTATAAATACAAGGCAAAGGGCGTCATCAATACGGAGTGGGGCGACCTTGGTCATATATGCCACCCCGATTTTTCTAATATCGGACTTATATATGGCGCTTCTTTTTCCTGGAACAGAGAGATCTTAGAAAAAGAAGAGATTGATGAAAGCATTTCTTTGATCCAGTACGGAGACAGAAATTTACATCTTACAAAGCTTTTTACGGAACTATCGAAAAAGCAGCCCATAAACTGGTGGATGTTTGTGCTGTATAAAGAAGCCTGTCAGAATCTTTTAAGCGAAAAGAATGTATCCTGCGATATTGTTCTTAATAAAGAAAATGCCGGAACGGTTCTTATAAAGAATAAAGAAGCCCGTGAACTTATTGCTAAGCTTTATGGATTGCTTAAAGAATCGGATGAAGCCACCAAGGAAATAATAAATGCTTATATCCTGATGGCAGAAGGGGGCATACTTCTTGGAGAAGTTGGCCTTAACTTAAGAAAACATGAATTTAATGAAGCTTACGACTGCATGGATTCATGGGATTTGGCTGTAGCCCTAGAAAAGTGGTATTACAGCTATCAAAAGTTATGGAGAAGCGTATCGAAAGAAAGCGAGCTTATGAGGCTTGGAGAAATCTTTTCTTATTACGCAGATATATTACGAACTTATAAACAGTAATTGTGTCCCCGGTTATGCCGGGGACTTCTAAGGAGATTTGATGGAAGATAGTAAGAAAATAGTCGCCCTTGATATAGGGGGGACATTTATAAAGTACGGTATTTTTACAGATTCCTGCAGGGAACTGTCTAGTGGCAAAGAACCTACCGTCATTGATACGGAACTGTTTTTCAGACAGCTTTGTGAAATAATCGAAAGATTATTAACGGAGCAAAACGACATAGCAGGTATAGCAATCAGCTCTCCTGGCTTTATAGATACCGAAACGGGGATGAATACCGACTTCAGCATTGATGAATGCTTTACAAAACACAATTTGAAAAAAGAACTGGGAGATATATTTGATTGTTCCGTTGCTATAGAAAATGACTGTAACTGTGCGGCTCTTGCAGAGAGAGATCTGGGGGCCGGAAAGGATGACAGGGACTTTCTTATGATTACTCTCGGCACCGGAATAGGTGGCGCCATTGTATCAGATGGAAAGCTTTACAGGGGAAGCAGTCACAAAGCAGGAGAGCTTGGTTTCTGCATCCTTGAAAAAAACAGAACCGGTGAGATAGGTGCTACCGGACTTCTTGTTGACCGTGTCAGCAGATATGTGGGAGAAAAGGTGGATGGCGAATATGTATTCAGTCATCTGTTTAATGCGGGTATCAAGGAAATCTATGATAAATGGCTTGATGATATAGCCATTGTTATAGGCAACGCGGAAGCTTTACTGGATGTAAAAAAAGTTCTTATAGGTGGCGGTATCAGTGCGGAACCCATGTTTATAGAGCATCTTCGAAAGAGGGTATTTGAGCTTTTTCCCTTCGAAGAATTTATGGAAATCGATGCCTGCCGGTTTAAGAATGATGCGGGTAAAATCGGGGCTGTATGCCTGTTTTTGGAGCAGTTTAAGGAAGAGGTGATCTGATGAAGGACGGAATTAAGATAGTGACAATAGGCGGCGGTTCAAGCTATACACCTGAATTGATAGAGGGTTTTATTAAGCGTTATGATAAGCTGCCTGTCAAAGAACTGTGGCTTGTTGATATAGAAGAAGGGGCTCATAAATTAAAAATAACTGCAGATCTTGCAAGACGTATGATTGAAAAAGCGGGAGTTCCCATTAAATTAATCGAATCCTTAGATAGAAGAGAAGCTTTAAAAGATGCGGACTTTGTCACAACTCAGATGCGCGTTGGACAGATTGAAGCCAGGATTAAAGACGAGCGTATTCCCATAAGTCATGGGCTCTTAGGACAGGAAACAAACGGAGCAGGAGGCCTTTTTAAAGGGCTTAGAACCATTCCTGTATTAATGGATATCTGTGATGACATAGAGAAACTATGCCCTGACGCATGGCTTATTAACTTCACCAACCCCGTGGGCATGGTGACGGAAGCCTTATTAAGATACGGTTCTCACAAAAAGGTTATAGGACTTTGTAACGTGCCTATCGGTATGGAAAATGGCATTGCCGATGTGCTCAAGTGTGATAAAAAGGATCTCTTTGTAACATTTGCGGGATTAAATCATATGGTTTATGCTAACCACGTCTATTTAAAGGGCGAGGAAGTAACGGAACGCGTTATGGAAGGCTGGGGCACACAGAGTATGAAAAATATAAAAGCCCTTGAATGGAGCAGTGATTTTATAAAGACTCTTGGCGCTGTTCCCTGTCCCTATCACAGATACTACTATATGAATAAAGAAAATCTGGAAGAAGAGATAGAGAAGTATAAAGAAAACGGCACCAGAGCCGAGCAGGTAAAGAAAATCGAAGCGGAATTATTTGAGCTGTATAAAGATAAAGAGTTAAAAGAAAAACCGAAGCAGCTTGAACAGAGGGGCGGCGCATTTTATTCCGATGCGGCTTGTAATCTTATCTGTTCTTTATATAACGATACAAGGGATATTCAGGTTGTGGATACGGTTAATCACGGAGCAATAGATTTTCTTGACAGGGACGCCGCAGTGGAAATAAGCTGTGTCATCACCAAGCACGGCCCCGTGCCATTAGCCTGTGGCGATCTTCCGGATACCGTAAAGGGTCTTGTGAGTCAGATAAAATCATTTGAAATAGCCGGAGCCAAAGCGGCGGTAACAGGTAATTACAATGATGCACTTACGGCCATGATTATTAATCCCCTGGTGGCATCCCAGACGGAAGCCTATGGGGTACTCGATGAATTGCTTGAAGCTCACAAGGATTATCTGCCAAGGTTTTTTGCTAAACAGGAGGACTTATGAAAAATAACATGACAATAATACTTACGGTAGTTGCTGCGCTTTTATGCACGGTAATCCTATCTGTAGTGTTTTTTTATGTTTTAAATAAAAGACCCGGGAACAGGACATTCTATATCGATTCTTTTGCAGGAAATGATGATAATACGGGCTTATCTAAGAATAAACCCTGGAAATCGCTTGAAAAAATTAATGAAACCACATTTGAACCCGGAGATGTAATCTTACTTAAGGCTGACAGCTTTTTTCAAGGAACCCTCCATCCTCTCGGTAACGGAGCTGAGGGAATGCCCATCGTCATTGATATGTATGGCAAGGGAAACAGACCTGTAATTGACGGTGGCGGTAAGGAAAGCGCCGTTACACTGAGGGGACAGCAGTTCTTTGAAATCAATCACTTGGAAGTGATAAATGACGCCGAAAAAGAAGGTAACAGACGAGGCATTTTTATACAGGCCAATAAAGAGACAAAGCATATTTATATTAAGGATTGCTATATTCACAATGTGCGTGGAAACAATGATTTTCATACCGGAAAGCCCACGGGTGGAATTGTTATGATGGGTAACGGTCTCGGATATGCACGTTTTGATGATGTTTTAATTGAAAATAATGTAATAGATTATTGTGACAGAACCGGTATTTATTTTGGCGACGGTTGCGGCTCAGGCAAGGATTTTGTAAATACAGATCTGGTAATAAGAAATAATTTCATCAATTATCCCGGCGGTGACGGTTCAATCATTCACTTTACCGACGGTGGTCTGATAGAGCATAACACCGTAAATACAACGGATAATGTAAGTATTCAGGTGTCAGCCGGTATCTGGCCCTGGTACTGTAAAGATACGGTTTTCCAATATAATGAAGGCTACGGCTGTAAATATTCTTTTGACTATGACGACGGTATGCCCTGGGATATTGACGGTGGCAATAAAAACTGCGTATACCAGTATAATTACAGCCATGATAATGACGGCGGTTCTGTTATGATATGTGCCGATTCAAGCTGCCCATCGGACGGCTCGATTATTCGCTATAATATAAGCCAGAATGACGGAGGCCGCGCCCTCACTCTTACAGGTCCTTCCAAGAACACCTATTATTACAACAACACCGTCTTTGTAAGAGAAGGAATGTCCACAGATATGATAGGCGTTAATAATCTGGAAGGGGTTCATGAAAACCTGTATTGCTACAACAATATTTTCTATAACTTGGGAACGGGCGGATTCGATATGGGAGAATCCGTAAATAATGATTTTGATTTTAATGTTTATTTCGGAGAAAAGACCTACAATGTTCCCGAGGATCAGCACGGAATTTACGATGATCCAAAGCTTGCAGCACCAGGCACCGCGGCAATCGGCAGAGACACAGCCGCAGGATACAGGCTTTTAAGCGATTCTCCATGCATTAATGCAGGACGTTTCATCGAAAACAATGGCGGCAAGGATTATTTCGGAAACATACTTGGAGGCGAAGGTACTATTGATATAGGAGCATGTGAATATGTAGAAATGCAATCGGAAGCGGTGATACTTAATAAATATATCGCAGATAATCACTTTGATATTGAGTCTTTTCCCATTGAGTACAGTGATTTTAAAGAGTCTTTGCGGCGCGAAAATAAAAGCAGGGAAGAGAAAATCAAGAAAGGAATTCCCGTGTACGGGTGTATTTCTTTTACGGAAGATACATATTTTACATATTTATTAAGTAATCTTTATTTACGTTGCGAGGATGCATATATAAAGGAGAATCTGCCCCTTGTAACAGAAGAGGAAGTGCTTTCTTTTTATAACAGAAAGAAGGCAAAGGGCTTTTCTATGAGTCTTGAATCCGCAAGAATTCCATTGATTCAGGAGCTTTTAAAACAAAAGTTCAAAGAAAGCCTTGCATTACGGTAATAATGATGTTATTATGCTTTTGTAATAATGATTTGCTAAAGAGTGGACTTGAGAGAGCCCACTCTTGTTGCGTTCAGGAGAAAAATATGTCAAAAAGAGAGACTTATGTAGAAAAAGCTACAGCACTTCTCGAACCCATTGTAAAGAACCTGAATCTTGAGATTTACGATGTTGAATTCGTAAACGAAGCAGGGGAATGGTATTTGAGAGCCTACATCGACAAGGAAGGCGGCGTCACCATTGATGACTGCGAAGCCGTGTCGAGAGCCTGGTCCGACGAACTGGATAAAGATGAATTCATCGAGGAAGCATATTACCTCGAGGTATCAAGTCCGGGACTGGGAAGAGCGCTTAAGAAAGATTCACACTTACAGAAATCCATCGGAGAATCCGTTGATGTGAAGCTCTTTAAGCCCATTGATAAGCAGAAAGAATTTACCGGAATCCTTAAAGGATTCACGGACAAAGAAATAACCCTTTCCGTAGACGGCAAGGATGTAACATTTTTAAGAACGGATATTGCATTAATTAAATTATCACTTGATTTCTAAGATGAAAGGATTAAAAAAATGAACAAGGAATTAATGTTAGCATTGGACTTACTTGAAAAGGAAAAGCAGATCAGCAGAGAAGTATTGTTTGATGCTATCGAAAACTCACTTATTACCGCTTGTAAGAATCACTTCGGTAAAGCAGACAACGTAAAGGTTGAGATCAACAGAGAGACCTGCGACTTTGTGGTTTATGCGGAAAAAGAAGTTGTGGAAGAGGTTGAAGATGATGTTCTTCAGATTTCCCTTGAAGATGCAAGAAAGATAAGCTCCAAGGCCAAGATCGGCGATATCGTAAAGGTTGATATCAAATCCAAAGAATTCGGCCGTATTGCAGCACAGAACGCTCGTAATGTGATCACACAGAAGATTCGTGAAGAAGAAAGAAGTGTTGTATATAACATTTATTATGAAAAAGAAAAGGATCTTGTTACAGGTATCGTACAGAGATATCAGGGTAAGAACATCTCCATCGATTTAGGAAAGGCAGATGCCATTCTTACGGAAAGCGAACAGGTTAAGACTGAAAAATTCCGTCCTACCGAAAGAATCAAGCTTTTCGTTATCGAAGTAAAGAATACCAACAAGGGACCCAAGATCTTAGTATCCCGTACACATCCCGATCTTGTTAAGAGACTTTTCGAAGAAGAAGTTACCGAGATCAAGGATGGTACAGTTGAGATCAAGAGCATTGCCCGTGAAGCAGGTTCCAGAACCAAGATCGCCGTATGGTCCAATAACCCCAATGTTGACGCTGTGGGCGCATGCGTAGGTATGAACGGCGCAAGAGTAAATGCCATTGTTGAAGAATTAAGAGGAGAAAAGATTGACGTAGTTAACTGGGATGAAAACCCCGGTAACCTCATCCAGAATGCTCTTTCTCCCGCTAAGATCGTTAACGTATTTGCAGATCCCGAAGAAAAGGTTGCAAAGGTTGTAGTTCCCGACTATCAGTTATCACTTGCCATCGGTAAGGAAGGTCAGAACGCTCGTCTTGCAGCAAGACTTACAGGCTACAAGATCGATATCAAGTCAGAGACCCAGGCTAAGGATGCTTACGGATTCAGACTTGAAGACTACCTTGACGAAGATTACGAAGAATACGACGACGAAGCCGAATACGAAGAAGGCGCTGAATATGTTGATGAAGAAGGCGAAAATCCTTCTGAGGAAGCATAAAAATGGGAAAAACAATTCCAATGAGACTTTGTGTCGGATGTAATGAGATGCGCGATAAGAAAGATCTGATGCGTGTTGTAAAGGTTGCGGACGGTACATTTTGTCTCGATTTTAAAGGTAAGATGAACGGCAGAGGTGCTTATATCTGCAAGAATAAGGATTGTCTCACCAAGGCTTGTAAGAATAAAGGCCTGGAGAGGTCCTTCAAGATGAGTATCCCCGCCGAGTTAACAGAGGCGTTATTAAAGGAGTTTGAAGTTTTTGAATAACAGGATTTTATCCATGTTGGGACTTTGCATGAAGGCAGGTAAGCTGAAAAGCGGAGAATTCGCCACGACGGAAGCTGTAAAGGCCGGTAAGGCATTTCTTGTTATCGTGGCAGCCGATGCATCGGACAACACCAAAAATACGTTTACAAATATGTGTTCTTTTTACGAGGTTCCAATTTATATCTATGAAACAAAAGAAAATCTCGGTCGAGCCATCGGGAAAGAACAGAGGTCCGGCATCGCTGTTTGTGATGAAGGCTTTTCAAAATCCTTGATAAATTACCTTAATGCCATATAAACCGGAGGAGAAAGCATGGAAAAAATGAAAGTACATGAATTAGCTAAAGAACTTGATGTTCAAAGTAAAGATATATTGACATTCCTTAACGAGAAGGGAATCGAAGCAAAAGCCGCTCAGTCCAGCATTGATGAGGCTGCCGTTAAGATGGTAAAAGATAAATTCGGCAAGGCTTCCGCTCCTAAAAAGGAAGCAACGGAAGAAAAGAAGGCTGAAGTCGAAAAGAAGGCAGAAGCTCCAAAGGCTCAGCCCCAGCAGGCCCCCGCTCAGGATGATGCTCCCGTTAAGAAAAAGAAGATTATTTTCGTAAATAATCCTCATAACTCAAAGATTTCAGGTCAGCCCGGACAGAGACCCGCAGGTCAGAACCAGGGAGGACAGAGACCTTCAAACCAGAATCAGGGTGGACAGAGACGTGACGGACAGGGGCGTCCCACTATTTCAGGTGATGACTATACACATAAGATCATTAAGCCCCGTCTCGACAGAGTCATGAGACCCATTCCCGATAAGGAAGAGGCTGCTCCTGCTCCCGCAGCTGAAACAGTTAACAAGGAACCTGTTAAGGTTGTTATCGAAGAAGCTCCTCAGCAGAAGAGAGAATTCTTAAAGAGACCTCAGCAGGGTGATAACAGAGATAACCGTAACGGTGACAGAAGAGGAAACGCTCAGGGCGTAAGACGCGAAGGTCAGGGTCGTCCCCAGGGCGGAGCATACAGAGACGATAACGGCTTCAGAAAAGAGAGACCCACCGGTCAGAACGGTCAGAGACCTACAGGCGGAAGACCTTTCAACCAGGGCACAGGCATGGGCCAGGGTCGTCCCGCAGCAGGTTCTTTTGAAGCACCCGCACCCGGTAAGGGCAATGACAGAAGAGACGACAGACATAATAAAAAGAATTCTTTTGATCCTACCAAGGACGGCGACAGAAACAGACAGAATCGTCGTAATCAGGAAAAAGAAGGAAGAGGAAATAAGAACTACCTTCTTGAGGATGATGAAGAAACACTTGCAATGAAGAGAAGAACAGGCAAGTTTATTAAGCCTGAAAAGAAGCAGGAAGTTGAAGAAGAGCAGATCAAGGTAATTACAGTAGATGAGACAATCACCATCAAGGATCTTGCTACCAAGATGAAGATTCAGCCTGCGGCTATCGTAAAGAAACTCTTCCTTGAAGGTAAGATCGTAACCGTTAATGAAGAGATTACCTTTGAAGAAGCTGAAAATATCGCTATTGACTACGAGATCATCTGTGAAAAAGAGGTTAAGGTGGATGCCATCGAAGAACTTCTTAAGGAAGAAGAAGAAAAAGAAGAAGATCTTGTCACAAGACCTCCCGTTGTCTGCGTAATGGGTCACGTTGACCACGGTAAAACATCACTTCTTGATGCCATCAGAAAGACCAATGTTACAGACCGTGAAGCAGGTGGTATTACACAGGCTATCGGTGCTTATACAGTAAGAATTGACGGAAGAGATATCACATTCCTCGATACTCCCGGACATGAAGCATTTACCGCAATGCGTATGCGTGGTGCTAACTCCACCGATATCGCAGTGCTTGTTGTTGCTGCCGATGACGGTGTGATGCCTCAGACAGTTGAAGCTATCAATCATGCCAAGGCTGCAGGTGTAGAAATTATCGTAGCAGTAAACAAGATCGATAAGCCCGGCGCTAACCCCGATAAGGTTAAGCAGGAACTTACGGAATATGAATTGATCCCTACAGACTGGGGCGGAACTACAGAATTTGTTAATATCTCCGCTAAGCGTGGAGATGGTATCGACGACTTACTTGAAACCATTCTTCTTACTGCGGATGTTATGGAACTTAAGGCTAACCCCAATCGTAGAGCAAGAGGCCTTGTAGTAGAAGCCGAGCTTGATAAGGGCCGTGGTCCCGTTGCTACGATCCTTGTTCAGAAGGGTACCTTAAAGGTTGGTGACTTCGTATCTGCAGGCGCATGCCACGGTAAAGTACGTGCCATGTTAAATGATAAGGGTAAATCCGTTAAGTCCGCAGGACCTTCAGTTCCTGTTGAGATCCTCGGCTTAAATGATGTTCCCAATGCAGGTGACGTATTTATCGCACATGAGAATGATAAGACTGCAAAGAGCTTTGCGGAAACCTTCATTGCTCAGAACAAGGAAAACAAGTTAAAAGAAATCAAGGCTAAGATGTCCCTTGATGACTTATTCAGTAAGATTCAGGAAGGTAACCTTAAGGAACTTAACCTTATTGTCAAGGCTGACGTTCAGGGTAGTGTGGAAGCGGTTAAACAGTCACTTCTTAAGCTTTCCAATGACGAAGTAATCGTTAAGGTTATCCATGACGGCGTAGGTGCCATCAATGAATCCGACGTAACTCTTGCCAGCGCTTCCAATGCCATCATCATCGGATTTAACGTACGTCCCGATGCTATGGCTAAGAACACCGCTGAACAGGAAGGCGTAGACATCAGACTTTACAGAGTAATTTACCAGGCTATCGAAGATATCGAAGCTGCCATGAAGGGTATGCTTGATCCCGTATTTGAAGAAAAGGTTATCGGTCATGCTGAAATCCGTCAGATCTTCAAGGCTTCCCAGATTGGTAACATCGCAGGTTCCTACGTTCTTGACGGTATGTTCCAGAAGAACTGCAAGACCAGGATCAAGCGTGGTGATGAAGTTGTTTACGAAGGCTCCCTTGCTTCCCTTAAGAGATTTAAGGATGACGTCAAGGAAGTTAAAGCTGGATTCGAATGCGGTCTTGTATTTGAAGACTTTGATAAATTCGAAGAACTTGATATCGTAGAGGCTTACATCATGGTTGAAGTTCCCAGATAGTCTTAAGAAAGGCTCATTATGAGAAAGAACAGCATTAAAAATATACGAATCAACGAAGAAGTATACAGAGAGCTTGCGAATATTATCCGCGGCGAAATTAAGGATCCCCGCCTTTCCCCCATGACATCAGTCGTGGCGGTGGAGGTGGCACCGGACCTTAAGACATGTAAAGCATATATCAGTGTTCTCGGTGATGAAGAAGCACAGAAATCTTCCTACATCGCATTAAAGAGCGCTGAAGGATTCATCAAGAATCAGCTTGCAAAAAGAATCAATCTTAGAAACACTCCTTCCATCAGATTCATAATGGATAATTCTATTGAGTATGGTGTAAACATGTCAAAGATGATAGAGGATGTGAATAAGGACAATGCTTAATTTAAGTAAAGAACTTGAAAATGCCAAAACAATAGGTATCAGCGGTCATATTCGTCCCGATGGGGATTGTATCGGAAGCACCATGGCTTTGTATCTGTATCTTAAAAAGAATAAGCCCGATGCCAATATCCGTATATTCCTTGAAAAGCCCGCTGAAATCTTTTCCTGCATTAAAGATATCGAATGCGTGGAAGACGCACGGGAATGTAATGATGAATTCGACTTTTTCTTCTGTCTTGACTGCAGTAAGGACAGGCTTGGTGATGCCGAGCACTTATTTGACAGCGCCAAAAAGACCGTAAATATCGATCATCACAGGACCAACGCAGGATGCGGAGATTTTAACTATATTAATGCGGATGCATCAAGCACAAGTGAGCTTGTATTTGAACTTCTCAATACGGAAAAACTCGATAAGGATATTGCTGAGGCACTTTATATCGGCATTATCCATGATACAGGCGTGTTCCAGTATTCCAATACATCACCTCACACATTAAATATCGCCTCAGAACTTATTTCCTACGGATTTAATTTCCCGAGGCTCATTGAAGAGACGTTTTATCAGAAGACATATTTACAGACTCAGATCTTAGGCCGTGCACTCCTTGAGAGCATCATGGTGATGGACGGAAAGGTTGCGGTAAGCGTCATCGATCTTAAGATGATGGATTTCTACGGCGTGACGCCTCAGGACCTTGAAGGGATCGTAAATCAGTTAAGAAATATTAAAGGCGTGGATGTGGCTATATTCCTGTATCAGCTTCGCACTCTGGAATATAAGGTAAGTCTTCGCAGCAATGAAAATGTGGACGTATCCAAGGTATGTGCCTACTTTGGCGGTGGCGGACATATGAGAGCTGCAGGCTGTACACTTATGGGAACATCCCACGATATTGTAAACAACCTTACGAGAGAAATAGAAAAGCAATATAAAAACTCATGACAAACGGATTAATAAACATCTATAAAGAAAAAGGATTCACATCCTTTGATGTGGTAGCGGTTTTACGCGGTATTTTCGGCCAGCGTAAGATCGGACATACCGGCACTCTTGACCCTAACGCCGAGGGTGTTCTGGTGGTTTGCCTTGGAAATGCAACAAAATTATGCGACATGCTGACTGACAAGAAAAAGGAGTATGTCGCTACCTTTATGTTGGGGAAAAGAACGGATACTTTGGATATTACAGGTGAGGTGCTTGAAGAGCGCCCTGTTAAAGCTGACGTTAACGAAGTAAAGAAAGCGATCCTTTCTTTTGTCGGAGGCTATGACCAGATCCCTCCCATGTATTCGGCCAAGAAAATAAACGGGCAGAAGCTTTATGACATGGCACGTTCGGGGGCTGTGATAGAGAGAAAGGCAGTGCCGGTTGAAATATATGATATAGAGATTCTTGAAATGAATCTTCCAGAAGTAAAGATTAAAGTGTCCTGCGGAAAGGGAACTTATATAAGATCTTTATGTGAGGATATCGGCGCAAAATGCGGTGAGCTTGCTGTCATGACGAGCCTTAAGCGCATTGCCGTTAATGAATTTAATGCTGATGATTCATATACTTTAGATGATCTTAAAAAATATAAAGACGAAAACAGACTTTCAGAAACCGTGATCCCCACGGACAAGGTCTTTTCAGAATTAAGACGAGCAACCGTATTACCTTCGAAGCGTAAGCTTATAGATAACGGGAATAAGCTTTTGCTTAGTGATACTGATATAGATTTCCAAGTTGAAGACCTTGAAGAACTGAGAATATATAATGATGAAGAAAGATTTATGGGTATTTACCGCTTTGAAAAAGGCGACAACGTATTAAAGCCCTTTAAAATGTTTATTGGTGAATAAATGATTATTTTTGACGGAACCAAAGAAATTGAATATGAAGGAAGGACCCGTGTAGCCATCGGCAAGTTCGACGGTATTCATAAGGGACATCAGAAACTTATAAGCATCATCACGGATAAAACCATTGATAGTGACAAATCCCTTGTTTTTACCTTTACATATAAGTCTGAATACTATTTAAACAAAGTGGAGCGGATCTTTTCGGAAGAAGAAAGGCGTAAGAAATTCGAAGCTTTAGGCGTTGACTTTCTTGTAGAATACGAGCTTAATGATGAAACATCCAGGATGGAGCCCGAGGACTTTGCCCGCGTCATCCTTAAGGAAAGGCTTCATGCCAAAGAAATAGTATGCGGCCCCGATCTTTCTTTTGGTTATAAGGGACGCGGAAATGTGGAATTGCTTAGATCCATGGCGGAAGAGCTTGACTTAAAGATCACGGTCATCGAAAAGGTACAATATGAAGGCGAGGATATTTCCTCATCCAGAATCCGCAATGCTCTTAAAGAGGGCCATGAATATGATGCAAAAGTGATGTTAGGCGATTGATTTTCGGGTTTTTTCTTATGACTTTTTAACTATTGTTTAGGAACCTGTGATTTAATATAATTGACAGTGTAGGGGAAAAGAAAGGTATTTTGGCATGAATATACTTGTGATTATGTCCTTGATAGGGGGACTGGGGTTATTCCTATACGGAATAAGAACCATGAGTGACAGCATCGAAGCTTTTGCCGGTGCACGTTTAAGAAATATACTGGAGCGACTTACCACCAACCGTTTTATGGGAATTCTGGTAGGTACATTGTTCACAGCCATAATTCAGTCATCTTCGGCATGTACTGTTATGGTTGTATCTTTCGTTAACTCAGGCCTTATGAATCTTTACCAGGCCGCGGGAGTTATCTTCGGTGCCAATATCGGTACCACAGTTACAGCATTGTTGGTTTCATTCAAATTGGAAAAGATCGCACCCATTATTCTGTTCTTGGGCGTTGCGACAGTTATGTTTGCCAAGAACAACAATATAAAGAAGTTTGCTGAGATCATCATCGGTTTCGGAATTCTCTTCATGGGTCTTTCTTCCATGTCGGGAGCTATGGGAACCATTAAGGAATCACAGGCTGTTCTTGATATTTTTGCATCTTTAAAGAGTCCTTTACTTGCAGTTCTTTTAGGACTCGTGATCACATCCATTGTGCAGAGTTCATCGGTAGTTGTATCAATCATGGTACTCCTTGCCAACCAGGGACTCATGGGACTTGAGATGTGTATGTATATAACACTCGGTGCCAATATCGGTGCATGTACTTCCGCTGTACTTGCTTCTTTAAACGGTAAGAAGGACGCAAAACGTGCAGCTGCGATCCATCTGGTATTCAATATAATCGGTACCATTCTTATGTATGTGCTCTTTGCTTTTGATGTTGAGGGATTTGTAAATGTCATGACCAAGATAGCAGGTTCCGATGCGGGCCGTATCGTTGCTATGTCCCACCTGTTCATTAAGGTCATTCAGGTTATCATCATGACACCCTTCATTACACCCATTGTTAACCTTGTTAAGGTTATCATTCCCGGTGAAGAAGAGAAGATCGGATACAGAGAGAGTTACCAGCTTAAATATATCGGTAACAAAGTGGTATTCAATCCCGCTACAGCAGTTGTTGAAGTTATCAACGAAATGGATCGTATGGCTTCTCTTGCGGGAGAAAACCTCAACAGAGCCATGAACGCCCTCATTACTCTTGATGAAGATGATATCAACGAAGTATATGAAGTTGAAAAGAATATAAATTATCTTAATCATCAGATTACCAATTATCTTGTAAAGATAAACCAGAGTACACTGCCGATCGAAGACTTAAAGTCCATTGGCGGACTCTTCCATGTAGTAAATGATATCGAGCGAATCGGTGACCATGCCGAGAATATTGCTGATGCCGCAAGACAGAGAGTTGAAACCGGCGTTACGATTTCCAAGGAAGCACAGTCAGAGCTTGGAGAAATGCTTGATATGGTCAATGAGATCTACAGACTTTCGACAGAAATGTTTGTATCCGGTTCCGATAAGAATCTTCAGCGTATCAAGGATCTTGAAGATCGCATCGATGATGAAGAAAGACGTCTCCAGAAGAACCATGTAGACAGACTTACAAGAAGCGAATGTACTCCCGAAGCCGGCATGATCTTCTCGGATATCGTATCAGGTTTAGAGAGAGTGGCAGACCACTCCACCAACATAGCTTTCTCGGTATTACCTGAAAATTCACAGCCTGCAACGGCGGACTGATATAAGTAAAAGGTGTAAAAATGATAAAGAGATTAGTAGTATTATTGGGTGCGGTTTTACTTGTTACACTTCAGGGCTGCGGCGGTAACGCAGAGATCCTTAATAAGCTTACGGGTACCTTTGAATATGAAGAAGATTTTACCGATGAAGTCATGGATTTCATAGCCGTGACAGATGGTGATGATGTTAATATTTCTACCGGTGATCTCGAATTCACTTTGACGGGAACACTGAGTATTACTGAAGATGGTTTATTTTCTTTTTCCTATGATTCGGATGACATAAAGAAGTGGATGGAAACAGCCAGGTCAGAAGAAAGCGATCTTCTTGAAGCTTACATCGAAGGACTTGAAGAAAAGATCGCAACCGGTATGAACATGTCCATTGATGATTTCAAGAATAAATACGAGGCAGTGGATTATTCTGAACTTTATGAAAAGATTTACGGAGAGACCTTTGATTCAGTCTTAGACAGACAGTTTGATGAATTGGAGGATAATCTTATCGAAGCGGTTGAATCCATGAAGGATTCAGGAAGTGTTAATGCAGGAAGAAAAGAAATAAGATTTATAAGTGACATTAAGGATGGAGCTTTCTTAGCTTCCTACGATGAAGAAAATGATACCGTCACATTAAATCCCGATACCGAGCAGGAAATAATATTAAATCGGGTAAAATAATTGAATTTAGTTATATAAAGCCGGAGAGTGTTCTCCGGCTTTATTATATTCTTAGGATCAATTTATCTTGCTGTAAGAAGTTCGTAATAGAATCCTTTTCTGTTTATGAGTTCTGTATGGTTACCCATTTCTATAATATTTCCGCCCTTCATGACTAAGATCAGATCCGCATTTCTGATAGTTGAAAGCCGGTGGGCAACGATAAAGCTTGTACGTCCCTTCATGAGGGTTTCAAAGGCTTCCGTGATCTTTATTTCCGTTCTTGTATCGATTGAAGAAGTAGCTTCATCGAGTATCAGAATGGGAGGTATGTTCAGCATAAGTCTTGCTATGCAGAGTAACTGTTTCTGCCCCTGAGAAATATTTTCGCCGTCTGCTGCAAGCTGGGTTTCGTATCCGTTTTCAAGTCTCATGATAAAGCTGTGAGCATGAGCTTTTTTGGCAGCTTCCATCACTTCTTCAAGGGTCGCATCCGGGTTTCCATAGCGGATATTATCAAGAACGGAAGCTTCTTTTAACCAGGTATCCTGAAGCACCATACCGATGTTTTTACGGAGTATCGATTTGGGAATCCGTGTTGTTGCATTATTATCTATGTAAATATCACCTTTGTCTGGATCATAAAAACGCATTAAGAGATTAATGAAGGTAGTCTTACCGCAGCCTGTGGGCCCGACAATGGCGATATGATCGCCTTTCTTAACTGAAAAAGTAATGTCTACTAAAAGCTTTTTGTTCTTATCATAGCTGAAGCTTAAATCCTTTACGTCCACATTTCCTTCAAATGATTCAAGTTTAAAGCTTTCTTCATCGCCGTCGGCTCTGTTTTCTTTATCTAAGAATTCAAATATTCTTGCGGAAGAAGCAACGGCATTCTGGAATTCGGCAAATACTCCGGAAATTTCATTAAAGGGCTTGGTATATTGATTGGCATAGCTTAAGAAGCAGGATAGAGTACCGATGGTGATACGTCCCTGTATACCCAGGATCCCGCCTAAAATACCTACTCCCGCATATACAAGATTGTTTACGAATCTTGTCACCGGATTGGTGGTGGAGCTATAGAAGAGAGCCTTTAAATTGGCTTTTGAATAGCTTTTGTTTTTATCCTTAAATTCATCAAATACCGCATCTTCACTGTTAAAGGCTTTTACAACTCTGACACCCTTAACATTTTCATTGATATATGTTGTGAGCTTTCCTTGGAGGTCAGCCTGCTTTTTAAAATATGTAAAGGTTCTTTTTGAAATAAAGGATGCGGCAAAGAGGGAAACAGGAGTCAGGATTATTACCAGTATCGCGATCATTAAGTTAATGCGTACCATGAATACGAGAGTTGCAAGGATTGTTAAGACTCCTGTGAAGACCTGCGAAAATCCCAGCAGTAATCCGTCGGAAAGTCTTTCCACATCGGAAATGAGTCTTGTGAGTATATCGCCCTGTCCCATGGAATCAATGGTCGATACGGGAACTGAGTGGATCTTGTTAAATAAGCTGATGCGTAAATCTTTAACGGTTTTGATGGCTACTTTATTATTAATGCTTGTCATGATATAGCCGGAGAGAGCATTTACTATTATCATCACGGTAAAAGAAAGAAGTATTTCTTTTATGGCGGTAAATGAAACTTTTTCGGCCCCTATCATCTCATCAATGGCGCGGCCTATGAGAACCGGCATGTAGAGACTTGAAAATACATTAAGAGAAGCCATGATAAGTGAAAGGATCACCCATGGTATGCTTGGCTTAATGAGTTTAAATATTCTTATGTAAGTTGACTTATTAACATTACCTGATTTCATGATCTTCACTCCGTAAAGGCTTTTTGTGAATTGTAGATTTCTTTGTAAATCGCGCATGTATCAAGGAGCTTTTCGTGAGTATCAAAACCTGCGATATCGCCGTCATCAAGGACCATAATGCGATCCGCATCCATTATCGAGTTAATGCGCTGGGCTATTATTATGGTGGTTAAGTTTTTTAAAGTCTTTATGCCTTTTCTGAGTCTTGAATCCGTTGCATAATCAAGAGCACTGGATGAATCATCAAGAATAAGAATGGGGGCTTTTTTAACAAGAGCTCTTGCTATGCATACACGCTGCTTTTGCCCGCCCGAAAGATTGGCGCCGCCTTCAAGTATCGGCATATCAAGGCCCTGTCCCTTGTCTTCGACAAATTCCGCGCACTGCGACAATCTAACCGCATTAAGCAATTCTTCGTCAGTAGCATCGGGATCTGCAAGCTTTAAGTTTTCTTTTAAAGTACCCGAAAAAAGCTGAGCTTTCTGGGGAACATAGGAATATGAGTTTCTGAGCGATGAAAGAGTGAGTTCCTTAATATTTTTATTTTTATATTTGATCTCACCGCCCGTCACATCATAGAAACGCATGAGCAATGAAGCTATGGTTGATTTACCGGAACCGGTACCTCCGATGATACCGATGGTTTCGCCGGGCCTGATCACAAAATTCATGTTACTTATGAATGCTTCTTTTGATTCGGGATAGGAAAATGTTGCATTTTCAAAGCTTATGATTGACTCCGTATCAGGAAGTTCTTTTGCATCAATGGCACCTTCATCGGAAAGGGCGTTTTCGGTATCGAGCATGTCACCGATCCTTCCTGCGGAAGCAAAGGCTTTATTGATGGTAATAAAGAGATTGGTAAGCTTAACAAGCTCAACCAGGATCTGGGACATGAAATTAACAAGCGCATAAACCTGACCGCTTGTAAGATTCCCGGTATTAACAAGAATACTTCCACGGTAAATAAGCACCAGCATGCACACATTCACGATTATTACCGTTATGGGATTTAATACGGCGGAAATGCGGGCCGTAAAGAGGGATGTGTTTGCAAAGAAAGTGTTATCATCGGAAAATTCTTCTTTTTCGCGAGCCTCCTGATTAAAAGCTCTTACCACTCTGACGCCGGTAAGATTTTCACGGACATGGGATGTGAGAGTATCGAGGCTTCTCTGGATCTTCGCATAAAGAGGTATCGTGATGATGGTTATCAATGAAACCGCAATAAATAAAAGAGGGATCAGCACCACAAAAATAAGAGCAGCCCTTACGTTTACGGTAAATGCCATGATCATTGCGCCGAAAACCACGAAAGGAGAGCGGAGCAAGAGTCTTAGTACCATATTTACTCCGTTCTGAACCTGATTTATATCATTGGTGATCCTTGTGATAAGTGAAGAAGAACCGAATCTGTCGATGTTTTCATAGGAGAAGTTGATGATTTTCTTAAATAAAGCATTTCTTACACTTTCAGCAAAAGAAACAGCTACCTTTGCCGCAAAATATTGGGCGATGAGGGAACATACGAGACCCGTTATGCAGAAGGCGACTAAAATAAGGCCGTTTCTTTTTATGATATCGTAGTCTTTTAGCTTAATACCTTCATCGATGATCCCTGCCATTATAAGGGGCACGAATAATTCAAACAGAGCTTCCAGCATTTTAAAAAGGGGAGCGATTATACTTTGAAATCTGTAAGGTTTAAGAAAGACAGCAAGTTTTCTCATTAATTTCTCCTAAATTTACTTTATGTAAAATTATATCTTATAAACAGTAGTTTTTAAACCGAAAATTCCTTTACTATAAAAACAAAAAAACGTATAATGATTTTCGTATTTATTTGTACACTAAGTTTATTTTTTTGAATGGAGTATGGTATGAAAGAACTTAAAGACTATGTAAGAAGTATCCCTGATTTTCCCGAACCCGGTATTATTTTCAGAGATATAACCAGCGTTCTTCAGGACGCTGAAGGTTTGCATCTTGCAATCGATACAATGGAAAATCTCATAAAGGATCTTGATTATGATGTGGTTGTGGGTCCCGAATCCAGAGGTTTTATCTTCGGAACTCCCATCGCTTATAATAACAGAAAGCCCTTTGTGTTAATAAGAAAGAAGGGTAAGCTTCCCTGCGAAACCGTATCCATCGACTATGATCTTGAATACGGCAAAGCTACCATTGAAATGCACAAGGATTCCATTAAGCCCGGACAGAAGGTTCTTATTATCGACGACCTTATTGCAACAGGCGGAACCACGGAAGCAATGGTTAAACTGATAGAAAGTCTTGGAGGAAAGGTTGTGGGCGTATGCGTTCTTATGGAACTTGCAGGTCTTAAGGGACGCGAGCGTTTAGGTTCAACACCTCTCTTCTCAGCTATTACTTACGAAGGAAAGTAGGATAGGGCATTGTCGGACAAAAAGGATGAAAACAATAAATTTAATATTGTAAATCCCGAGGAAGATGAATTCGAATTTAAATTTGACGACGGTCATATCGAAGCCATCGGAGAATTTATAAGTCCTGATGAACTGTTTCAGGACCTTATTCGTCGTGTGCGAAAATACCATCCTTCCGACGATATTTCACTTATAGAAAAGGCATACAGAGTTGCCGATGAAGCTCATCACGGACAGGTACGTAAGTCCGGTGAACCATATATCATCCACCCTCTGTATGTGGCAATTATCTTAGCAGACCTTGAACTTGATAAAGAAACCATTGTTGCAGGTATTCTGCATGACGTGGTGGAAGATACCATTTTTACAAAAGAAGAGATCGAAGAAGAATTCGGACCCGACGTAGCGCTCCTTGTTGACGGTGTAACCAAGTTAAAACAGTTCCAGATCAACGATGACCACGTATCCAAATTCTCCGGCGACAAGGACAAAGTCGAACTTCAGGCAGAGAACTTAAGAAAAATGTTCCTTGCCATGGCAAAGGATATAAGAGTTATCCTTATAAAGCTTGCGGACCGACTTCATAACATGCGTACTCTCGGCCATATGCCGGAAGAAAAGCAGCAGAGGATCGCCCGTGAAACTCTTGATATTTATTGTCCTATTGCTGACAGGCTCGGTATTTCCAAGATCAAGGTTGAGCTTGATGACTTATCATTTAAATATTTAAAGCCTGCAGAATTCCAGAATCTAAAGAAACTCATTGCCATCAGAAAATCTGAGCGTGAACGTTATATTCAGGGAATAGTTGCGGAAGTTGACGCACATATCAAAGAAGCGGGCATCAAAGCCAAGATCGACGGGCGTGTTAAGCATTTTTATTCCATTTATAAGAAGATGGTCAATCAGAACAAGTCCATCGACCAGATCTATGATCTGTTTGCGGTAAGGATCATTGTTGACTCCGTGAGAGACTGTTATGCGGCTCTCGGTGTCATCCATGAAATATATAAACCCATTCCCGGACGATTCAAGGATTATATTGCAATGCCTAAGCCCAATATGTATCAGTCATTGCATACCACCCTTATCGGTTCTTCGGGACAGCCCTTTGAAATTCAGATCCGTACGGAAGAAATGCATCGTGCCGCAGAATTCGGTATCGCCGCTCACTGGAAATACAAGGACAGTGCCGACGGCAAGCAGGTTCCGGAGCAGGAAGCCGAGAAATTCGCGTGGCTCAGAAGGATCCTTGAATGGCAGAATGACTTGTCGGATAATAAGGAATTCATGGATGTGTTAAAGAGCGACCTGGATCTTTTCTCCGACAGCGTTTATTGCTTCACACCTACAGGTGATGTCAAGAATCTTCCTGCCGGAAGCACACCAATAGATTTTGCCTACAGCATTCACTCCGCGGTAGGTAACAAAATGATCGGCGCCAGAGTTAACGGCCAGCTCGTTACCATCGATTATGAAATAAAGAACGGTGACAGAGTAGAGATCGTAACCAGCCAGAACTCCAAGGGTCCCAGCCGTGACTGGCTTAATATCGTTAAGTCCAACCAGGCAAAGACCAAGATCACACAGTGGTTTAAAGCCGAATATAAAGAAGAGAATATCAGCCGCGGTAAGGATGCATTTATCAATTACTGTAAGTCACGTTCCATCGGCTTAACCGATATATTGATACCAAAGTATCAGGAAGCTATTCTTCGTAAATTCGGATTTAATGACTGGGATGCGGTTCTTGCGGCCATCGGCCACGGCGGCGTAAAAGAAGGTCAGATCATCGGCAAGATGGTGGAAATGTATGAAGCTGACAAGAAAGCTTCCATGACTGATGCCGAGATCGAAGCCATGGTTAATGAAGAAGGACGGACCATCCGTCCGAGACGTGAAGGCTCCGGAAACGGTATTGTTGTTAAGGGTATTCATGATGTGGCAGTGCGCTTCTCAAAATGCTGTTCACCAGTACCGGGTGATGAGATCGTGGGCTTTGTAACAAGAGGCCGTGGTATTTCCATTCACAGAACGGACTGTATCAATGTGGTATCTCTTCCCGAAATGGACAGAGTGCGCTTAATAGAAGCAGAGTGGCAACCGGAAGAAATCTCCAACGAGAAATACCCTGCGGAATTCAGAATCTATGCCACCAACCGTACAGGTCTTCTTGCTGATGTTTCAAAGGCTTTGACGGAAAAGAATATCAGTATTATTTCTTTAAATACCAAGGTAAATAAGCAGAACTTAGCTACCATGAATATTTCGATCGAGATCGAAAGCAGAGAAGCTCTTGCCCGTATTGTTGAAAAGCTTCGAAGCATTGAAAGCGTAGTTGATATCGAAAGAACAAGAGGATAATTACTTTGATAAAGATTGATAAAATGTGCCTCGGCATGTTCAGTACCAATTGCTATATCGTGCATCGCGAAGAATCCGATGAGTGTCTTGTATTCGACCCTGCGGATTCCGGTAAATATATTTTCGATACATTAAAAGAAAAGGGCCTTAAAGTAGCGGGTATCTTTATTACCCACGGTCATTTCGATCATATTTACGGTGTTGATGAATTAAGAAATCTGTCAGGTGCCAAGGTTTATGCAGGCACTGAAGAAGAAAAGCTTTTATCGGACGAGAGCATGAACTGCTCCCTTCAGATGGGAAGAGTCGTTAAAGTGACTCCCGATATTTTCTTACGTGACGGTGAAGAAACAGACCTTGCGGGCATAAAGGTTAAAACCCTTGAAACACCGGGACATACCATCGGTTCTGTTTCTTTTTATATCGAAGAAGCCGCCATATTGATAGTGGGAGATCTGATCTTTTTGGAAAGCGTGGGAAGAACGGATCTGCCCACCGGAAGCATGAAGACTCTTGTTAACAGCGCAAAAGAAAAGATACTTACACTCCCCGATAAAACAAGAATCTACCCCGGCCACGGCGGTACCACTACAGTAGGAAATGAAAAGGATTATAATCCCTTTTTAAGTTAAGAAATACATGAAGATAGATATTTTTACAGATAAAGAAGAATTTTCATATGATATATATTCTTTGGTAAAAGCCTTCTGTCCCCAAGGGGATCTGAAGGTTTTTGTTAAGGATGAAGAAGGCCGTGGCGCAGAAGAGTGCTACAGCCTTTTTGAAGAAGAAGGAAGGCTTTCTTTTTATAAAAATAAAGACCTTCTTTTTTCGGAAGAGGTGAAGCCTAAATCAGAGAGAGCGGAACTTAAAAATACAGTTAAGTCCGTGATCTACAAAGGGCTTTCAGGATTGCTCGGGCCCCTTCCCTGGGGAGATTTAACGGGCATCCGCCCCACTAAGATCGCCCGCCTCTTAAAGGAAGAGGACAAATCCGATGAAGAAGTCCTTGGCTACATGAAGGATACATACTTTGTGAGCGATGAAAAGTCCGAGCTTGCCCTTTCCATTGCAAAAAGGGAACTTGATATTTTAAAGCCTTTACGAAAGGGTCTTGGATACAGTCTTTACATAGGAATCCCTTTCTGTCCCACCACATGTCTTTATTGTTCTTTTACATCAAATTCAATAGCCTTGTGGAAAAACAGAGTTTCCATTTATCTGGATGCATTAAAAAAAGAGATCGCATTTGTTGCTGACGCATTAAAGGATAAGGTCCTTGATACGGTTTATATAGGAGGCGGTACGCCCACAACCTTATCACCCGAGGAACTTGAGGATCTTCTTTCTTACCTTGAATCGAAGCTCGATTTAAGCGGTATCCTGGAATTCACGGTGGAAGCCGGACGTGCCGATTCCATTACGATAGAGAAGCTTAAGGTATTAAAGCGACATAATGTCACGAGAATAAGCGTAAATCCCCAGACCATGAATCAGGAAACCTTAGATATCATCGGACGCCGACATACGGTTGAGGACGTGGTAAGAGCTTTTAATGACGCAAGAAGCTTAGGATTTAATAATATAAACATGGATATTATTCTTGGTCTTCCCGGCGAAGGCGAAGCGGAAGTAAGGAAGACGATCGATGATATAGTTTCACTAAATCCCGATTCCCTCACAGTCCATTCACTTGCAGTTAAGCGCGGTTCCAGAATGCATGAACGTATACTGGAAAAGGGTTATGAACCAATGGTAAATACCGACGGCACCATGAAGATCGCGGGGGATGGCGCAAAAAGACTTAACATGGTACCATATTATTTGTATCGCCAGAAAAACATGGCAGGCAATTTTGAAAATGTGGGCTATGCAAAAGAAGGTTGCTTTGGTATCTATAATATCCTTATAATGGAGGATGTTGAACCGATAGTAGCATTAGGCCCCGGTTCAGTTTCCAAGGTTATTACCAAAGAAGGCACTTTGGAGCGAAGCGACAATGTAAAGGATGTAGCTCTTTATATTGATCAGATCGATGAAATGATAGAAAGAAAAAGACAACTGTTTGCTCTTTGGAGCTAGAAAGGATCATATATGTCACTTGTTAAAAAGCCTGTAACGGGTATGAAAGAAATTATGCCGAAGGAAATGGAAATAAGAGATTACGTTATCCGCGTTATCAAAGAAACCTATGCGACCTTCGGTTTTACTTCAATAGAAACTCCCTGTCTTGAGGATATCAAGAATCTTTCAAGCAAGCAGGGCGGCGAAAATGAAAAGCTTATATTTAAAGTATTAAAGCGCGGTGAAAAGCTTGATCTTGCTTCAGCAAAAGAAGAAGCCGACTTAACTGACATGGGCTTAAGATACGATCTTACCGTTCCCCTGGTCAGATTCTATTCAAATAATCAGAACAGCCTTCCTTCACCCTTTAAAGCTCTTCAGATGGGTAATGTATGGAGAGCCGACAGACCTCAGAAAGGTCGTTACCGTCAGTTCATGCAGTGTGATATCGATATCTTCGGTGAAGCAACAAACCTTGCTGAAATCGAACTTATCCTTGCAACCACCACCACTCTCGGTAAGATCGGCTTCAAAAATTTTGAAATAAGGATCAATGACAGACGCCTTCTTAAAGCCATGGCAACCTATGCAGGCTTTGATGAAGATAAATTCGATACAGTGTGCGTGATCCTTGATAAGCTTGATAAGATCGGTCTTGAAGGTGTTAAGGAATGCTTAAAGGAAGAAGGCTTCTCGGAAGAATCCGTTAACAGATATGTGAGCCTTTTCGATGGATTAAAAGAAGGTATCGAAGGCATCAAATCACTTAAAGCTACTCTCGGCGATGTATTAAGCGATGATGTTGTTACAAATCTTACTGAGATCATCGATACCGTAGATAAAGCAAAGAAGGCTGAATTCAAGCTTGTGTTCGATCCTTCTCTTGTAAGAGGTATGGGCTACTACACCGGCACGATATTTGAGATCGCAATGCCCGAATTCGGCGCTGCCTGCGGTGGCGGCGGCCGTTACGATAAGATGGTAGGTAACTTCACTGGCCAGGACGTTCCTGCCTGCGGATTCTCCATCGGTTTTGAACGAATCGTTCTTTTGCTTATGGAAAACAATTTCAAGATTCCCGGTAAATCCGAAAAGATTGCTTATTTAATCGAAAAGGACATGCCCAAGGATAAATATCTTGAAGTATTGACCGAAGCCATGGCAGAACGTGAAAAAGGAAAGAGCGTTCTTGTTACCAAAATGAATAAGAACAAAAAGTTCCAGAAGGAACAGCTTACGGAAGAAGGATATACTGAATTCAAGGAATTTTATAACAATCCGTTTAGCAACTAATTGTAGTATTTTCTTAAGATGCCCGTAAATGGAGGTTCCTGATGGAAAAGAACAATTTATATATTTATCTTGCCGATATAAAAACCACTGACGGTAACGCATTAATGGAAAAGTTCGGGCAGACCTTTGAGCCTGCCAGACTTGAGCGGATCGAGCGATGCACCAACGCAAGAGAGAAGACCACTCTTATTGCAACAGGTGTGCTTCTTCAGGCTGCACTTAAGCGTTTTGGAGTATCCACGGCGGACATTGATTACAAAGAACATGGAAAGCCATTCATAAAAGGCAAAGAGGATCTGTTTTTTAATATTTCCCATTCAGGCAACTTTATCATGATTGCCGTATCGGGGCAGGAAATCGGTATCGACATTCAGAAGCCGGTTCCTTATAAAGAAGCTTTGGTAAATAAGATCCTTAATTATGAAGAGCGTACTACTCACGCCGACGATCTTGTTAAGCACCTTAACAGGATCTGGGCAATCAAAGAAGCATATACGAAGCTTACCGGAGAAGGCATTTCCAAGGAATTCTCGGAAATTACCTACGAAGAAAATGATTTTTCCTTAAACGTATTTGATAAGGGTGAGCCCGCAGCAAAGGGAAAGATCGTATATAATGATGATTTATACGAAGCCTGCGTTCTTGCAAAAGAAGATTTCGAGGTTTCTGAACTTGATAAATTAAGCTTATAAAGGAGTGTTTATTATTTGGATACTGAAGGTGTCATACAATTACTGATCTTATTCTTTTTACTTTTGTTATCTGCATTCTTTTCATCTGCAGAAACGGCCTTAAGCTCAGTATCAAGAGCTGCTCTTCGTGCCATGGAAGAAGAGGGAAAGAAGAACGCCAAGATGCTTTCAAAGGTGTTAAATGATTACGACAGGATGCTTTCCACTATACTTGTGGGTAACAACATCGTAAATCTGAGTGCATCATCACTTGCAACCATTTTTACCATGAAGCTTTTTGGCAATGCATATGTTTCTTTATCCACCGGAATTCTTACTTTTCTTGTACTTATTTTCGGTGAGATCGTGCCAAAGACCTGGGCAAGAAGAAATGCGAAGAAGGTTTCTTTGTTTTTTTCATATCCCATCAGATTTTTCATGGTGATTCTTTTTCCCATAGTTGTGGTTGTTAATGCGGTTTCCGGCTTTATCCTGTTTATTTTCAGACAGGGTTCGGCTTCCGACCATCATATTACCGAGTCGGAATTACGTTCCTATGTGGATGTATCCAAGGAAGACGGCGCTATCGAGGAAGATGAGCATGATATCATAAATAATGTATTTGATTTCAGGGATTCGGTAGCTAAAGACATTATGATCCCCCGAATCGACATGACATCCATTTCCATTGATGCGACCTATAAGGAAGTCATGAAGGTGTTCAGAGAATCCATGTACACAAGACTTCCGGTATATAAAGAAGAAAAAGAAAATATCGTAGGCTTTATAAATATCAAGGATTTGATTCGCTTAAAGGATTCCGAATCCTTTAAGGTATCCAAGTATTTAAGAAATGCCTATTATACCTACGAATATAAAAAGACCAATGATCTGATGCTTGAAATGCGTAAGGCAAGCATGAATCTTACTTTCGTAAATAACGAATACGGCGAGACGGTGGGTATGATCACTCTCGAAGACCTGCTTGAAGAAATCGTCGGTGAAATAAGAGATGAATATGATGCTGATGAAGAACGCCAGATCGTTGAAACGGAAGATGGTTTCTTAATAGAAGCCCGCATGAAACTTGAAGATATCAATGACAGTCTCGGTACTGATTTTAAGTCGGAAGACTATGACAGTATCGGCGGTCTTATCTTGGATCAGCTTGACCGTATCCCCTCTGACCAGGAAGAGGTAACCCTTCCTGACGGAACACTTTTAAAGGTATGCGGCATAAAGCAGAATCGTATAGTAAAGGTACTTGTTAAATTACCTGAAAAAGAAGCAGAAGATGTGGACAGCGAATAGTCGCTGTCCATTTTCACGAAAGGATATTATGGACAGAACTCTCAAGATAATAGGAACGGTTCATACGGATTTCCCCGAAAAGTTCGGAATTCCCAGGCAGAGTGGTTTGATCCCTGAATTAAAGGGATATATTTCTTTTGAAAAAGAATACAGGAATCCCGACTTTATACGCGGAATTGAGGACTTTGAATATATCTGGGTATTGTGGGAATTTGATGTGCCGAGAAAAGAAAGAGTTTCTGCAACGGTGCTTCCTCCCCGTCTCGGAGGAAAAACACATATGGGAGTTTTTGCTACAAGAAGTCCCTTCAGACCAAATCCCATAGGCCTTTCTTCAGTAAGACTTGACGGAGTAAAAGAAACGGAAAAGGGCCCAATATTACTTATAAGCGGCGTAGATATAAGAGATAATACCAAGGTATATGATATTAAGCCCTATTTAAACTATGCCGATGCACATCCCGATGCGAAAAGCGGCTTCGGCGGAGAGAATCTTGATTACAGGCTGGAAGTTGATTTCCCTGAGGAATTATTGAATGTTTATCCGGAAGATAAGAGAGCTCTCGCTATAGAAATCCTTAAGCAGGATCCGCGCCCCGCATATCAGGAGGATCCTGACAGAAGATATGGTGTTTCTTTTGCGGGATTCGATATACATTTTAAGGTTTCCGAGGGAATTCTTAGGGTCATTCGGGTTGTACCTTTAAATTGATTGTGTTATACTTTCTAAGTTATGTTTAGTAATTTTAAAGGAGAATAGACATGAGTAAATCAAAGGGTTTTGTTGCAATTGTACTGATCCTCGTTGCAACAATATTTTTTGGCTATATGGATGTTTTCGGCATCGGTGCCAATAAGTCAGGTTCCATGAAGGATATTATTTTAGGACTCGACCTTGCCGGCGGTGTCAGCATCACATATCAGGTTGTGGGTGATGAAAATCCTTCCACTCAGGATCTTGACGATACTGTATATAAGTTACAGCAGCGTGTAGCTAACTACAGTACAGAAGCGGTTGTATACAAAGAAGGTAACAATCGTATCAATATTGAAATTCCCGGTGTTTATGATGCCAATGCCATTCTGCAGGAACTTGGTAACCCCGGTACACTTTACTTCTTAAAGCATTATGCTAAAGACGGTACCGAAAACTATTCCTACACAGGAAACGGCTGGGTACTTAACCGTTCCATCGACGAGCTTAAAGCTGACGGTTCCGTAGTACTTGAAGGTACGGATGTTGTTGATGCTCAGGCAGGTGTTGCAAGAGATGATATGGGTAACTCCGAGATCATGGTTCACTTAACACTCAGCGAAGCAGGCAAGGTTGCATTCAAAGATGCTACCGAAGAAGCTTACAACAACGGCAAGGACGTTATCGCTATTTACTATGATGGTAATTTCGTAAGCGTTCCCCGAGTACAGGCTGTTATTTCAGACGGTATTGCTCAGATCACAGGTCAGAGCGACTACGAAGAAGCTGAAAAGATCGCAAGCACCATCAGAATCGGTGGCCTTTCACTTGAACTTGAAGAATTACGCAGTAACGTTGTTGGCGCATCCCTCGGTGTTGAAGCCATCAACTCAAGCTTAAAGGCCGGTATTGTCGGTTTCGCGGTTGTAGTAGTTCTTATGCTTGCAATTTACTTCCTTTTCGGTTTAACCGCAAGCATTGCACTTGGCTTATATGTAACCCTTGAACTCTTTTTAATAAATGCATTCGGTATTACATTGACCCTTCCCGGTATTGCAGGTTTCATCCTTTCAATCGGTATGGCGGTTGATGCCAACGTTATTATTTTCGCACGTATCAGAGAAGAATTAAGAACAGGCAAGACCATCGGTTCTGCCATTAAAGTAGCTTATTCCAAGGCTATGAGCGCAATTCTCGACGGTAACATCACAACCCTTATTGCAGCTGTTGTACTTTGGGTAATGGGTTCAGTATCCATCAGAGGCTTCGCTCAGACTCTTACACTCGGTATCTGCTTATCAATGTTTACAGCTATTGTAATCACTAAGCTTTTACTTAACTCCTTCGTAGCTTTAGGTATCACAAATCCCAAGGTCTACGGAGTGGCAAAAGAAAACAAGAAGATTGATTTCTTATCAAAGAAGGGAATCTTCTTCCTTGCTTCAACTCTTGTAATCGTAGCAGGTGTTGTAACAATGCTCTTTGTTAACCCCAAGGAAGAGAGAAGAGGAAATGCTCTTAACTTCAGCCTTGAATTCTTAGGCGGAACACAGACAACAGTTCCTTTCGATAAGAATTACGAACTTGAAGAGATAAGCAATCTCATGGTTTCCGATATTGAAGGAATCGTAGGCGATCCTAACGTTATCACCAATAAGGTTCAGGGAACCAACGAAGTAATCTTCAAGACTGTAGTGCTTAATGCAGATCAGAGAGAAGAACTTAACAGATACTTTGCTGATAATTACAATGTAGATATTGAAACCATTCAGTCAGAATCCATAAGCTCCACCATCAGCGCCGAATCTCAGAAAGAGACCATCATAGCTGTTATTGTGGCAATCGTGCTTATGCTTATCTACATCTGGTTCAGATTTAAAGATATCCGTTTCGGCGCAAGCTCAGTTATCGCTCTTGCCCATGACGTTCTTGTAACATTGGCTTTCTATGCATTTGCATATGTCAGCGTAGGTTCCACTTTTGTAGCTTGTATGCTTACAATAGTAGGTTACTCCATCAACGCTACGATCGTTATCTTTGACAGAATCAGAGAAAATCTCAAGGAAGCAACAAGAAAGTCCCAGTTAAAGGACATTGTAAATGATAGTATTACTCAGACATTATCAAGAAGTATCTTTACTTCACTTACAACTTTTGTAATGGTAGTTGCCCTTTACATATTCGGTGTAAGCAGCATTAAAGAATTTGCGCTTCCCTTAATGGTAGGTATTCTCGCAGGTACATATTCATCCATCTGTCTTGCAGGTGCTATGTGGTTTGTATTCCGTACTAAGTTTGCCAAGAAGGAAGCTTAAGCTCAGGAGAACAGTACATGAAGAAATGGGTAGAAATCAGAAAATCCGGAAATTTTGTAGAACTTGCAAAAGAATACGGAGTTTCTCCGGTTGTTGCCCGTATCTTACGTAACAGAGATCTTTTATCAAAAGAAGAAGTTAATAACTTCTTGAGCTTCAATGAAAATATATTACACGATCCATTCCTTTTACCGGGGATGGACCGTGTAATTTTTGTTTTAAAAGAAAAGATCGAAGCAGGTAAAAAGATCCGAATCATCGGGGATTATGACGTAGACGGTATTTCCGCGACATTTATATTATATAAAGGTCTTAAATACTTCGGCGCGGATTGTGATTATGTGATACCTCACAGAATTGAGGACGGCTACGGCATTAATATTAAGCTGATTGAAAATGCCGTAAGTGACGGAATAGATACGATCATTACCTGTGATAACGGTATCGCCGCATCGGCTCAGACGGATTATGCCAATGAATGCGGAATTACCATGCTTATTACGGATCATCATGAAGTCCCCTTTGAAGATGTGGGGGGTGAAAGAAATTATATCATTCCCAAAGCGGAAGCCGTAACAGATCCTAAGCTTCCTGATTCTTCGTATCCATTTGAAGGTATCTGCGGTGCAATGGTGGCATATAAGCTTATTTTAGCTTATGCTTCTAAATCGGATTCCATTGATGCTGCTTCTTTTAACGAGTTAAAAGAAGAGTTACTGGAATTTGCCGGGATAGCCACTGTCTGCGATGTAATGGAATTACGGGACGAAAACAGATTCATTGTAAAAAAAGCCTTGAAATCAGTAGCTCGCAGTAAAAACATGGGACTAAGAAGCTTACTTAAAGTAACAGGCCTTGAAGGTAAGGCTTTGTCAGCTTTTCATTTTGGATTTGTAATAGGTCCGTGCTTAAATGCCAGCGGTCGACTTGATACTTCATTAAAGGCTCTGTCTCTTTTCTTATGTGAGGACGAGGAAGAAGCTTTAAACAGAGCGGAAGAGCTTAAGAATTTAAATGAAGAGCGTAAATACATGACCATGACCGAAGCTGAGAAAGCTTTTGAAATGGTGGATTCCATGGAAACTGTTCCGAAGGTGCTGGTAATCTACCTTCCTGATTGTCATGAAAGCCTTGCGGGTATCATTGCGGGAAGAGTAAGGGAAAAATATGTACGCCCCACCTTTGTATTAACCAAAACCGAAAAAGGTTTAAAGGGTTCCGGTCGAAGCATTGAAGCCTATGATATGTATGAAGGCTTAAATAAAGCGAAGGATTTACTTACAAAATTCGGCGGGCATAAAATGGCCGCGGGAATTTCTTTGGAAGAAAGTAATCTCGAAGAATTTAAGAAGCGCATCAATGAAACAGCAGATCTAAAAGAAGATGATTTCGTCGATTCCCTGAGAATCGATATGGAGCTTCCCTTTAGATTCGCAGATCTTAATCTTGCAAAGGAACTTGAGATCCTTGAGCCCTTCGGCGTCGGAAACGACAAACCGATTTTTGCCAAGACCCATGTGAAATTCCTCACGGGAAAGAAGATGGGTAAAAATAACAATGTAGGCAAATACAGGATCATGGATGACGAAGGAAAGGTCTATGATCTCATTTACTTCGGCGATCTGCAGGAATTTGAAGATTACGTAAGACGGGAATTCGGCGATGAAACCGCCGATAATCTCCACGGAGACAGAGTATTAAATATTTATATGAATATATGCTATTATGTGTCGGTGAACAGCTTCAGAGGAGTTGAATCAGTTCAGTACATAATGCAGCATTATCAATGATTTTTCCATAAAATAAGAAAAGCCCTTGCCGTCGCAAGGACTTTTCCACTATGAGGGGGAGATAGTGAGTTTTATCAACTATCTTGATTTCATCATACAGTACAATTGTGTTCAAATTGTGAAGACTATGATAAAATTTTAAATATCTAAAAAAAAATTCGTTTTAAATGCCGAGGGGGACATTTAAGTATTTGCATTAAATCAGGGAGAATACCACTTGAATTGTTCTTTTGCGAAGATAATAATAAATATTTCCCATGAAAGCGTGGACAGGCCCTTCACTTATATCATTCCCGATAAGCTTAAAGGTTTAGTAAATGTCGGAACAGGGGTAATGGTTCCCTTTGGACAGGGTAATAAGCTTAAACAGGGCTTTGTACTGGAACTTACGGATGAAACCGATGTCCCTGAAAATAAGCTTAAAGAAATAGATTCCATATTAGTAAACGGAATAGCACTTGAAGATAACAGAATACGGCTTGCTTACTGGCTTAAGCGTAATTACGGCTCCACCATGATCAATGCTTTAAAGACCGTACTTCCCGTTAAGGAAAAGGTAAAAGAAAGCATTAAGGTTACCATTGTGAGAAAGGCATCCCTGCCCGAAATCGATGCCTATATCGAAGACGCCATCAAAAAGCGTAAGGTAGCTGAATTACGCCTTCTTTATGCAATAAAGGAAGATGAAAGAATACTTAAAACCATTGTAACTGACAAGCTTCATGTGTCTTCAACGGTTATCTCAAAGCTCTGTGAAAAGGGCTTGATCGAAGCGGAAGAAGAAAGAGTATTCCGTGATCCCAATAAGAATCAATATGAGCGTGATGCAAGTCTTTCTTTAAGCCCCGAGCAGAAGCTTATTGTTGATACTGTCAGAAGTGACTGGGCTTCAGGTAAAAGTGAAACTTATCTTATACGCGGTATTACAGGTTCAGGTAAGACGGAAGTCTATATGCAGATAATTGCCGATGTAATAAATGAAGGCAAACAGGCGATAGTGCTTATCCCTGAAATTGCCTTAACTTACCAGACTCTTATGCGGTTTTATAAGAGATTCGGGGACAGAGTAAGTGTCATGAACTCGACACTTTCAAAGGGTGAAAAATACGATCAGTACGAAAAGGCCCTTGAAGGTAAGATAGATATAATAATAGGTCCGAGATCTGCGCTTTTCACTCCATTTAGAAATCTCGGAGTGATTATTATAGATGAAGAGCATGAAAGCTCCTATAAAAGTGAGAACAGCCCTAAGTATCATGCCAGGGAAACAGCCATTGAGATTGCAAGAATGCAGGGAGCAAGCGTGGTACTTGGTTCCGCTACGCCCTCAATTGATTCTTATTACAGAGGGAAAAGCGGTGAATATAAGCTCTTTACTTTAACCAAGAGACTCACCGGAAATCAGCTTCCAAGTGTATCGGTGGCGGATTTGCGTGAAGAGCTTAAGGCAGGCAACAAATCAATCTTTTCACGAGAGCTTCAGGAGAAGATCGAAGACAGGTTGAATAAGAAGGAGCAGATAATGCTTTTTCTTAACAGGCGCGGTGTTGCGGGCTTCGTATCTTGTAGAGCATGCGGGTTTGTAGTAAAATGTCCACATTGTGACGTTTCTCTTTCCCTTCACGGGTCGGGAAAGATGGTATGTCATTATTGCGGCTATACGGCTCCTGCTTATGAAAAATGTCCCAAGTGTAGATCACCTTATATTATGGGCTTCAGAGCGGGAACGGAGCAGGTGGAGGATGCAATCCACAAGATGTATCCTGCGGCACGAACCTTAAGAATGGATGCCGATACCACAAAAGAAAAGGATTCCTATGAAAAGATTCTTTCTTCTTTTTTAAATAAAGAAGCCGACATTTTGATCGGGACCCAGATGATAGTAAAGGGTCACGATTTTAAAAATGTCACACTTGTTGGTATAATTGCAGCAGACATATCTTTATTTTCACCTGATTTCAGAGCTGCGGAGAAGACCTTCCAGCTGTTGACACAGGCTGCGGGTAGAGCGGGAAGAGGCGATAAGCCCGGGGATGTAGTGATCCAGACCTATAAACCGGATCACTATGCCATCACACATTCCGTTACCCAGGACTATGAAGCATTTTATGAAGAAGAGATTTCATACAGAGATTTAATGGATTATCCTCCCGTAAAGCACATGCTTTCTGTTCTTGTAACAGGCGATACGGAAGTCTTTGTAAAGGCATTGTCAGAGCGCCTTGTAATGGAAATAAAGAAGAAATTTGATATATTTGTAATAGGGCCCGCACCTGCCAATATTTCAAAGATTAAAGATATATACCGATATGTTTTTTATATAAAATCATCGGATTATGAAAAGTTAATAAGCATTAAAGACTGTCTCGAGGATATTCTTTCAAAGCGTGAAAACAAGCGAGAGAGCGTGTTCTTTGACTTTGATCCTCAGAACATGGTTTAGGAGGTATTTATGGCACTTAGAAAAATAAGAGTTATGGGAGATCCCGTCCTTGAAAAGAGATGCAAGGAAGTTACTGAAATGACTCCCAGAACTAAATTTTTGATCGACGATATGGTTGATACCATGTATGAAGCTAACGGTGTAGGACTTGCCGCTTCTCAGGTCGGTGTATTAAAAAGAATCGTGGTCATCGATGTAACAGGGGAAGATTTAATGGTTTTGATCAATCCAGAGATCATCGCAACAGACGGAGAGCAGGAAGGCTATGAAGGTTGCCTCAGCATTCCCAATAAGTCAGGTCTTGTTAAGAGACCCAACTATGTAAAGGTTAAAGCCTTGAATGAAAATATGGAGCCTGTGGAGATCGAAGGAACAGAGCTTCTTGCAAGAGCGATCTTACATGAATGTGAGCATCTTGACGGTCATCTCTATGTAGAACATGTGGATGGCGGCGTTGAAGGCCTTGTTGATAATACTCAGTTACAGAGTGAGGATGAAGAAGAATGAAAATAGTCTTCATGGGAACGCCGGATTTCGCAAAAACCATACTTGAAGCTATTTACGAAGCCGGCCATGAAATTACGGCAGTATATACACAGCCCGACAAACCTAAGGGCAGAAGCGGCGCGCTTATAATGCCCCCTGTTAAAGAATATGCCCTTTCAAAGGGGCTTAAGGTTTACCAGCCTCTTAAGATAAAAGAAAAAGAAGAGGTTGAAAACTTAAAGAAGATTCCTGCGGATATTTATGTGGTAGCTGCTTTCGGACAGTTTTTATCGGAAGAAATACTTAATATTCCAAGATTCGGATGTATCAATGCCCACGGGTCACTGCTTCCGAAGTTAAGGGGCGCATCTCCCATCCAGCGAAGCATTGTTAACGGCGATGCGGAAACCGGAATTACCATTATGAAGATGGATAAGGGCATGGATTCCGGCGACATGATCAAAAAAGAAGCCATTCCGATTTTGGACAGTGACAACGAGACCACCTTATATGAAAAGCTTGCAGTACTCGGCGCCAAAATGGTGGTTGAAACTCTTCCCGAAATAGAAGCGGGTACCGCTACATATGTTAAACAGGATGAAAGTCTTGTGACATTCGCTCCCATGCTTAAAAAAGAGGACGGTAAGATTGATTTTAACAAGACTTCACGTGAAATCTTCAATCTTATCAGAGGCATCTGTGAATGGCCCACGGCATTTTCTTTTTACAATGGAAAATCCGTTAAGATATACGGAGCCTTCATCTCAAGTGAAAATGTGGAAGCTGATTTAAAGCCCGGCGAAATGTATGTAACCAAAAAGAAGATCCTTGTAAAGACCGGAGATGGATTCCTTGAACTTACGGATGTTCAGCTTGAAGGCAAGAAACCCATGAAGGCGGTTGATTTTATTAACGGTTCCCATCTTGTTACGGGAAATAAATTTGATTCATGAATGAAAATATTAGAGAGATCGTGCTGGACATTTTGTTGGAGCACGAAAACAGTAACAGAAAAAGTCATTTATTAATAAGAGATGTGCTTGATAAATATGATTATCTCAATGTAAAGGACAAGTCCTTTATTAAGAGAGTGGCGGAAGGCACGATCTCAAATAAGATTACCCTTGATTACGTGGCGGAGAGATTTAGTAAAAAAAGCGTTTCTAAATTGAAAGCCCCTGTCAGGGGTATTTTGCGTGAATCCATATATCAGCTTCTTTTTATGGATAAGGTACCCGATAATGCTGTCTGTGACGAAGCGGTGAAGCTTGTTAAAAAGCGAAGCTTCAAGGAATTTGCGCCTTTTGTAAACGGTGTGCTCAGGAATATCGCGAGGGAAAAAGGAGATATACTTTCTTTTTCGGAGATTACGGACAAGACAAAATATTTATCCGTGAAGTATTCCTGCCCCGAAGAGATCGTAAGGATTTTTATGAAGGAGCAGGATGATGCGGAGGGTATTCTTAAAGCGCTTAATGGTATAAAGACCACCTCCGTTAAGATAACGGAACCTGAAAAAGAAGAAGATATTTTATCAAAATGGCGGGATAAGGGGATTAAGTTTACCGGGATTCCCGGCCTTGAATCTGTATATTCCGTAGAAGATTTTGAAGGAGCCTACGGGCTTCCGGGTTTTTCTGAGGGTGCGGTGATCATTCAGGATAAAGCTTCAATGCTTGCTGCCATGGCTGCGGGAGTTAAGGAATCGGATAATAAAACTGTCCTCGATGTGTGCGCGGCTCCGGGCGGTAAAAGCTGCTTTATCGCAAAGACCATGAAGAACGGCCTGGTAATAAGCCGTGATCTTACGGATTATAAAGTAAACTTGATAAAGGAAAACGCAGAGCGTCTGCATCTTGATAATCTGAGAGCGGAGGTTCATGATGCCACTGTTTTCGATGAGAGTCTTGTAAACAAAGTGGACGTCCTTATATGCGATCTTCCATGCTCCGGGCTCGGTGTCATGGGGCGTAAGAGCGATATAAGATATAATATTACCAATGAAGGCATGAAAGAGATCTGCGATCTTCAGAAGGAAATATTAAATACCGTCACTAAATATTTGAAAAAGGGCGGAGTGCTTATTTATTCTACCTGCACCATTCATAAAGCGGAAAATGAGAAGGTTGTAAAATACATATTAAAGAACCTGCCGTTTACGGGAGATTCTTTGGTGCCTTATATTCCGGAAGCATTTAACAATACACGGGAATCCGATTTTTACCTGCAGTTGCTACCTAATTTAGATGATTGCGACGGATTCTTTATATCGAGATTTATTAAGAATGAATAACAAAAAAGATATTAAATCATACACATTAAGTGAATTAGAGGAAGAGCTTAAGGCTGCAGGCTTGCCTAAGTTCAGAGCCGGTCAGATTTATGAATGGCTTCATAAAAAGCTTGTTATGAGCTTTGATGACATGACCAATCTCTCAAAAGATTTGAGAGAGAAGCTGGACAGTGAATATTTTATTACCAATATTTCCACTGAGCTTGTGCAGACATCTAAGATTGACGGCACCAGGAAATATTTATTTAAGCTTTCCGACGGTAATTTCGTAGAGTCCGTGCTGATGCGTTATCATCATGGTAATTCCGTATGCATTTCATCCCAGGTCGGATGCCGCATGGGATGCCGATTCTGCGCATCCACGCTGGACGGCTTGACAAGAAACCTTCTTCCTTCCGAAATGCTTGATGAAATCTATCAGATCCAAAAAGAAACAGGGGAGAGGGTTCATAATATCGTGCTTATGGGAACCGGAGAGCCCATGGATAACTATGATAATGTGGTCCGTTTTCTGAAAATGATCACAAATCCCGACGGATTAAATATAAGCCAGCGAAATATTACCGTATCAACCTGCGGTATTGTAGAAAATATGAAGCGTCTGGCTATGGAAAAATTCCAGATAACATTGGCACTTTCTCTTCATTCCGTAACGGATGAAAAGCGAAGAGAGCTTATGCCCATTGCCAACAAGTATTCCATAGAAGAGATTATGGAAGCCTGTGAATTTTATTTTGAAAATACCGGGCGACGCATTACCTTTGAGTATTCATTGGTTAGGGATGTAAATGACAGAGAAGAGGATGCAGAGGGCCTCATTAAGCTTGCCAAAAGGGTGGGCGCCCATGTAAATCTTATTCCCGTTAATCCCATAAAAGAGCGAGACTATCGAGAAACAGAGCATGCTGCGGTGGTGGCATTTAAAAATAAACTTGAAAAAAGCAGGATAAATGTTACTATTAGAAGGGAAATGGGCCGAGATATAGACGGCGCATGCGGACAGCTTCGTAAGAGGCATATGGATGGTACAATAGGGAGGATGCATAGTTGATTAAGACATTTTCCTTAACTGATATCGGAAAGAAAAGAGAATCTAATCAGGACTATGTGTATTCTTCGGAAACACCGGTGGGAAATCTTCCCAACCTTTTTATTCTGGCTGACGGAATGGGAGGTTACAATGGAGGAGATCTGGCTTCACAATTGGCAGTTGAGACCATTGTGAATTCTTGCCGAGACAGTGCTGAGGTTTTGCCGCGCAAAATTTTCGATGAAGCCATCACTCTTACCAATACTGTAATAAGAGAGAAGGCCGCAAGCCTTGCAGAACTCGAAGGAATGGGAACCACCATTGTATGTGCGACCATCCTTGAAGGAAATGTTCTTCATATTGCCAACGTGGGTGACTCAAGACTTTATATTGTTAATGAGGAATTCATCAGGCAGATTACGACCGATCACTCCTATGTGGAGGAGATGATCAAGGTCGGAAGTATAGACCGGGAAAGCGCAAGGAACCATCCCAAAAAGAATATCATTACAAGGGCCATCGGCGCCGACGATTATATCGTGCCTGATTTCTTTACGGTTAAATTACGACCCGGCGACATTATTCTTATGTGTTCGGATGGCTTATCCAACATGATCTATGATGATGAGATCATGATGATAATCAAGAAAGAAAAAGATATGGTCAGTAAGGCTGAAAGCCTTATCGCCGCAGCCAACAATAACGGCGGACTTGATAATATTTCCGTTATACTGGTTGATGCTTTTGCATAAATAAGAGGTTTACATGGTTAAAATAGGAATGATCATCGCTGACAGGTATGAGGTGCTTGAAAAAATCGGCACCGGCGGCATGTCAGACGTATATAAAGCTAAAGATAAAAAATTGAACAGACCCGTAGCGGTTAAGGTATTAAAGCAGGAATTCTCCGACAACGCTAATTTTGTGTCCAAATTCCGTGTTGAAGCACAGGCTGCCGCAGGTCTCATGCATCCCAATATCGTAAATGTTTATGATGTAGGTGAGGAAAACGGGATCAATTTCATAGTAATGGAACTGGTTGAGGGTATCACTCTCAAAAAGTACATTGAAAAGAAAGCCCGTCTTTCAGTTAAAGAAGCAATAACCATAGCCATTCAGATCGGCATGGGTATTGAAGCGGCTCATAATAATCATATTATTCACAGAGATATTAAACCTCAGAACGTTATTATTTCCAAAGAGGGTAAAGTTAAGGTTACAGACTTCGGTATTGCCAAGGCTGCATCCAGTAATACCATCACCAGCAATGTTATGGGAAGCGTTCATTATACATCACCCGAACAGGCCCGCGGCGGATACAGTGACGAGAAGAGTGATATTTATTCACTCGGTATTACCTTATTCGAAATGCTTACAGGACGTGTTCCTTTTAACGGTGAGACTACAGTTGCAATTGCCATCAAGCAGATTCAGGAAGAAATGCCTTCACCCAGAGAATATGTTGATGACATCCCCGTAAGCGTTGAACAGATCGTACTTAAATGTACTCAGAAATCCCCCGACAGAAGATATCAGAACATGTCGGATTTAATAGAAGATTTAAAGAAATCCTTTATAACTCCCGATGAGGACTTTGTTAAGATTGAGGAAGACGACCTCATGTCAAAGACAAGACCCATGTCAGGGGAAGAAATGGAAGCTTTGAGGAAGAGCTCAAAGTCCGAAACCAATATTACGGAACAGCTTCCCATCGATCCCAATGCAGAGGACGATGAATACGATCCCAAGATGGAAAAGATTACAGGCATCATGGCAATCATTGTGGGCATTGTAATCGTGATAGTTGCTTTTGTATTGATAGTAAAGGCAACAGGTTTATTTAATTCAGGCAAGAAGAATCCTGCCGGCAGCGAAACTGAGATTTCCGAATCCGTTGAACAGGTTCTTATGCCGGAAGTTACAAATATGGATTATGAAAAAGCCCAGAAGATCCTTATGGATGAAGGCTTTAAGGTAAAGCTTCTTTGGGTTGAAACAGAAGATTATAAAGTCGGAACGGTTATTTCGAGTAATGTGAAGGCGGGTCTTAAAGTTAATTACGGATCTGTGATCGAGCTTACCGTATCAAAAGACCCCGACGTTGAACTTATAAAGGTTCCCGATATAGTGGGAATATCACTGAGCGATGCCTATAAGATTTTGATGGATGCGGGCATTGGCTATGAAACAGTTGAAGAATACAGTGATACTGTGGCTGAAGGTCTTGTAATGGAACAGTATCCCGAAAAGAATACAGAGCTTCGCGCAGATTCTTCTACCAAGGTCATCATTACCGTAAGTAAGGGTAAGGCTGAAAATCTGGTTGCTGTACCCAGCGTACTCGGACTTACCGTAGAAGAAGCCATTGAAGAACTTATAGAAGCCGGTTTGAAGGTCGGCACTTCCGATGAAGTCTATAATAATATCTACGAAAAAGGCTATGTATGCTATCAGAGCATTAAATACAACGAAGAAGTAGAAGCGGGAACAGTTGTTGATATTCAGGTAAGTAAGGGTCATGAGCCTGAGGTTGAAAAGACCTACAGCTTTAATACCAATATTAATGCGCCCACACCGGCGGAAGATCCTGAATTCGAAAGTGGCACCAAGGTACATATCGATCTTTCCACTCCCGATGGAAAGAGCTGGTTCTCTACCGATACCACAAGCTTCCCTGTTTCCGTAAACTTATGGAACATTACAGGTTCCTCCAAGGGTACCATCACTCTTAAATATACTGTTACAACCAAAATTAAAGAAGTAGATCCTGAGACCGGTGAAGAAACCGCAAAGGATGGTCCTAAAGAAGAACGTACAATTACCAGAGAGATAACATTTATTCCCAACGAGGACTAATTTTGACAGGTAAAATTGTAAAAGGCATTGCCGGATTTTATTATGTGAATACAGAAGATAAAAGAACCTTTGAGTGTAAAGCCAAGGGTTCTTTTCGTACGAAAAAACTTAAGCCTCTGGTTGGGGATGATTGTGAAATAGAAATAATCGACGAAGAAAAGCTTACGGGAAATATTACTGAGATTTTTCCGCGTCACAGCACCATGATCCGCCCCGCCTGCGCCAATGTTGATCAGGCGCTGGTTATTTTCAGTGTAAAGAGTCCGGATCCCAACTTTAATTTGCTGGATCGATTCTTGATCTACATGGAAAGCGAAGATGTTCCATGTATCATTTGTTTTAATAAAGATGATTTGGATGCTGAATTTAATACCGAAGAAATAAAAAAAGCCTATGAAGATGCGGGATTTTCCGTTCTTTTTATAAGTGCAAGGGATAAAAAGGGCATTGATGATGTTAAGAACATTCTTGATAAAAAGACTACCGTGGTAGCAGGCCCCAGCGGGGTGGGAAAGTCCACTCTAATTAATCTTCTTGCAGAAAAAGAAGTAATGGAAACGGGCGGATTGATGAAGAAGATAGAGCGAGGCAAGCAGACAACACGCCATGCGGAGCTTATGCCCATATGGGACGGAACATTTATAATGGATACTCCGGGCTTTACTTCTCTTGAAGTATTTGGAGCAGATAAAAACGGATTATGTTCTTTTTATCATGAATTTGATAAAGCTTCCGATGAATGCAGGTTTTCAGACTGTATCCATGTTAATGAACCGGGCTGCAGGGTTAAAGAACTGGTTGGCGACGGAACTATTTCTAAGCTCCGCTACGAGAACTATTTAAACCTCTACAAAGAGCTCTCAGGAATGCGCGAAACCTACAAAAAAGGCTAGTGGCCCTAGGGGACGGGGTTCCTGGTCCACTTTGCAAACCCGTTTAATTGTCGTCGCAGAAATATCCATGATACGTGAGATCTGATTGATACTTAACCCTTTTTCTTTGAGGGCTCGAACATATTCATTTCTTTTTACTTTTTTAAGCGTCACGACATCGGAAGTTGACTTAAGATGAGTCACGGACCTAAAAACATCCAGTGCTTTCTCGTCCGTAAAAGAATGATTTGTTTCACGATGATCTTTTTCAAACATTGAATCGTCGGGCGAATCAGTTTCTTTTGCAAAATAATGGAGTAAGGAGTTTTTTGAACCGGCGATGCTATATGCGAATAATGTGTTTACCAACTGGTTCTTTGCGCCGTAATATGCACCGATGCTGCTCCAGCGATATTCTGACGCAAAACGACACATATTTGCTTTTACCGGGTTGTTGTGAATGTAAATGAGAGTGGAAAGAAAAGCTTTGTTGCTTTCGATTGTAGTGCTATAGAAACGATCCTGAAAAAGGTGACCACTGCGGGAATATTTGCTGTTGTACCAGCGCACAAACCTGGTACCCAGGCTCTGAAAGAAGCTGGACAGCTTTTCGCCGGGCAGGCAGATTAATAAATGTATGTGGTTATCCATCAGGCAATAGGCATAAATATCAATATCATATTTCCTTTTGCAATCGTCTAAAATGAAAAGAAATTTTTGATAATCGGAAGCTTCTTCGAAAATGATGTGCTGATTAACAGAACGAAGTATAATATGATACATGCCGGTTGAACTCAAAATTCTGGGTTTTCTTGGCATAAATCAATTCCTGTAAGATATAAAAATTAGAGTGTCATGTCTTTGACGTTATGATTATATATTTCCTGAGAGGTAATTGCAATATGAATTTGGAAAATGGACCAGGAACCCCGTCCCCCAGGGCCACTTTTATTGAGAAAATCCCATACAGGCTGACTGTATGCAAAGTGGCAGATATTTCCGCTATAGATTTAAATTCAGGTTTTTATTTTATCGGGAAGACCGATGAGGAAATTTCATTGGTTTGCCGGACAGAAGATGCTCCTCAAAATACGACGGAACGCGACGATGGGTGGAGAGGATTTCGCATTAAAGGTATACTCGATTTTTCCCTGATCGGCATATTGTCAAAGCTTTCCGGAATTCTTGCGGAACATGAAATTGGTATTTTTGCTGTATCAACATATAACACAGACTATATACTGGTAAAAGAAGATAACTTTGAACGTGCATTGAGTGTTTTGAGTTCTAAAGGATATTTTCTTGCATAATACACCATAGTGGACCAGGAACCCCGTCCCCCAGGGCCAGTGGACCAGGAACCCCGTCCCCTAGGAAAGGATACGAAGACATACTTTCATGATAGGTTTAGGAACAATAATTAATACGGCAGCCATTATTGTCGGAGGAGTAATCGGTCATTTTACCGGAAAACTCTTTAAGCATGAGCAGCAGGAATCACTTACCAAAGCTTGTGGAATAAGTGTACTGTTTATCGCCATAGCCGGAGCAATGCAAGGAATGCTAAAGCTTGATGCGGACAACCTCGTAGGCACCAAATCCATGCTTGTAGTTCTTTGCATAACAATCGGAACAATAATGGGTGAACTTATAGGAATAGAACAGGGATTTGAACGGTTCGGTGAATGGCTAAAGAAAAAGACCGGAAACAGTGGAGACAAAGAATTTGTTAATGCTTTCGTCACAGCTTCGCTTACTGTATGTATAGGAGCCATGGCCATTGTAGGTGCTATTCAGGACGGAATAATGGGAGATTATTCCACTCTGGCAGTGAAATCTGTGCTCGACTTAATTGTGGTTGCAGTGATGACCTCCTCGCTTGGAAAAGGAAGCGTTTTTTCCGCAATACCGGTTTTTTTCTTCGAAGGATCCATAACTTTATTTGCAAGACTGGTTGCTCCAATTATGACAGATTTGTCAATATCATATCTTTCATTAATAGGTTCAATATTGATTTTTTGTGTAGGAGTAAATCTCGTATGGGGTAAGACCGTTCGAGTAGCCAACATGCTTCCGGCAGTATTATTGGCCATATTGGCTGCTTATATTCCCCTGTCATTTTGAAAGGAGATAGCATGATAACTGTAAATCTGTATTATAAGGGCACAAATGGAAGTGCTCGCGCATTTGTTGATGAAATGGAATCTTCAGGCATTGCGGATGCTATCCGGGCAGAAAAAGGAAATATGCGATATGAATATTTTCAGCCGTTAGGTGATCCGGAAACAGTATTGCTTATTGATTCCTGGTCCGATCAGGCGGCAATTGATGCTCATCATGCATCACCAATGATGGGGCAGCTTGCAAAACTTCGCGATAAGTACGATCTTCATATGTCTGTGGAACGTTATATTAGCGATGAATATAAAGCGGATGAGAAATACTTAAGAAAATAACGTCATATTTGAAAAAGAATCTTTGACGAGATGATCGGCGGCGAATTATCTGTCGTCTTAAATATACAGGAGGTATAGGGATGTGGTTTTGGTTAGCGCTCGGCTCGGCTGTTTTTGCTGCGCTTACATCGATACTTGCCAAAATAGGAATTAAAGGTGTTGAATCCAACCTTGCAACGGCAATCCGCACGATGGTTGTTGTATTTATGGCATGGGGAATGGTATTTATTACACATCAGCAGGGGGGTATCAGGTCAATCAGTCAGAAGAGCTGGATATTTCTGATCATGTCCGGCCTGGCGACAGGAGCGTCATGGTTATGCTATTACAAGGCATTGCAGATGGGAGATGCGTCCAAGGTTGTTCCGATAGATAAGCTGTCAGTTGTTATTACACTGGTGTTGGCTTTTGTTTTTTTGCATGAAGAATTTACCTTAAAGTCCGCGCTGGGTTGCATCTTGATAGGGGCCGGTACTTTGTTGATGGTTCTGTAAGATAGCTCAGTGAGTGGTATATTCGGTAAAAATAAAGACTATCATGATAAGGACATTGCTGTTTAGGGACTCTATAAACGTGAATATACAGCACTAAAAGAATATGAAAAGACTATTTGAAATAGATTTAAAAGACTATAAAGAAAAGGATTCCATTTTTCGCAGGCCATCAGCCAGAGCCATCATTATCAAGGGTGACAAGATAGCTCTTGTATATAGCAAAAAGGAAAAATACTATAAATTTCCCGGAGGCGGAATACATGATGATGAAGATAAAAAAGAAGCTTTGATCCGCGAAGTCAGAGAGGAAGTCGGAATGGTTGTAATCCCGGAAAGCATTCGTGAATTTGGAAGTGTGCTTCGCAGGCAAAAGAGTGACGAGTCCGAGAATACCGTTTTCGAGCAGGAGAACTATTACTACTTTTGTGATGTGGAAGATGAACTGGTAGATCAGGAATTGGATGAATATGAAGAGGATGCGGAATTTGTTCTCAAGACAGTTGATATTGAAACAGCCATAGAGGCTAATGATATTTATAAAAGTGACGTCTTTTTTAATGAAATAATGATAAAAAGGGAACTTCTCGTACTCAGACTTCTAAAGATGTCAGAAAGACACGTGGATGATGAGATAAGGCAAGAAGAAAAAGGAACTTTATATGAAATAAGAGAATAACAATTTTATGGAGATACTATGAACGTTTTAGTTGAAACAGAACGATTAATAATTACCGAAATGACTATGGATATGGTTATGGATATCCATAAGAATTCTTTGGATGAGGATACAAGAAGATTCGTACCGGATGAAGTCTTCGAAACATTGGAAGAAGCAAAAGAAACGGTGGAGTTTTTGATGTCTCAATATGGTTCTACGGATGGTCCACTGGTCTATGCAGTGATTCTGAAAGCCGACGATACAAATATAGGGTATGTTCAACTTGTTCCTATCGGAGAAGGCAAATGGGAAATAGGATATCATGTGGCAAAAGCATATACTTGCAAGGGCTATGCAACAGAAGCAGTAAAAGCATTTCTTCCGCTTATGGCAAAAAGAGTTGGGATTGAAGAAGTATATGGCATTCGACTCCTGGAAAATGTTTCCTCAGGACGTGTTTTGGAAAAGTGTGGATTTGAAACCTTCTTTGAAGGAGAAGGAGAATATCACGAGGGAATACATGAAATAAGTAAAAGTATTTGGAAACTGTGATGATCAATTATTGATGTGATGCAGTAAGGATTATATTTCAGTTTTATTTACGATGGGGGTATTTTTATATGATGGACAGCCTGATACAGAGTCTGCCAAAAGAAATAAAAAAGAATATTGATGGCAAAGAATACACGATAGACGATATGGGTAAGTCGGGATCGAGGGTGCTTATCTTCGAGAATATGGTGCTGAAGATCACTGATAAGCCTTGTGATGATGAAGATGCAGTCAAAATGATGCGCTGGCTTGAAGGCAAGATTCCTGCACCTAAGGTAATAGTATTCGAAGAAGATGATTCTTACAGTTATCTTCTTATGACCAGGGTAAGAGGGAAGATTGCCTGTGACAAGTATTATCTGGAACGTCCGAAGGAACTTGTCCCGCTTCTCTCAAAGTCGGTAAAGATGCTTCAGAGTATAGATATAACGGATTGCCCTGTCATAAAGGATCTGGACAGAGAACTTAAGAAAGCCGCATACAGGGTGGAGAACGGTCTTGTGAATATAAGCGACACTCAACCTGATACATTCGGAGAGAACGGCAGGTTCAAAGATCCCGAAGAGTTGCTTTCCTGGCTTCAGGAGAACAGACCTTCCTATGAACCCGTATTATCCCACGGAGATCTTTGCCTTCCGAATATCCTTATTGAGAATGGTGATATAAGCGGATTTATCGATATGGGTAACTGCGGTATCGCAGATAAGTGGAAAGATATAGCAATTTTGTACAGGAGCCTTCGTCATAATTCTGATGGGACACACGGCAAAGTATATCCGGGCATTGATTCCGACAGACTTTTCGAGGAACTGGGGATAGTTCCTGATCGCAAGAAAATCGATTACTACATCCTTCTTGATGAACTCTTCTAGGCGGAAGTACTGAATTATTGTCTATCTGATTAACGAGAGAATACATGGATTGAGATGACTCTACTTTCCGTAGGTACCTTTATCAGAAAAACTGATTTACAATCTGTGCATGGAGGTAAGAACGAATATGAACCAATATGTTACAGGCGCAGTTATTAAGGAACTGCGAGAAAAGAACAAGATGACACAGCTTCAGCTGGCAGAAAGGCTGGGAGTAACTGACAAAAGTATCTCAAAATGGGAAAACTCAAGAGGCTTTCCGGATATTACTCTGCTGGAGCCTATAGCGAAGGCATTTAAGATTTCAGTTACAGAGCTGATATCGGGTAATACCATTCACAATGCGAATGTATCCGCAAATATGCTGCGGTCGAAGTTCTATGTTT
>JAEEGF011605034.1_pt1 | contig 108535 bp, 89 predicted proteins | sample 9134171 | NCBI WGS metagenome assembly JAEEGF01 (sample SAMN16246542, study PRJNA631951) | gut metagenome | biome: gut microbiome; feature: rumen; material: AP-attached | host: Bos | place: Iran: Karaj | collected 2018-10
ATACTAGGGATAATTATAGAACGACGAGACCAAGTCTTAATTGGTTTCTTGTCATTGCTTTCCACCGCTTTCTCTACCTTCTGCAGCAAGTGTTGGTCAATAAAAGGACCTTTCTTGAGCGAACGTGGCATGGTAATACCTCTTATCTAAAATTATTTATCACGACGACGAACGATGTACTTATCAGTACGCTTATTCTTACGGGTCTTATAGCCCTTACATAAAGTACCCCAAGGTGATCTTGGCTGAATACCCTTGTTACGACCTTCACCACCACCATGTGGATGGTCAATTGGGTTCATTGACATACCACGAACGGTAGGACGAATACCTAACCAACGCTTAGCACCAGCTTTACCTAACTGACGAAGCATATGTTCTGAGTTACCAACTTCACCGATAGTAGCACGACCATCTGCAAGAACGCGACGCATTTCACCAGAACGCATACGTAAAGTAACATAGTCACCTTCACGAGCAAGAATCTGGCAGTATGCACCAGCTGAACGGGCAAACTGAGCACCCTTACCTGGGTACAATTCAACTGAGTGAACGTTAGTACCAACTGGGATATTACGTAATGGAAGAGCATTACCTACTTTAATTGAAGCATGAGCACCTGATTCAACAACATCGCCAGCCTTTAATCCCTTTGGTGCGAGAATATAGCTACGAACACCATCAGCATAGCAAATTAAAGCAATATGTGAACTACGGTTTGGATCGTATTCAATACGTTCAACTTTAGCAGGAATACCATCCTTAACACGCTTAAAGTCAATGATACGATAACGCTGCTTATGACCACCACCGATATGACGGGTAGTGATACGACCATAGTTATTGCGACCACCGGTCTTACGCTTTTCTTCAACTAAACCAGCAAATGGAGCACCCTTGTAAAGGTCAGGAGTCACAATCTTAACTACATGACGACGACCTGGAGATGTTGGTTTGCAATTAACAATTGCCATTTTTCTTACTCCTATTGTGCCTGATTATTTCCAAAATCAACAGTCTGACCAGGCATTAAAGTTACATAAGCCTTTTTCCAGTCCTGACGACGACCTAAACGCTGACCAGTACGCTTAACCTTACCCTGACAGTTAAGGGTATTAACACTCTTAACCTTTACAGAGAAGATCTGTTCAAATGCTTCTTTGATTTCGTACTTGTTAGCATCACGTACAACAGCTACAGAAACAACATTGTACACTTTATTGAGAGCAACAGTCTTTTCAGTAAATACTGGGCTCTTAATGATATTGTAAAGACGAGACTTAATCATTATGCTAATAACTCCTCAATCTTTTTAACTGCAGCAGAAGTTACTAAAACCTTCTCGTGAGAGATAAGGCTTACAGGATTAAAACCAGCACCCTGTACGCTGCATACATCAACCTTATACAGGTTGCGAGCAGAAAGAGCTAATTTTTCTTCAAAATCTGGAGTTACGATTAAAACATCTTTAAGAGCTAATTCGTTAAGTTTGCTTACCAGAGCCTTGGTCTTGATTTCTTCAACACCGAAATTCTCAACAACAACTAAACGATCCTGACGAACTAATTCGCTGAGAATGCTACGAATAGCTACACGATACATCTTACGGTTAACTTTCTGTTCCCAGTTCTGTGGCTGAGCAGCAAAAACCTTAGCACCGCCTCTCCATAATGGAGAACGGATAGAACCGGCACGTGCTCTACCAGTACCCTTCTGACGGAATGGTTTCTTACCGCCACCAGATACTTCTGAGCGAGTTAACTGAGCCTTTGAACCCTGACGAGCAAAGTTCATGTAAGCAACTACAACCTGATGAACAAGCGCTTCGTTGTATTCACGACCGAAGGTTGTTTCAGAAACCTGAAGTGGGCTAGAGCCTACCATCTTTAATTCCATGACTATCCCCTCGCTTACGCTTTAACACTTGGCTTAACAACAACAGTACCGTTGATTGCACCTGGAACAGCACCCTTAACTAAGAGAGCCTTACGTTCAGCATCAACACGTACAACCTCAAGAGCCTGTACAGTAACTTGAACATTACCAAGATGACCGCACATACGCTTACCCTTGAATACACGACCTGGAGTCTGGTTCTGACCAGTTGAACCTGGTACACGATGAGAACGTGAATTACCGTGAGTCATGTCCTGAGTACGGAAGTTCCAACGCTTTACTGAACCAGCAAAACCTTTACCTTTAGAGGTACCAGTTACATCAACCTTCTTAACATCGTTGAATAACTCAACTTTAACTTCTGAACCTACAGAATAGTTAGCAATATCAGCGTCATCAAGACGGAATTCCCATAAGCCACGGCCTGCTTCAACACCAGCCTTTGCAAAGTGACCGGCTTCAGGCTTGTTTAAACGACTAGCCTTTACAGAACCAGTAGTAACCTGAATAGCAGTGTAACCGTCAGTATCTTTAGTCTTAATCTGAGTTACGCGATTTGCTTCAACTTCAATAACAGTCACAGGAATTGACTTGCCATCTTGTTCGAAGATACGAGTCATACCAACCTTGCGACCAATTACGCCAATTGACATTATTTATCCCCTCATTAACCCAAGCTAATCTGAACATCAACACCAGCAGCTAAGTCTAAACGCATTAATGCGTCAACAGTCTTGTCAGTGTGTTCAACGATATCCACAAGACGCTTGTGGGTGCGAATTTCGTACTGATCACGCGCATCTTTATTTACGTGTGGAGAAATCAGTACAGTAAAACGTTCCTTACGGGTAGGAAGTGGAATTGGACCACGCACCTGTGCACCTGAACGTTTTGCAGTTTCAACAATTTCCGCAGTAGACTTGTCGATTAATCTATGATCGAAAGCCTTTAAGCGAATACGAATTCTTTGGTTTGGCATATTACCAGAGCTCCAAATGGAAAAAGAACAAAAAAGACAAACCCGCCGTCTCGCTTATTCTTTCTTTAAAAAATCAAGAAGTCGGCAAGAGGAGATTAGTCCGAAACAAATCCCTAAATATCTTAGGGGGTAAATGCTATAAGAGCATTGCTCGTTGCAGAGCTAGTTTATTATAGTCATTTTTTGGACAATAGCAACTATTTTTGTGATCTTTTTTTAATTTTCGAATAATTGCTAGTTAAACATTAAATCTTAATTTTTTACCATGCCGTTCCCTGGTTATCCATTCCTGTCCAACGTACCTCATGTCAGGAGTCATTGTATATTGCATAGATAATATACTCCGTTCTATATCTGTAGGCCCTCCCACCGTATATTTTTATAAAAAAAGAAAAGGATGGCTAACACCATCCTTTCCACAATTACCTGCAAACCAGTGCTTCAGATTATTATGAGCGGTCAGACAGAACGTTATTCATAAAATCTATTGCTGACTTAATCTGTTCAAGTGATACACCACCTTTGGCACATCTCTTTTTAAGAATTGATTCAATGGTAAGAATAGGATACACATCATCTTCCACTTTTTCGCAGAACTGTTTGAATTCAGAAACCTGAAGATCTTCTAAAGGCTTCCCTGACTTAATTGCATAAACAACAGTCTCTCCGACAATATGATGAGCTTCTCTGAACGGAATTCCTTTTGATACCAGATAATCGGCTAACTCAGTTGCATTAGAGTATCCTCCTTTTGCTGCACTGAGTGTTTTCTCCTTATTAACTTTAATATCTTCAAAAACAAGGCATGCCATATCTAAACAGTCATGCCAGGTATCAAGGGCATCAAAAAGACCTTCCTTGTCTTCCTGCATATCCTTGTTATACGCAAGAGGAAGACCTTTTAATGTAGCAAGCATTCCCATCAGGGAACCGAACACCCTGCCGCTCTTACCTCTGATAAGTTCACAGGCATCAGGATTCTTCTTCTGAGGCATCAGTGAGGAGCCACTTGTAACCTTATCGGAAAGTTCGAAAAATGCTGATTCACCGCTGTTATAGAATATAATGTCTTCCGCCATTCTCGAAAGATGTACCATGGAAATTGAGGCGCAACTTAACAGTTCAAGTACATGATCTCTATCTGAAACGCTGTCAAGACTGTTTCTGGTTGCTCTAGCAAAGCCCAAATCTCCGGCAAGAATTTCACGGTCAATCGGATATGCAGTCCCGGCAAGGGCGGCACTTCCGAGTGGGCAGGTATCCATCATTTTCTGACAATTTGTTAATCTGTGATAATCCCTGTCAAACATTTCCACATAGGCCATGGCCCAATGACCGAATGTTACAGGCTGAGCTCTCTGAAGATGGGTATAACCTGGAATAACTGTATCAAAATGATTACCGGCAAAACCAACCAGCACCTTTTCAAGACCTGTAATAGACTGAAGAAGAATCTTTACCTGTGCTTTGCACCATAATTTAAGATCTGTGGCAACCTGGTCATTTCTACTGCGTCCGGTATGCAGTTTTTTACCTAAATCCCCTACTTTATCGATAAGCTTTGACTCTACATATGAATGGATATCTTCAAAGCCAGCATTGGCAATTGAATGCGGGTCCTTATTCACTTCAGCAAGGAGTTCCTGCAATGCAGCCAGCAGTCTAGTTAATTCATCATTGGTAATAATACCAACAGAAGCGATTGCCTTGGCCCAGCCTATAGAACCTTCAATGTCTTCCTTTGCCATACGGTAATCAAATACCAATGAATCATTAAATGATTTAAATCTTGCGTCTGCTTCCTGTGTAAAGCGACCACCCCATAAAGCCATAATTATTTCCCTATATCAAAATACAAAGTAACTTTGCAAACGTCGGAATATGCATCGACCTGCATATTTTTTGTTCATGCACTTATCCGGCTCGAAGCAAATACCAAAACCGACTTAAAACTGTGTGAATTTTATCATGTTATGTTTAATAAATGTAGCTTCGACACCAAGTTAATTATCATCTTTCGAAAAACAAATATATCAGACATCCTCCGTGATACAGTTATAAAACACTTCATAATAACAATAGATGCAACATATTCTAGGTTGCATAAAAAAACCCGGATTGCTCCGGGTTTTTTATATTTATCAGAACAGTATTAACTATTTGTTCTTGTTAGCCGCATTAATAGCACGGATACGTGCAGGAAGTGAGTAAAGCTTGATAAAGCCTTCTGCATCAGCCTGATTGTATACTTCATCTTCACCGAATGTACAGAAATCAACGTTGAACAGACTGTGATCAGACTTCTTCTGAATAGCAGTTACAGAACCCTTGTAAAGCTTAAGAACTACTTCACCGCTGCATACTTCAGCAATATTGTTAGCAGAAGCTAAAATAGCGTCGCAGAGAGGAGTGAACCAACGACCGTCATATACCAGCTGGGCAAAATCTTCTCCAAGCTTGGCCTTGTATGATCTTAAGCTCTTATCAAGTACGAGTTCGTCAATTGCACGAAGAGCAGCCATCATTACTGTTCCGCCTGGGGTTTCATAACAACCGCGTGACTTCATACCAACGAGTCTGTTTTCAGTGATATCTACACGGCCTACACCATGACGTGCAGCAATGTCATTTAATGTAGCAAGACAGTTATAGGCTGACATTTCCTTACCGTTAACTGCTACAATTTCACCCTTCTCAATCTTAACAGAAACCTCCTCCGGAGTGTTAGGAGCATCTTCAGGCTTGGTAGTCCAGGTCCAAACAGCATCTGTAGCCTTGTTCCAGGTATCCTCAAGTTCGCCGCCTTCAGTAGAGATATGCCATGCATTAGCATCACGGCTGTAGATCTTCTTAAGAGTAGCCTTACATGGAATGTTGCGTACGCTTAAGTAATTTAATAATTCTTCGCGTGAGCGCATTGTCCAGATACGCCATGGAGCAATAACCTTTAACTGTGGAGCAAGTGCAGCTACAGCACTTTCAAATCTAACCTGATCATTACCCTTACCGGTGCAGCCGTGGGCAATTGCATCAGCGCCTTCAGCAAGTGCTACTTCAACAAGAGCCTTGGCAATTACAGGGCGAGCCATTGAAGTACCTAAAAGGTAGGTACCTTCGTAAATAGCACCGGTCTTGATTGTTGAATATACATAATTCTTAACGAATTCTTCCTTAAGATCCTTAACAATGCACTTTGATGCACCAGAAGCCTTTGCCTTATCTTCAACACCTACGAGATCATCGGCTTCCTGACCCACGTCAGCAACGAAGCAGATAACTTCGCAGTTATCATAATTTTCTTTTAACCAAGGTACAATTGCAGAGGTGTCCAAACCACCTGAATAAGCTAAAACTACTTTCTTAATAGCCATTTAATACTACTCCTGATTTAACAAAGTACTAAGAACTGCCATATGAGCGTGCATACGATTTTCACCCTCATCATAAATCAATGAACAAGGTCCATCCATAACTTCTGAAGTTATTTCATATTCTCTATGTGCCGGCTGGCAGTGAAGAACATGCTTGATCCCTGTTTTGTCAAGTAACTGCTGGTTAATCTGGTAAGGCATAAATCTGCTCTTCACCATATCCAGCGGAGTGTCGTCGCCCATTGATACCCATGTATCGGTATACGCAACATCAAAACCGATGATTTCATCCACATTATCGGTTACTCTGAGATGAGCACCTGTGCTCTTGGCCACCTCACAGGCTGCTTCATAAACCTGAACATCCGGACCGCTTCCCTTCGGACATACACAGGTCACATCAGTGCCGAGTTTTGCACCGGCAATCAACAGGGAATTTGTAACATTGTTGCCGTCTCCGAGATAGGCAAGCTTCACCTTTGACAAATCACTGTAATGTTCTCTGATAGTCTGGAAATCGGCAATAGCCTGACACGGATGATACAGGTCACAAAGAGCATTTACAACAGGAACTGAACCGTATTTTACCAGTTCCTGCAGAGTGCTGTGTAAAAATACACGGGCAACAATACCGTTTACCCAGCGTGACATATTGCAAGCGTAATCCTTAACGGATTCTCTATGACCAAATTCACCATTTTTCTGGTCGAGATAGATGCTATGACCACCTAATCTGTACATACCGGCTTCAAAAGTCACTCTAGTGCGTAATGAAGGCTTTTCAAATAATGTAACAACTGTCTTTCCGGCCAGATTTGTTGCATACTTGGCTGGATTTTCCTTCATGTCTTTAGCAAGTTCAAGCACTTTTAAATATTCATCAGTGCTGAACTCAAAACCTGTCAATAAATGACGCATAAAATCTCCTAAAAATTATTCTGGAAGCACTTTTGTACCAATTGCTTCACCGGCAAGTAATGCGTTAATCTTATCAGGATAACGCCAGCTGGCTACACTCAGTGGTTTATTCAGTGCTTTTGCCGCTTTTAATGCAGCTTTAACTTTAACTTCCATTCCGCCGGTTATGGTTCCGTCAGCTACAAGTTCGGCAGCCTTAACCTCTGTCATAACAGGGATTAACTTACCATCCTTATCTAAAATTCCGTCTACATCGGAAAGAAGTGCCAGATCAGCATTAAGTGAAATGGCCAGAGCCACGGCAGCCTGGTCGGCATTAACATTCATCAGCTTTCCATCGTCTGTAATACCGATAGAGCTTATTGTCGGCATATACCCGGCCTCAAGCAAAACCTGAAGAAGTTTTGGCGAGCCGATTGTGGCGCTTCCTACTGCTCCAAGCTCCTCATTAAGCTGAGTAACTTTAGTAATTGAACCGTCTGTGAGACACAAACCGACAGCATCAACGCCCATGGCCTTGGCTTTTGCCAGCATGAGCTTATTTGCTGTACCGGCCAGTGCACCGGTGATGTATGGAATCTGGTTAAAAGGAGTTACACGAAGACCATTCTTCTTTTCAGACTTCATTCCAAGCCCTTTAAGTAAATCATCAACCAAACAACCACCGCCATGAACTAATACAATAGGTCTTTTATGATCTTTAAGATAAGATGTCAAACCTTCATATAACGCAGTGAGAGCCTGGTCATTTTCTATCAATGCGCCACCAAGTTTAATAATTAAAACATTGTCCAACATACATCATCCCCTAATCAGAATTATAAAAGACCGGCTGTAGGTTCAAAGCCGAAACGGATATTTATACACTGCATGGTGTGAGCAGCTGCCCCCTTCTGCAGGTTATCAATTGCAGAGCAGACAATTAAAGTATTGCCTTCACGCTGATAATGAATATCACAGAACGGAGTAAATTCAACATCCTTCACCGCAGGCCAGTGATCAACGATGCGTACGATGTTCTGTCCGGCATACTTCTGCTTGTAGGCATTTTCAATCATTTCATCAGTAACGCCGTCTTTAAGCTGAACGTAAATTGTTGCCAGAATACCTCTCTTAAAATTACCGAGATGAGGCTGGAATAAAACCTTCTGTCCGAGGTGGTAACTGATTTCCGGACGATGTCTGTGCTTAAACACCCCGTAAGCATTCAAGCTTACTTCACAGAAGCTGTTGGTCAGTGATGCTTTTCTGCCTGAACCGGTAACACCAGAAACAGCATTGATAATAGGCATTGTACCTTCAGCAATCAGATTGTTGGCAGCCAGAGGTTTTAAGGCTGAAAGTGAGGCTGTAGGATAGCATCCTGCAACTGCAATAAGGTTTGTCTTCTTTATTTCCTCAGCATTCCATTCAGCAAGACCGTATACAGCCTGCTCAAGATACTTAAGGTTTTCATGTTCAAAACCGTAATACTCAGGATAAAAAGCAGGATCATTTACACGATAGGCTCCGGAAAGGTCAAATACCTTACAACCTGCATCAACAAGTTCAGGAGCTAATCTCATACTTACTACATGAGCTGTTGCCAGACATACGATATCACACTTCTTAACCTCATTTAAAGCTTCTGCAGTAAGAGGCTGTAATGGTAAATCAACATATGAATGAAGGCGCGGATAAAGACTGCTTAATAACTTTCCGGCATCGGCACTGCCTTCGGATACATATAAACCGCCAATCTGGAGATTCGGATGTTTAGCAACAATCAAAGACAAGTCAGCACCTGCATAACCGCTGGCACCAATAATAGCTACATTAAGCATTCTGTTACATTCCTTAATTCAATATACAAATTTATTGCATGTATCGGAGCATCAAAATCCTCTGACATCCACGCAACCGGCATATTAGCACATCTGTTTTACAAATTACATTCTGCACGTATTATACGCAAAAAATAATCAACTGTGCATATTATTACATATTTATGCAGTTTTTGTGCATAAATATTTAAAAATATCCAAAATTTTCTAAAATCATTGAAAGAAATAATGTTTTTTCAGACTTCAATTATCCAAAAGACAATGTGGTATGTGCATTGAACCATACAATGTCACTATACGATAATAAAAATGCCTGACATCTTATCTGCACAATATCAGGCATTAATCCTAAAATGACATGCAATATGCTATTCAATGCAGTAGTGTTCAACAATACTGCGCATTATCTTCTGTGCCGGCTCTATTTCACTTATATTCAGGTACTCATCAGGCTGATGCGCCATATCTATACTGCCAGGACCGAGAACTACCGTTTCACTTAATTCCTGATAATATGTAGCTTCAGTTGCATAATTAACTGCTACCGCCTTCTTGCCCGTAACCTCTTCAAGATATTTTACTGTGTCAGCGGATATTTTTCCGCCAAAAGGTTCTGTCGGCTCATATGGAACAAAAAGATCAATATTATCCGGATACCTGCTGAGTACCGGTTCTAAAACCTCTCTGGTTAATGCCATCATCTCGTTTACCCCGTGTCCCGGTATCGGCCTTATATCAAATAGCAATTCACAGCTTTCGCATATTCTGTTAGGAGCATCACCTCCTGCAATCTTGCCTATATTACTGGTAGGATACGGAATCACAAATAAATCCTCACGGTAGCGTCTTTTAAGCTCTTCCTCAAGTACTATAAGTTCACGTACAACCTCATGCATAATCTTAATAGCGTTAATCCCGGCATCAGGGTTGGAACTATGCCCCCCTTTACCTCTAACCCTTACCCCCTGAACAAGATGCCCCTTATGCATAATAACCGGCACCATTGAGGTTGGTTCACCTATGATCATCAGGTCAGGATGCTCACCGAACTGTTCTCCGAGGCAGATGGCTCCACCCATGTTGGTTTCTTCATCCCCAGTAGCGACAACATATAAAGGTTTCTTTAATTTAGTAAGATCCGTATGCTCTAATGCATCGTAAATAAAGGCAAAAAAGCCTTTCATATCGATAACACCCAGGCCATAGAATCTGTCATTGCGTTCTGTAAGTTCAAATGGATTACTAGACCATTTTTCCCTATCACACGGAACTGTATCAGTATGTCCACACAGGGCTACACCGCCTTCTCCATTACCTATTTTGGCAATGAGATTAAATTTATTCCTGGCATTTTTAACAGGGAGCTTTCTGGTAGTAAATCCTTTACCGCTTAAATATGTATCCAGAAAATCAATCACTTTCTCATTGGAAATGTCCTGTTCAGGTATCTCTGAACTGATGGAATTAATTGAAATTAACTTTTTATAAAAATCGATAAAACCTTGATCCATGATCACCCCGCAGACACTGTTACTCATATTCAGAAATCTCCATAAGCATGATATTCTTCACTGAGACTCTTTCTTAACCAACAAATATAAGTTTTTTCAAATATTATTACAACAAAAAAAGGACCCACTTACGTGAGTCCTTTGAAAAGGTATTAGCTATAATTTATTGTTATTTCTAGGTATTGCTCCTTCTATTGACGTGCAGTTTCAAGAAGAATCAGATCACCAGTACCTGCAATACTTACAGAACCTCCTGATACAGTACCAGAATTTCCGCTGTATGCATCCACAACAGTATCACCGTCGCTGAAGCAGTCACCAACGTTTACGGATGAGGCAGAGCCTACATGTATTACTACTGCATTTTCGTAATCGCCGTCAGTGTACTTACGACATAATGAACCGTCAGATGTTGCAGTCTGCTTACCGGCACCGACAGCTGGGTTACGGAATCTGAACTGACCTACCTTCTGCCAGTGAGCAAGGGTCTCATTTGATGAGAACGAGGTGCTCAGAGTATCAACATTTGCAGCCCATTCGGCCTGATTATCGATATCTGAAGGGAAGATCATATCAGAACGGGTTCCATGTTCTGCATCATTTGCTGAACCGCCGTTATCGTTAGGACGACCGGTTTCATCACCGTAGTACACCTGAACTCCGCCTGGTAACAGTACCAGCATAGTGCCGAGATTCTTCATATCGCTAGGACGACATAATGAAGTATCATGAGATGAAACATAGGTTAAGGCATTAAGCTTAGGAGAACCTGAACCTAATCCATAATTTTGAGCGTAAGTATCCCAGCTACTCATAGTAGGAACTGAACACACTCCATTAGCCTCTCTGTTGAATGTGAAATTAATCATGGAATCAAAGCCACCGGCAGAACCGTAACCGCTTCCATCGGTAGGATCAGTACCGAAGCCCCAGCTTTCACCGGTCATCCAGAAGTTATCGGTCCATGAAGCAGCAGGATCATCACCATTAGCATGCGCCTGTCTCCACTTCTGCAAAGCCTCCTGTGAATATTCCTTAAGAAGTTTCCATGTTGGCTTGGTTACATGTTTAGCTGTATCACAGCGGAAACCGTCGATACCGAATTCCTCAACCCATGAAGCCAGCCAGTGAGCCTGGAATTCAGCTACAGACATATTGCCGGAGCGATACTGCTTAGCAGCTGGAATATCATGAGCTGCATCATCCTTTGACCACTTCTGAGTAAGGAAGGTAGGAACACCGACGCTAGGTGAATGAGGGTTAGAGTTCTTAAAGTCCGGCAGGAAGGATACACATGCGTCTAAACCGTCACCGGCTCCGCACTGATCACCATAGCCTCCGAAAATAAGCCAGCTTGAACCCCACCATTTGTCCCAGGCAGTGTTTTTGCTTTCATCAATAGGTTTGTTATGGAAACTCTGACCATTACCAGGAGTCCATTCTTCACATGCCCCCTTGCCATCAGAACGCACACCGAAGCCATAGTCACACATGTCCTTCAATGTAGCATAACCTGAATGATTCATTACAATATCAAGAACCACACGAATACCGCGTTTATGAGCTTCAGTTACGAAAGTTCTGAATTCATCAACAGTACCCATATTGGCATCCAGAGCTGTGAAGTCTAATGCATAATATCCGTGATATGCATAATGCTGGAAATTACCAGCCTTACCGCCACCGGTCCAGCCATGAGACTGTTCATAAGGTGCGGTAATCCAGATTGCATTCATACCTAATGACTTGATGTAGTCAAGTCTTTCAGTCATACCCTTGATATCACCGCCGTGGAAGGTGGCTGCACTATGTCCGGCAGCATCAGTCTTAGGACGTCCGTAGCTGTTATCGTTAGAGGTATCACCGTTTTCGAAACGGTCAGTCATTACGAAGTAGATAAGAACGTTATCCCAGGAGAACTTAACTTCTGAAGGAGGTGCTATCACCTTTTTCTTCTTCGAAATAGTGTAGGTGGACTTAACGTTACCATAGGCAATAACCAGCTGAGCAGTCTTTGGTTCCTCACCGGCAGCGGTATCAGCAGCTACGATCTTTTCACCGATACGGAATACTTCGCCGTTCTTAAAGGTTCCTTCAACCCCGTCAATGGTATATGTACCGGTAGTATTGGCATCAACACCTTCACCCTTGATAAAGAATGCAATATCCTTGTACTTTGACTTCGGATTTTCATCATTTTCAATGATGGAAATGGTTGCACCGTCTGCAAGAACTGAACCGTCAAGTTCAGCATAGGTACCTGTTGTAAGAACTTCAGGGGTCATACCGCAACTTTCAGCTGAAACGAATTCCTTCTTTGCAAAATCAAAGCATGGAGCAGCAGAAGTATAGGTTACACCTGGCTGCTGAGCCCCAGGATACTGGTTACCACCCTGATCTGAGAAGATAGCTGAAGCAGAACTTACAGAAGTTGCAGGTGTGTACGCATAGAATGTTTCAGAACAACCATCAACCTTGCTCATTGCAGCACCAGGCCATGTTCCACCACTGTAGTTGTTCTTGTCATCGTACAGCCAGATATAAGGATTGGTAAAGCCATCATACTTCAGAATTACTGAGTTTTCAGGAGCCTTACAATCACTTGGTTCAGGAATAGTCTTGTATTCACCGGTGCTTTCACCCCATTCAGATGGAGGAGGAACAACACATGATGAACCTGAGCAGGCAGGAATATCTACAGTAATTGTCTTTGAACCTGTTCTCGCGCCATTTTCACTTGTTGCAGTAACTTCAAGAGTGAATGTCTTGGCAGTAGTCCCCTTCTTAACTGTGAATGACTTGGTAGTTTCATTATATTCAGTTGTAGATGCTGAACCGGTTGATGGCTTCCAGGTATATTTAACGTCGTTAAAGCCTGTTTCCACAGTTGCAGTTACAGTAACACTATCTTCAGCATCATCGGAGGTATAACCGAGATTCAGGGTGATAGGCTCATCTGGTGTGCAGCCTTCTGCAGGTACACATACCTGAACATCTTCAAAATGACACTGCTTATCAGATGTAGACGCTGAAGAAGTTCCCTGAAGCTTACCTACTGATGCCAAAGGAACGGTTATAAGATCAAAATCTTCCTTTTCATGAGAAGTAGAAGGATCCTTTGAATATTCTTTTGAGGCATTATCAACAAGTACAGGATCCCATGGTACGGCATCCATAATAGATGTACCGAAGGTTGAGAAGAACATAACTCCAATACCATGGTTTTCAAGGTAGTTCTTGTCTATCCCCATAGATGCCAATGGAATTGTCACCTGATATAAATGACCACTGGCATCGTTACTAGCCTTAAGGTCTGTATATGTTTCAGTCTTCCAGGCATCTCCGTCATGTTTATAATTATCGGCAATACCCATATACTTAGCACTAACAGTACCTTCAATACCGCCAGAACGAGTAATACCAGCCTCATCAAATCCAATACAGTAGTCAGCGTCATAGCTGAACAAACCTTCATCGTTAGTCAAGAATATACTTGGTTTACCAATTGTTGTTCTTGGATGGAACATTACAAGGGTATCAATACCTGCCTTAATTGAGTAAGATTCATCCTTTGACTTAACCCAAGGCACAGCATCTGAACTTGAAGCAACCATTGAACCATCACCGGCCTTTCTCTTTCCAGTGTTGATGGCTATTCCCATAGGCAAGAACTGGTCATTGGTATAATCAAAATCACCTCCAGTTTCCTTATTCTCTAAGTTAGGGAATTCAGCCATGAGATAGAGGTTGTTATCGTCCCATGCCGCATAAATTGCATATATATCGGTAGCCTTTTCGTGGTATCCATAGTATGCACGTGGGTCATCATTAGCGGCGGACTGTGCTACAAGCATTTCAGAGGTCCAATCGCTCATTGAAGAAATGGTCTTATTGACACCGACCTTTCCACCAGGATTAGTTGCATGATAATCATCGGAAATAGCTCCGGAGACTACTACATCATCACCTGTACAAATCTCTTTCTGTTCAGTTGTACATACTTCAGCACACTGAATTACAGATGAACCGTTGCAGTACGGATCACTTTCAGGACAGATACGACCATCTGGTCCTGGAGCAATATTGACAGTTGCAGTTTTTTCATTCTTAAGATCACCGTCTGAAACAGTCAATGTAACGGTGTATTTACCGGAAGTTGCATATTCATGTGACGGATTCTCGTCTGTAGAAGTCTTACCATCACCAAAGTCCCAGCTGTAGGTTAATTCATCACCATCTGGGTCAGATGAGTTATTAGTAAATTTAACTGTTTTTCCATCGGCTTTCGAAGTAAATGATGCTACAGGAGGATTATTACTGCCGATATTAAATTCCTTTGAGAAGGTATCAGAATCCTGACCGTCACTTACAGTCAGTTCTACAGTGTATTTGCCATTGCTTTCATATGTATGTGATGGATTCTTATCTGTAGAAGTATTACCATCACCGAAATTCCAGCTATAGGTTAATTCATCGCCATCAGCATCAGTTGATTTATCAGTGAACTTAACTGTTTTTCCGTCTACTTCTGAAATGTATGAAGCTACAGGAGCATTATTTGATAATGAAACATTTCTAGAATAGGAATCAGTAGCTTTTTTAGCATCGGTTACAGTCAGGACTACTGTATATTCGCCCTTGACTTCATACGTATGTGATGGATTCTTATCAGTAGAGGTATTACCGTCACCGAAATCCCAGCTGTAGGTTAATTCATCGCCGTCAGCATCTGTTGATTCATTGGTAAACTTAACTGTGTTACCATCTACTTTAGAAGTAAACTTAGCTACCGGCGGATTATTAACTGCTACAACAACATTTGATCTGAATGAATTACTGACTTTGCCGTCACTTACTGTGAGCACTACAATATACTCACCAGACTGAGCATATTCATGTACCGGATCCTCCTCACTTGAGGTAGAACCGTCACCGAATTCCCAGGTGTAGAACAACTGGTCTTCATCAGGGTCGGAAGAAAGGTTCTGGAATTTAACTTTTAATCCGTCTACAGTAAACTTAAATTCCGGATATGGGTTTGGCGCAGGTTCAGCAACCTTTACGTTAGAGGTAAACGGAACTGATTCAAGTCCTTTTGTATCCTTGGCAATTAAAGTAACAATGTAGTTACCCGCAGTGGTATATGTATGGGTCGGATCTGCTTCGTTAGAGATTTCACCATCACCAAAATTCCATACGTAGGTAAGATTATCCTTATCTTCAGGATCTGCATCAGTTGATTTATTGGTAAACTTAACTGTAAGACCGTTCAAATCCGCAGTGTAACTTGCTACAGGTTTATGATTTTCAGGAACTACCACACTGACAGTCTGCACATACGTATCAGTTGCAGTTGAATTCTTATCCTTTACAATAAGAGTAACATTATAGTCACCTGATGCTTTATATGTATGTGTAGGATTTATTTCTGAGGAAGTTTCGTCATCACCAAAATTCCATGAGTAAACCAAATCCTTATAATTATCTTTGGATGTTGTTGTATGATCGGTGAAGGAAACGATTGCTCCGTCCACTACTGAAGTGAATCCGGCTTTGATAGTTATAGTCGGACATACATTCAGATTTGCAAGTGCATTTTCACCGTCTGCAATAACATTTGCAATGATCTGACTTTCAGTTAAAGAAGCACATCTGTTCTGTGTAGTTTGGTATAAATTACCGATTGAATTTACAAGATCACTTACAGATGTATTTTTATTTAGCTTATTATTGTATGTTTTACCATAACCGAGAGCCAGTAATATATCAGCCATCAGTGCTGTATCATCATCCCAGTTTCTAGCATTGAAATTTGCCTGATACTTTGACTCATCACCACCGATGATACCGGCAAGTTCACTTGGACCGCTGATCGGACCTGAACCGGTCTTTTGTGAATATGCCATATTCGTAAGAGCATTCACATTGGCATCAGAACGTGAGGAATCAGAGACTGTTGATGCGCTGTCACCTGCATTTACAGGAAGCTTAAATACGTAATTATTGTTGATAGCCAGAATATTTACATTAGAAAGATCAGTATTCTTGTCTACCTCTAATGTAGCCTGACCTGAAATACCTCTGACAGTATTCTTAGGTTCATCATTGTCGCATGAATCATTAGCATTAAGATCGTAGCAGATTACTGTTTCAAGATTTGCATAATCAACCAAATCTGCTGCAATTGCTGCATCAGAAGCAGAATAACCGGTATAATTAATATTCTGGGTGATTTTCTCAGAAGCCGGTGGATTAGAAGGATTATCGCTACCACCGCCACCACCACCGCCACCACATGCAGTAACAGCCAGAGCAGATGTAATTGCTAAAGATAAAGCAGAAAATTTCATTGTTAAGTCCTATAAATTTAAACATTGAGCTCATCTCAGGGAACTAAGTAAATTAATAAGATTGAACTTAAAAAAACGCATGTTCATAATTATGTGAAGCCAACTTATTTTTACCTTATAAATTTGAATAATATTACATTATGAAAATGATTTCAAATATAAATTTACAATATTTTAACAATTTTTTAAATCTGTGATTTGCATTATAAAATCATAATTAATTTATTCTTGTACAAAACTTTACCCCACTATTAGTCTATTTATGCAACCACTACGAATCCCGTAGGATCTGCTTGATACAAAACCTGATTTTTTCATTATCCAGGTCAAACAATATTAGCATTTCTGCTATAAGTAACTCTTCATAAATCTGCTTTGTTTTTATGTTCTGTTCCGTTCTACTTATTATCAAAAACAATGAAATATATATATCCGGCAAAATTTAAAATTTTGTAATACCCGACTACCAGTTTGAATTAGCTAATATTATTCTTCAAAACACCAGCCTCTAAAACAACAAAGCGAATCTGGGTAACCAGATTCGCTTTAACCAAAGGTAAATTTTTATTTTACTTCAGGAACTGACTCTTGCCGGTAACCTTCTGACCGGTATAATCCTTAACAAGTACTCTCATACTTGCACCAGGAATATTACCAAGACTTACTGAACCGCCGGATACAGTATATGCCTGACCTGTAACTACATCAACGTATGAACCGTCAGTTGCACCGGTCACGGTCACAGTTGCTCCGCTAGCCGAAGGAATAGCCACAATAGCATTTTCATTTCCGTAGGTTCTTTCAAATACCAGTGGATCACCGCTTAACACTTTAAGTTTACCCCTTCTCAGTGCTTTGGATGTCTTTCTGATGGCGTTAAGGTCGGTAACATGACCGATGATAGGGTCACCGTTATCCAGTGAATCACCGAGATAGATTCTTCCTGTATCCTTAACCAAATCGTTGCCACTTGTCAAATCAGGAGGAAGACCTATACGGGCACCGGTTTCATCACCTGCATACATTACAGGAATACCGCGCACTGTCCACAGAACATTATATGCCAGTGCTGAAAATTCTCTGTTTTCACAGCAGTGCTGAGCACCTGAGCCTGACCAGGTATTATCCGGAGTCAAGTCATGATTCTGGAAGAATGTTACCAGTTTGGTAGGATCGGCATACCAGCTGTCAAAGTTGTTAAACACATCGGCAAGACCATTCAGACTACCCTTGGTGACATTATCTCTGAAGGTACTCATCAGAGAGAAATCAAGTACGGAAATACCTGAATCGCCTGATTTTTCAGCTCCTGCCTCACTGGTTCTGGTGTAGAACCAAGGATGCAGCTGTTCCGGAGTATTATCACCGAATCCCTTAATCAGAGCTTCACCGAAGACGAACATGCCCGGCTTATATTTCTGCCACTTGGAAGTCATAGCCATAACATCTGCTCTCGGCATATGCTTCAAGGTATCAATACGGATGGCATCGATACCCATGTCTATGTACATCTTAACCATGGCGTTCATATAATTCTGAACATTTTCACTTTCAGTAGTAAGGTCGACACAGTCACCTGCCATACTTCTCTGCTGCACTTCCTCAACTGATTCCCAGTTGTTGGTATAAGCAGTATGATACCATTTTGAAGGCAGAGACTGGCTGACTGCAGGACTCCAGTAATAGTTCGGATAAGACTTGGCTGTTGTAGCAAGTCCGTCAACAGGAACAGTATCATCAGTAAATTTTACGGTAAATGTCTTTGCTGCATCCGGGTCGCCAGCACAGACACGACGATGCCATTCAGGTGCTACAGGATTATCATTATCACAACGGTTCAATGATTTGTAATCGCCGATATTCTTTTCATAAATACCGCCCATACTGATTCCGTCCTTGCCATACTGTGCGTCAACATAATACTTGGTAGGAATCTTATCAATATAGGTCTGACCGCGAATACCATAATTACTTGAGTGATTGAGCACTACGTCTTGAACGACCTTGATTCCCTTCGCATGCGCTGCCTTGATAAAGTCAAAGTAGGTAGCACCAGGACTTTCAAGTCTTAAATCCGGCTGGAACCAGTCATAGGCATGATAGCCGTGATAATCGAGACCTGAACGGTTTTCTACAGGAGGAGTAATCCAGATTGCGGTAAAGCCCATACCCTTAATGTAATCAAGCTTTTCTATCAGACCTTTAAAGTCTCCTCTCCATGAAGGATCGGTTATATCAAAACGGTCACGGCAGTAATAGTTGTTTTCTTCATCACCATCAAAGTAACGGGCAGTAAGCACAAAGTAGATGGATTCATCGCGGAAGTCGGTTGCCTCAGCCGGAACCGGATTCTTTGATTTAATAAACCAGAAGAAATGCTGTTCCTGCGCCACACCGTTTTCACCGACTACAAGTGCACGAAGTCTGTATGCGGTACCCAAACCATCCTCTGATGTATCCTTAAGTTCAATCGGTCCGGTATATACTTTTGAATTCTTAGTAGGCTCAGTATTATCCAGAGTATAGTAAATTGTGGCATCAACGGAATTTCTGTCAGCATCTTCAGTTGTCAGTTTCAAAGTCTGATCACTGTGATAGCTGCCAGGATTCAGATTTGGCTTAATGTATGGAGCAGACTCAACACCTGAAACATCAGCTGTTGAATTCAAATAAGCCCCTTCTGTTTTGTACCAAGGAATATCACTGTTAATTTCCTCGCTCTCTTCACCATGATGATCGCCGTGATCATCATCGTCATCATCGTCAGAGCCTCCAGTATAACCACCGGTCTGGGTTACAGGAGCACTTCCTGACAGTACGCATTTATCGGCAACTGTCCATGAAACGCCATCATAACATCCGGAAACAGGAGCATTATTCAGATCACCAGTGATCTTCTCTCCACCTTTAAGGAAGATTATGTTTACAGTTGTCTGAGTTAAGGCAGAGGTATCATAGAATGACCAGCCGGAATCTTCACTGGCTGTAACCATCTGAGCACCAGGCCATTCACCGGCAAGGGCTCCGTCGCTATTCCATATATAAATACCATCAGCCTGTCCTTTATAATATATCCCCTTCTTTGACGGAACAACTGCATTTGTTTCCACAAGAGTAATTGAATAACTCTTAGTTGCGGTACCGCTGTCGGTGGTCACTTTAAGAAGAATTGTCTTTTCACCGCCGGTTGTATAGGTAACTGAAGGAACCTTATCATTTGAGGTAATACCGTCACCAAAATCCCATAAGTATTTGGCATTTGTTGATTTACCTTTAACAATATAAGGGGTGACACTGCCACTTAAACCGGTAAAGGTGTATTTGAAATCAACCTTTAGATCTCCGGCTACAGTATCATCCTTAACTTTGACAACCTTCTCTGCAACACTGCTGTAATCCTTGCCGTCATATACCTTTAATGTAACGGTATATTCTCCGTCCTTACTGTACTCATGTGTACCTGAACATTCCTTTGACTTTGAACCGTCACCAAAATCCCATTCGCATGTAAGACTGTCATTATCCTCATCGGTTGATTCTGACTTATAGGTTATTACCATACCGTTTGCTGAAATATTCTGCTTGGCAACAGGTGAATGATTTACGTCTACATCCTGTTTTTTTATGGTAACAGTCTTAACAGCTTTATTTGATGTTTCCTTATCTTTAGCCACAAGAGATACAGTATATGTAGCATCCTTATCAGCATATGTATGAACAGGATTTGGATCATTTACAGATGTTCCGTCACCGAAATCCCACTCATAAGTAAGAGCGTCACCGTCGGCATCTTTGGAAGTATTGGTAAATTCAACGGTTACCCCATCCACATCAAATGTAAAACCTGCTTCAGGAGCATGATTAATCACGTCCGCCTTTACATTAACTGTAGTAGCTGCTGTTGTTTTTTTATCCCCGTCAGCAACGGTCAGTACAACCTGATATTCGCCTTCTTCATCATAGGAGTGTGTGATAGCTACTCCGTTTTCAGTCCTGCCGTCACCCATATCCCACGAATATGTAGCATTTGCTGAAGCATTAACAGTATCTGCTTCAAGTTTCACGGTTAAAGAATTTACAGAAACCTGTCTGATTTCAGCTGATAATTCGTCAACTGACTGAACCTCGATTTCAATATTCATTGACTTGCTGTAACCGTTAACAGAATACATCAGAACTACAGTATATGTTCCAGACTTCTCAAAAGTATGTACTACTTCGGCACCTTCTTCAGTAGTGCCGTCACTGAATACCCACTTGGAATCTTCAATACCTGATGACAGCTTGACTGTTAAACCTGAAATATCCTTATTCACCACAGGCACGAAAGGATCATCGTTAACAGAAATATAAATATCCTGAGTCTGAGCTGCTGACTTATTGCCATCAGCATCTGTAACCACCAGACTTACAGTATACTTTCCGTCAGCCTCATAGGTATGCTCCGGATTGGCAAACGCTGATTTTTCTCCATCACCGAAATCCCATTCATACTTTTCAATAGAACCGGTTGAAGTGCTTGTAAACTTGACTGTTCTGCTGTTGTCAGCCTTTTCAAAAACGAAACCTGCATTCAGTTCCGCACCGCACATATCATTGTTTACTTCAAAACTAATTTCCTGCTCAACTTTGCTGTACTTGTCGGCAACCTCAAGAACTGCAGTGTGACGTCCGGTATTCATAAAGGAGTGTTCTACACTCTTTTTGTTCTCAGTCTTGTTGTCATCAAAATACCAGGTATAGCTTAATACATCATTATCAACATCAGTTGCAACTGCATCAAAGTGCTTTGTATGACATCCTGAAGTGTAATTTGAAATATTGGTAATAACCGGCTTATTATTCTTCTCTACATCATCACCGCTAGGAATATGATCAAAATCAGCATATTCCTTATATGATGTAACAATTGCATCTGTACTTACACCGTTGCTGAGAGCAGTTTTTATCTTGGAAAATGCCCCCTGAACTTTAGAAAGTACACCTGCATTCAAAATGTGATTATTGCTGTATAAACTTTTGGCAAAAACAAAGGAAGGAGTATCTTTGGAAAGTCTCTTATTTAATTCCTTGCCGGTTGTTCCAAGTATCTGAGCCAGTTTTTCAGTAGCTGAATCGAAACTGAGATTATTATCTCTAGCATACTTGTTTACTAATGTGGTCATTGGATTAATAGCCAGCGCCACGCTCTTTTCATTTAAAGCGGAAGCCTGAGCATTCAGGGAAACGCTGTTTTTATCCAGCTTATATGAATACACATTGCCGTTTGAGGTGACAACAATTATGTCTGAACCTCTATCAACATCATTCTCATTAAATTTCTGTTCAGCATTACCATATGAATCTATAAGCTTCACATTAATATCAGCCGATGTGCAGTTGTTGTCATTATCAACATCTAAACAAATAGTTGCACCGGACAGATACTCGGCTTCAAGTCCCTGAGAAATGGAATTTACAATATAGGAAACTGACTCACTGTCATTATTATTGTTGTTATTGTTATCGCCTGAGGAGCCACCACCGCCTCCACATGCTGTAACACCAACACTTACAAGCATCGCAGTAGCTATTTTTGTATAATTAAATTTCATTTAATTTACTCGCACATTAGTTCATGAAAAAGTTTTCAAAAAATAATTGTAACGTAAACTTTTGAAAAAAAAAACACTTTAAATCACGTATTTAACACCTTTTTAACAAAAAATCAGAAATATTTTTGGGAGAATTCATAGAATCAGTAATTAACGCCATTAAATATATTTATTACACGTTGTAATTTTTTAACGATAAATTAAAAGTAGGAAGCCTGTATGCGAAAAAACCGGGCATTGCCCGGTTTTTTTCAGAATTAAGATTCAGTTATCTTAAAGGGTACAGTCAAGTACGACCTCGTTTGGATCAACGATTGTAATCTTAACTGATTTAGAATCAGTTAATTTTTCTTCATCATAAACTTTCAGAACTACTGTGTAGGTCTTGAATTCAGTATATGTATGTAAAGGATTCTTATCAGTTGATGTATTGCCGTCACCAAAATCCCACTTATAGGTCAGACTGTCACCGTCAGGATCACTGGACTTATCTGTAAACTGGACCTTGACATTATCCTTTATCTCATAAGAGAAGTCTGCAACCGGAGGATTATTCACTACAGGTGGCTGAGGTCCATCCTTGATCTCAACGTGAACTGTCATGGTTGATTTTTCTGAATAGTCCTTACCGTCATATGCCACAAGTATTACCTTGTAATCGCCGGATTCTGCATACTTATGGGTCGGTGAAGCATCTGTAGATTCAGAGTTATCACCAAAATCCCACTTATAGGTAAGCTTATCCTCATCAGGGTCACTTGACTTGTTTTCAAATTCAACTGTACCATCGGATGAATTCTTCTTGATACCGAACTTTGCTACAGGCGGATTATTAACAGGATCAGTTTGTGTCAAAACCACACTGGCTGTGTGAGTATCCTCGGAATCTTTATCCTTAACTGTTAATTTAACAGTATAAGTACCTACAGTTGCATAGGTATGAACAGGATTGGATTTATCAGAGGTCTGTCCGTCACCGAAATCCCAGTTATAAGTCAGACTGTCGCCATCTTCATCTGATGATGCATCAGTGAATGTAACAGTCAGACCGTTTATGGTTGTAATGAAGTTAGCAACAGGAGGATGAGGTGTAGGCTCCGGATCCGGATTACCTGAACAGCTGACTTTAACATCCTTGGATATTTCATCACTGATAGCTGAATCAGATACTACAAGCTTAACATTATAGGTTCCGGACTTTTTATAATCATGTACCGGATTCTGCTCTAATGAAGTTACACCGTCACCGAATCTCCATACATAGCTTAAACTCTTTCCTTCCGGAACAGTGGACTTATCGGTGAAGCTGACTGTACATTCATCAGTAATATAGTCAAACATAGCTACAGGATATGGTCCTGGTACCGGGCTTAAAATTAAATCATGGAACGGATTAGAAATAGTGTCCGCTCTATAATTCTCAAGAACCTTCTGCACCAGAGAATCATAATCACTTGTCTTATTCATGGCTTCGCCAAGAACGTTATAGGCATTCTCTATCAAAGCCTTGAGTTGAGCACTTCCAATGCTATCTACATCCTTTGAACCGAAGCCAAGTTCGATAAATGAATTAAGCAGGATTTTACGGACTACTGAACTAGAATCAAGCGGGTTAAGTGTTGCGAAATCGCTGTTTTCCGGAGCCCCAATGATATTTGCAAAATCTTTCTGTCCTAAAATTCTCTGAATATTGGTAACAGCATTAAGCTCCAGCGGATTATAAACCCCCTTTCCGTCTTTTTCAGATTTTAACTTAAGTCTGTTAAGCTGATACTTGAGAACTTCGTCGGTTGAGCCGTCAGCTGGATACGCAAGTACATAACTGCTTCCTGCAACATCTTTACTGACTTTACCGGTATCCCACTCTATATTTGCAATACCGCCGGCATTAGTCTCTTGCTCAGTAACCTCTCCTGCACATGAATTATCAAGGTTGGTATCAAGACATACTTTATAAGAAGTCGAAGCCGCAGATGTGTTTGCTGATGTCTTATTTAACTGACCGTTTACATGGACCTCCAGTGAATAACTGGTAGTCTCGTCATTTGGTTTTGGGTCATCACCTGATGAGCCACCACCGCCACCACAAGCAGTAACTGCTATTGATGACAGAAGTGCGATAGTTAACTTATTAAGTTTAAACATTTTTTACCTCTTTTAATAGCCGGAGGATATCCCTCCAGCTAATATATGTATTACTACTTGGATTTTTCTTTGTACCAGATTGTTACTGCAGTACCCTGGGCTTCATTTGAACCCCCAGTACCGTCTTCATTTACAGTTACCGCATGAACCTTCTTTGACCAGCCGTCAACACCGGATATTTCAATATTGTTACCGCTGTTAACAACCATCTTGATGGTATCCCATGAGTCACCTACGGCTCCTCCGTTAATGGTAACAACAACAGCACCATTAATGTACTCACCGGTAATGTTCTGTTCAATCTGCTCCTTGGTAGTCATACGGAAGGCTGGATGAGCCTTACGCATAGCAATCATTCCCTTGTAGTAATTGAAAGTACTCATATAATTTGACTTAACATTCCAGTCTATGTCGTTTGAACCGTCTGTACTCTTGTATGAATTTTCATTCATGTTCTTTGTACGGCCGAATTCTTCACCGGCATGAATAAACGGAATACCCTGGCTCACTAAAATCACACCATTACCGTATGACTGCAGACGTTTTGCATAGTCACCGGTAATTCCCATTTTGGTAATCTTATCAGTCCAGTTGAGATTATCATGAGCGGTAATGTACTGCACGGCCTGTTCAGGATCAGCTGCAAAGAGAGGAGTCCAGGTATTGGTGCTGTTACCGACACCACCCTTGATACCGGCCATTACACAACCGAAATTACCATCAACATCACCGACATCTGAGTGGGTCATGTTAAACAGGAATCCACCGCCCTTACCATCACTGTCGCCCTTGAGGCATTCACGATACTTACCGTTAAATACGCCTACATGACCACTGACAGCATTTCTGATTGTTCCAAGTCTTACACGGGTGCTTTCTGATGGGTCGGTAGCATAGCCGTTCCATGGCTCGCCATACATGAGGAAATTACGTCCTGGATACTTGTTGTTTAAGTATTCACCCCATTCCTTGAAATTAGCCACATCGAATATACCTACCAGGTCAAAACGGAAACCGTCGATATTATATTCTGTAGCCCAGTACTCCAATGAATCTCGAATGAAACGGCTTACCATGGCATTTTTCGGATCTGTAGAATTACCGCAGCCTGATAAGTCAAGGGTTGTATAGTACTTACCGGTAATCTTGCTGAATACATCCTTACTGTATGTGTGATTGTATACAACGTCCATGATTACACGGATACCGTTCTTGTGGAATTCGTTAACCATTGTCTTGAATTCCTTAACCTTCTGCTTGTAGTTTTCAGAACCGAATACAGAGGTGTAGCGGTCTTCAGGAACATTGAAGTTTACCGGATCATAACCCCAGTTGTAGCAGGATGAATCCTGTGAATCTACATTTGAGCAGGTTCCGTAGTCATATACAGGCATAAGCTGAACATGAGTTACACCGAGATCCTTGAGGTGGTCAATACCGGTCTTCTGGCCCTTGGCGTTTGTTGTTCCGGTTTCAACCATACCTAAATAACGGCCGCGGTTGGCATCGGATACGCCTGAACTCTTGTCAATGGTGAAATCACGTACATGAACTTCATAGATGATGGCATCTTCTCTGTTCTTCAATGCAGGACGTGGAGCCCAGCCGCCTTCCAGGTCGGTATCACGCATATTCATAACAATATTCTTATTGTTAGTTGCGATAGCCGCATCTCCTCCGGTATAGTCAGATTTAGGAACCATCTTACCATAAGGGTCACGGACATCATTACCGTTTACCTTGAACTGATATTCCTTCCCATCAAGATCACCGTTAACTGTAACTTCATATACATCTGAATAACCGGTGATATTGGACTTATTCATCGGATAAGTCTCACCGTTAACAGTTACACTTACATTAGCTGTATCAGGAGACCAGATTCTGAAAGTAGTTGCAGATTTGGTATACTCAGCTCCAAGGAACGGATAAGCATAATCACTGTTTTCACAGTTACTGGTTGTACCATCGGTATCGCAATACTTCTTGGTATCAACTGTGCACTGTGAAGGATCCGCCTCACAAGGATCAACTTCGCACTTTGAAGGATCTGCCTCACAAGGATCAACTTCGCACTTTGAAGGATCCGCCTCACAAGGATCAATTTCGCACTTTGAAGGGTCTTCCACGCAAGGGTCAACTTCACACTTTGAAGGATCCTTATCACAGTCTGACGCCTGCTTCACAGTAAGAACCTTGGTATCCTCATTGAAGCCTACAACATAATCTCCGGCAGGAACAGTTATAAAATCACCTGTTGCAGAGAGTGCTGCACCTTTCTTACCACCAAGGATAATACACTGGTCGGCTGAAACCGGCAGAGCTTCAAGCTTAAATCTGGTTTCTTTACTGAATTCAAAGACACCGGTCCAGTCAGAACCATTCTTGGTTAACAGATCAGTTCCATAATTATCATGCGAACCTCTGACTGCAACCTTTAAGTACTTGCCGCTAACAGGTGCTGTTACAGTTATATCTTTAGTAAATGTATCAGTGTTATTGGCTGAATCAGTAACCTTTAAAGTAACAGTATATTTACCTGATTCTGCATAGGTTACGCTAGGAGCTTTCTCGGATGATGTTTTGCCATTACCGAAATCCCAGCTGTAGGTTAAATCATCATTTTCAGGGTCGGATGAATTATTGGCAAAAGAAACACTTAGACCATTAACAGTAGCAGTAAATGATGCAACCGGTGACTGATTGGTTACTTCATCTGCTTTGGTGAATGTATACTCCATGGTCTTGTCATTGATGGAGAGGATATAATCCCCCACCAGAGACACCGGTTCATCGCCGGTTGATGATGTGTTTACATCCAACTTTCCTGCAGTACCTGATGAACCGTAAACTGTTCCGGTCCATGAGCATCCGTCTGTAACCTTGAAGCGCTGAGCTCCGCTAGTATCACCTGCACCGTCAAGAGTTAGATTAATGGTCCAGAAACCTGTTTTACGATTATATGTTAAAGGATCCTGTTTCCACTTGTTTGAAGTACCGGCGTAACATAGTTTACCCTTGGTAGGCTCAATATCAGCCTGACAGTTGGCATCATTCGGATTCAATACACAGGTGCATTCCTCATTTGATGAATGTGCATTACACCAGCTTACACATACGCCGTTAACTGTGGTTTCACCCTTACATACACAGGCGGAACCGGTAGGATCACTTTCACAAGGGTCAACCCCCTTGCCACACCACTTTTCATCAGTACAGATAGCTACGGCGGTCTTTGCCGGAATGGTAAAGGTTGCTTTACCTCCGCTTACAATGACATCCGCTCCGCAAGGATTATTCTTAGGATCGGTTGCTCCAAGGATATCACAGTAATTTCCATCAGGTAATTCAACTGAGAATGTATGAGTTATAGAACTGCCGGTAGTATTCTGGGCATAGAAGCCCTTGCTTCCTCTGTTAAACCACAAAGCTCCGTCATCAAAACCTTTAGTAGTAACGGCTGTTCCTCTGGTTGCTCTTGCAAATCTTGGAGAATTGAGCACAAACGGCACACGGTGCTGACACAACCAGCCGCCTTCACAGCGGTCGGCACCGAGAGGACCGCCCTGATCATGAGTTGCATCACTGACGCGACTAGGATCATTGTCTTTTACGGGGAATGAATAACCGGAATATATCTGTCTTACTGTACCTACAGGCCATACAGCAAGCCAGGACTGAGCCAGATTATAATCAGCATAATTCTGAGTTTTCATTGAGCAGCTACCGGCTGAGCATCTGCCCCATTCATCATCATGATTGTTTACGAATGTTTCTGAATTTGCACCGAGCCAGGTACTGAGTTCCAGTGCCTTACCGTAATTACCCTTTCCGAAACTCTCATTTGCATCCCAGACATAACCGAAGTCAGTTACAACCGCATTTTCAATGAAGGTATACTTGTCCGGCTGAATGTCGGCAGCTTCGTTACCGGCTCCGATTACTTCCAGATATGCAGGAGGTCTTCTTCCAGCCTTCTGTGCAGTTTTTGAAAGGATGGAGTTGATATCGTTGTATCCCATGTGCTTTGCAGCGTCAATACGGAAACCATAGACCCCCATATTCATTAAAGAAGCGAGGTAATCAGCAAGCTTATCCTGAGTATCTGGGTTGTCTGTAGCAACATCAGGCATGCCTGAGAGGGCACAGGTTCTGACATTGTTTGCATCAGTATAGCTTTTGTCAATGGAACAGTCGCCATGGAAATCTGATCCGGAGAATCCGTCAGGGTAGTTCTTATAACTCCAATTTGAACCGCCCCAGCCTACACCGTCTGTAGCCTTTTGGTTGAAAACAGCATCAGCGAACACCTTGACACCTGCATCATTACAGGTCTTTATCATTGCCTTAAGCTGCTCCTCGTTACCGGTCATGGTCGTAAAATTCTTAAAATTAACCGGCTGATATACGGCCCACCATACTCCTTCAGCCCGCTTATGTTCCGCTGGCTGAGAAATCTGAACACCATCAAATCCGGCTGGACCGAGGTACTCTGTACATTCTTTTGCTATATTGTCATATGTCCACTGAAACGGATGGATTATCACCATCTCACTTTCAAAATTTGCAGCATTGGCTAAATTTGGAGCCAGTGACAATACAGCAGAAGACACAGCAAAACTAAGCAGTTTTACCTTAAAGTTATTTAAGCTCATCTAATAAATACTCCGTCTATCTTAACTGAACAGAATTTAAAAATAAAAAAAATACAAATTGTCTAAGAATAGCATAAAACGTTTTCAAAATTACTGATTAAAATCACAATTTTTTTAAAGCTTAACAATTTTTTTACAATATAACATCTACCAAACATTTCTAATATAGAATATTTTAATAATATGCTTATATCATATCAATATATATTATGTTACTTATATTTGTTTTTAACAATTTTATTATATATTTTTTTCATTAGTTTAACAAACACCCTTTGTACTTTCATTCTTCGATGATCATGTACTATTTTTATTTCAACGCAGAAAAAAAATTGAGTGTCTGTTCAACACTCAATTCAGTCAATTAAAAATCTAAAAAATATAATTATCAGTGATGCTTCAGCATACGCTCCTCAGCCGTCTTCAGTGCGTCATCAACGGATTGTTTACCACTTACAGCACTCTTGAAAGCTGAACTCAGACTGCTCCAGAAAACATACATCTCCGGAATATTAGGCATCAGTACACCAATTTTCACATTCTCCATCAAAGTCAGCACTCTAGGATCTTTCTCCAGCTTTGATTCATATGATAATAATGCTGAGGCTCCAAGAAAAATATCATTGTTCACCTCTTCGTAACCTTCATCCGTGAGCAGATATTCCTGTATAAATCTGTCAGCCAGTTCCTTATTCGGAGATGCTTTATTTATTACCAGTCCAAGTACTCCGACAAACGGTTTTGCCACCTTTCCGTTCAAAGTCGGAAACTCATTCACGGTATAGTTAATGTTGCTGTACTTTCGCCATCCCCAAGGTCCGGTTATAATACAGCCTATTTTTCCATCTACAAACTGAGATTCCATAGAGGCATACGTAACATCCCTTTCCATACGGCCTTCATTAACCATTTTAATTATATAGTTCAAACCGACCTTAATTCCTTCATTATTCACACCTACATTGGATGTATCGTAAGTCCCGTCATCGTTTCTGTAGTAGGAGTATCCGCCATTAGCTGAAATGAACGGGTACGAATAATAAACATTATTGTAATCCCAAAGAATAGCGTGCTTACCATGCTTTGCCAGTTTTGCATCCAGCTGTTCAAATTCCTCAAAAGTTTTAGGAACATTAGGAACCAAATCTTTATTACAAATCAGCGATGTCGCCTCTATAGCAAACGGATAGCCGTATATTTTTCCGTTAACACTCATAGCATCCCAGGTAACATTAAAAAACCTGTTCTTAAAGTCATCGGGGACACTGATTTCTTCAAGCAAATCCTTTTTTACCCATTCGCCATATCTGTCGTTTGCCCACAGTAAAATATCAGGACCTCCGCCATAGGAGGCATTTCTTTCAAATCTGTCTGTAAGCTGATCAAAATGATCCACACTGACCTTAACCCCTGTGTCCTGTTCGAATTTAGCGGCTACATTAGCAATTCCTTTATAACCTTTGTCAACGCTGACCCAAATCGTCAACTGCCCTTTAGGAATAGAGGTTGCCGATAAAGCATGGGAACTAAAGCACAGAAATAATAATCCGATGCTGCCCATCAAAAATTTATTATTCACAGGTAACACCTCGCAGGTAGCTTATTATTGTTTTCTTACATAATATTTATTGATGCTGATAATCATTGTAAAAAATATATATCAGCTAAACCGGACTGTATTCATCATGCGGAGGAATCATATCAAAAATATAACATATTCCAATTAATCGTTGTAATAAATACCTCACAAATTGATATATACATAACTTAGGAATACAGTATATAAAGAAATTAAAAGTATTAACTGAATGCAACCATATAAAAGTTACAACAATGAAATGTCTCCTCTCCAGACTACCTTTTTTTTCACCACATTATGCAGATAGAGTAGCATGAATGGAGACATTTTTATGAGTGTGCAAAAAAGACTATATCTGAAGGTGCAGTTTTCTTGCAGCCAGAATAATACCGGTAATGCACCTGGCCTCGCACAATTCGGAATTATTATCGTAGATGAGATTATCAATTTCAGTAAGCGGAACATATTCTCTGATAATTGGTTCCGGTTCATCTCCGGAATCTAGCTTATGTTCAGAAAGGCCCGTTGCGAGAACCAGATGAAGCTTCAGCCCCATAAATCCAGGCGCAAAATTCAACGATTTAAGCAGAACCACCTTTTCCGCACCTAGACCGATTTCCTCACCAAGTTCCCTAGCGGCAGCATGAAGTACATCCTCACCGGGATCAATTTTCCCTTTAACAAAACCGAGTTCATATTTTTCAGTTCCTACACAGTACTCTCTGCTGAATACGAAAGCCTGACGCTTCTCATCATAAGGAATTACCATAACAGCACCGTTTCCGCCGGCTATTCTCTCATAAGTAGTTTTCACTCCGTTAGAAAATAGAAGATCTACACCTTCGATATTAAAAAGTCGGCTTTTAGTAACAGTGTGAACCCCTAAAATTTTAGGTAGAACTGACATTTAAATATTTCCTTTGTAATTTAATGTTATCTGCCCGTCTAAACCGGGTTTTCCAAGCATGGAAATCAGTGAGGCTACATTATCAGGTATGGAACTCTTAGGTTTCAGTAAAGCTTCAAGTTCATATCTGGAGAAATTATTTAATTTAATATTCCCGTTAAATGAACAGATGTCAGAATCCTGAGCTATGGTAATCACCAGATTCTTCATATTCCCCTTTATATTCACATTGATTGTTCCAAGATCTATGTAATTAGAACTGTCAAACGGATGCTGAATCAGAACATCAGAAAAGACCGCATCACCATCTATATTCTGCAGATTGCCGTTTGTATCAAGAACCATGCTATCAGCATAGAATTTAACAAAACCTTCCGCCTTTAAAGGGTACGGCATGTTAACAAGAGGAAGAACTTTTTCAATATAACTGTCAAGTTTAATACCTTGAAATCTGATTTCTTTATTAAGTTTTAAAACATTAACATCAAAGCTGCCGTTCAACACCTCCGGGTCTTTAATGTTTACGGTCATTCCTTTGGAAAAAAATAAAGTAAAGACATTAAGTTTCCAGTTGATATTGCTTAAGCGCAATTTATCCACATCCATTGTACCTACATGTCCGTTCCACAGGTCACCGCGAACATCGTACAGTTTTACGCTTTTCGGTAGATCAATCATTGACACCAACTTGTTAGCAGGTGCCAGATACACAACAAAAAATAAAAAACAGACAACTATAAACAGTGTTCTGACAACTATTCTTTTTATCATTTATTTACCCTTCTCCAGTCTAATCAGAACTAAATTTGAAATGTATACAATACCATCACCCTGTTTATCCAAAGTTATCTCATCCACAGTTATGCCGAACCGGTTTTCCAGTTCAGTGATAAAATTCACAACTGAAACATAGCTAACTGCTTCATCTGTTTGGACCTTTACTTTATTTTTATCCTTAGGATCGACTTTTACGCTTACTTTCTTCAACTTATTATCATTAGCTGTAGTTGCAACACAATCAGCAACACCGCGCTTCAAATCAGGGGTAGCCAGCTTATTTGAATTTACTTTTGATGCATTTTGAAGAATGTAATTATAGCCACTTTTTGCTCTTTCAAGACCTGTCTGAGCCTGTTTCATTTTGGTCATCTTAGGCTTTATCCCTACTGTAAAAATGAGAGCTATACAGACTATACATATCAATACAACTATCAAAACTTTTTCACGTGAGGTCTTTTTACTGAAATCAGAATTCAAACTCCGGCCTGCCAGTTTTGCTTTTACCGTGTTCTTCACAGACTGAAATAATGAGTCTATTCTTTTTCTCATTGTTTAGTTCTCCTTAACTGAACAGTACTGAGCTTACGGTCACGACTCGGTTTGGTATCAATTATACTGCCGGTGAAGTCAGGAGACAGACCGGAAATAAATTTATCCGTATCAAATGATTCATTTGCCAGGAACTGAATGGTAAACTGTTTTCTCACACGCTCAAATTTCAAACTGACAATTTCTATATCCCGCTTTGATGAAATATAAGGAGTAATTATTTTAGCTAGATCAACAAAGCCTTCATCTGTACCGATAGGTGAGGAATTTTCAACTATCTCCCTCATTTTAGCAACAGGATCATCAACCCTGTTCTGAGTATTTATAATCTGACTCAGCAGGGTTCTCTGCTGATTTCTGTAATCTGATGCCTCCTGTGTTATTGCTTTGGTTTTATACGAAATATTCATAAACCAGAGAATCAGCATCAGAATAATCATCACCGCCACTTTCGACCATGAGCGGATAAATTTTATGTGATAATTAATCTTTCGCTGCTTTGTGGAGAAATTTAACCGGCTCTTAATAGCCCCCTCTGCAAGTACGGCATAAGGAGACTCAACCAGCTCCTCCTTCCATTTATCTTGCAGATTATCAGGTAATTCACTTAATGAAATATACCTGTGATTATCTGCTTCACCTGCAACAAATAAATCAAACCACTCATTCGGCACCTCTTTACCTGAATTTTTTGAATCTCTAATGAGCCAGGAATTGCCGAGTCTCATCATGCAACCTGTAATTCCTTCATCATTCTTTCCCGGAAGAGGTAATGTCAGAACGTCAGGAACAATAATATCCACCGGGAAACCTAACATATACAGAGCTTTCTCAATATTTCTCAATTCATTGTGCTTATAAATGAGAACATCATAATTTGTTCCCTGTTTGTTAAGCACGCGGACTGAATATTCTTCAATATCGTCAATAAAATCATCTTCTATCACGTACAGCAGTGAATTGTAAGCTCCCTTTTTTAATTTTCCCGGATATGTAATAGTTGTAAATTTCACTGCAGAAGCCGGATAAAGCAGAGCAATCATCCTTTCAGGTGATGCAATGCTGTTTCTAGCGAAGTCCTCAATGTTGGAGACATGGCCGCTTGAAAGGACGTTTCCGGATGCATCATCATATGCAAACCATTCATAATTTCTCGGCAGAGACAGATTAGGCCGGATAAATAGATATTCACTCATTGAGCTCACCTCTTAAACGCTGATATACGACCAGGCCGGTATCAGAATTTCTATAAAATCTGGTACGGAAGGCAAACTCATGTTCTCCAAAAGCTACTTTAACGTTTGCCACAAAATAATTAGAGTTAGTCACCAGAACCTTGCTGAGTCTCCTCTTAAGTCCGCGGATATTACTCGCATAATCTGATATTGTATTTGAAACCAGCACCCCGTCAACAGTATCCCATCCGAATTCAGGTCTTTCCTTTTCAATCACATTAACTGCAGTCTGCAAATCCATATCCCCGAGAAACAGGGCTGAGAGCAGCGGCGCCTTTTTGGCTGTCAGAGTATTCATACTTATACGCAATTCAGATGTAGGCAAAGCACATATCTGATTTTCAATTCTGCGGTAAAGATCTGCAGTCATTCCTCTTACTGCCCTGAGTTCACTTTTATCATAAAAAAAGCCCTGAGCCACCATATGAGGACTTGGGATAGAGGAATAATACTGATCCTCCGCACCCACTGATGATTTCATGTCAGAATCAGGATCAATCCAGTCAATAGCGGAAGCAACTATGGTATCAGCTGTATTATCATCTGCTCCGGCAATTGTCAGCAGAGACTTGAATACAACTGCAGGATAATTTCCCGTCAATAAACGATAATCTGATTCCTTTCTTATCTGCTCATTGTTAATATCGATGGACTGATTATTTGTAAGAGAATTAATATTAAAACAGGCCTGTTCATCGTATACAGTTCCGCTGATCACCGAATCATCAAGCGGAATAACCTGATTAGGCTGAGCCCAGTTCATTCCGAGATAAACCTTAGATTTGGTCTTTTTAAAATCGTCAATCATGTATTTTTTAATAATACCTTCTATACCATCCACATACCATTTTGATGTTTGAACCTGATCAGCATTATTAGTAATAAAAAAAACACGATTGAACCTCACTGCGATAGTTGTCGCAGAAATAATCATTATGGCAATTACCAGAAGAACCATAATCAGAGCAGTTCCTTTATGTTTTCTCATTGTGCTTCCACCGACATCACATAAATAACTTTATCTATTTTTCCATAATCAGCAAGCTCAAGTTCTAGACGTATCCCTTCCGGTATATTCTGTTTTACAGTCCAGTCATATGTCCACATACCTGATTTATAACAGCTTATCTTGAATGATGTCACATCAGAAAGAATATCCTCATACTCCGGTTCAAAACCTACTATAGTGTCCGGGAAAGGATAGGTTGCCCGTTGCAGTCTTTTCTCCTTCAACCTGTACCATACTCTCGCCACCTCCCCTCTTGGCAGAATTGCTCCTGGATTTAAATTTCCACCTGTGGAAAAACTGATACCGAATCCTTCAGACTGAAACATGTTTTCGCCAATCTCAATAGCCGTTTTATTATTCATCCCGTTGAATCTGGCCTGTCTTGGAACCATTTGGGTAAAATCCCTTTCCATAACAGCCATAGCCTTCTGCAGTTCAACAAAGCGTCCTGTATGCTCCTCAATCGACTGATCTGCTGTTATCACACCTGACATAACCATATAGGAGCTTTGTGCAATAATAGCCATGATTACAATAGCAAGAAGTACCTCAATAAGCGAAAAACCGGCAGCATTTTTTTTCAGAGAATTCTGCCCGATATCTAACACTGAATCACTAACCCATCGCATAATCACTTGCTCACATATGTTCTCAAATAAGCTACCGGCGTATCCGTACTTGTCTTGGATGTCAGAAATACCTCTACTTCCAGTGATTTAAAGTTAGCATCCTGAGTGTTCTGACCGCGATATCTGTAATACCATGTTCTACCCGCCAGTTCCTGCTTATCTGAAATCCAGCTGTTACTCGGCCATTGTTTGGAAAGCTTCAACTGACTAAGTACATTATCCGCAACCATCTGACCGAAATATGACTCCTCCATACCTGAAAGGCCATGCATAGTATTGTATATAACATTCATAATTGCCGTTGCTGTTAATGAAAACACCACCAAAGCAATCATTACTTCGATAAGGGTCATTCCACGGAATTTATTCATGCTAGAGTTTGTCCTTTTCAGCATCAAATAATCTGAACCTTCCGGTTTCGGTACCTATTATCATTATCGGATTATTAGCATCATCTTCATTCTCCGGAATAAACCTGAGTCTGAACGGAGTAACCTCGCCTGTAGGATAAAATAAAACCTGAGGCAGATCTCTAGAACTCGCCTCCCTTTCCTGCTTATCAAAATCTACTTCATCAAGAGATTCATCTTTTGTTTCGACCTTCATTCCTCCTACTTTCAACGTGGCGGTTATCCCCTCCTCAAAAGTCACATCCGTATCGATTCCCTCAATGGAATACGGGACCCATGAAAGAGTATCCCAATGGGTAAGAAAAAGCTGTTGTTCAAGTGAATCTGACTGCACCTTTTTCTTACCGTTTGGACTGAGATAAAGAAATTTATATCCGTTTTTACTTACCTTTAATCCAAGAACGCGTCCTTCCATGGACGCCCTGTCTGATATCTCCTCCATGACATATACTAGCTTTTCCGCCTGACTGACGGCGATTCCGGACAAACTGTCATCCGTCGGAACTGTTAACGATATGAGAGAGGCTGATATCCCTATTAAAAGAATAACCATTAAGACCTCAATTAATGTAAATCCTCTATATCTCATACTTATCCTGTACGGCTGAATGCTTATATGCGGAATGCCCCGGAAGAATCGGCAACGACCTCATTTTCCGGATTAACAGATTATCCTCTCCGTCGTTTCTGACAGTACATTGTTTATCAGACTTTACATACTCGTATTAAGTTAAGCACATAAAAATCGTTCACAAAAGTCCAGTTACTGACCGTTTGAACAGTTTTCCAGACTTTCGGTGGTTACTGAATCCACATTCCAGTTTCCAATATCGTCACATGTACCGACTTCGCCGTCAGGACCAGCACTGAATACATCATACTTTGAACCGTGATCTGAAGGCATCTTGTAATAATATGCACTGCCCCATGGATCTTCAGTCAGTTTTTCAATGTAGCCGCCACTACGGTACTTTTTCGGAACAGGAGAAGATGTCGGCTTTTCCACAAGAGCTTGAAGGCCCTGATCTGTTGTCGGATAACGCTTTACATCCATGTTATACATTTTGAGAGCTGTTTCCAGTCCCTGTAAATCTGTCTTAACCTTACTGATATTTGCTTCATCAAGACTGCCCATTACATTTGGAACCACCAGAGCCGCCAGCAACCCCATAATTACAATAACCACCATTATTTCTAAAAGTGAAAAACCTTTATTTTTCTTCATGAAACACCTTCTGTTAAAAACCCTCTAAAAAATAAAAAACACCATCTGTAAATTACCTTTCTGAACCAACCGGTAGGTATCACACCGGATATGCAGATTATTATTTAATCTAAAAAAGTTTTATCTTCCGCCGACCATAGTGTTCATCTGTAACAGTGGCTGAAGAATAGAAATTACTATAAAGAGCACCACACCGGCCATGCAGATAATCAGCATAGGCTCGAAAACAGCCAAAGCCATGGCGACATTTCTTTTAAATTCATTACTTTGATTAGTCGCAGCACGTCCCAGCATATTGTCAAGTTCACCGCTCTTCTCCCCGGAAGCTATCATATGTAGCATCATGGGACTGAACAATTTTGTTTCGCTTAATGATCTGCTGAGCCCTTTTCCTTCTCTGACCTTTTCCGATGCTTCATACAATTTTTCTTTGGCTATAACATTCGTTAATGTATCGCAGGCAACTCTCATACCTTCTATAAGCGGAACAGCACTAGAATGCAGAATGCATAAAGTCTGGGCATATCTAGCAGTGTTCAGTGAACGGCTGACCTTGCCGATTACCGGCAACTTTAAAATTATCCCGTGAACTCTTTTTTTGAATTCATTCCTCCTCATGGCAAAAGAAAACAGCATAGCCAGCATGATGCCTCCGATAACTATAAAAATGCCGTAACTTTTTACAAAATTAGACAAAGCAATCATGAACAAAGTCGACTTAGGAAGAGTGGCTTTCATATGGATAAACTGATCCACAACTTTCGGCACCACTGTGGAAAGCAGAATGCCTATTACAGATGTTGCAACCAGAGTGAGCACTACGGGATAAATCATAGACTGTGTAACTTTAGCCTTTAAATCCTGTTTATTTTCAGTATAATCAGCAAGACGTTCAAGAACATCGTCCAAATGACCGGATTTTTCCCCGGCAGCAACCATGGAAACGTACAGGTCATCAAAAACTCTGGGGAATTTCTTCATTGAATCAGCAAGTGTCAACCCTTCACATACCTTATCCCGTACTGCATTTATTATAGCTGCATGCTTTGGATTCTCACACTGCTGCGATACAGCCCTGAGAGTCTCCTCCAGCGGCATTGATGAAGATACAAGCGTGGAAATCTGTCTAGTTATCAGGCACAGATTTGCATTCGACATTCTAGGTTCAAGAAAGCTTTTAAATGAAAAAGAAGATTCCTCACTTTTTCCTCCCGTTGTCTTTGCAGCTCCTTCCTTTATTTCGGAAGGGATCAATCCAAGTTCCTTGATTTTGGTACGGGCATTTTTGGGATTATCGGCCTCAACGATACCTCTTTTCTTCTTTCCTGATTTATCAACAGCAATATACTGATAAGTTGACATTTAACTAATCTCCACTGGTTACCCTCATAACCTCTTCAAGAGATGTTTTCCCCTCTAAAACCTTGGAAAAGCCATCATCTCTGATTGTCGGGGTATATGGTCTTACTACCTTTTCAATTGCAATCTCACCATCAGGACTGTGAATTGCCAACTGTACCTCCTCATTGACCTCAACCAGTTCGTGTATGCCGCACCGTCCCTTATAACCTGTATTATTGCATTCCGGGCAGCCTACAGGACGGTATATGGTTCTCGGTTCTTTTAAGCCTAGAATCTTCATATCATGAGCAGACGTTGTTACAGCCTGCTTGCAGAACGGACATAATGTACGAACCAGGCGCTGAGAAAGAACTGCCAGCAGAGAAGTTGACAGCAGAAAAGGTTCTATCCCCATATCCTTTAATCTGGTTATGGCTCCTACAGCAGTATTTGTATGAAGAGTCGACAGTACCAGATGCCCTGTAAGCGATGCCTGAACAGCAATTTCAGCTGTTTCATGGTCACGGATTTCACCGATCATCACCACATCCGGGTCCTGTCTTAATATAGCTCTCAGAGCCCGGGCAAAAGTCATATCAACTTTCGGGTTAACCGGAGTCTGTCCAATTCCTTCAAGATCGTATTCCACCGGATCTTCTACAGTTAGAATATTTCTATCCTTGGTATTTATTTCCGATATACCGGCGTAAAGAGTGGTACTCTTACCTGAACCAGTTGGTCCGGTAACTAGAATAATCCCGTGAGGCATTCTTATGAGTTTTCCGAATTTTTCAGTTATTCTCGGAGTCATACCAAGTTGACCGAGTTCCAGTCTGACACTGTTCTTATCCAACAAACGCATAACAACGCGTTCATTGTAACTTGTTGGAATGGTTGATACACGCACATCAACCGTCTTGCCGCCGACAACAAGTGAAATTCTACCGTCCTGAGGAATCCTCTTTTCTGAAATATCCAGTTTGGCCATAACCTTGATACGTGATATAAGATAAGGCGTAAATTTTCTCTCAAGAGATATATTCTCATGAAGCACACCATCTACACGGAAACGGATAACCAGCTTATTTTCATAAGGTTCGATGTGAATATCAGATGCTTCCTCCTTGACTGCCTGAGCCAGCATGGCATTTATGAAACGAACCATCGGGGAATTCTCACTGTTATCAAGCAGGTCAGCTTTATTTAAATCATCAGACAGGCTGAGATCCTCAACATCATCCCCCATGTTACTTGCTATTCGCTGTGCTTCTGAATCATCATTCTGGTACTTTTCAGTCAGAAGATTATCGAACGCTTCCGGCTCCATCTTCTCCAGAGAGAAATCTCTGGCAACGTATCTCTTTACCTCCAAAAGATCTTCAAGCTTCGGCAGTTCCTTGAAACAAAGCTTGATACCGTCTCCTTCCGTAACAAGAATCAGTCCTTTGTCACGGGCATATAGAAACGGCAGTTTATATTCTTTATCAGAATCATCAGGTTCAACTTCAGCAATAATCGCTCTGACCGGGTCGACAGGCTCCTCTTTGACCTCATCAGAGGTCTGAACTGACATTATCTGATCTATTTCAGCTGTTTCCACATCAGTTACATCTGACATTTAAATCACTCCGTATATTCTAAATACTGATAATAACTCTATATTATCGTCCGGAACTGTTTACTTCCTGAATAATATCCGGAGCTATAACTATTGTAGAATTGAGCTCAGGAAGCACCGGAGTGGATAAAGTAACTGGCAGCAACCTTATACCACGCTTATTTCTTTCCAGCTGTTCATTTCTAAACATTGAATATTTTGCAGAGGAAATCTCGTTATAATCCTCATCGTTGCGTAAAATTATCGGATGAAGAAAGACCATGAGATTTCTCTTGTCATATGTACTGCTAGTATATTTAAACAGTTCCCCCAATATAGGAATATCTCCTAAAAAAGGAACCTTTGTTACGCTTTCAATGGTCTTGGTATCCATAAGCCCCCCCAGAACCACAGTTTCCCCGCTTTTAACCAGAACGGAATTTTTAATGGTTCTGACGTCGAATGTTGCACCGTTTTCATTACTGGCGCTGCTTGCGTTTACACTTGATACTTCCTGTTCAAGTGTCAGCAGAACACTGTCCCCTTCATTAATCTGCGGGGTAAATTTAAGCTTTGTACCCACTGTTTTTCTTTCAATGGTGTCAAATCTTACGGAAGTATCAGAAGTACTTGTCTGGGTACCGGTTTTTACAGGGACTTCCTGACCTACATTAAACTCAGCTTCTTCATTATCCAATGTTATGATGCTGGGGGTTGAGAGCACATCATTTCTAGCATCCGCCTGAACCAGTGATAAAAGTCCGAACCAGTTTCCCTTATAAAAACCGATACCGCCACCATTAAGCTTGGAAAAAGCTGCATCAATATTGGAAACAAGATTAGTTACAGGTATCTGACTGTCCGTAAACTGGGTTACAGCACCAACCTTGCCGTCATTAGATGTCACCCCCCACTGAATACCGAGCTGTGCCCCTGTACTGTCACTGATTTCCACAATTATTGCCTCAACCAGTACCTGGGCTCTTCTTATGTCAAGTTTTCTGATAATCTCCTCAACCTCTTTGATATAGTTTGGTTCAGCATTGACAATAATGGAGTTGGTGGCTTCATTGGCATAAAGATTGATTTTCTTTCCGGCAGATGTACTGCCATTAGAAGCAGTTCCTTCCGTCCCGGTGAGGGATTTACTTACACCGCTGAGAGTTTCCAGAACCTCTGAGGCCTTGGCATATCTCAAATAAAACACCCTGGTATTACCCGAAGCGGCCTGTTCCATATCAAGTTTATTAATTATTTTAATCACACGTTCACGAGCCATCGGTTCGCCTGATACCACCACTGAATTTGTTCTTTCATCAGCAACCATTTTCGGTGTAAGTAAGGCAGAATTAGCAGATTTATTAGCATCATCCTTGATAATAGTATTAACGACTCTGACAACTTCAGTGGCTGACGCATGATCAAGTTTGACAATCTCTACCTCCTGATTACCTGCCTTATCAACCCTGGCGACGATATCAACAAGACGGTTAACCACCTGAGCCCTACCGGTTATCAGTAGAACATTTGAAGGCTCGTAATGTACAACATTCCCCGCTCCCTGATTATCAATAAGTCCGCGAAGAAGTGGAGCCAGTTCACGGACACTTACATTCCTTACCGGAACAACCCTGGTAATCATTTCATCACCGATTCCGCCGTTTTCGGTAACCGGTACACCGGCAGTTTTTGCAACTGCTGATCTCACGACCTTATACACATTATGATCAGTGGCAACAACAGCATAACCGTACACTTCCAGAACACTCAGGAAAAACTGGTAGTATTCTTCTTCATTCAGTAAATCATAACTTCTTACATTGATCTTGCCTCTTACAGCCGGATCTACAATAAAATTCTTATTTAAATTCTTACCTACAGTGCTGATAAATTCATTTATATCAGTACCTTTAAAGCTTGCTGAAAATTCAGCCGCATTAACTGGATTATTTATGTTCATAAGTGCAAAAGACAATGCTATCGCACAACATGTTTTTTTAAATCCGTTTATGTTCATTATTTTTACCACTTACTGAATATCCAATACTATAGTTTCTCTGCTGCCGTTTCGATCAACAACTATATTTATCTGTGTCATATTTTGCAATTCACCCATCACTGCCATGGCCTGTTCATTATCTGTGAGATCCCGGCCATTAATTTCAACAGCAATATCACCGGCCTTAAGACCGGCATCGATAAACAGTTTACCCTCAGATCCCGGATTTAACTCATAACCAACGATCTTGCCATCCTTCTGGCTCGGCTTTATGTTTATATAATTAAAAAGATTCCCGGGATTACTAAGCAGTTCCGTTCTTACAGTTTTTAACTGTTCCGGATCAAGGTTTTTAGAAGAATTCCCGGACTGTACTTTTGTGTCAGCCACTATGCCTGAAGCATAACGTTCCTCAGGAAGTACAACAACCTCCTCCACTCCACCATTGTTGATAATTATTTCTGATGGTTTTATCCTGGTTATAACAGCGTCCGTGCCGGGAATCTTATCACCTACCGTATAGACATCTTCTGTTCCTTTGTAAATGAAAGCAACTACCCCTTTACCAGGATCTGAACTCGCTGAAATACCCGTAATTTTAATATCCAGCTTAGCCCGTCTTGGACCGGGTTTTCCACTGGAAGCGACAGCTGTAATCTGAGGTTCTGTACCGAATATAGTATAACTGCTTAACCGGATATACTTACCTGGAGATCTGATTTTTTTTAATTCCTGAGCGGTTAACCCGGCAAGGGCAGGACTGGTATAAGGGATTTTATACCAGAAGAAAGCGGCAGCCTGATAACAGACAATAAAGCTTAAAAGGTAAAACAAATAGGCAGAAATTTTTGTATAATATCTGTCATGGCTTGGAGATTTATTATTTATATTATCTGCCTTTTTAGATTCAAAGGAACCAAAAGTTTCTGTGTCAGTTCTGGCACCTGTAAATCTTTCTTTTAGAACCTTTAAAGAAAACATAAAGACTCCACCCCATGTTATTTAAAATATTTTAAGATAGTACGAAATACATTCGTTTTTGTAAAATATTTAACAGTTTTTTTTCATTATTTTTTATATTAATCACTAAAACCCCAGAATATGACAGATACTGTAGGCATTAGACTTGATAAATGGCTGTGGGCAGCTCGATTTTACAAAACCCGCTCCCTTGCTAAAGATATGATTGAAGGCGGCAAGGTGCACTATAATGGTTATCGTACCAAACCGGGAAAAACAGTCGAAATCGGGGCAAACATTGAGCTTTGGCAGGGGTTTAACAAAATTGAAATTGTTGTAAAGGGTCTTAGCGAACAACGGCAGAAGGCATCAATCGCCCAAACACTGTACGAGGAAACCCCGGAAAGTGTTGCCCGTAGGGAAAAACAGGCCCTCGAACACAAACTGCAGATAATGTTTGCTCCTCATCCGGAACAGCGTCCGGATAAAAAACAACGTCGAAAACTACTCACTCTGAAGCACCATTTTGAATGATTATAATACATATATCAATGTAACGATGCAATATAAAATAACTCATAAACAGGAGAATTAACTTAAATGAACCAACTAGATCAACAGGAAGAAATTTTTCATAATGCAATTATGAATATGAATTCAATGTTGCCTAAAAGCTTTGATACGGCCAGACCTTTTGAATTCTCCGAATATGACATAAGAGGTTTTATAGTCCAGACCAGTGACTCATTAAAGGGATTACTGAAAAACCATAATTACCCTGTATGCTTAAAGGAACTGCTGGCTCAAATGCAGGTTGCTGTATGTCTGATGACCTCCATAATGAAATTTGAAGGGGAAATCATGCTTCAGGTAAGAGGCAACGGTAACTTCAAATATGCATTTATAAACAGTAATCAGAATCACGAGACCAGAGGTCTAGCTTCCTTTGAACCTCCTATTGATGACGATACCCCATTCAATGAACTGTTATCCCAAAACAGTATCCTTTCACTACACATAATTCCTAAAAAAGGGGCACAGTATCAGGGCATCATTGATATAAGCGGTAAAAATCTCGCATCATGCATCGAATCGTACTATGCCCAGTCAATGCAGATACCTACCAAAATATGGATATATTCTGACGCGCAAAATACTCAAAGAGCTGCAGGTATTCTGATTCAGGCTCTGCCTACCAAAGATAAAGCTAAGCAGAAGGAGGATCTCGAACACATATCCATCCTCACAGACACAACAACAATGGCGGAAATACTTACTCTAGACAATGAGCAGATTCTTTATCGTCTCTATAATCAGGAAACCACCAAAATCTACCCTGAAAAACCTGTATACTTTAAATGTAACTGTTCAAAAGACTACTTTATTACCAGATTGGCACATCTAAATCCTGATGAACTTTCCAAAATGCTTCAGCAGGACGGAAAAATCACTACAGAATGTCATTGCTGTGGTAGCAAATACGAATTCAATCACGATGAAGTCATTGAAATCATAAGAAAAGCCAAAGAATCAAGACACTGATAACAGTGTAAGAAGAATATATCTTGAAGCTGCAAGAAAGTAGCACAATAAAAAAAACAAAAAAGCTCTCTATTACTGGAGAGCTTTCTGTTTTTTTTAACGTTTAATACTGAGTATTGAAGTTACATGAAATTATAAGCTCTTTCACCATGAGTTGTTAAATCAAGACCTTCACGTTCTTCATCAAGTGAAACCCTTACACCGCCAAATATCTTACCGGCAAGAGCAAAGGCCACGAATGAAACAATGCCTGCCCATAATACGGAGATTACAACTGATGCGAATTGCCCTGTAAACTGCCCCATCATTGTTTCCCATCCTTCGTTATATCCCATACCGCCTAATGAAGGTGCACAGAATATACCGGTAAGTAATGCTCCTGTTATACCGCCTACACCATGCACACCGAATACATCGAGAGCATCATCTACGCGAAGCAGCTTTTTAAGACCATGGATACCCCAGAGGCATATAACTCCTGAAACAAGGCCAATTATTAAAGCACCGCCGATTCCCACAAAAGCACATGCTGGAGTAATCGCAACCAGACCGGCAACAGCACCGGAACATGCACCAAGTAATGATGGTCTCTTCATTAACAGCCATTCAGCAGCAGTCCATGACAAAGCAGCAGCTGCAGGTGCTACACAGGTGTTTGCAAAAGCAAGTGCAGCAGTTCCATCAGCAGCTAATTCTGAACCGGCGTTAAAGCCGAACCAACCTACCCACAGTAAAGCCACACCTATCATTGTCATAACCAGGCTGTGCGGAGTCATGTTCTCTCTGCCGAAACCGATTCTTTTGCCGGCAAAATAAGCACCGACGAGTGCACATACAGCAGCATTGATATGCACTACCGTACCACCGGCGAAATCATATGCGTGCCATGATGAATCAATGTAACCGCCACCCCATACCATGTGACATAAAGGAACGTATGAGAAAGTAAACCATACTACTATTACAAAAAGAAGAGCACTGAACTTAATTCTCTCTGCAAATGAACCAATAATCAAACAGCCTGTAATACATGCAAATGCCCCCTGAAATGAAAAGAAAGTCAAATCAGAAAGAGAATCTCTCAGAGTGTCCGGGGTTATTCCTTTCATTAAAAATTTATCAAAATTACCTAGAAAGGAGTTCACAAGTTCTGATTCGTTTGTACCGAAACTTAGTGAATAACCATATATTGCCCAAAGAACAAACAATAAAGAAAAGATAACTAATGATTGCGCTAAAACTGAAAGCATATTTTTGGCTCTTACCAGCCCGCCGTAAAACAATCCTATTCCAGGAATTGACATTAGAATAACTAGCGCTGTGCATATCATAACAAATGAATTATCCACTGTGCTTAATTCTGTTTCTCCTGCTAAAGCGGAGGCCGAGCTGAGTACACCTAAAGCACATAGGGATTTTATACTTTTGCGGTCCATAAATATCTCCTTAACCTCAAATTAAAATCATATACATATGTACATATGCAACATCTTTGCCAAACAGAAGATAATGTATTTTATTGATGAAAAATTTTTTATATACTAATTCAAAGGAGTATCCAGTCATCAGAACTATAGCGTTTCTTATGCTAATCAACACAGGCCTTATAATAATCATTGAGGATTATGTTAAACTTATAGTATCTGGCTAAAAAGCGGATTCATCCTATTATTTGCAACCTGAATTTAATCGAAGCCAAAATACAAAACTAATAAAATATATTCTTTGTTACTTTGAGTTTTTACATCCACAAACGGAGTAATACCATGAAATTACAAACAGAGATTATTGGAGACAGCCATAGCAAAACAATTGCCATGATCCACGGCTGGGGGCTATGCAGCAAGATTTTTTACCCAATTGTCGAGGAACTGAAAAATGAATACCGCATCGTCCTTATAGACATGCCCGGATACGGAATTAATCATAAAATTCCAGCAAACAGGTGTGACGGCATCATCCAGTCACTTGAAGAAACCATTCCTAGAGGATGTGCACTCCTCGGCTGGTCGCTCGGGGGCATTTTAGCACTGAAATACAGCATTCTGAATCCTGACAGCATCAGATCTCTCATTACAGTCTCATGCTCACCTAGATTCACTTCCGACCCTGATACTAGATGGCCAGGAACTGATAAAGAACTTCTTCTGAAATTTACTTCTATGCTCACTCAGGATAACTGCAAAAGCACAATTGATAAATTTCTTAGTCTTCAGGCAATGGGTTCATCAAAAATGAGAGACGATATAAAAGTTATCAAGGGACTCCTTTCTCAGGTTCCGGAACCGTCATATTACGAATTGCAGGCAGGACTTAAAACTCTTATGGATGAAGATTTAAGGTACAGTATCGATCATATAAAATGTCCATCACTGCACATCTACGGAAAAAAAGACAGACTGTCACCGGTTACCACCAGAAACTTCTGGGATAATAAGCAGGACAGTCATACAATTGTGTTCAATGAAAGTTCTCATGCACCATTTATAACCCAGACTCATGAGTTTAATGAGCAGCTTAAATTGTTCCTGTGCAGATACTTCCATTAAAATCTGGAGAAATAATACTGTAATGAAGCAGACTGCATCCTAGAAATGCAGTTATAAACAAAGCTATTTAACCAGTGTCTTTAAATAGTCCTGTTTAATTTTTTTCAGTTCCTCTTCACTAAGGATTTTAACCGGTTCATATTCTGCATTTTTGCCAAAATTAAACTTCGGTTTTTCAATAGGACCAAACCACTCTTCAGGTTCGTATGATATACGGTTGATATACCAGGTAACCTTTCCCTTAGGTGTAATGACCTCAGCATCATCATCTATGGTTTTATTAAGAATACCCCGGGCAATTGGACTTTCATAGGAAATAAAACCCTTTCGGCCATATACCTCAGCGGTATTCACTATATGCACGTGCAGGATTTCCCCATCATCATTTTCAATTTCAACATAAGCACCAAAATATACTTTTTGATCTCTTATACCGTCTGAACTGCGGTCAAGTATCTCTGTATTATTCAGCGTATCGGTTAGATATTTAACCCTTCTATCAATCTGGCGCAACAGTTGTTTATTGTATTGATAATCAGCATTTTCACTACGATCACCCAAAGAAGCGGCCCAGGCAAGTTTTTCCACAACCTCTGGACGGATCTTTTCCCAGATTTCTGTAAATTCCTCTTTTATTAGTTGGTGACCTTCCCTGGTTACAAATTTAAAAGTCATAGTTATTAGCCCTGAAAAAAAACCATGCCGCTATACGACATGGTTTTATACTACTTAAATTAATACAGATTTATAATCAGCATTCAAATTAAAGCTGTGGACCAGCCTTAACTAAAGCCTTACCAGCTTCGTTAGTTTCATACTTCTTGAAGTTGTTGATGAAGCGCTGAGCTAAATCCTTAGCCTTAACTTCCCATTCAGAAGCGTTAGCGTAGGTGTTACGTGGGTCAAGGATGTTGGTGTCTACGCCGTTTAACTTGGTTGGAACAACGAAGTTAAATAATGGGATAGTCTTAGTTTCAGCCTGATCAATTGAGTGATCGAGGATAGCATCGATGATACCACGGGTGTCGCGAATAGAAATACGCTTACCAGTACCATTCCAACCGGTGTTAACGAGGTATGCCTTAGCACCGCTCTTTTCCATGTGCTTAACGAGTTCTTCAGCGTACTTGGTTGGGTGTAATTCAAGGAATGCCTGACCGAAACAAGCTGAGAAGGTTGGAGTAGGTTCAGTAATACCACGTTCAGTACCAGCTAACTTAGCAGTGAAGCCTGAGAGGAAGTAGTACTGAGTCTGATCCTTATCAAGTATAGATACTGGTGGAAGAACACCGAATGCATCAGCAGATAAGAAAATAACCTGCTTAGCAGCTGGGCCAGCTGAAACTGGACGCTGAATGTTCTTGATGTGATAAATTGGGTAAGAAACACGAGTGTTTTCAGTTACAGACTTGTCAGCAAAATCAATCTTACCGTTAGCATCAACAGTTACGTTTTCTAATAAAGCGTCACGACGGATTGCATTGTAGATATCTGGTTCAGATTCTGCATCAAGGTTGATTACCTTAGCATAGCAACCGCCTTCGAAGTTGAATACGCCGTTGTCATCCCAACCATGTTCGTCATCACCGATGAGCTTGCGCTTTGGATCAGTAGAAAGGGTGGTCTTACCAGTTCCTGATAAACCGAAGAAAATTGCAGTATTTTCACCATTCATATCAGTGTTTGCAGAGCAGTGCATTGAAGCAATACCCTTTAATGGGAGGTAGTAGTTCATCATTGAGAACATACCCTTCTTCATTTCACCACCGTACCAAGTGTTTAAAATAACCTGTTCTTTGCTGGTTACGTTGAATACAACTGCAGTTTCAGAATTTAAACCTAATTCCTTATAGTTTTCAACCTTGGCCTTAGAAGCGTTGTAAACAATGAAGTCTGGTTCCTGTTCGAAATCAGCTTCAGTCTGTGGACGAAGGAACATGTTGGTTACGAAATGAGCCTGCCAAGCCACTTCCATGATGAAACGAACTTTCATGCGAGTGTCCTTGTTAGCACCGCAGAAACCATCAACAACATATAACTTCTTGTTAGAAAGTTCTTTCTTAGCGAGATCCTTAACAGCAACCCATGCTTCCTTTGAAGCTCTGTGGTTGTCGTTCTTGTATTCATCAGAAGTCCACCATACGGTATTGTGAGAGTTTTCATCGTCAACAATGAACTTATCCTTTGGTGAACGGCCGGTATAAACACCAGTCATAACATTAACTGCACCAAGTTCGGTTTCCTGACCCTTGTCAAAACCTTCTAAGCATTCCTTGGTTTCTTCATTGAATAAAACTTCATATGAAGGATTATAGAGAACTTCAGTAGTACCGGTGATACCGTACTGTTCTAACATTGACTTGTCAAACTTTGCCATTTTTTAAGTTTTCTCCAAATTATTGAAAAAATCGTTTAATCAATCACTGAATGATTTTAAGAGATTTATCCAAATTAATCTATAAAAAAAAACTTATTTCATAAAGTTTTTTTACATGACATTCTTCATAGTATAAAAATTCATATATTGACATCTGAATATCTGAATTATCAAGCTTAGATACTAGTACAAATCTCACTGCTTATACAGTCCACCCCTTTTCATGTACCAACTCTCTATTGACAGATTAAAAAGTATTAAGTATTTTGTGACTTGCTCATAAATCACAACAAAATGTGCAGGTTACTCTTTCCCTGTTGACAGAAATAGCCGCATCTCTTTTGTATGATTACCGTTTTTTCCGATAAACGGAAGATTTGCCGGAGTCTGCTACTTTCGCAAGTATCCGACGCCCTGTACAGACACTATCCGTAAATAACGAGTGAATATAGTCTTAAACAAAAATATTAGCAGGTGATAACTGTATGATTACTATTACCCCTAAAGCAGAGGAGTACTTCGTTCAACTACTGAAGACTCAGGCTCCAGAAACAAAAATAAGAGTATTCGTGGCCAACCCGGGCACTCCGGGAGTTGAATGCGGAATACTCTACTGTCCGAAAAACTCGGTTACATACGCAGATGATATATTCAAGTACAATGGCTTTGAGGTTGTTATTGATGCTGCAAGCCAGCCTTATCTTGAAGCTGCGGTAATTGATTTCAAGACCGAACCGAAGGGAAGACTGACATTTAAAGCACCAAACCTGAAAAAAGCTGATGTTGATGAAAAGGCCCCGTTAAAAGAAAAGCTTGAGGTTTTCTTTAGAAACACCATCAACCCGAGTCTTGCTTCACATGGCGGTTTTGCGAAGCTCGAAGATGCTACAGATGACGGAATAATCAAAGTCAGTTTTACCGGCGGATGCAGGGGATGTAGCATGGTAAACGTAACACTGAAAGAAGGAATCGAAGCCAATCTTAAGCAGGCTTTCCCGGGAATGATAAAAGAAGTTATTGATATCACTGACCACGAAGTCACTTCAGAAACATACACAAACAAATAACACGAATTTTTAGATAATTCCGCCTCAAAAATAAAAGAAACAGGAGACTTTAAGAGTATCCTGTTTCTTTTATTTTGGGTTTTATGAATATTCGGCTGTAATTCTGGAAAAACAGTTCTATTCTGTTTTCTGAGTTCTTGACAGCAGGGTTACTGTAGCAGCCTTGGCTGACTTTCCCTCATATAAAACTTTATATATCTCTTCGCAAATAGGCATTTCCACCCCGTATTTCCTTGCAAGATAATATACATCTTCAGTATTATGATACCCTTCAACGACCTGACCTATCTCAGTCATAGCCTCTTCAACAGTTTTCCCCTGTCCCAAAGCAATACCAAAACGCCTGTTTCTAGACTGATTGTCGGTGCAGGTAAGCATTAAATCCCCCAAACCAGCCATCCCCATAAAAGTATTTGACATCGCTCCTAACGCCTTACCAAGACGCTGAATTTCTACAAGCCCTCTGGTTATAAGAGCCGTTCTTGCATTGGCACCAAACCCGAGTCCGTCAGAAAGTCCTGCACCTATAGCAATTACATTCTTAACGCACCCGCCAATCTGAATACCAATATAATCAGGATTTTTATATACTCTGAAATTAATGCTTGAATGAATAAGCTTTGAAAATTCATCAATAAAATTATCATCCGAACCTGAAACAGATATAGCAGTCGGCATGCCAGCCGCCAGTTCCTTGGCGAACGTCGGTCCACTGATAACTGCAAACGGTATTGATGAACCGAATTCCTCACGCACTACATCACTCAGCAGTTTCCCTGATTTTGCCTCAATCCCTTTAGTTGCCCATGCCACCCTGTGCTTTTCAGTAAGAAAAGGCTTAATCTGCTTCAGGACACTTCTGAAAACATTACTTGGAACTACCACTAAAAGTATATCTGTTGACTCAACAGCGTATTTCAAGTCAGAAGTCAAATCCATACTGTCAGGAAATGTCACCCCCGGCAAAAAATCATCATTGCACTTTTTTTGCTGCATTTCAGCAATTTTATTATGATTGCGTCCCCATAATAATACTTTATTACCATTTCTAGCTAACGATATGGCTAACGCTGTGCCGTATGAACCTGCACCAAGTACAGAAATTGAATAATTCACTTATAACTTACCAAAATGAAATTATTGAAAAAAAACACAGAGCTAAAAAACAATTTAACCCTGTGCTTAGCCTTGAAAAATATAAAAATTATTTATTCTGCAGCCTTTGGAGCTTCCTGGGCAGCCTGAGCTTCCTGCTGTAATCTCTGCATGTAAATAGCATCAAAGTTCAGTGGCTGAAGGATAAACGGAGGGAAACCGGCCTTAGAAACGAGTGAACTAATGTTTTCTCTAGCATAAGGGAAAAGAATTGAAGGAACTGTTGCATTAAGAGCATGACCTAACTGCTGATCCTGAAGATTTTCAATATGAACAAGAGCTGCCTGATTAACTTCACAGAGGAATGCAACCTTGTCTTCAGCAATCTTGGTAGTTACTGTTAATCTCAAGGTAATATCAAAAACGTGATTTTCCTTATCAACTTCGTTAGAACGAATGTCAAGGTCAATCTTACTTTCCGGCTTCCATTCAGCACGAAAAACCTCTGGGGAGTTAGGAGTTTCTAAAGAAATGTCCTTGTTGTATATACGAATAATTTCAAATACTGGATTCTTCTGTTCACCAGCTGTATTCTGTTCATCAGCCATAATTAACACCTTTTTATATTATAATAATTGCTTGTTTAAGAAAAAAATAAACTAACTCTTTACCACAGGTAAATTCTGAGCCATCCATTCATCCATGCCCCCCTTCAGAATAAAACACTGATAGCCGTTTTTCTTAAGGTTTTTAGCACAATTGTAGGCACTCAGATCATTAATGTCTTTTCCAACCACAACAACAGCCTTACTCTTATATTTTTCGACATATGAGAGTCTGTTGCTCAGAATATCATCAGAAGTTACTGCTACAGAACCAGCCAAATGTCCTTTTCTGTATTCATCCTCTGCTCTTACATCCAACATTACTGCTTTATCATGGTTATACATATCAACGGCTTCTCTTGATTCAAGAAGCTTCAGACCGTCCTTTAACAACACTATCTGATAATAAACTGTATACCCTAAAGCTGAAACCCACAAAATACTGATAATTGGATGTTTAGTTACAAAATCAATCAGTTCACTGAGAAAATCAAAAGATTCTGGTTCCATATACCCACTTCCGGTCACACATCAATTAAAAAACACATTATTCCTGATTCAAACTATCTGACACTGATATATCACGAGACATTTGCTTCTTTGCAAATATCTAACGGAACACCGTCTCAAACCCAAACAACGTATTTAAACCGCATGTATGATAGCATAAGCACACAGATTTTAAAATAATTAGGAAAAATCTTCACTTTTTTACATCCTCAGTATCTAAATAATAAAACAGTGATCTATTTTTTGGTATAAATTGAACGCTTTATAACCAATAACTAATAAATTGAATCATCTTCCGCTATGTCTTTTTTGTGTCCGACCTGCAAATTTAGTGTAAAATACATGCATATGATTTTTTCTGTTATTTGAAGCATAACGATTTGTTTTTGTGCAAATTCAATGTTTCGTCAATTTTTTAAGCATGTATATTTAGGAATAAAAATGGCTAAAAAACCTTTCGCTCTCATCATTATGGATGGTTGGGGATACAATACCGTTAAGGAATTCAATGCAGTTGCAAATGCAAAAACCCCGGTTCTTGACAGCTTAACCAAAGATTATGCTCATACATTAATTTCAGCTTCAGGTGAAGATGTAGGTCTCCCTGACGGACAGATGGGTAACTCTGAGGTAGGTCACACCAATATTGGTGCAGGTCGTATTGTTTATCAGGATCTTACCCGCATTACCAAATCAATCAAGGATGGTGATTTCTTTGAAAACGAAACCTTCAACAAGGCAATAGACGCTTCTGTTGCTGCAGGGAAAGCTGTTCATGTAATGGGTCTGATGTCTCCTGGCGGTGTGCACAGCCATGAAAAACATATTCTTGCAATTTTTGATCTTTTGGCGAAGAAAGGTGTTAAGAAGGCCTATTTCCACGCATTCACTGACGGCAGAGATGTTCCTCCACGCAGTGCCCAGTCTTCTATTGATCTATTTGAAAATCATTTTAAAAAGCTTGGTACAGGCAGATTTGCCAGCATGGTAGGACGCTACTACGCAATGGATCGCGATAACAGATGGGATCGAGTTGAGCAGGCATACAATCTTCTCACATTAGGTGAATCTCAGTTTGCTCCGTTTGCTTCTGCTACAGACGCTCTTAATGCTGCTTATGCTCGCGACGAAAATGATGAGTTCATCAAGGCCTCTGTTATTGGCGAACCAGTAGCAATGGAAGATGGTGACACTTTGATTTTCATGAACTACAGAGCAGACCGTGCACGTCAGATTTCGAGAGCATTTGCTAACGATAACTTCGACGGCTTCACTAGAAAGGCTAGACCGGCTCTTAACTTCATCATGCTTACTGAATACGCTACTGACATCGCTGCAGCCTGTGCATATCCTCCATCAGATCTGGTTAATACCCTCGGTGAATGGCTGTCAAAGCACGACAAGACCCAGTTAAGAATTTCTGAAACAGAAAAGTATGCTCATGTTACATTCTTCTTCAACGGCGGTGTGGAAACTGTATTCCAAGGTGAAGACAGAACCCTTATCCAGAGTCCAAAAGTTGCCACCTACGACCTTCAGCCTGAAATGAGTTCAACAGAGCTTACAGACAAATTATGTAGCGCCATTGAAAGTGCCAAGTATGATGTTATCATCTGTAACTATCCAAATGGTGACATGGTTGGTCACACCGGTGTTTATGAAGCAGCTGTCAAGGCTTGTGAAGCAGTTGATACATGCATCGGTAGAGTTATCGAATCACTCAAGAAAGTTGGTGGTGAATGTTTAATTACAGCTGACCATGGTAACGCAGAAAGAATGAAGGATCTGGAAACTGGTGTTGCATATACTGCCCATACCAACCTGCCAGTACCTTTAATCTATTTCGGAAGAAAAGCTGAAGCAGTTGAAGGAGGTAAGTTGTCAGATTTAGCTCCTACAATTTTGAATCTCATCGGTATGGAAGTTCCAGCTGAAATGACCGGCAAGGTTCTTTTCAAACTTAAGTAATCAGTAACTCCTTCTTTGAGATGCACATATGAGGCAGCACGTTATAAGAGAATGGTCTATCAAACTGACAATGGTTCTCAGTTTACTTGTGCTGCCTTTTTTGCCAACTCATCCAGCATATGCTGCAACCACTGTGGAGAAGACAGCATCATCTGACAAAACAAAAGAAAAATCAGCTGAAGATCTCAGAAAAGATATTCAAAGAAGGTCTGAAATCATAAAAAAACATGAGAATGATTTAAATGATCTAAAAAAGAATACTAAAACATATGACATTTCTATCAAACAGGTAGACAGAAAACTCACCTTAACAGAGAACAAAATTAATCTCGTTAACAGCCAGATAAAAGAACTTCAAAACCAGATAAATGATTTAGATATTCTGATTCATACCAGTAAACAGCAGCTTAACCATATTCTTAAACAGCTGTACATGCTAGGCGGAAACTCAACTATAAAAATAGTTCTCGGAAACAATGAAGCTGCTCAAACTGACAGATATTTAACTTACTACAGGTATCTGTCATCAGAACACAAAAGAATGATTCAATCCATGACAGCGGATCAGAATGAAAAAGAAAACAACAGGATTTATCTGGAAAACAAAAAAACAGAACTGGCCTCCCTCAAACAGGAATATGACGAGAATCTCGGACAACTTAACAGAAAAAAGACCGAACAGTTGCACATGGAAGAGGCTCTTAAGTCCAATATTGAAACTGAAAAGAATCAGCTCAATGAACAAAAGGAAGCATTGAAAGAAATAGAGAAAGCCATAGCTGAGCAAAAAAGAGAACTCGAAAAAAAACGCAAAGAGGAAGAGCGTAAAGCCATAGAACTGGCTAAGCAAAAGGCTGCAAGAGAAGGTCACGATGCAGAAAAAGCCGCAAAGGAAGAAAAGATAAACTTTGCCAAAAGAAATTCTCTTCATGGTCTGAGTAGCAACTTACCATGGCCGGTTAAAGGAAAAGTAATCAAAAATTTCGGTACACAACGATTTGCCGGCACTAATTGGACCGGAGTTCTTATCTCAACCGGATTAAGTACTCCTGTCAGTTCCATTGCGCAGGGTGATGTTCTTTATTCAGGATGGCTTAACGGTCTTGGAAACATTATAGTTATTGACCACGGAAATGATTATTTGGCCATCTATGCCAACAATCAAATAAACCTTGTTAAAAGTGGACAACGGGTTCAATCTGGTGATACCATTGCAAGAACAGGGAACAGTGGCGGATTAAAATCAGATAGTCTATATTTTGAAATTAGAAAGAAAGGTGTTCCTTTAAATCCTCTTAAATTTTTAAAAAAATAAGGCATAACATATGCGGTTAACCATATTCCATGATATAACTCCACACGACTTATGGCTTAAAAGTCTGGAAAAACTCATTTCACCAGACACTCTTAAAGAATTAGAACAACAGGGAACTGTACACCTGGCTGTTTTTAATGACGGGGTAGTCGGAATATCCGTTACAAATGATAATAACATCGTTTATCTCAAGGTAAGGGACATTACCAGAAGACGCGGGGTCGGCAGATATCTTTTAGAAGAAACCTGCAGGTTTATTTTTGCCGAATTCGATACAGTCCGTATCGATACCACTATTTTCCCGGCAAACGAACAGGACGGACTAATCTATTTTCTGGAAACTCAAGGATTCGTAAAATCAGATGCCGGAAGTAAGCTTTTTACCCTGAATAAAGACTGAAAAGCCTCTCCCAAAAAATCTCTCAGCTATATAGGATTAAAAGTCAGCCAAAAATCCGGCTGACTTTTAATTTTCATAAAACAAACTTTTCTGTCTTGCCCAATAAAAATAAGCATCAGAAGCAAAAAAAATCCCATTACTGCACAGAGCAATGGGATCATGTCATATACAACCAACGAATGCCAATGATTATTTTCCAAAAATCAAATCGTAAATTGTCTGGGATTTCTTTGGTAAGGTATGTAAAGCCTTAATTCTACGTACTGTTTTGGACTTACCTCTAATCATAATACTTTCGGTAGTAGCAATGTTTCCGTTTAAAGCTACCCCTTCGAGTAAATCCCCCTTGGTAATACCAGTAATTGAAACAATAATACTGTCTGTCTTAACCATATCTTCAAGCTTCAGAACCTTCATAGGTTCAATACCCATCTTCTTACAACGGGAAATCTCCTCTTCACCATGGGCTACATTCTCAGGAGTATCCCCTTTAGCAATATGACGAGGAACAAGTTTCCCCTGCATATCACCTTCAAGAGATCTAGCTACAGCAGCACTGATAACCCCTTCCGGAGCCCCGCCAATGCAGTACAGAAAATCAATATTACTGTCAGGCATACATGTTAAAACTGATGCAGCAACATCGCCGTCAGGAATGGCATATACCCTCAATCCCATATCATGCATAGTCTTAATTGCCTTTTCATGTCTAGGCTTTGCTAATGTTACGCAGGTCAACTCACTGTATTCTTTTCCGACTGCTCTAGATATACGGTAAATGTTCTCTTCCAGTGAAACATTTAGATCTATAACCCCCTTGGCTTTAGAACCTACTATGAGTTTTTCCATATACATATCAGGAGCCTTCAAAAAGCCTCCTTTGTCTGCTGCCGCCAGAACAGCAACTGCATTATTCTGTCCCATGGCTGTCATTCTAGTTCCATCAATCGGATCGACAGCAATATCAACTTCAGTCTTTCCTGTACCTACATGTTCGCCAATGTACAACATCGGAGCTTCATCAATTTCACCTTCACCGATAACAATCTCGCCGTCGATATCAAGATCGTTGAGCATATATCTCATTGCTTTAACCGCAGCATCGTCAGCAGAAATCTTATCACCTCTACCCAACCAATGATAACCGGCAAGAGCCGCCGCCTCAGTAACACGGCAGAATTCTAAGGAAAGTTCTCTTTTCATAGCAGATCCTAAATAATTAACATTAACTTTGTGCGAATTTTATCACTATTGCATAATTTATTGAACTACTTCACATATACAAATAATAAAAAACATACAAAGAACTGACTTTATTCGATATTATAAAGCAAAAAATATATGTTTAACATATCAACACTCTTACCTGTATTGAAGCGTTGATTTAGTACACGCTGTTTCATTAAACACCAGCAACTTTGATATTATCAATCAGTACAGAGCCTAGATCAGCCACATTTCTTGGATCCCCGTCATTTGCCAGGGCAACTATACCGTTGAACATATCTTTAAAATTACCTGCTATGGTAAATTCAGCTATAGGATACTGTATCTGACCGTTTTCTACGTAGAAACCGCTTGCTCCTACTGACACCTCACCACTTATCAGTTTAATGCCATTTCCCATAATATCGTCAACAATGATTCCCCTGTCCATCTGCCTTATCAATTCCTCTCTCGACTTTATCTGTCCTCGGGAATCTGTAACAAATGTATTACTCACTCCGCGATTATGAGCATTATTCTTCATCTTTAACTTGTTGGAAAAATAGTTATTCAGAAAATACTCCTGAACTACACCATTTTTTATAATTGACATTGGTCTTGTTTTAACACCGTCAGCATCCATATAACACGAGCTAAGTTTGCCGTATACATGCGGATTCTCATCAATAGACAGCCATGACGGCATTACCTGCTGCCCTAACGAATCACTTAAAAACCCTGTTTTATAATACTGAACATGTCCATCTAAAGCAGCAAACAGCACATTAAGAAGCATTGATGACTGCTCCACATCAAGAATCAACGGATAATCACCAGTAGCCAGTTTACGTGGGCATAACTTGTTTACCCCTTCATTGATGGCTTCGTCTAGCAGAAAATCATCATCAAACAGAGCATCATAATTACTGTCGTAGGTATAAGAACTGCCATACTGCTTGTCACCGTCTTTTTCACATAAAAGAGTAAGATTTCTGACGTAGGTGGTTGTAGCCTCACTTTTAACAAATCCTAGAGAATTGGCCATAGCACTTATATTGGTTGAAGCTGACTCTCTAGCTGAAATAACTGTTGAGATAAGCGGATTCGCCTTAACAGCCTTAGCCTCCAAATCGCGACAGGACACAAATAGTTCTTCAGGCTCTACTTCTCGAGGATGAAATGTATTAAAATCAATCTCCTCTGTTACAAGCAGATCCTTGTCCGGCAGTCTTGAATCTACATCTAAATCGGTGTATCTGGCAATTGATAAAGCCGCCATAATACTCTGATCTATGGCTTCATGAGACAAATCACTGGTTGAAACACCGCCTTTACGATCATCCTTAAAGACCCCGATGTACATGGATCTGCCGTTCGTGAATGAGACGTTTTCCATTTCAGCATTTCTGCATGAAACAGACAGACCGGTAGCCTTACTGATGCGCACTTTTGATTCTGTAGCCCCCATCTCACGGGCTTTTTCAACCGCATACTGAACTAAATCTTCTAAATTTTTCCGTTCTTTCTGAATATCATTATCCATTTCAAAATTTTCCAAATAATCAGTCAATAATGATAGAATACACTATATTTTACATAGGATCTCGTAATATGCCAAAGTATACAGATTTTTTTCATAAAAATGATATCCCTGACGATGACGGATGGGTGTCAAAAAGTTCAGAAAAACGTCATGCTAGACATCTAAGAGAAGTTGGCATAGCCATACTTGCACTAGCTGATTCTGAATTCGATAGAATACCATTTGGTGAAAATGAATCATTGAAGGAAGCATGTCTTGTCGCTAGAAAGCTTAAGCCCCGTTCAGAAGAACTCAGGAGACAGATACTGCATGTTGAATCTCTTATGAGATCTGCCTCAGAAGACAGCATAAATGAATTTGAAAATATGCTGAAAGCAATAAAAGGGGCAAAAGTATCTGAAAACGCACATTTTCACAGCATAGAAAAACTGAGAGACGAACTGATTGCCGGAAACATCGAGCAGATAAACAGTCTCATGGCGACAAACCCGTCAATAGACAGACAGAAATTACGCTCAATTGTATCTAAAGCCAAAAAGGAAGCTGAATCAGCTAGCAATGATCGCAGATATTACAGAGAACTTTTCCAGTTTTTAAAATCCAACGTTGCTATTAAGGAATCTTAACATAGGGACTATAAAATGAAACTTATACACGCTATTCTCGTGATGGTACTTCTGCCATTAGCTTTCAGTTCATGTTTTGCAGCCGACTACATCATTGATGTAAGATCAAACCAGGAATATGCTTCTGGTCATGTAGAAAACAGTCTTAATATAGTTCATTCTGAAATCGTTAAAGGTGTCGCAATGAATGACATCAAAAAGGATGACACCATTTACTTATACTGTTTTTCCGGAAAAAGAGCCCAGCTTGCCAAAAGTGCACTAGAAAACGCCGGTTATACTAACGTTATCAGTTTAGGCGGCTATGAGGATGCTATGCTTTACTTCCAAAAACATCCGTTAGAAAACAAATAATAAAAAAAAATTATCGCTAATCCACCGGATTAAAATACGTTCTTGTTACTTAGTTCCACCAACTGTAACACTATCCATTCTGAGGGTCGGCTGACCAAGACCGACTCTCACCATCTGACCTGCCTTGCCGCATGAACCTGTTCCCTTATCAAATTCAAGATTATCACCGACCATTGAAATATTCCGCATTGCAGTCATGGCATTGCCTATCAGTGTTGCATCCTTAACCGGATATTTAATTTCTCCATTTTTAACGCGGTATGCCTCAGTAGCGGTAAACGTGAACTTTCCGGCAGCTGTGTCTACCTGGCCGCCATTAAAATCAACAGCATAAATACCATCATCAAGACTTTTAATAATATCTTGAGGCTTATCCTTGCCAGGTAACAAATAGGTATTTGTCATTCTTGGTATTGGCTTACAGTAATAGTCAGCTCTACGCCCGTTACCGGTGGACTTCACGCCATCCATCGCAGCATTCAGTCTATCATACATAAAACCCTTTAAAATACCATTTTCTATTAGTATATTCCGCTGACTTGGAACACCTTCACTATCAACATTAAATGTTCCGGTGCCGTTTTCCAATGTTCCGTCATCAACAATTGTACACAAATCAGAGGCTACCTGTTCTCCAATACGCCCGGCAAAAACAGACTGTCCCTTTCTACATGAATCGCCTTCCAAACCATGGCCTATAGATTCATGAATAAGAACTGCCGGCCAGCCGCTAGCAAGTACCACTGGCATGGTTCCGGCACGAACCTGTAGTGCTTTCAGTTTATTTAAAGCCTGCCTTACTGCATCTCTGGCCACAGCCATATATCTTGCTTCCATTGAAGATAATGAGTTATCAGAAACACCTCTTACATAATCAAAAGGCAGGACAGGAACATCCTCAAGGAAAAAATTTAAATCAGCGCTCCTACCTGAAGCACTCCACCCTGTTTCAGAAACTCCGTTATCTTCGACAATCACAGAACAATTGAGATTCACCTGCGGATTGTTCTCAGCAGCAGCAACACCATCAGTAGTAAAAAGAAGACTCTGTTGATTTGAAGAACTCAAACTGACCTTTACTTCACGTACTCTTGAATCCAGTGAACGGGCAAACTTATCCATTTCATTTACTATAAAGACTTTCTTTTCACGTGAAAGACTGTTTATAGGATCAAAACTTCCGTCTCGATATACCTTGTAGGAAGGACTTAAACACAGATTAACATCACTGGAATTAACTTTCTGAGAAAAACTTCTCGCTGCTTTTACTGCCTGACGCAGGCTTTTTTCGTTTATTTCATCAGAGTGTGCAATTGTGGTTTTTTCTCCTGACACCCCTCGCACACCAAAACCCTGATCTATTGAAAAAGCGCCTGACTTAATTTTACTTTCACTGAGTCTCCATGATTCAGAAACAGACCTCATAAAGAAAATATCACCGAAATCTATACCGGATGATTTCAGTTTGTTTAGCATTTCACCAATATAGTCAATACTCAGACCATTCACTGTCAATAATCTACCTACTGCAGTATTTACTAAGTCAGTTGCTGTTTTCATGTGTTCACCATCCCGTCTAACTTAATTCAATCTCTGAATTTTGTTGAACATAATATAATCCTTTCATCCGTATTTAAACTGTCGATCTTTCGTACCCAATAGATTAATCGTCAAAAATAGGCATATTTCTGCGTATTTCACTAATAAAACTTTTATCTATAGTTGATATCAGAACCTGAATTTTAACATCCGGTGCGGTTTCCGACAAAACTGCGCCATCCGGATCTACCACCATGGAATGACCATAGCATGCGTATCCGTCAGAAGTTTCTCCACATAAACCAGCTCCGACCACATAAACCTGATTTTCTATTGCTCTTGCTCTTAAGAGGACTTTCCAGTGTTTAATTCCTGTATTTCTGGTAAAAGCAGCCGGTACAACAATTATGTCCGCCCCCATACGGCGAAGCTTTAAAAAATGCTCGGGAAATCTCAAATCAAAACAGATGGCCATCCCTACCCTGAAATTTCCCATGGTAAATACCACTGGGGATTCTCCAGAAGTAAAAAAATCGCCTTCGTCGTATTTTTCATTATTTACTATAGCTTTGAACAAATTAATTTTATGATATCTGGTCAGTATTTCGCCGTCTTTTGAAATAACATAACTGCTGATATAGTACTTACCATTTACTTTATCAGGCACTGTGCCGGCTATAATGTATAGCCTGTGCCTTAGGGCTAGTTTTTGTAATCCTGAGAGGCAATTCTCAGCATTCAGCACATCAACATTTTCTGCATAATCCCGGCTGTTGCGACAACAGCAGATAAAATTCTCCGGCAGGACTAGAAGTGTGTCTCCGCTGAAGACTGGCAAATCTCCCAATCTGATATCAATATCATTAATCAAACCGGCATAAACTTCCTTCAGGCATTCTTCAGCATTTATTCTTCGGGCAGTTAATTCAATAACCACGACCCTGCATTGACAGTCCCCCATATGCTTAGGCCATTACCACATCATATTTTTCACGCCTGTACATATGCTCAACACGTACATCTACACTCTTCCCCATAAAAACTTCTAATTCAGCTAAAGCATGCTGCTCATCCAGTTGAAGTGCCTCAGCAACATCCGGAGACGCGTATACAATAAATTTTTCAGCTTTATAAGCATGGTTTACACGCAGAATATCACGCAGGATTTCGTAACACACTGAAGCGACACTCTTGACGTACCCCCTGCCCCTGCATTCCGGACATTCACAGCACAACAGATGTCCCAAACTTTCCCTGGTACGTTTTCTGGTCATTTCAACAAGACCGAGTTCAGAGAAATCTGAAACTGTTGTTTTTGCTCTGTCTTTTGACAGCTCTGTCAAAAGAGCCTGCATAACTCTATCCCTGTGTGCGGAATTAGTCATATCAATAAAATCAATGATAATAATACCGCCGAGATTCCTTAATCTCAACTGTCTGGCTATTGCCGTAGCCGCTTCAATATTTGTATTGAAAATGGTATCTTCCAGATTTCTATGTCCGACAAATGCTCCTGTGTTGACATCTATGGTAGTCATTGCTTCAGTCTGATCAATAACCAGTGAGCCACCACTTTTCAAAGACACCTTTCTGTCAAGAGAACGCTGAATCTCATTTTCTATATCATAAAAATCAAATAAGGGAGTTTCTCCGGAATAATGTTCTATCTTATTTACCATTTCCGGTGCATACTCAGCACTGAACTTCACAAGTTCCTTGTGAGCCAGTCTCGAATCCACTCGAATTTTATCAATATCGTTTCCAACAAAATCACGCAACAACCTGAAGGCGATGGAAAGATCCTCATGCAGTATGGTCCCAGCTTTAGCCATACTATACTTCTTTTTGATGTTAAGCCACATTCTTTTTAGCAACATGGCATCCTGTTCTATTTCCTTGTCACTTATTCCCTCAGCTGCTGTTCTGACAATAAAGCCGCCTACATCCTTTTCCACAAAATTTGAGACGATGTTCTTTAACCGGATTCTTTCCTCATCACTTTCAATCTTCTGAGAAACACCTACATGCGCACTGTCAGGCATAAAAACAAGATAACGTGAAGGCAGAGTAATATCAGTAGTCAGTCTTGCACCTTTAGTACTAATCGGATCCTTCACAACCTGCACAAGAATATCCTGCCCCTGTCTGACAAGTGTTGATATATCACAAGCCTTGAAATGTTCTTTTTCATGAGGAGTTACACATTCAGTATGAGGAACAATATCCGAAGCATGTAGGAATGCAGCTTTCTCATGACCTATATCCACAAACGCAGCCTGCATCCCTGGCAGAACTCTGCTTACCTTACCTCGATAAACATTTCCTACCATACTTGAGATGGAGGAGCGTTCTATATATATTTCAGAAAGGATTCCGGAGTTAACAACAGCCACTCTGGTTTCTGAAGGTGTAACATTAACTAGTAACTCGTTCATTAATACTTCCGAATTTAAACAGAAAAACTACTGAAAACATCCCTTAATTCCGCCTGAGGCAATCCTATAACAGAGCTGACGCTTCCGGATATTTTTCTGATAAACGCATTGCCGATGCCCTGAATGGCATAACCACCCGCTTTATCTTTTGGTTCGCCTGTAGACCAGTAGTATTCAATATCCTTTTCTGCTAATTTTACGAAGGTCACTTCCGTTGTAACACACATATTAACCTTCTTTTCTATACTTACAACACTTAATCCTGTATGAACCAAATGTGTCTGTCCGCTAAGACTTGTCATTATTCTCTTGAAGTCTTCGTAATCTGCCGGTTTGCCATATATCTGCATCCCGAGGGCAACAATTGTATCCACACCGATAACAATGGAACTTCTGTTATCATCAAGAATTTTCATGGCTTTTGCCATTGAAAGTCTCTTCACATAATCAACAGGAGATTCAGTAGATGACAGTCTTGATTCATCGATATCTGCCGGGATAACCAGGAAATCGTATCCCATGTTTCTCAACAATTCCCTTCTGCGCGGGGAGGCTGAGGCCAAAATTATATTAGACATAGTATTCATCTTTCTGAGGAATTATCAATCTGTGAAGGGAAACCAGTATCAGATAAAGAAGCGGCCAAATAACTAGACAGGTAATTGATGACCATATTATGTGATAATCGGCAGTGACAACACCAAAAATATGTTCACTCCAAAAAAGCACAAACTGACCGATAAGATTTATTGTTGCAACTACAACAGTAACTTCAACCAAAGAGTAGAACCTGAAAGACTCAAACTGCGAATGAAGCAGCCAAATCATAAATGAAAACGCAGCCGCATGAATTCCCAAGGTCGTTCCCAGCAGAAAATCCATAAATAATCCAGTTATCCAACCGGAAAAAACATTAACCTTATTAGGAAAGGCAACTACCCACACCATCAGTACCAGCGAAGCATAATTGGGCAGATAATCACTAAGAAAAGCGGGAAGTTTAATAATGGAAAGAATCAAGGCAACAATTATTGATCCCCATATCAACATGAAGGAACCGGTTTTTTTAATTATCATTTCCGTCTCCTGATGTACTATTCTTAGGCTTATCCTCCTGCCTGCTACCGACATCCTCCTGATTGGTATTCTGGAGTTTTTTGTCCTCAGGCTTCTTATCACTCATTGTAGGAATTGATTTTTGCGGAGTTTTATCCTTGATACCCCTGACGTTATTGTCAATTTCCTTATTAGAGGTTATTTCCTCAATAGTCTCCTGATCGGAGTCGGGAAGCCAAAGAAGAAGCATATATCTCAGTCTGTCTAGTGTTGCAAGAGGCTGAGCTTTAATTTCAGCAAATTGAAAACCATCCTTACGGTCAAAGGCCGTTACCCTAGCAACAGGATAACCGGCAGGAAAGCCACCGCCAAGGCCTGATGTTGCCAGCAGATCACCAACCTGAATATCCACATTTCTCGGCATATTAACTATATTTAACTCATTGATAATACCGGTACCAGTGGCAATAGCCCTAATTCCGTTTCTCATTACAACAACCGGTATAGAATGATTCTGATCAGAAATAAGTAATACTCTGCTTGTCGATTTGGCAACACTTATTACCTGCCCTACAACACCCTGTTCATTGATTACCGCCTGACCTTCATAAACCCCGTCTTTTGCACCGCGGTTAATCATTACGGTTAACGAAAACGGGTTTGTATCAACCATCATTACTTCTGCACCCATTTTCTGAAAAGACTCTTTAATGGGTGAATTATTCAGGCGTCTTAATTCTTCATTATCTCGAACCACACTGTCATATCTCAGCATTTCAATGCGAATCTCTGACAGCTGCTGTCTCAACAGGCGATTTTCTTCAACAATGTCATGATATGAAAGAAAACGTTCACTGTTTGAAGTTATTAAGGAAATAGGACCATCTGCGATATAATAGACTGGGGTTAAATAACTCTCCACATAATACCGCAAATCTTTAAAGAAACTAAAATGATTATCAGCAAGGATCAACAGTAATGATAGAACACCTGCCAATGCAAATCTCAGATTGGTAGATATCCTAACATTATATGAATATTCTCTCATCGATGTTCATGCTCAAACAACGAAATACCTTTTTCATCATGGAGTGCCAGTGCCGCATCACAGCCTCTGACAACACAAGTAAGAGGATCTTCGGCAATTCTCACAGGAACCTTGGTATGCATGTGAATAACTTTATCAATGTTTCTGAGCAATGCTCCGCCACCGGTTATCACCATTCCTTTATTGAAAATATCAGCAGACAATTCAGGAGGAGCATTATTGAGCGCCATAGAAACCGCTTCAATGATGCTTTGAAGAGGATTTTCAATTGCTTCCATAACCTCAGATGAAGTAATGGTAATTGAACGTGGGGCCTGTTCAATAATACTCTGGCCTCTTATTTCCATTTCCCGCTTCTCATCATCATCACCTTCAAAAGCGCAACCGATGTCGATTTTAATTTTCTCAGCCGTAACTTCACCAATTTCCAAACGATGCTTGTCTCTTATATAGTGAACTATAGCCTGGTCAAACTTATCACCACCTGTTCTCACTGACGAAGCGTACACAATCCCCTGCAGCGCAATAATGGCAACTTCCGTGGTACCGCCACCGATGTCAATAACCATTGAACCACATGGTTCAATAACCGGAAGACCTGCACCAAGAGCAGCCGCTAGAGGTTCAGTAATAACTCTGACCTCACTTGCGCCGCATTCATACACTGCATCCCTTATTGCATCCTTTTCAACTGAAGTTGAACCGTAAGGAACACAGACAACAACTCGCGGCCCCCGGGATATAAATCTTAAAAATTTAACCGTAGCAGTAGGAATAGACCTCATGAATTCGGCAAGCATGGTCTGAGTATATACCTTGTCAGCAATCACACCATCTTTCATTGGTCTGATAACTTTTATGTCACTAGGAGCCTTACCCAGCATTTTTTTTGCAACATTTCCCACAGCAGGCTTTACTCTTTCATCGCTTTTTGTATTTTCAGCGACAACTGAAGGCTCATTTAGAACAATGCCTTTAGACTTGACATATATGAGAGTATTTGCAGTACCTAGGTCAATAGATAAATCAGTTGAACACAAAGATCTAAGTTTTTTGAACATTACTAAATCCGGATAATTTATTTTTCAATACAAACGTTACGATAGACGTTATACAGCAAAACGGTGACTTCGCCTGCCCGAGAAATACAAACACTTTGTTGTAACCAGCAAAAAAGCATGTACGTCGCCAATGGCAGTTTTATGCTGACATAATATGCCTACAATACTTAAAATTCGACTTTACATTAAAGTAGGCAAATTATATCACTAAAATTATAATCTTATAATAAAAAGTTAATATCGAATCCATCCTTTCCGGAAGGAGTTTGGATACTTTATTTAAGTCGTATATTTTGACAATAAAGCACACGTTATACAGTAAAAAAACAGCTGCATAATACTGTCAATCAATGGTATTCCAGTTAATATCTGCTGTTTTCGTAACCTCTCGGCGTCTGACCTCATAATTCCTTTCAACCTTTGAACAGGCTAGAGTATCACACCCATTTTCTGTAAACGGAACAAGGCAGACAGCTTCTGAAATAATTGTGTATTCGTAATTAACATCAGCCCCGGTGACCACACTGCTTTCCAGAACCTCTCTGGCATCAACCTGCAGTTTTTCTAGATAACACCCGTTACGATATCCGTTACAGAATATATTATCATCATCTTGTAAAACAACACTGCAATTGTCCGGAATCAGAGATTTTGATGAAGGAGGCTCCCCCTCCCATATGGATGACTGAACCGCTCCCACTTTATTAATTTCAAATAATCTGGACATGGCGTATTCAGTACCGGAATGAGCTAGAAGCTCTGCCTGAGTACCGACGGATGCGGTCAGGTTGTTCTGGTCACTGTTAGAAAGCATTCTGGCCATAGCAGCAAGAATCAGGGAAAAAAACACAATTATCATCAGTGCTGTAATCAGCATAGAACCTTTCACTAATCTAATTTTTGCAAACATACAGCCTCCGAACCGCAAATTATTTACTATGAAGTTCAAAGCGTTGACTGACTGTTATAAAATCATCACCGCCGGATAATTTTATGGAAACAGTCACCGAATTGGTATTGGTTACAGTGGTTACACCGTCATCAATTTTAAATATGTCATACCTGTATCCGTGATCTTCTACGCTACTGATATTCATCGGTCTGGCATCAGTGGAGCCTTCTTTATAATAAAGTGTTCCACCTGTATCGGCATAGTATATTTTTTTACTCAGATCATCCACAAAATACAGCTTTGTTCCTGAACGGATATATGAATTCTCCGTAAAGTTTGTGGAGGTTGTTATTTTGTATACACCAGCCGCACAGTTCTCCCCCGCTTCGTTGCCGGAAAGTGTTTTGAGAAATTTTATTGTTATGGAGCTATATGTATGATTTTCATTCAGATATCTAAGCTCCGGATTGGTAGATTTTGAATATTTGCATAAAGGATCCTTCTCTTCCAACGGAAGGAAAATTGTATTGGTTCCACCTATCTGAGCAATACGATAACTCCCCTTTGGAATAACCATGGACAATGCTGTGCGAGAGGGATTACCAGTGTAACTGTTGGTTTCAGCACTAAGTGAATACGGCATGGCTGACTCTACCTGCAGACGAAGTCTCATCATAAAATTATGAGCAATGGTTGATAACTGTACCCTGTTGGACAGTCCCACAAACATTTTTGTCCCCATCCACAAAAAAGAAACAGCCGCTGTAGCAGTAACACCGAGAATAACCATTACCACAACCAGCTCTACGAGTGTAAAACCCTTTTTGCGTTCACGATAGCCCATCAGTAATTCCCCCTGATAAACTGATAATCAAAACTGTCGTATCGAGGGGACACCACAACAATCTTAATATTTTTCACGGAAACGCCTGACAAATCACGATATGACACATGAATATTCACAAAATATCCGTCATAACTCGAACAGGCAATATCACTGGAATCTGTAATACAGGAAATATTGTGTGTACTGTCCACAAAAAACTTGGCAGGAATCAGACAGTCATTATCTGAAGAACCGCATACGTTTGTCAGAATAGCATTTATGCTATTCAAACATTTGGCATCAGATGGCTTGCAGTTGTTGTTCTTACTCAGACATATCCCTGAAAGTGTGGCGGTTGAACAGAGACTGCCGGTATCAAAATCATCAACATCATTGAAAAATTCCTGTTTGAGATTAATTTTTTCATCTCCGTCAGGACCGAAATCAGATGCAACAGTACAATCTTTCAGATTGCAGACACTAACGCCATAATGACTGATGTTCTCCCCGCATCTGCACTCTCCTCCTGAATGATCCGAATTCTCGTCAAAATCCCTCTGTTTTATCTGATTGTATATACGGTGAGCCAAAAGATCAGCCTTGACCTGAAACAGAGGTTCGACTGATTTAACCTCCATGGATCCCAGAATAGGAATTACTCCGGCAACAACAATTCCCAGGACAATAATCCCCACAACGAGTTCAACCAGAGTAAAGCCTTTTCTGTTTATTTCCATGAAACAGCTCCCTCCTTATTTACACTCACAACACAGTATGCATCAGCATTTTTTGTGTTATAAAATTTCAATTCAACGGGAGATGCGGGTTCGATCAACTGTCCCATTCCGTTAAACCTAACCCAAATACTGTCTTTATTTGTTTGCAGAAGGACATTCGGGGCCTGTGAATCCATATGGAGCACGAAGTTGTTAGCATCATTGGAATCACATGAACCTTCCATACAAATTCCGATCTGTCCTGTTTTTAAGGCGATGAACTTTACATTAGGGGAGGCGCCCTGATTGATGTTAATACTTTGCGTATGAAGAATTAAACTTGAAGCTTCCTGACAGACAGATATCTGTTCATCCGAATAAAACAAAAACCTAGGAGCGACATAAGCAGACAGTATACCTATCATGATTATGACGATAACTAACTCCAGCATTGTAAATCCGGATGCACATTCTTTCATTTCTCATTACTCTTGATTACTACTGTGTACATAAGGAGTAATAAGCCCCAGAGCAGGAACATAAGTAAAGCTCATATATTTACTTGTGGTATTCGCAGGGGACTTATATCCACCACTTTCAGTTCTATCCAGGGAAACAATCAGATAGTAATGACAGATCCCATAGTTCTCAACAGCGCTGTCGTTAACTGATCCCTGATTATAAGATATGAAATACTTATAGTTTTCATTCTTATTATCTGCTTCACTGATATTTGTTGTCGCCTTAGGAGGATTCTGCAACATACTTTCCCATATATCCTGACACTTCTGAGCGGACATACCCGGTTCGTAATATGATGCATACTCTGCAGAAACAGGTGAAGATGATGAATTAATAGGAGTAGCTGCTATTGGATAGCCCGGACTCATAGTTCCATCCTCAATCTTAGAAGATGAAGGAGTGGTTAAATAGAAACGGCTGCCGTCATACAGCACACTATTTACTCCGTCTATTTTCGGTCTGCTTTTAGCTTCCCACTGAGCCCTTACCAAAAGTATACCCGTGGCAAAATTACCTGCAACGCCTTCAACACTTGCCTTTTTAGCTTCTTCTGTAACATCAATGAAACGAGGCAATGCTGTAGCAGCCAAAATACCCAGTATAACAATTACTATGATAAGCTCAATCAATGTAAAACCGCGTTTACCGTGTCTAATTTTTTTTAGATTTTTTTTCATCTTTTTCTCCTTAAAAGACTACTCATATACATTATTCTTTTCAGAGCTCTGTACCTACATCCTATAGATATCATCAGAGAATAATTAAGGGAATAATCGCAACTTAAATTAATTATAGCGATTTTTCTAATAATTCCCTTTATATATCTCAAAGTAAGATTGTATTTGTTGGGAGATATCTAATTTTTTTAATTATAAAGACTTGGGTCAAAATTTTATCTAATAACCATTATTTTCCGCCCTGCATAGCACCATACATGTCCCACATAGGCGCAAATATACCTAAAGCCAGTATACCAACAATTACAGACACAATCGCCAGAAGAATAGGTTCTATTTTAGCTGTCAGTGATTTTACTCCATAGTCAACTTCTCTTTCATAATAATCAGCACCTTCAACAAGAAGTTCATCGACACGCCCGGTTTCATCACCAACTGCAAACATCTGCAATACGAGAGGGGAAAACATTCCACACTGGACAGCGGTCTGAGATAGAGAAACCCCCTGTTCAATCTGTTTCTGCATACCCAAAACCTTATCCTCAAGATATTTATTGTCAAGTGCTTCTGCAACAAGCTTCAAGCACAGATTAAGAGGTACGCCTGATTGAAGCATCAAAGAGAAGCTGCGACAGAAGCGACCTAATAGAGCCATATACTGAATGTTACCTAGTACCGGTATTTTTAATTTATACTGATCCCACTTGATTCGCACCTCTTTGACCTTTAAAGCTCTCCTGATGCCGAACGGAACAACAATTGACACGACAAGAAGCAGGGGCCAGTAATGAACAAAGAAATTTGAAGTTCCAATAAGAATTCTTGTTGTGAGCGGAAGATCGACGCCGAATTTAGCAAACATATCCGAAAATACAGGAATTACAAAAATGTTTAAAATAACAACGGCGGCTGCGATAAAAATCATAACTATCATCGGATAACGCATCGCGGACTTTATACTCTTTTTAGTAGACAGATCCAATTCAAAGTAGGCTGCCAGCTGGGCAAAAATATTTTCCAGCATACCGGTATTTTCACCAACATTTATCATTGCTATAAAAATAGGCGGATATATTTGCTGCTGCTCCGACATAGAAGCCGCAAGAGATTTACCTCCTATCAGGTCACGGTTTATTTTTATTAATGATTCCTTTAAAGCAGGATGATCAATAGAGTCACTCAGACCTGTAATAGCTCTTATCATGGGAATGCCGGCTTTGCTGAGTGAGTACATCTGCCGGCAGAACAGCACCAGCTGTTCTGTCTTAACCTTCGGTTTAAACAGATTGCGAATTCTTTTAGGAATAATAGAACCATCACCGGCGGAAATTTCAGTAATTTCAATAGGGATCAATCCCGCGCGGACTATTTCATCAATTACATCCGCTTTACTCGCAAGTTCTGTGGTTGCATTTATGTAACCTCCCACACTGTTTTTGGCTTTGTATCTAAATTTCGGCATTATCCATTAATCTCCGCAAGTTTCATAACTTCTTCGATTGAAGTTATCCCCTTAACTGCCAGATCATAGGCAACCATAGCCAGAGGCTTGTATCCCGGACTTGCTTTGGCACACTTGGCAAATTCTTCCAAGTCATCCTTTCTAAGAGCATCCATCATCTCATCGTTGAGAACGAGAAACTCAAATACACCTATACGGCCCTTGTAACCGGTAAAATTACAATACTGACACCCTTTTCCCTTGTTTCCCATTCTGAATTTATGCTGTCTCTGTTCTTCAATAGGAACGCCAAGTGCTGACTCTATAAATCTTTCCTGAGATGATTCAACATCGCAATAGTCACCACATTTAGGACATATACGACGTACCAGACGCTGGGCAAGTACTGCCTTAAGAGAACTTGCAACCAAATACCCAGGAGCCCCCATATCAACAAGTCTCATGGTACTAGAGATGGCATCATTTGTATGCAGTGTTGATAAAACCAAATGACCGGTCATAGCACCTCGCAGACCGATTTCACTGGTCTCCTTATCTCGCATTTCGCCCACAAGAATAACATCAGGGTCCTGACGCAGGCAGGCACGAAGAACATTGGCAAAATCAAGACCTATTTTCTGGTTTATCTGTACTTGAGTAATTCTTGGCAAACGGAATTCTATAGGATCTTCTACTGTAATAATCTTTATGTCAGGAGTGTTCAGTTCGTTGAGAGCACCATACAGGGTCGTTGTCTTACCGGATCCTGTAGGACCGGTAACCAGAATCATGCCATGCGGACGATGAATCTGAATACGCATTTTTTCCAGTATTTCAGGAGGCATACCAGTGGCATCTAAAGACACCAGACCGCTGGCCTGATTAAGAATACGCATTACGATCGACTCACCATATTGTGTTGGCAAAGTTGACACACGGACATCCACACCACTTCCGGCGATTTTTATATGAAAACGGCCGTCCTGAGGCAATCTCTTTTCAGAAATATCCAAACCGGCCATAAGTTTTATGCGCAGAGCTATAGCGGCACCTATATCGGAGCTATTCAGAACCTGTTCCGTCAGACTGCCATCGATACGCTGACGTATTCTCAGCGAACCATCATCCGGTTCGATATGAATATCTGACGCTTTCCAATTAATAGCATCTTCAAAAATTGACTTTAATAAATTAACAACCGCAGCATCAGATGAAGTATCATCAACATTCAGCGTGTCAGCATTACTGGTATCAAATGCTGATTTGGTAATCTCACTCTGCAGCTGGTTAGCATACTTGGCTATATTTTCCGTGTTGCGGTACAGCATAGGCAGATATTTGACGATTTCTGATTCAGGAGTAATCACAAAATCAACCTGAGCCGGATCAAGTTTATCAACAATATCGTCTCTGCCGTAGTAGTCTAGAGGGTCGGCAATAACAACTGTAATCACATCGTTGTCTGTGTTCACATCGTGACTTTTTGATATTGCCAGTGCCCTTTTTTGTCTTGCAAGGTTTTCAGGTATCAGCTGTACAACGCTGTTATCGATATTTAATTTAGACAGATCGGTAATTACCGGCATCTGTAACTGTTGCCCCAAAGCAATACAGATATCAGCCTCCGAAGCAAGCCCCAAAGCCACAACAGCCTGCCCCAGTTTGAGGTTCATTTCCCTAGAATAGCTGAGGGCGTCGTCTACATCCTTTGAAGTAATTATCCCGGATTGAACTAATACGTCACCTATACGAAGTCTTTTTTTGGTACTACTGTTACTGTCAGTCATTATTTGGTAGCCTCCAAAAACTTAATTCTCTGGTCTACGAATTTACGGGAAGACTGACTTAAATACAGAGATGAGGACTTTTTATATGCCACCAGTGCCTGTTGCAAATTTCCCTGTTTTTCTTCACATATTGCAAGACCGAGTAACCATTTACCATCACCGTTTTTCATGGTAGAAAGCATCCTGTATGCATCTGCCGCTGTCTTAAAATCACCTGAATCACGGGATATTGAAGCCAGAGTAGCGTAATAATCAACATTTCCGGATACAGGAGGTTTAGCTTTTACCAAGGTTCTTATTGCTTTTGCATTATCTCCAAGGCTTTTATATATCCTGGCCAGAAAAAGCCGGTAATCATAGTGGTAGGGATTTAATGCAATTCCTTTATCCAATACTTTTACAGCTTCTATATTATTACCCTTGCCAAAATACAAACTTGCCAGTTTTTCCCTTGCCTCTATATCGTTAGGTTTCACAGCCAGAAGATTTCTATAGGCATCTATTGCCTGTTCCCCTTTGCCACGCCCCATAGCGTTCAGAGCATCCTTCCTGTACAACTCCGCAAGTTCACCCTCAGAAAGTTTACTTTTTGAAACTTTGAGAGACTTTTTACTGTCAGCATGAGTACGTACGACAGGAACCGGATCCTCTTCGATTATATAATGCTCTGCATCGTAGATATAATCCTGTTCCTCTTTGTTTCTTTTTTTCTCAGCTGTCTGCAGTCTGCTGTTTTCAGCACCTGCTTTACTGACTGCAGTTTTCTGGCTTACTGCAGGATGCTCCTTCGCGGAATTATTTTCAGCCGGTGCAGGTTCTTCGATAATAACACCTGATACAGCTGTACTTTCAGGAGCGTCTGCGACAACCAGTTCAACAGAGGGGGAATTATCACTTTCAAGAACTTCCGTCTGCCTTGCAGAACTGTCCTCTGTAACAGAATGATTATTTTCTCCAGAAAGATCATGAGTATCGGTATTAACCGTCATTTTCAAATCTTCCTGCTTCTGCTCATACTGTTTATTTACCTGTACAGCCACCTGATTCTCCGCATCACCAGTATCACTGACAGCAATCTCTCTATTGCCGGAAGACTTCGTCATATATGAATATGCGTAATAACCACCACCGATAACTGCACATGTTACAAACGCTAGAACAATCCATTTTACGTACCCTGGTGAAGTGCTCTTTTCAGGGGGAACATATTTATCATACTCTGTTCCGGAACTACGTTTATTTAACTCTGTTAAAGTCTTATTTATAACACTCATTGACTACGCTCCGCTTCCGAGAAAGAGATAACAACCGCCGACTGTAGCTAAAATCATGGTTATTATTGAAATTACAAGATAAAAACCGGAGGTTTCTCTCGGATGATGCCAGTCTTTAGTAACCTCATTAGTGTCCTTAATAGCTTCAGCTACAATCTTTCTGGTTACGGCATAGACCCCGAAACCGTAACAGAGCATCAGACATTTATTGGCTATAACGTTAATGAGTCTTGGTATTCCGTAACTGGCCACATAAATATCTCTTGCTACCTTTGAATCAAACACCTCTACTCCCTTGAATCCGGATGCCTTCATTCGATAATTCAAATATGAATACGTCTCATGTTCATTTAACGGTCTCAGGGCGTAGGAAAAGGAAATGCGCTGTCTCAACTGTCTAAAATTATCCTGCTGCAGTTTCAAATCCAGTTCCGGCTGTCCGAACAAAACAATCTGCAACATCTTATCCTGTTCGGTCTCCAGATTACCCAGCAAACGGACGGTCTCGAGTGTCTCATCACTGAGTGCCTGAGCCTCATCGACAACCATGACAACCTTCTTTCCGCTTTTGTTCAGATCCAGCAGTCTGTTATTTATCAAATCATTTAGCGATAGATTGGATATATTCTCCACATCCAACTGAAGTTCCTTAGCAATAGACTGCTTCAATTCCAGTGGATTCAAAGTCGGATTCGGGATATATACCAGTTCATAATTATCCTCAAGCTTACTTATGAATAAGCGTAAAACCATGGTTTTCCCGGTACCGACTTCACCGGTAACCTTAATAAATCCCTCTCCGTTCACTAAAGCCGTATGCAAAACCTCCATTGCCTCTTCATGTGGAGGCAGCCCGTAATATAGACTGGTATTCGGTGTAAGTCCGAATGGCTGCTGCTCTAGTCCAAAAAAACTCTGGTACACCTGATTATTCCTTTTATGCCCAATACAGCAGGAGACATACTATTTCCGTTCGTTATACATACCGCCTGCTGTAGGAAATTATATTTATAAACTGTTTAAGATATCATCTTCACTTGTGTTTGTGATCCCACTATTTTCATTATCCGGGTACCATTTTTTCAGTAAATTCAAAGATTTACCTATTTCATTCTTCCAGGTATTTCCGTCAACAACCGTTGGCTTCAGCAGAATCACCAATTCCTTCTTGTTAGTAATATGATTGCGGTTTGTAAACAGTTCACCGAGCCAAGGGATATCCCCCAGCAGAGGAACTCTGGATTCCAAATCCATTTTCTCAGTTCTCATTAAACCGCCTATAAGTATAATATCGCCGGATTTCACCTTAACGATAGTATCTGTTTCTCTTACTTCTGAACTTGCCAGTGGCAGCTCCATCATGTTTTCACCAAGATTTACGGTCTTAGTATCTTCTTTTACATCAATTACTGATGGATGAATATGCAACAGCACTTCGTTGTTTTCATTGATCTGAGGAAGCACATCTAATGCCACACCATCAAAGAATGGTTGAAATTCAACATCTGAAGTGATGAAATTACTGCTACTGGTGGTACTTGTTGATGTGTCGACCGAAATATCCGTCAGGAAGTATGAATCGTTACCGACCTTCATAACAGCTTTCTGATTATTCAGAGTGGTAATACGCGGACTCGAGAGAGTTGACACATCGCCCTGGGTCTTTAAGAACTGTACCAGTGCATTAAAATGCTTGTTTGTAGCTGTAAAAGCTCCACCACCACCGATTACTCCAATTATGGAATCACTGACTCCTCCGGAAAAGTCTCTAGCATTTCCGAATGTAAATTCATGACCTGTTAAAGCAGTCCAGTCTATACCCTGAGCATAATTTTCACTAAGAGTAACTTCCATTATCTTTGCTTCGATAACAACCTGACGATGCAGAGTATTCTCAATGCTTTCCAGATAATTTCTGACATTCTGAATATCCTCAGGCATACCTCTCACTGTTACCGCTGAAGCCTGCGGATTTACCTTAACCAGCCGTCCCTCACCTGTACCGACTATATTTGAAAGAACATCTTGCAGTTCCACCCAGAAATCACTTTTGGAGGTAGTATCAACTTTAGTACCGCTCTGACCACTACTGGAACCACTTGAATCATCCGAACTGCTTGATGATGAATCACTACCGGAGCTGCTGGATGAATCACTTGACTTATTAGATACAGTATTATTTACAATGGAAAGTTTGGTACCTGATTCTCTGACCATAGCAAGATAATTAACATTAATTATCTCTGTATGAACACCAGCAGGATACACGTAATATATGCCATTCTTCTTCTCTGTACGATAACCATACATTCTGTACACAGAGTCAAACACTTCATCTGCTGTCACATTTGACAGATTCAGGGTAATATTACCGGAAACTTCTGGGTGAACTACAACAGACGAATTTGTCTGATTCATTATCTGAGCAAAAAATTCCGCTGCCGGAACATTATTGGCGGAAATGGTAATCCTTTGACTGCTACTGACAGAATAATTGTCATCCATAGGATTATCAGGATTCAATTCATCAAGGACATCATCGGGGACATCAGAAAGTCCTGTCTGAGTAAGAGCCTGTGACAGTTCATTTTTTATATCTGTTGGATTATGGTGTTTATAGCTACACCCCATACTCATGGCCAAGGCCAAAACAAAAGCGGAATTTATAATTTTACTCATTTTTTACCCTCTGATGAAAAGAGAGACAATTTAATAGAATCCTTGCCACCTTCTTGAACCAGTATCACACTAGACTTTTCTATGGCATAAACCTGATATCCGAAACATGCATCAGCAATGTAGCATGTTTTTCCGTTAATAATGGCTCTTGTGCGCCCGTTACCTCTTATAACAGCCTGAAGCTGGAGTAAATCATTATCTGATCTTTCAGTCTGTTTGGCGCCGTTACTCATCCCCTTCAAAGGTGTTGTCGGGTCATGGAGAGCTTTATCATCTGCATACGTCGAAACCGTAACTAAAATCAGCAGAGCTACAATTATCCTAAACATGTAAAAAATCCTTATTTATACTTAGTGTATAAACCTCAATAGTTACTTCTGAATATGGATGTTTTACCACATGATAATCAATAGAATGCCAATAAAACTTATAATTCATTTTTTCTATTTTTTTCAAATGATCCATAATATCAAGATACTTTCCTTTGAAAGTTACCCTAACAGTATGCTGAAAAAGATTAACTTCTCCTTCATCCTGTATTAGCACCTTCGGTGGCAGATTCTCCATACTGAGGACCTCAATATCTCCACTTGTTGACAGCATTTTTTTCAATATGTCGGCCATTGTTGAAGCATCAACTAACGAGGCAACACCTTTATCAAGCTGTCTGTCGATATCAGAAATCTGCTTTTCCATAACACTGATTTCATCCTTCATTGCCACATTGGGATTCTTAGTGACACGGGATCGCCAGGTTTCAAGTTCACTTTTCTTTTCCTCAAGATCAACTTCAATTGAGGAAATACTCGATTTAACTTTTTTTTCAGCACTGGCATTGGCATCTATAATACTGAAGTATACCGGCCACGCAATCAAAACAGCAACACCGGCAGCAATGAGGACTCTTTCTCTCATTGATTTTCCTGCTATCAGTTTTTCGTATTCCTTAAAAGATTTCGCCGCCATAATTACTTCACCTGTGTATCAATCTTATTGTCTTTCTCATCCCTGATTTTGCTTTGCATAACAAAGCCAAGATATTTATCATCGCGATTGTAGATAAACTTGACCGATTCGAAGGATATATCTGACAAATCAGGATAGTTCTTAAATCTGTCTATCCAGGCAGGAACCACTTCTCCATCTACAGCAACACCTTCAATATCGGTTTTCCCATCCATAATCATAAAACGACTTACCGATACACCATCGCTTGGAACACTCGCAAGACCATACATAAAACCGTAAAAACCGTGACTTTTGGCATTTTGGTTCTGCAGCAAGAAAGAACTTAATCTAACTTTGGATTCAAAAAGCTTTCTAGTTTGAGCAAGCTTACTTTCAATAGCAGGATCAACATTCAGTGTTGCCACCAGAGCCTGAGTCTGCATCAGTTCATCTTCTGTTTCTTCAAGCTCTTCTCTTGCGATACGCTCCTTTTTAACCATCGCATTTTTCGATTCAATAGAAGCATTAGCCCATACTCCCATAATCAAAATAGTAGCAATCCACAGAAGAATCATATGTTTTAAACCAAGGATAACTAATTTAGGATGAAATTCCTTGCTGTAGAGATTTATTCTAGTCTTTCTCATTTACAAGTAATCCTTCTTTAAAAATGCCAAGAAGAGGCGCATAACCGATACCGTTCTTCAGGATATCCCTAAGTTGAACGTTTTTACATACTGAAAAACCGGCACCTTCCACATTATTCAGATCATCCTTCAGCGGAACAACATCAACTGCACGCCTGAAATTTTTACTCATTTCCATTGTCAAATTTTTTAACTGATCACACTCCATGAGTATCAGTAACTTACTCATCGGAGGCAGACCGAGTCTAGCTGTGAAAAAATCGTCGTTGATTCGCAATATTTCAGTAACAAGACGACTCAAGGTCGGATCATCTGCTCCTATAGGATCTGTGGCCAGACTTTTGTATCCCCTAAGAATTCTAGAATAGCAGAGCTCTCCGGCATAAACCCCGAAAACCTTAAGTTCCTTATTTTTTTCTAAAAACAGAGTCAGGCAGAGCTGCGGAAGATATGCAGATTTTTCATTATCCTTAACCTTCCCTAAAGAATCGGCGTGGTAAAAAGAAATGAACTCCGTCATAGCTAAATCCTCGATAGTAATTGTCTCTAGTTTAGCAAGACCATTGACTATATCAGATATGCTTGAAATTATTTTTCTTTCTACAAGTACAAAATTAGCAGAAGGTTTGGCATTCTTTCCTACTTTTGCGTCATAAAAATCCCAGACATAATCCGTAATGTTTCCTTGGACTGATGCCTCAAGTTCACGACTCATAGCTATACTCTTAAGCTCCTCCTCAGAAAGATTGGGATTCTTCTGCAGTTGCACAACAGAATACAACCCCTGAGAGAGCACCACAATGACTTTAGCTGATGACGATACTTTATGACTGTGAAAAATTTCTGTTATAGCCTTTTCCCATTCACTGTTACTAGAACACGATTCTCTGTCGGTAACGATCTTTCCGCCAGATGAGCACAAAAAAAGAATTTCGTCATTTGACACGGCTAGAATAATTTTATTTGAGTTACCTTTTGCCATAGTAATTCTCTACCTATCAAGACTCTATATAACACAAATAAGACTTTATCACGAAAAGAAACATAAATTATATAAAATACAAGAAATTGATTTTAAAAATTGAATGAAACTAGCAATACAATTCAAAATAAACACAATATTCTCCTGTCATACTAAGTTCCCCGCATATGGACTCTTTTGTTCGTCTTTAGTACCACCCGCACAGTTGATAATATGGATAAAATCCAACATATTTTTATAACACCTCTACATAATATAATCAGGTTAATAAGAGTCATGCAAACTGTACAAAACGCCAAGGTTTACAATATAAATATTATATCTAAAAACATTGATTATTTATTTTTATTTCTTAGTATCATATTTTATATTGCAATACCTACCAATATAATTACCATACTTAAAAATAATTATAAAAAATATTTGAACTTAAAAAAAAAAGAAGTTAGAATTCACTTCTAAGATTACCTTTGGCAAAATATTAGATAAGAACGGAATATTTCACGCAAAATAAATCTACTTGTTTTATTGGGCAGTCAAGACTGGTATAAAATTACGAAAATTCAGAAGTCTTGATTTTTTTAAATTTTGGAGTTTTTATGGTTCGTGGTGTAAATAAAGCAATATTACTTGGAAATCTTGCGGCAGATCCGGAATTCCGGATCCTCAGCAATGGAAGCAATACAGCTGTGGCTACAGTAAGTCTAGCAACAAATGAATCCTATCGTGATCAACAGGGAAATATTCAGGATCGTACCGAGTGGCATCGTTTGGTTTTTTGGGGCAGACTCGCGGAAATCGCTCATGAATATCTTCACAAAGGCTCACAGATCTACGTCGAGGGAAAGATCAGAACCCGCAGTTATGATGATCAGAACGGACAGAAGAAATACATCACGGAAGTTCAGGTTACTGACATGCAAATGTTAGGAACAAGAGCAGAGAATAACTCTCAGTACGGTAACAACCAGTACAGTAACAACCAGTATGGTAATAACCAGTACGGCAATCAGTTCAACAATTCACAGAACTACAATGGTTATAACAGCAATCCGAACATGCAAAGTAACTACCAGTTCAACAGTGCTGGAAGAAACCAATCACAGCAACGGAATTACGGAAACCAGGCAAACATGATGCAGAACAATCCTATGCCTGAACCGAGTTTCAATCAGCAACCGAATTTCAGAAATACACCAAATAACAATTCCTACGTTCAGCAGGACACTCAGCCTGTCCAAAACAGTGGTGGAATGAGTACTCAGGATGGTAACAATCCACTGCCTCCTCTTCCGACATTAAAGAACTCTCAGGGAAATCAGAGTGCCCCTGGCAATCTCAATGTGAATTCAGCGGCTGCTAACAATTCAGCACCAAAGGAACCTGAACCTAGCGCCAATAATTTTGACGACGATCCGTTGCCGTTCTAGAAAGTGTCATATAATCTTCTTTACGGCATCTGCTTACAATTTTAAGAGCCGTATAATGACTTATATCTCCGAATGCCATCCTGCTTTGAATGGCATTCTTTTTTTTTTAGTCTCGTATGCCCAGCGTAATTTGGCGACAGATCCTTTCCATCTCATGCACAACAAATGTGGAGGTATACGACTTATAAATAATTTATCAATACATTTAACCTGCTCCGTTTTACATTATCCTGAACACAATGATTAACAAAGTATTGTGGTCATCAATCTGTATTCCAACAGAAGCTTAATTTGAATAATTGCCCAACCTCGATCAGATGTATGTGAACGCTATTAGAATTTGTTAATTTTAAGGAATTTATTTATAATGAGGCGTCACTTTGTTATCTTTATCATATTGAGGCATGGAATTGCATCATTCTCTTAACTACTATATAAAACTGACAGTATGTTTTATGAGCCTGGGTATCAGTCCGATAGTTCTGGGTGAGTCGTCTTTTATGCAACTATCCGAATATGACGAAAAATGTTATGGTACCATTCCGGAATATGTAGCTCCACAGAAAGGTGAAGATATAAAAAAGATACCTATATCAATAACCGCAGATTCCATGAATTCTGATGTTAAAAGCAATATAAATTATCAGGGTGATGTTGAAATTATTCAAGGTAACAAGAAACTCCATGCTGATACAACAACCTTTAATCAGCAAACTCAGGAGATGACTGCCAACGGCAACATTCTATATCAGGATGGAGAGATAACTGTCAACAGTAATCACTCTCTTCATACCAACCTAATTACAAATACAACAGAACTGAATAATGCCAACTATCAAATCAATGGTACTGTTGTACGGGGAAACACAAGAAAAGCCCTGCTGAACAACGAAACCAAAACCATTTCTCTTTACGATGCTTCGGTAACAACCTGTCCTGAAAATCAGGAATCATGGTCTCTCAGTTCTTCTGAAATAAACATTAATCAAAATGAGGTTTTCGGCGAAGCCTACCATACTGTATTCAGACTAAACAATGTACCGGTAATGTACCTTCCGTACTTCAATTTTCCGATTAAGAACCAGAGAAAATCAGGTTTTCTGTACCCAACACTTGAATATACATCAACTGACGGAGGCATGTTCACCATACCTGTATACTGGAACATTGCGCCGAATTACGATTTCACATACAGTCCCAAAATCATAACTAGAAGAGGTATTCTCAACACCGGCGAATTCAGATATATGCCGTTCAGAGACACAACCGGGACTATCTATGCCCAGTACATAAATCACGATAGGCACAAACCTTCATCAGAATATGAAGAAAAGTATGATGAAAGATGGTTGATCCACTGGTCCCACTCAAGTTATTTCGACAATCATGATTACGGTCTGCGTGTCGATTACAACAAGATTAGAAAAAGGGATTACAACTACGTTAATGATCTTGATCCAAAAATAGATAACGTTGTGGATAACCAGTTACCACAGACAGCTTTTGCCTACATTGACAAACACATATTTGATGCACGGGTTTCAGTTAATGATTACCAGCTTTTGGTACCTTATGCTTATGTAAAAACCCCACCTTTCAGACTTCTCCCCCGCGTGGAAATGAATATTCATGACGAAATCGGTTCCTATCTGTCATATCTCGGACACTTTGAATATTCAAGATTCGACATTAATTCAAGTGAGGGAAAGGATCAACGATATACAGGGGAACGATACCATTTTCAACCTGAACTGCTAATTCCATTAATTAACAGCAACGGAGCTGAACTAAAATGGACTTTAAGAGGTTTTCTGACTCATTATAATCAGGACATTCCTTCATCCCTGTATTACAAATATACGGAAAAGGGGTTTACCCCTGCATTACTGGATGAATCTGTAAATAGGTATCTTTATGACACCGAGTTATACAGTAAAGCCACCTTTATAAACCAGCTACAGAACTACACATTAACTTTAGAGCCGGAACTCCAGTACACCTACCTGCCATACAAGAAACAGGACAGCATTGCTATTTACGACTCAACAGACCGTGTATATGACTACCACTCACTGTTCAGTTATCAAAAATACGCTGGTATCGACCGTATAGCTGACATTAACAGGGTCAGCTACGGCATCACCTATCGTATGTTTGATAACGATCTAAGTGAAGTATTCCGATTCAACATCGGTCAGGGATATGATTTTCACAGCCAAAAAGTTCATTTTTACCCTGCTGACACATCAAATACCTATCAGAGAACACCTATAGCCACCGGACTTAACATAAGCTTCAATGAATATATCGGAACCAATGCAGGTGCAGTGTACAACACTCAGAAAGGGGAAACCTCCAGCTGGAATGCACAACTTAACGGAATGTATAAAGATTTCAAAGGTCATATAAACTATCGATATATCCGAGATGGTAACAGAACCCAGAACGTTTTCCTGTCAGATTCTGATTTAAAACAGCTAGGCGGTACAATCAACTTTCCTATCACTGAAAACGTTAAGGGGATAGCTGCCATGTATTACGATGTTGAAAGAAGTAAAAACATCGATCAAAAACTGGCGCTTAAATACGAATCATGCTGTTACAGTGTTGGAATTCAACTGGAACGTTATCGTAAACCGGACAATTTCACCATGTCAGCGGAACAGGAAACAAAATATGGTTTCTTCTTTGAATTAAAGGGACTGACTGAATCCGGAATGACCACGTCATTCTCTCAGGAAACTAAACTCATACCGTACAATGATGCGGTGAATTTAAATAGATAGGCTTCTATTATGTTAAAAAATTTTTCTGCGAAAACATTAGCCGTCAGTATGGCTCTGTTAATTTCAATAACTGCCACTTCAAGTGTCTGCGCCACAGACTATCTGGTTGACAAGACAATTGCCATTGCAGGAGACGAAGCTATTTTATTCAGCGATCTGAACCATGAAATAATTAAATTCAAGAATTATCTGCAAAGCAAGGGAGCGGAAATTCCCCCTGCGGATATATTGAAAAAGAATGTACTGGATCAGCTAATAACAAGAAGACTCATCATACAGCTTGCAGAAAAAAACAATATTACTCTGAGTGACAGTGAACTTGACATGGCAATCAGCCATATAGCTGCCAGTCACCATGTTACCGTTGATCAACTTATGAACCAGTACAGGAAGACCGGACTAAGCGATGCAGCAATAAGAGAATCTATTAAAAATGACATCATAGTAGAAGAGGTAAAAAGAAGTCAGGTACGTAGCAGAATTCATATTTCAGAACAGGAAGTAGACCAACTGGCTCATCTGCTGAAGGAACAGGCTGCGCACATGCTTACCTATCATTTGGCTGTTATCAGCATATCTCTTCCTGTAACACCTAATCCGGCTCAGACAGATGCTGCCAACAGAAAAGTCAATTTAATTCTCAAAGAACTTAAGGAAGGACAGCCTTTCGTCAAGGTAGCTCAGAAATATTCAGAAGCAAATAATGCTCTGTCCGGCGGAGATATGGGTAGACTAACAATTGATGAGATTCCGGAATATGCCTCCATTGCAGTTTCAAGAGCTAATGCCGGCGATGTAATCGGTCCGATAAAAACAGACATGGGACTAAACATCATAAAAGTGTATGATATTGCCAAAATGGCACCGGAACCAATTGAACAGGTCAAGGTAAGACATATCCTTCTGAAAACAAACATTATATTTGATGATGATGCAGCTCAAAAAAGACTTGCATCTTTCAGAAACGAGATTATTAACGGTTCACGTAAATTTGATGATACTGCCAGAGTCTATTCTGAAGATCCTGTTTCATCATACAACGGAGGTGCTATGGACTGGATGAATCCTGATGTATTTGATCCTAGATTCAGAGCCGCCATAAAGAATACCGGGATCGGAGAAATAACCGAACCATTCAAAAGCAGTTTCGGCTGGCATATTGCGGAAGTAATGGATCGAAAGATAGATAAGGATTCCATTGAAGCATATAAAATAAAAGCTAGAGAAATATTATCCAACAGAACTCTCATGGAAGAAAGTGAACGTTGGGAACGAGAAATTCGCGACAGTTCATATATAAAAATTTTAGAAGACTAGTTTCTACATCAGATTTAGCAGTTTAGAGTACACCATTATGCATGATTTAGTCACTCAAGGACATACAGCAAGAAAGAGATTCGGACAAAACTTTCTTCAGGATCAAAATGTAATTGCAGGTATCGTAAAAGCAATTAATCCGTCTGCTGACGACAATATCGTTGAAATAGGCCCCGGACTTGCTGCCTTAACAACACCTGTTAGTGAAAAAGTTAATAAACTACATGTTATCGAACTGGACAGAGATTTAGCTCAGAGATTAAGAGAAAATCCTTTTTTAGCTACGAAATTGGAAATTCATGAAACTGATGCTTTGAAGTTTGATTTTTCAACTCTCGGCAGCAAAGAAAATCCAATCAGAATTTTCGGCAATCTTCCGTATAACATATCTACACCGCTTATGATTCATCTTTTTTCCCAGGCGAATGTCATCAAAGACATGCACTTTATGTTACAGAAAGAGGTGGTTAACCGTCTTGCGGCTGCCCCGGATTCAAAAGACTATGGCAGATTGTCTGTAATCACCCAATACTACTGCAGGGTTATCCCTATTATGGAAGTTAAACCACATGCATTCAGACCCGCTCCTAAGGTTACCAGCGCGGTAGTCAGACTTGTTCCTTATACACAGAAACCATATGAGGTTAAAAACATCAGAAAACTGGAACAAGTAATTGCTTTAGCTTTTAATCAGCGCCGGAAAACCATACATAACAGCTTAAGAGGTTTCATTACCGACGAAGAACTCACGGCAACAGGTATTGATCCTCAAACCCGTGCTGAGAATATATCTATTAGACAGTACTGCATGCTTGCAGATATTCTGAATGAAAAATCAATATCTGATGAGCTACTGACTGCCTCAACACAGTCATAATATGTAGCACTATGCATAAATCGGAAAAATGGATTTTAGGGCTTACGGGTGGAATAAGTTCCGGGAAAACAACAGTTTGCAATTTTTTAAAAAATTACGGATGCAGTATTGTTGATGCGGATATCTGTGCACGGGATGTTGTCGCACCAGGAACCCACGGACTAAAAAAAATTCAGGAACATTTCGGAAATGATATTGTTGACCAGAACGGTTTTCTAGACAGAAAACAATTGCGCAACATCATTTTTCAGAACGAACATGAATTACAGTTTATTAACAGCCTGATGCAGCCCCTTATTAAAGAAAAAATTATAAACGATATAGAACATTCTCAGGGGTGCTACACAGTACTCGCGGCTCCTTTACTTTTTGAAAGCAATCTAGATAATATACCGGACAGAATACTCTGCATGGACATAGATAAGCAGACCCAAATTGAAAGAACAATGCAAAGAGACGGCTGTTCGTACAAAGTTGCCCAATCCATGGTGGAACACCAATGGCCTAGAGAAAAGAAAACAGCCATGAGTCATGATGTACTTGTTTCCAACTTTCCTTCACTCAATGAACTTGAGAAAGCTGTGTTCTTACTGCATCAAAAATACATGGATATCATTAAAAACCGTAATTAGGAATGTTGATATGATTAAAGTCAAATGCCCGATATGCAACAAGGAAATTGAGTGGAATTCAAACAACATATATCGTCCATTCTGCTCAGAGCGCTGTAAAATGAAAGATCTAGGTGGCTGGGCGGACGAAAAATACCATATAAGTTCACCACTCACCCCAGATGATCTAGAAGATGAAAGAATCGTTCAGGAAATAGAACAGGCTCTGCTGAACCAATCTAACAACAAATAGTTAATCCGGTTAAACACAAAGTAACAGTCAAAGACAGTATGATGTGGTCACAAAGTTAGAGATCATCGTTTAGGATCTATACCATATCCGGATGAAATGCTATGAATTTTTAAAAAATTATTTCAGGGGCGATGAATGATTAAAAATCAAAAAAGTAATAATTATTCACTTGTCAGGAAGATAGTAGTCTTTCTTAATGACCCTAATGTAGGAATGATATCACTCATAGCATTTATAATTATTTCTTTTTTTTACATATTCATCCATACATACCACGAAACTTCACTCATCGTTCCTGGAAAGAAACTGGAGAAAACACTTAAAGAAATATCTAATGAGGCGCTTCTGAGCCACGGCAGGAAGGAGGAAGTGGTTTGGGTATACAATTTTACATGCAAAGATAAATCACAATTTTTGGGCGAAAGGTTCCACTGTACGGCTGATGTTCTTTTTTCAGATGGAAAAACATCACAGATCTGCATTCTCCGTGATTTTTACCATCGTCCATACAGTAAAAGTCTCCATAGTTACTATGTCACCATGACAGTTTCCATGTGCAAACTGGATTCTGATATCGTGATCAATAGAGAATTTAGCTTCAACACCATGTTCTATGATTATCACAGCGAACTGGAAAGCCACAAATAACCGAAGATGACGTCCATTTCGACAGTTCATCATAATTTTATTGTAGCAGATACCGTCAGAAACTCTCTACATCTACCATTCCATGGTTCAAAAAATTTTATTCTTTTACTAAAAAATACAGTCTACATGAATTATATGAATTATATGTATTGTATATATCTAATAATAGTTATACAACAAAAACACCAGAATAATCTGATGCATAGATCGTTCTAAAACTTTCTTAAGAAATCTGATATTACAGCCACCAAATTTATAGAGGCAGTAATTTATGATTAAATAACCTGTCCGTCATAAATTGCGAAAGTCAATCCTTACACATAATTTTTTCTGATTAATATCTTGAACAGAATAATAAAAAAACTTGTTTTATACATGTCAGCTCCTATTGTTATTATTAAATTTATTTACTGGCTCAAAAAAAACAATCTATCAGGTATTACCTGCCGTTTCACTGATATATAATTTTTATTATGCGAATTATAACCAATAAAGGATAGATAATTTATGGCCGGTGTTCTAGCAATGATCTTGGCTGGTGGAGAGGGTACCAGACTGCAACCTTTAACAGTAACCCGCTCAAAGCCAGCAGTGCCATTTGCAGGTAGCTATCGTTTAATAGATTTTGTGCTTAACAATTTTGTTAACTCAGATATTATCAGAATTTTTGTTCTCACCCAGTTCAAAAGCCAATCTCTTTACATGCATATGAAAAAAGGATGGACTGTAAATGGTATTCCTGGATGTTTTATTGATCCGATTCCGGCACAGATGAGAATGGGCAAAAGATGGTATGACGGAACAGCCGACGCTATCTACCAGAACATGAGTTTCATAAAATTCAATTCCCCGGATCAGGTTTGTGTGTTCGGTAGCGATCATGTCTACAAAATGGACATAAGACAAATGCTGGAATACCATAAAAGCAAAAAGGCGGATCTTACGGTATCAGCTATAAAAGTTCCAATTAAACAGGCCAAAAGTTTTGGTGTTATTGAAGTTGATGAAGATTGGAAAATGATTGGTTTTGAAGAAAAACCTAAAAATCCTAAACATATTCCCGGAGATCCTGAATATGCTTTGGTCTCTATGGGCAATTATATCTTTGAGGCCAATACTCTGTACGAAGAACTGGCTCTGGATTCAATAAATCAGGATTCATCGCACGATTTCGGCTGTGATGTTATCCCAGCAATCTATCCGAAAAGACCTGTATATGTATACAATTTTTTAGAGAATAATATTCCTAATGAAAAAACCAAAGGTTACTGGCGTGACGTCGGTAGCATAGATATGTACTGGCTTACCAATATGGATCTGATTGCCAATGATCCTAAATTTATCCTGCACAACTCATCATGGCCTCTTCATACTTATTATCCCCCATTACCCCCAGCAAACTTTATCAATACAAAAACATGCAAATGCAATATAACTGAATCCATGATATCTGCTGGATGTGAAATATCAGGAGCTACAATAAATCACAGTATTCTCGGATTCAATTGTCGTGTTGATGAAGGAACTGAAGTTACCGATTCAGTACTGCTAGGGGATGTTTATATAGGTGAGAATTGTAAAATCAGTAAAGCCATAATTGATAAACACGTTAAGATTGCCCCAGGCACGGTTATTGGAGAAAACCCGGAACAGGACAGAAACTTCTATACAGTATCAGAAGGTGGCGTCGTAGTTATCCCAAAGGGTGCAAAAATAGGTTACTAAGATCATGAATGTACTGTATCTTACATCTGAACTTTGCGATTTCGTAAAAACAGGCGGTCTGGCTGACGTAGCCAAAGCGCTGCCGCTTGAACTGCATAAACGAAATCATGATGTCAGAATAATGATGCCGTGTTACTCGAAAATACCTAAAGTAAATGATTATCCGGTAATTGCCGATCTTAATCTTACCAACCCACAGAATAATTTCAGCATTGAATTTAAAGTAAGAGAAGCCAAATTAATGAAGACTGTTACGGTATGGCTTATTGATAATGAGCATTACTTTAATCGTAACAGTATCTATGCTGAGAATAATGAAGCCTACTATGACAACGGCGAACGCTTTGCCTTCTTTTCAGCAGCCGCACTCCTTACAACGGAATATCTAAAATTCTGTCCGCAAATCATCCACTGTAACGACTGGCATACAGCTCTTACTCCAATGATTTTGGCTTTAAAGTACCAGAACTCATCATTCTTTGCACATACCAAAACAGTTATTACAGTTCACAACGGATCATTTCAGGGAATCTTTGATAAAAGTCAACTGTGGATGCTTCCGGAGCTCACTCAGGTATATAATGAAAGTATTACCCATGGATATAACAATATCAATTTTCTAAAATGCGGTATTTATTATGCCAATAAAATCAATGCCGTAAGCCCGAGTTATGCCGAAGAACTAACCACCTTCCTCGGCGGCCATGGTATGGCTCAGAATTATCTCGACAGAATAGATGATTTATGCGGAATTATTAACGGATGTGACTACTCAGACTGGGATCCGAGCATAGACCCCAACATACCGTTCAACTTTAATATAAAAACAATTCTTGATAAGAATTTATGCAAATTTTTCCTTCAGGAATACACTCATCTTCCAGTATGTAACAAGCCGCTATTCGGGATGGTTTGTCGACTTACTGATCAAAAAGGTATTAATCTGCTAATTCCTATTCTCGATGAACTGCTTAATCACCAGATACAGTTGATTATTGTCGGAACTGGAGCCAAGGATCTCGAAAAAACTCTGGAGGAATACACCCAGAAATACAAAAATAAATTTGTATTTAAAAGTGTTTATGACAACAAACTGGCTCATCTTGTGGAGGCAGGTGCAGACTTTTTTCTTATGCCATCAATTTTTGAGCCATGCGGATTAAACCAGATGTATAGTCTTGCATACGGCACACTTCCTATCGTAAGAGCTGTTGGAGGCTTAAAGGACACTATCATTTGCTATGATGATAATCCAAGCGAAGCCACCGGTTTTATTTTTAATAAAGCTGAACCTGAGGCACTGTTGAACTGTATCCGAAGGGTTATGATATTCTACCTTCAGGATCATTTTGAACTGATGAGAGTAAGAAGAAACGCTATGCGGGTGAGGTATGACTGGGCAACATCAGCATCTGAATACGAGGAAATGTATCAGGGTGCTATCAGTATGAACGGCAGTTCTTACTAATCAGCCTTTTTGAGGTTCACTTTTTCCACTTCTCAAATATTACTGTCTGTCCTCACAACACTATTTGTACCAATTCACTAGTTTTCAAAGTATAATAGTCTTTTTATAATCAAAATTCTGATAAACCTTTTCCCCATCCATCTGATAATTACTGGTATATTTTTATGGATAATTTTTTTCAGAACATGGATGAACCTAAAGATCTTGATTTAAGAACATCTTTTGTTTCTCCTATTACCGGGATAAGTATTTTAATTAATAACTTTTCCCTGTTCATGCTGGTTCTGCTATGTTCATTAAGCACATGTTTTTCTCTGTTTCTCACTGTATTTGCATTAGTAACCATTCCAGTGTTTATATCTATGATTAACCTTATGGTGATTAACAAGGTTCTAGGGACGGGATTAACAGTTTTAGAACTCATGCCGTATGTTTATAAAAACTTCAAAGTTAAATTGCTGTTTTTCTGCGGAATGATCATTATCCCTCTTTGCCTGTCCATGATAATTTATTTATTATCTGGCACAATCTCCAGAACTGCTATGATATACACCGGTTTCGGATTTGTTTGTTTTTCCCTGGTATGGGGACTGCTAATAACCAATGGGCTACTTCTCTGCAATAATGATAAATACAGACTATCTGATATTTGTGTAAAAAGTATTGATCTAATATATAAAAAACCCGCTCTGTTGTTCGGTCAGATTATAGTATGGATTATGGAAATAATGTTCTGTATGTCCATACTATTTTCTTATGTGATTATACTGCCATATCTTGGTATGGGGGTTGGCTCATTATCCTATACTGTTACAACCTATATAATCGTATTTTTTGTAGCTTCATTGTTTATAAGCTTCTACATATCAGGCATATCTGTTTTGCTTTTAAACTGGTATCGTAACGATATTAACCGGCAATAATTAAAGTCCCTATTGAAACGGAAAATATTTTCTGAAATAAGACCGAGGCGGTATAAAATGACAATTTACTGATTAAATTTCTGATTTAACCAGTAAACGCCTTTGCCTCTTATATGTTCTAATGCTGAATAACATCCATCACTACAGGGGCTGAGTGCATATATATATCCTCTATCATCTTATCGCCTGCTCTAGGTTCAACGTCCATCATATTCTCAACATCTTCAAATCTTTCGCCATGTCGTAAATCCTGAATTGAATGCTTTCCTAGAAAAATCCTCATTTTAAGGTATGTAGAAGAATACTGCTCTTCCTTAAAGATCACACCAACCTCTCTGAATAACACAGGAATGTCCCGTTGCACGAGAATATGAGAAATATTACTATTGTCATATCCAGCAACCAACAGAATTGATTTAACATCCTTTTCCCTGTCATACATCAGTACGTTATGTTGCTTCGGCGTAATAAAGAAACGACTAGCATTCACTATAGTCTTATCAAATTGTTCACATGACAGCAGTTTTTCTCTGGAATCCTCATCGCCACCGACAGCAACATTAACAATATTGTTTAAAACCTCGTTATCTGATAACTGATACAGACATACCATTAGATTGTGTGGCACATCATTATAGATATTTAATTCTTCAGTGGAATATACCTCCATCTGAATTCCGTTTCTCAGCCATTTATATTTCACTGAATCAATATCTTTAGCAGGTTTATCCGGGGTATCATCAGGCAAAACAAGACTGTTCTTGGTATCCTGAGTCTCTGGTGGATCCTGCTGTTTACTGCTGCAACCAAAGACACAGCATAATAATGACAACGACAATAATATTTTATTCCACATGTTAATACATCCGACTTCCGTTGCATCAATGACATCTTTATAAATAAACTACAGTTCTTTAATTACTATAACAGAAAAAGCAAACAAGAGAATATACTGACTTTAAAAAACGGTGAAATAGAATTAAGAGACAATGCCATAGCATCATTACACTCTGGATAAAAACTACCACATTTCATGCTATATAGGTTATGACGGTAATAACTTCTGGCATAAAAAAAAGGATTCCCGAGGAATCCTTCTTCAACCAATTAAAAATAACTTAACCTGAACTAAGCCTTCCAGTCGTCAGTAAATTCAACATTACCATCAACATAAGACCAAGTAATCTTTGAGTATGTAAAAGAAACATCTTCCATATCATGATATGGTTTATTTTCAGCAAGGAATGTTAAAGGTGTGTATTCCCTAATATTAACAATAATTGCATCTTCAAGAGTAATCTTAAAATACAATTCCTCTTCACCGGTTGGACTTATACGATAGAAATCCAATTCAACAGAAACCTGTTCCCCCTTACAGCAAGCCGCAAAAAGCTTCGGAGATGCAACGTCTTTGCCCTTGGTAATGGAAATAGGTAAATGAATACGCTGACCTGTAGGCAAACCTGTGTGAGTATCACGAGGAATTTCTACCTGATGGTCTGTGCCGTAAACAAGGATCTTGTCCTTCTTGTCACCGCCTTGATCACAAGAACCCTTGATTTCACCCTGATTCTTGCCGGTAACCTTCATGTACATTGTTAAAGCCATGTTTCTGCTCCTTAATGTATTAAAAAAAACGATAGTCTTAGCTGGTATCAGACATAATTTTCGTCCCAACCTTGTAGGTGATTATATACCCCTATTTTTGGTATTTTTGTGATAATTATCGACTATAAATAAAAAACCATTCCTCTATTTTCAAAACGCATCATTTATCACGTTTTAGAAATATTCGTACCATTTTTTATGAACTTTTAAAAGACTTAATTATCAATGCCTTAATCATCTGGTAATACCGTTTTCATGCTATCAATAATTGTAATTACTACCACATATACGAATAAATAACAGGGAAAATAAACAACTAATTAAGCACTTTTATTCCTTTTGAATATTTTACATCCATACCTGTCGATGAGTTAGGGATCTGACCTTTACCATCTCTTCTGGCTGAACGGGATCTGTTAGTCTTTTTCTTATCTGTTTTTACTGAATTTTCTTTAGGAAGTTGTTTTTTAACGAATTCTACATCTTTCTGATAGTTCGCTATTTCACTGTACACACCACGGCTTGTATAATCATACAACTCATTACTTACAGGCTTTTCCGCGACATTCATACGATGATGTTTCGGCTTATTCACATGCTTTTCCGTCCGTTGAATAACCGGTTCGACTGTAATAGGGGGAAGTGGTTTTGTCTCCTCCTGATCTATATCTGAATTAGCATTAGCATTTTTTAAATGTTCCATCAAAATCTGACTTGAATCAGACACACTGTTTCCAATTCCTAGAATATCCATTAAATTCAATGTTAGATTATTACCTATATTCTGCCACCTGATATTAGAAAAACTCATATCAATATTCATCATTGTTAATCTGACAATGATAAATACTATGACCAACCAGCCAGAAAAAATAATCCAGGGTAATTTATTCACGTGAACAACCTCTCTTATTCCGGACATTCCGCAATATATGACGGTACACCATAATCATTATTTCTAAAATTAATACTCTGAATAATTTCATCAGCTCCTGTTACATTGAATGTCAACTTCAACCACTTGAGATTAATCGAGTTGAATACTCCTGCATCATTTGGAAAATCGCTAGAGGTATAAACAAGAGTTCCCCTCGAAGCAAATCCCCCAAGCAGATCAGCTATACCTGATTCTTCATTGTATGTCTTTCTCAAGGAAAAATCCCTGAATCTGACAACTATATCAGCCTTACTACAATTACCTATGGCCCAGTTGAACTTGGTCTTACCTGAATAATTATAATTACTTATAGTAATGGTTTTATCCTTGCAATAGATATTCATTTCAACAGAATTTGGCAGTTTCAAAGCATCAGGATTCACTTCAAATGGTACAGTGGATACAGCAATATCAGCATCCTTAATACGATACGCCTTACTGTACTGATTCTTTAAATACAGGAAATTAAAGAACGGAAGTTTAAAATTAACATGGTATCCGTTCAAATCAATCCCCTGATAACCTGAATTGGTATTAGTAATAAAGTACTTGATATCTTTTTCTACAAAATTTGTAACCAGCCCCTGTTCCCCAAAAAGATCCGCTGTATCATCAGAATAATCTGTTAATTTCAGTTTGACCTTATTTTCCCATTCAGACTGAACCATACAGGACAGAAGATCATTCATCAGCTGTTGCAAATAATACTTGGTCTGAGTATACGGAATAAGACCGGAGATAGTCATAGCCTGAGGGCTTTTCGGCTCAAGAACACCCTCCATGTCATACATGACCTTATCCAGATCGGAAACATAATCCTCAGCCCCCTTTTCACCTGTGGCATAATTTACAAAACTCTGATAGGCCTTAGGTTTTGTGCTATAAAGCATAAGCATTGATGATAACGTGGTAAAATACTTTTTATTAAGCTCTGTCAGAGTTGCAAAATTCTCCATATCATTATCATCATTCTTTTTATTTCCAAGCTTCTTCAAATCACCGATAATCTTACTGACATTTCCAGCCTGCTTTTTAATGAGGGCATCCGCCAGAGAATTATCTGACAGTGTTTTATAGTACTTAATTCCCATAAAACTTCTGTCCATGTATGTATTGTTTATCTTTTCATTAAACTGAGAAATGAATTTCAGTTCCTGCTCCCCCCTAAGGTAAACATTAAAAAAAGGATTACTGTCTACATTATCCATTACCGGAGCCATTGAAACTCGATCATGCATTCCAATCCCATTTATAGCCAAATGAAAATTAACTATAAAATCGGTCCATTTATGATAAAAATTCTGAACATAATATTCCATAAAGACTTTTTTCTTTAGGTCCAGATACTTCTTGAATCCAGCTTCAGGAAGCATATCGAAAAGAATTTTCAGGTATTCATAACCATCCTGAGTAAAGGCTCCGCTGAAATCATACTTATATTTTCGCGACATTCCTTCAGGTATATAATCACTAGCTTCAACAGGAATTGTCTTAGAATCAATCCAGCCAACAATCCATGAAAAATTATGATGTGAATACAACAATTCCATCAGGTTTGTATGACTTGTTACACTGATATCCTTGTTTGGATAATACTTTTCCGTGTATTTCAGATAATTATCCATAAGATATATACAGCTGTCAGTACTCATATCACCACATCCTAGGTAACGTGGATTAAGAAGTTTCATATTCTGCAGTATGGCAAAAAGTTCTTTGGAGTCTGCCCCGTTGACTTTTGCATTAAAATAACGATCTAGAACAGCATAAAACAAAATACTGTCTCCTAGCATTTCCGCCTTTTGCTCTTCATCGGTCTTACCATTACTGTTTGTATTCGGTTCAGGATTCTGCCAGAATGAAAGAGACATCAGTTTATCAAAATAAACCTTTCTATATTTATTGACAAAAAAGAGTCTCACTACATCCATACTTGTATCAAGAGAAGCTCTGGTAAACTTTGGCTGATATCTGTAAATGAAATCCTGTTCAGTTTCATCAACATTTTTGAGAAGCTCCTCAAAATAGCCCAGTCGCTTCTCACTGATTGTATATGAGTCAGCTATCGAATTTATTGAACTGCCGAAAAATTCACTCTTGTTTTCACAATAGGTTGTAGCGTAACTGAGAAAAAGGATATGAGCCAGACATAATATACATACACTCAATAACGCCAGGTTTGAAGATATTACACGCCAGCGCAGAAAATCAGCTATAGGCTCATATAGGTTGCGATCCCGAGGCAGTAGTTCATGGAACAAATTCTTAAGGAACATCCCGCGACTTTTTGCAGAACTTTGCACCTTCTGATCACCAACATATTGAGATGCAAAAACACTGCTACTCTCTCCTGTCTGCAGGGAAGAACAGAAATATAATCCTCTGAACAATACTTTTTCATGATAGGTATCGCTGCCAAAAGCAACCTGAACAAACATTCTGATACGATCCTGCAGACCTTTTATATTATTTGCAAACAGCAGCAGTCCACTTTTATTTTTGAGAATCACCTGACTGTTGTCCATCCCGGGAATCTGTTGCAACACCAGTCTAAAAATACATTCATTAACATATGAAACCGCTTTGTCCACAACGAGAAGATGACTCTCATTCAAATCTGAAGTATACCCGCATACCTGCTCCAGTTCCTCTGGAGACAGTGCGTCCTTAAACGAATTGAAACCAGAAATAAGATCGGTTTTGGTAATCAATAAATACACCGGTACTCTGGCATTAACAACCATTACTATGCGATTTATTTTCTCTGATATATAAACCCCATACTTATTTATAACTGTTTCATCTGGATTCAACAGTTTGTCAGCAGGCAGAGTAACAATTATCCCGTTTATCGGTTCTTTTTTTCGGTAGGTGGCTACCTGAATCAAAAATTCTTTCCATTCCTTTTCATCAATCTTACCGTCTATCGGAACAGCATATTTGCCGGCTGTATCAATAACAATTGCTTTATCAAAAAACCACCAGTCGCAGTTTCTGGTACTGGACACTCCGGGAATAGGACCGACTTCAGATGCAATACTGCTTAAACCACAGTGGGAAATAGATGAAGATTTTCCGGAATTTGTTTCGCCAAGAAGCATAAACCATGGAAGTACATAGAGAGGATTTCCTCGACCTCTAAGTGAACTGTGTCTCAGGGTTTCAACTGCCTTCAGCCAGCGTTCTCTTAATTCCGTAATTCTGGCATTTTCCTCACTTCTTGACTTCTGAATTAAAATATCATCCTGAGCTACAATTTTTTCAACAAAACGCTTATGATGAGCCCTACGAATGAAATAAATAACAAAATAAACAAGGAAGAAAAGCCCTAACAACAGGGCAATTACCCCGAATGCTATCCATATGGACAGATCTAAAATAACTGTAATAACATAAAATACCAGAGCCATTACCAAAATGGTCACCAGCAGTACCACAGTTCCTTTAAGTAAAAATAATAAAAACTTTCCCATTGTCAGGCTCTGATTATTCTAGATGATTTGTTAAACAGATTTTTCTGGCAATCTCTATGAAGCCATCCTGTTACATTTATCGATAACAAAGCACAAATTGCATATCGATTTAAAAATTTATTGCATCAACTGAATGCTTCTTTTTCTCTTAGTGATCCTGAAGAAGGTGCCTCAGAACCTCAAGCCAAATTTCGTTATGTGAGTTAAGATAATCATTGTAAAGAAGTGAAACAAGTACAGTGCACAGCACCACAAGAACCATAACTATAATAGAAATCAGGTTTATCCTTCTTAAACTGCTCTTATCTTTAACCTTAACTGATGAATTCACTAGACTCACAGTACTGTCTATGCCGATGATACCATTCAGTTCGGATCTGATTTTTGTTATGGCATCAGTCTCTCCCGACCAGTACTTTCCCTTAAATCCGAGAGATAGCAAAAAATCATATAATGATACCAATTCGATATAACTATCGTCACGTTCCTCTTTTTTCATTTCTAGAGACTTATTTATCAATTGAAAAAACTCTTCCCCTCCGCAGTTGGTCTGATAATATTTCATCTGCAAGAGAGACCAGTTTTTATAATTGGTCATCATTATTTCATCAACAAAAAAAGTAATTGCATGGCGGGCGTTCTCCGCAGTCTCTTGAGACAGTCCTAGAAATTCCAAATTTTTTACAGCTTCAAGATACTGTTCCGTAACACAGAATACAAAATTATCCTCATCGTTAACATGCCGGTTACCGCCAATAAGAACCAGTGAGACAAGAGGTTCAACAACTTCAATTATCTTCATAACTAATTCCGGGTAATGTACATTATCAATTCACCATCCTCAGGTGCATCCCATAGCATTGCCGCCTTATGTGAATTAACAATATCAAACCACATATTATTATGAACATCTACAGTACTGTAAAAGCCATGATCCAACTTAGGCAGGCCACCGGGAATACTTTCAATAATCATTATAGGAATTCCCGAAAGAGATCTAACAATCAAATCATTCATGGAATCGGCAGAACTAAGTTTTAACTGGCGCCAAAACGATAAACTGAGTTTATCAGGTTCAAGTTCTGTTCCGCTCATCGATAAATAAACCTCATACTGTCCTAATTTACCCAAATCTGGAATATCTGCATACCAGACAGAATTATCCCCCCGTATAAATCTGATAACGTACTCCGGTCCGACGGAGAGGTTCCCCAAACAAATCCTTAACTGCTGCTGAAGCAGTGAAAACACGCCATATAAATCGTCATGATTATACTCTGGGAATCTTCGCCCCTGATCAACTGCACTTAATTCTTCAGTACAAGAACTTAAAATAGAAACTACTCTTGATAAAATACGCCATACTTCTACAGGGTGAGCCTGCTTTATACTCTGCAGTGTCTGAACTTCTGCAGCGCAGTCACACAAAACAGAAATCATATTTATCAGCATAATCTCATAAGCACTCTGCTGCTGACTGAATCTTATATGCTTATACTTCTCAAACATTCTAGTCTTTGATAGTAGCATAGCGCTTATATCATTCATAATATTCACCAGCAGTCTGCTGTCAAAAAAATTTACCAGAGGAGGAACATAGTTACTGTTCAGAAGAATTCTCGTACCATCGCGATATACCTCGGCAATTTTTATTAGTTCATAATTTGATATCTGACGAATCTCCTCTCCTAGAAAAATTCTCAGATTATACTGCATCAGCTCAACATTACCTGAAACGGATGTACCGTACAGATCGTTTATTTCCTCTCCACCATAGTTTCCCACGTAACGGCAATCGCAATCTGAACTTATCTCATCTTCAAAAATGTTCAGATTCGTTCCGTTTTCATCAAATCTTTTCAATCCAATGTAAACTGGCAGAACCATACCATTTTCCAGCATGTCAGAAGGGATACTTTTTGCTGACAGGTAGGCATTTTCGCCCAATACTGCCTCAGAACCGTCTAAAAATACAAAGTGCCCGACTGTTAGTGATACAGACATATTACTGAGGGAATCCTGACTGATATCAATTTCCTGTACACCGTAACAGTATGGCTGCAACATTCTTACTGTGCGCACCAGTCTCTCATCAGACATCAATCTCTCTAACTGAAAATGCTGAGGTTTTAACAGCATTCCCTGCTGATAATTAATTATGCCTCTTTTCACCTGTATCTCCTATAGTAGTATCCCTGTTCTACTCCAAAAAACATCTGCTTGCTACACTAAACCATTAATCTGAATACCCGACACTCCGTGGAATCACCGTCTCCAAGCCCCTCGCCAATGATGATTGATGGAATAATTCCTTTTATTCTCACGTAAAAGCTATCACCCTTTTTTAAGACATTACTGCATCCCCACGCTGTATATTCCTTGCCATTAAGTTCAAGTTTTGCGTCTTTAAAAGGATAGTTGAGAGTAGTTCTTTCCGGCATTGCTCCCGCAGGTCCGACAGCCTGAAAATCAATATATCCATCAAGACAGGTATCCACACCAAGAAACACTCCATTCCATTCAGTTTCAGCGTTCGGGCCAATTTCAAACCAAAGACCTATTCCGGTCTGATTGTGCACACTGATGTTAAAACCATAATCAGACCACTGCTTTTTAATTGCAGTCTTGCTCACCAGCTTTGTTCCGAAATTATCCACTGAAAAAAACTCCACATCCTTGAATACATCGGACAAATGTTGTTCTTTTCCAACGACCAGTACTGGAACGCGGTATTTTGCCCTTAATCTTAATATCAGCCCCATAACGGAAAGTCCGAACATTACTTCAGGGGGGATCTGTTGATCATTGACAATAATTACCCAAGCATCAGCCACTTCAAATTCACGTCCTGGAATTTTTTTGGTTAACTCCGGCTCATCATAATTCCAAAAGTGGCCTACAGCATTCATACCGTACTTTTTCACAGTAGCATAAACCTGCTGGATAATCTGTTCATTTTTATCCAGTGCTGTAATAAAAACATTTTTCTGCTGCATACAAATTCCGTATATTTATATTCTTACAATCTCTCTCCCGCTCCCAGTTACCCCAACTGAAAACGATTCTGAGGATTCAAGCATCAATAAAATTAAAAAAACGAAAAGCTACATGTTCATATCAGTAAACGGACAACTCCGACCTGCCTTACCTTTGTTGTACAGAAAGCCGGAACAGAACCTCGAGAATTCCTGTCCGGCTTTACCTGAAAACTAATTTTCTCTTCATTCCTCCGCATCTGCAGATGATGTGATGACAAATTCACCTTCATCGTTTACAGATACAGCAATCGACTCAGGCAGTACACCATCCGCCATTCCCTGTAAAACAAAAGTTGAAAGTTTTGGTAGAAGATTAACATTGATAATAAAATCAATATTTCTTGCACCTGTTTCGGCATCAGTACATTTTTCAGAGACTAAATTAACAACCTGATCATCATAAGTCAGTGTTAATTTATTGTTATTCTTCAACATATCTGCCAGTTTATTAAGCTTCTGTACCGTAATCTGTTTCAAAGCATCCTTAGATAATGAACAGTACGGTAACACGGTCATTCTTGCCAGAAGAGCAGGCTTAAAATAATTATTAAGAATTGGTCTTATAGCCTCAGCCAATGCCTCCCCTGTACAGTCAGGATCTGCACTCATCTCAGAAATGACATCTGTTGCCAGATTACTAGTTAATAAGATAACCGTATTGGAAAAATTAATCTCCTTCCCCTCTCCATCACTCAGAACACCTTTATCAAATACCTGATAGAAAATATTCAGAATATCCGGATGAGCCTTCTCAACCTCGTCAAGCAGAACCACACTGTACGGCTGCTGTCTCACTGCTTCAGTGAGCATACCTCCCTCGCCGTAACCGACATATCCCGGAGGAGCACCCACCAGACGGCTTACCGTATGCTTTTCCTGAAATTCACTCATATTAATGCTTACAAGACTCCGTGAGCTACCGAACAGCTGTTCAGCTAGAGTAATTGCCGTCTGCGATTTCCCCACACCGGACGGCCCGACAAGCAGGAATACCCCCAAAGGCTGTTGTGGGTTGCGCAGACCTGACTTAGCATTCTTTATCACAGTAGACAGATTTCTGAGAGCAAAAACCTGCCCCTTAATTTTGTCATTGAGAATCTCTTCCAAATTTATCACTGTGGAAAGTTCATCCCTAGCTACTCTGCCAAGAGGAATACCTGTCCAATCGGAAACTACTTGGGCAATAAGTTCTGGAGTTACCTCATAATGAATTCTAGGGGTACCATTTTGAATAGCCTTTAATACCGCATCAGCATCCTTTACTTCCTGCATAACAGAAGCAATTTCCTCCTCGTTTTGATCCTTCTGACCGGCTTTGAGACTATCAAGTTTTTCTCTCAACTCTATAACAGTATTTACTGCCTCCAGTTCTTTCTGCCATATATCTCTCAGTTCTTCGTATTTGGTATTCTTATCGACAAGCTGAGTCTTGAGTTCCTCCAAAAGAGTTTCATCAATACTAACGTTATTTGATTTATCTCTTTCTATTGACTTAATTCTTCTTTCCAATGCCTGACAGCTTCGGTGCAGATCCTCAACATCACCTGGGGTTGCTCTTAAATTTACTTTTACTCTAGCACAGGCAGTATCGACCAAATCAATGGCCTTATCCGGAAGGAATCTTGCTGTAATATAGCGATCGGCATATTCAGCGGCTGTTGTTAAAGCATCATCTCTTATCTGCACATGATGAGCCTTTTCATAACTTGACCTCAAACCTCTCAGTATCAGCCCTGTTGTTTCCACAGAAGGTTCATCAAGTTTCACCAGCTGGAATCTTCTTGCCAGTGCAGGATCCTTTTCAAAATACTTCTTGTATTCTCCCCAGGTTGTAGCCGCACAGGTTCGTAATTCACCTCTAGCAAGGGCCGGTTTCAGCAGATTAGCCGCATCTCCGGTACCTGCACTACCTCCCGCTCCAATAAGAGTATGAGCCTCATCAATGAATAAAATAACAGGTCTGACTGAAGCCTGAATCTCCTGAATAACACCTCTTATACGGTTTTCAAACTCTCCTTTAACCCCAGCGCCAGATTCAAGAAGCCCCATATCAAGTTCTATCAGACGGACATTCTTCAGAATATCCGGTACATCTCCTTCAGAAATTCGCAGAGCCAAACCTTCTATAGCCGCAGTCTTACCCACTCCGGGCTCCCCAACGAGAATAGGATTGTTTTTTCTGCGTCTGGCCAGTATATCAATCATTTGCCTAATTTCTGCATCTCTGCCAAAAACCGGGTCGATCTTACCGCTTTTAGCCTTCTGAGTATAATCCTTACAAAATCTCTCAATAAAACCTCCGGGAACATTCTCAAGACCTTCCTTCTTCGGAGATTCATCTGAAGCAACAGAATTCTCTGCTACATTTTCACAGCTTTTTGCCGTACAGGCAGCAAAATTTGCTTTAACTTTATCTGAATTGATGGTTCTCAAGAATGAAAACCATTTGTACTGGGAATACACCATAGGATGTTCGAGAATAGCAATAATCACAGCACCGGTTCTTACCTTGGAGAGACCTAAATCAACTGACGAAATCAACCATGAATCCGTGAGCAAATCATTAAGTCTTGGAGAGAATGTAGGTTTTCCCCCATTTCCTACCTGCTGTTCATCCAATGACTGACTTAACGCCTTCATGAAGTCAGCTATCAGCGACTGATTACCTTCAAGTAGACAACCCAAATCCCCTTCACGATGTTCGAGCATCTTAATTAACCAGTGCTCGACTGATACCTCATAATTTGTTCTTGATACACAAAGACCTGCTGCCTCATTCAGTGTAGATGTGCAGTATGATCCCAGTTTTCCTAACAACTGTCGTAAATCCACATTTATCATATACTGTTTCTCCAGTTTGGGATAAAAAGTGACTATGTTTATAATGCTCTATAAATACTAATAGGAACCATGATCAAACTGCTAGAATTATGTAGTCATTTAGTAGTCTAAGTCATATTTAAAGACAATTTTCTGCCTGCACCCGGAATATAAAACGGTATTCATTCCCAGTTTTCCGTGCTCATTTCCCAATTTAATATTATCTCTTTCGCTTACCTCATAACTGACGTTAATGATAACGTCTATTCGGTCAATCATATAAGCGCGAAGTATTTCCTTTATTCTTTGATAGATATCGCCGCCGGTGACAATTCTCTCGTATTCTGATATTGTCCTGCACACTATGTTAACTGTAATAGCAACATCAGCTGTTCTCACCTTTGTTCCAAGATAACAGTCTTCTCCGAGTGTTGAACATGCCACACCAAGCTTATTCAACTGTTCAGCAGGAATATCAACCGTCTGAATTGTATACTCACTGACGGTAATATTTTTATTAACCTCTCTGCGCAGGATAGTCTGCAACCCCTCAGTACTTCTCGGCATCATGGAAAAAATTCCGAGATATGGAAAAAAGATGTATGGATTGCTATGGGCTTTTCTTATAACCGGAAGAGACATTCCGGCAAACATCATAATTCTTTCTATAAGTCTTTCATCCTGAGATTCAACTATACGATTAAAAATACGATATTTTCTGTTCGCTAGAAGATACTGATGATAGATTACCTCGTTAATCATGGAAACAAAATCAACTGTACTGAAGTTGTCATCCGAGACGTCTTTAATAAGTCTTTCCGTATAGTAAACAGGAAGCGGTGATGATGACCCGAAAAGTCCGAGAAAGTTTACTTCGATATCCACCAGAACACCATCTCCGTAACTGGCTTCCTCTATAAGTTCAGATGAAGAAATTTCAGCATAAAAATGAACTCTGTTATCTATAGACTCCACAGGTTTGTTCAGACTGTAGCATTTAATGCTCGCCACATCATTGGCATTAAAACCAAGAGTAAGAGCCGGCTTGGTTCTTATTTTAATTTTTCCGCCCCTACAGATACTTTTAAGCAACTGTACGACCATAGAAAATTCATATCCTTGGGGATGTTCAAGCAGATCCCTGATTATAGAATCTTCCGATTTCCCGTACATAAATCCTGACATACGAACTCATTTCCCGTACTAACATCTATAAAGTGAACTATAGTAAAATTATTTATACTGGTATACGCACCGGCCATTTTCTGAATCACGCTTGCGAAGATGAACATATCCCCTGATGATGCGAATCCGTCTGGATTAAAAAATATTTTCAACAGTTTTCCACGGATATAAATCCCCTTAATCATCCGTGAAGTATTCTCTTCCTTCACGTCCACAATTGATTCAACTTTATGAATATTTATCTGTGCTCTGGTTTTATTGTCAGTGTCAGTAAATACGTATAATTTAAGCAGAGATCTCAAAGCACCGACAGAAACTATGGAACTCTGATTCAAATAAATATGGGATAAAAGACGCCACAGCAGGTTTTCTCCAAGAGGACTTTCAACAGATGAGGTTGGATGAGTAATATTGGTATAATCTATGAAAAGCGGCAGCTTATCCGTAGGTTGATTAATATCACCAAGACGCAACCTGTCAGCAAGAACCCCGTTAGTACAAGTTACAGATATAACCAGTGTTTCCGATTTAAACTCACTGGGAGAACCTGTATTGGCAACAGTTATATAAACATCTATTCCCCGGTTCAGACTTGAACGTCGCCGAATAAGTGAATAAACCGGACAATCGGATACACTCGGATTGAACTGCTCAAATGGTTTATACTCTCTCTGTGAAACACTTCCCTGAATAAACCCTACCACACGATCGATAGAATAAATACGATAGTAATTATGCCCGCCGTATGGATTTATTCTGTATTCCCGCTGACGGTAATCCACATTTATGGTATCAGCCTCATGCTTAAAATAATTAACAGCAGGAACACAAAACAATTCAAAATTAATATTCTTATGAGCTTTATACTCAGCCATTCGATCATCGGTAAATTCAAAACTGACCTTGAACGAAGATTCCTCACTGTTTAATTTGGCGAGTCCCGTCAAATCAAAAAAACAAAAACTCTCGGGTAACTGAAAATATTCCTGTATTTTTCTGAAAGCGCCAAACATGTTCTGGTTATACGGGATAATAGAATTAAAATGCTCTGATAAAGTTTTTACTGCCTCTGACGGTCTTAAAACTATTTTATGTCTAGAATCGCTGATGACAACCGCCTGAAGTTTACTGTTAAGTTCAAAAATAAAATTGGCTGCTTCCCCGTAATCTCCGCCTACATAAATTCTTAAACTGTTAATATCAAAAGTCTTAAGACTTCCTGTTCTGAAATTAAACTCAAGTTCCATCACCTTGCTTGAATCTTCAGAAATCCTTACATCAAGAGGGTAAACAGTTACATTATCCACAGTTGTGTATATACACCGTATTCCTGATACAGGAATACTTAATAACTCGGCTCCTTTTTCTATCAACTGTTCATCAACCAGCTCTTTTCTACCAGAAAATCTGATTATAGTAGCCGAAGGAATCGGATACAGATAGTGGGGGAACATCAGACTGGTCATACTATGAATAAGCTCAGGAAAATCATCATCAAGCTTTGCCTGAATCTGTCCTGTCAAAAATGCAGTGCCTTCAATTAGACGTTCCACATCAGGATCAGCACTCTGCCCCGCTAGCATAGGAGCTAAAGCAGGATACTTTTTACTGAATTCTGTACCTATCTCACGTAAAACAGAAAGCTGGTGCTGATAATATTTATAGATCATTGACTATGTGTGCTCCACTCTGATTCTTCCATCCATGCCCAATATAGTTTCAAAAAGAACAGGGACGATTTTATTTTCCCACATAACACTCATGTTTACTTTAAAAATCAAAGAAATTCTTCCGGAACTTTTTTCTTCCATAAAGGTGACTTTTACGGCAGAACAGCGTGGTTCATAATTCAAAATGGTTCTCTCAATACTTCGTTCTATCCAACGAATATTTTTCAGACCATCACCGAATTTAGATGAGTTTAAATCAGGTAAACCAAGATCAGGCTCTGCCATGGCACTGCCCTGCTGATGATTTAAAATACATTCAAGATTTCTGATAATAGACGCTAGCAATCTTTCTTGATTACTACCAAGCGGAGTATATCCGTTATACTGATTACTTATACGTTCTAGGAGACTTTCTGAATTCATACATTCTCCTACACAGTGCGGGAGAAATCTCCCGCTACTGATAAAAAAAGTAAATTAACTCTTATCAAGTTTACCAACCAGAGAAAGTGTGAATGAAGCCCCCATATACTTGAAATGAGGTCTTACCTTCATTGATACCTGATACCAGCCAGGATCCCCTGGTACATCAGACACCTTGATTTCACACGCTCTCA